>JACCDS011692461.1_pt1 | contig 12072 bp, 14 predicted proteins | sample 7446441 | NCBI WGS metagenome assembly JACCDS01 (sample SAMN15323445, study PRJNA562643) | freshwater metagenome | isolation source: river surface water | place: USA:Blue River Watershed | collected 2017-08-17
CTCGGGGTGCCAGACGGTGGCGAAGCGCTCCCAGTCGCCGGCATCGCGCCAGACGGCCCAGCGCTCCACCATCTGGCGGATCAGCAGTTCGTCGTTGAAAGAGTTGTTCATGGTCGTTCCTCGGAAATCAAAAAGAAAAAATTCAGGGCACGGCGTAATCGACCTGGTGGCGCGCGGTGCGCAGGTCGGCCACCTCGTTTTTCACGCGCAGGTGCTCGGGGTGCATGCCATAGGCGTCGAGCGCGGCCTGGCTTTCGAACTCCGAATACAGCACCACGTCGCAGGCGTAGTCGATGCGGCTGCTGTCCACGCCGATCTCCAGATGCAGCAGGCCCGGGATGCGGCCGCGCAGGCTCTCGAAGCTGCGCTGCAGCCGGGCGATGCCCTGCGCCTTCTCGGCCGGCGTGTCGCCACGCACGTTCCACATCACGATGTGCTTGATCATGGGCATCGGGGCTCAGGGCGCGGGCGGGAAACCGGCCTTCTGCGGCCACAGGTTCACGAAGGCATGGATGGTGGTGCTGGCGTAAAGCCCCGCTTTCGTGAAAGGCTCCTCGGCCAGCCAGGCGTGCGCGGCATCGCGGCTGGGGAAGTCGATCACCAGCAGGCTGCCCAGCATGGTCTTGCCGTCGTCGTGCGTGAAGGGTCCGGCAAAGGCCATGCGGTCGGCCACGGCGGCCAGGTAGTCCTTGTGCACGGGGCGCACGCGCTGGCGCAGGTCGCCATGGTCAGGCTTGTCGATCAGGATGAAGGCAAACAGCATTTCGGACTCTCCTTACAAATAGGCCAGCCAGGTGGACAGCTTGGGGAACACCACCAGCAGCACCAGCACGGCAACCATCATCAGCACGAAAGGGAAGGCCCCGGCGAAGATGTCGCGAATCGTGATGCGTGAGTCGTTGAGCGCGGATTTCACGGTGTAGACCGAGACACCGAAGGGCGGCGTCAGCAGGCCGATCTCCACCGCCACCACGGTGATCACACCGAACCAGACGATGTCCATGCCGAAGGCGCGCGCGATCGGCAGCACGATGGGCAGCATGATCAGCATGATGGACACCGAATCGATGATGCAGCCCAGCGCGATGACGATGGCCACATAGGCCGCCAGAAAGCCCCAGGACCCCAGCCCCAGGTGCGTGATGCCCCCGGTCACGGCCGCCGGCATGCCGGTGAGCGCCAGCATGCGGCTGTAGAGCGAAGCGGCGATGATGAGGAAAAGCACCGAGACCGAGACGTAACCCGTCTCGGTCAGGACCTTCCACAGCTTGGGCCAATCCAGACGGCGGCGCACCAGGGCGATCACCAGTGCCCCGGCAGCCCCCATGGCCCCGGCCTCGGTAGGGGTGAACAACCCGCCGTACAGGCCGCCCAGCACCAGGGTGATGAGGAGCAGGATGGGGATGAACTTGATGGCCGCGCTCCCCGGCGTTTCCTGCGGCTCGTCCACCTGGGCCGCGGTCTGGCCCGGCACCAGGATCATGGCCGGGCGCAGATAGGCCATGCCGACGATCAGAATGGCAAAACCCGTGGCCAGCACGATGCCGGGGATCACACCGGCGATGAACATGCGGCCCACCGATTCCTCGGCCAGCACGCCGTAGATGATCATCAGCAGCGAGGGCGGGATCAGCATGCCCAGCACCGAGGAGCCGGCCACCACGCCCACCGCAAAGCGCGGCGTGTAGCCGTGGCGGATCATCTCGGGTACCGCCACCTTGGTGAAGACCGAGGCCGAGGCGATGGAGATGCCGGTGATGGCGGCGAACACCGCATTGGCGCCCACCGTGGCCAGGCCCAGGCCGCCGCGGATGCGGCGGGTCAGCCACTGGAACACGTCGAAGGTGTCGCGCCCCACCCCGCTCACGCTGACCAGCATGCCCATGAGCACGAAGAGGGGGATGACACCGAAGAGGTAGTCGCGGATGGCGTCGTTGGCCGCCGCCGCCACGAAACGTGCCGCGACCTCCGGGCTCTTGACGAGCCAGACGCTCAGGAAGGACGTGACGATCAGCGCCACGCCGATGTGCATGCCGAAGTAGATGCCGGCCAGCATCAGCAGGATGGCCAGCGCGCCGATATGCAGGTCAGTCATGCGGGCCTCCGTCCTGGGCACGGGGCGCTGAGTGCGATGCCGCAAAGTCCTGCCACATCAGCAGCGCGTACTGGATGGCCGCCAGCGCCGCGCCGATGCAGACCACCAGCCGCATGGGCCAGATCGGAAAGGAAAACACGCCCTCGATCCCCAGGAACTCATCGTCGCGCCAGGCACGGGCCAGCATGGGCCAGCTGGCGTAGGCAATCACGGCACAGGCAAAAACACCCGCCAGCGAAAACAGGGCCCGCAGCCGCTTGCCGGCCCGCGGGCGGGTCTGGACAAAGGGATCGATGAACAGGTCGGCGCGCGACATGCGGCCGTGCCGCAGGGTGGAGGGCAACTGCAGGAAGACGATGACGATGATGCTGGTGGCCACCAGCTCGGCCACGCCGTCCAGCGGGTGGTTGAGCAGGTTGCGCAGCAGCACGTCGGCGCACATCAGCAGCATGACGGCCGCAATCACCACCGAACCGGCGGCGTTGAGGCTGTCGACCAAGCGGCCAAAGGCGCTGTCGGGGGCAGACGCAGACGGCGCGGACTCCAGGTCCGTGTTTTTCTCGTAAGACAAGTCAACCTCAGCAAAAGTCAGACACGCCATGAGCGCGGGACCCCAGGCGGGGAACGCCGTGGAACCGGCAAAGCCTGAGCCACTGGCGTTGCCCCCTGCAAGGGGCTGAGGCCTGCAGCTCCGGACCTGCCTGCGCAGGCCCGGACAGGCCGAAGGGCCTGCGCCTCTGGCGCAGGCACGTGGGATGTAGCGACACGCAGTGCGCGCAGCCTGGGGGTGTTCACAACTCCTTGTCCCAGTCGCGCAGCGGCTTGACCCCCTGTTTGCGCAGAGCCTCCATATAGGCCTTGACCACCTCCTGTGCCGGCCCCTTGGACGCATTGGCCTTGGCCCATTCGGCTGCCAGATTGGGCATGGTTTTGACCCATTTCTCGCGCTCGCCGGCGTTCAGACCGGTCACGCGCACCGGCGGATTCTGTGTGGCGCCGCGCTCCACCATGGTCTTGAGCGCCCCTTCGTAACGCTGCATCAGCGTCTCGCCCAGGGCCTTGGAATACGCCTTGCCCACGTCCTTGACGATTTTCTGGACCTCGGGCGGCAGCTTGCCGTAGCTGTCCTTGTTCATCGCCATGCCGCCGTTGTACAGGGCGCCGATGTTGACCGTGGTGATGTAGGGCGCCACTTCGTAGATCTTGTTGGGCAGGATGCCGGTCGAAATCGAAATGGTCCCTTCGCTCACGCCGCTCTGGATGTCGGTGTAATAACTCGTCAGCGAGCCGTCCACGGCCACCGCGCCCGAACCCTTGAGCCACAGGCCCACGGAACCGGGAGCCGAGATCTTGCGACCCTTGAGATCGGCGTAGGTGGCGATGGGAGACTTCGTGAACAGATGGTAGGTGTCGACCGCGCTGGCGCCCAGGAACACCAGGTTGTTCTTGTCCCACTCCTTCTGCAGCGCCGGGACTTTTTCGTTCAGCTCATTGGCCACGTCCAGGACGATGCGCACATCGTCGGTGGTGAACGGCGTGACCGAACCGAATTGGCTCAGCGGCATCTTGGCCGCTTCCAGGCTGTGGAACACCCAGCCGATGTCGGCCACGCCCTGCTCGACGCTGGTGAGCGTGGCGTTCATCTTGTAGAGCTGGCCACCGTAGGCCTCGCGCCACTCGATCTTGTAGCCCTTGCCCAGCGCGGCCACCCGCTTGTTGACCTCGGGCACGAAGAGCGTGCTCATCAAGCCGACCCAGGGCAGGGTCGTCGGATGGCTGGACGCGATCGTCAGCTTGAACGTCTGGTCGGCCCGGGCCGGCAGCATCACTGCAGCGGCCAGGGTGGCGCACAGGGCGCCCTGGATCATCCATCGTTTCTTCATGCTTGTCTCCTTCGGGTTGGGTGCTTACACACGCTCGGGTTCTGCTCTGTCGAAAATCTCATCTTTCCGGGTTCAGGACAAAGTCGTAGGTCAGGCTGTAGCTGCCGTCGGCTTCCTGGACCCAGTCCGCGATCAGGGTGGAGCGCACGCCGAAGACGACGTCGGAGTCGAGGTAGGGGTCGTGGTCGCGGAACACATGGGTGATCAGGCGTTCGTAACCCGGCGCCTCGATCATGAAATGCAGGTGGGCCGGCCGCCAGGGGTGGTTCTTGGTGGCCTTGAGCATGGCGCCCACCGGCCCGTCGCTGGGGATGGGATAGGCCTCGGCCAGAATGGTCTTGAAATGGAAACGCCCCTGGGCGTCGGCATGCAGGATGCCGCGCGCCTGCGGATGCGCCAGCTGCTCGTACTGCACGTCGTAGTTGCCTTCGGCATCGGCCTGCCAGACGTTGATCAGCGCGTTGGGCACCGGCTTGCCGTCCAGCCCCTTGACCGTGCCGCTCACCCGGCAGGGCTCGCCCTTGGCGCCGTTGGCCACATCCTCGCCCAGCTGGTATTCGGGCGCGGCCTCCACGAAGAAGGGGCCGAAGACCGTGGGCTCGGTGCAGCCGGCCGGCTTGTCGTTGTTCATGGCCACGGTCAGCATGGACAGGCCCAGGGTGTCGGACAGCAGGATGAACTCCTGGCGCGTGTCGCTGCACATGTGGCCGGTCGCCGTGAGGTACTCGATGCCCTGGAGCCATTCTTCCTCGGTCAGCCGCACCTCGCGCGCGAAGGCGTGCAGATGCTGCACCAGGCTGGTCATGATCTCCTTGAGGCGCGGATCGGGCGTCCTGGAAAAGCGCTCGATCACGGCCTGGGTGATGGTGTCCTCGTTGAGGTTGCGCATCTATCGTCTCCTGCGGGTTCTTGCCTAGCTGCGCCACTGTAAAAGTCCGCGACAATTTGGGAAAGAGCGCTGCCGCAAATGACTTTTCCGCGCAGCGAAAAAACTGGAGACCGGTTTGGACCGTTTTGCCGAAATTGAGCTGTTCGTCCAGGTGGCCGAGACCGGCAGCCTGAGCCGTGCGGCCGAGGCGCTGGGCCTGTCCAACGCCGCCGCCAGCCGACACCTGCAGGCACTGGAAGACCGGCTGGCCGCGCGCCTGGTGGAACGCAACACGCGCCGCCTCTTCCTCACCGACACCGGCCAGGAGTTCTTCAGCCGCGCCAAGACGCTGCTGGCCGACATGAAGGACGCCGAGGACGCCGTCAACGCCAGCACGCTCAACCCGACGGGCACGCTGCGCATCAGCGCGTCCCTGTCCTTTTCCATGCAGCACGTGGCGCCGCTGCTGCGCGCCTACACCGACCGCTACCCCAATGTCAGTGTGCACGTGGAGGCGGCCAACCGCTACCTGGACATCATCGACAACAACATCGACGTGGCCATCCGCACGCGCGAGTTCGAGCCCGACTCCAACATCACCGTGCGCCGCCTGGCGCAGACGCGCCGCATCCTGGTGGCCGCGCCGCGCTACCTGGCCCGCCACGGACGGCCCCGAACGCTGGAAGAACTGGCGCGGCACCAGCTGCTGATCTACACCTACGCCAACAACCCCAGCGAACTGCGCTTCACGCGCGAGGGCCAGACCACCGCCCTGCACGTCAAGGGCCGGCTCGAATCGAACGACGGCCAGATCCTGCGCGCCGCCGCGCTCGACGGCCTGGGCATCCTGGTGCAGCCCACCTACATCGTCTACGACGACATGGTGGCCGGGCGCCTGGTGCCGGTGCTCGACGACTGGGACCTGCCGCGCCTGACCATCAACCTGGCCTACCCCAGCCGCAAGCACCTCTCGGCCAAGGTGCGCACCTTCATCGACTTCATGGCCGAGCATTTCGCGCGCATGAACTACGAGCAGAAGTGGACGGGCCGCTTCGGCATGAGCTGAATTCCGCCGCCCACACGGGCTGGCAGGCCCTGTGGGAAAATTCCCGCTGCAAGGAGGTATCGACATGTGGCGAAGCATCGTGGGTCTGAGCTGCCTGTGCCTGGCCGCTTGCGGCGATTCCGGGCGCGAGCCCATCGTCCAGGCCCCTCCCCTGGCCCCCATGCCCGGCGGCCCCAGGGCCGCGCAGGCTGCCGAGGGTGCCGCCGCCCTGAACGCCCCGTCCAGCGACAGCGCGGCGCCGGTCAAGGAGCAGGTCATCGACTGGTGGAGAAGAAAGTCGGACGAGGAATTCGAAGTCCTCGACGTCCAGGCGGTCCATCTGCTCAACCGTGAAAAGGCCTATCTGGCCGCTGTCGTCTTTGACAGCCGCGCCAGGCATCCCGGGCCCGGTGCCGTGCTGGTGCGCCCCGGCGCGCAGGACGTCATCGAGATCCTGCCGGACATCGGCTCCGAATTCAAGGTGCTGGACCTGGACGGCGACGGCGTCTCCGAAATCGTCAGCCGCAAGACAAGTTCAAGCCAGGGCACGACCACGGGCGAAAAATACATCCTTCACCTGCAAGACGCCACGCCCCGGGTGCTGCACAAGGCGGGCTTCAAGGAGAGCAGCCGAACCGAGGCCGACGGCGGTACGTCCAGCACCAGCACCACGGTGGAATGGAAATTTTCGAGCGAAGGCAACACCCCCCTGCTGCTGGAGCGCAGCCTGAGCCGGGAAAGCCTGTGTCCGGCACCCGGGAACTGCCAGGAGAAGTCGGAGCAGCAATCCAGCACCTACCGCTATGTCGACCAGCAGTTCCTCAAGTCTGAATCGTCAGGCACTCCGAAATAGCGGCCGGGGGCCGGCCCGGACGTCCACCCCAAGCTGCGGGTTTCCCTCCTGAAGGAAGGTGCCCGCCTCCCGCACAATGCTGGCCAGCAACCTTGCGCATACCGCCCATGAACGACATCGCAGCAGGCATCGATTACACCGACACGGGCAAGGGCCCCACCCTGCTCTTCGTGCCCGGCTCCTACAGCACACCGGCCGCGTGGAAGCCGATCCAGCGCCTGCTGCCCGCTCAGTGGCGCATGCTGGCCACCAGCCTGTGCGGTTATGGCCAGACCCTGGAGACGCGCCGCGCCGGCCATGCGGACATGTCGCACCAGCTGCGCGTGCTGGAGGCCGTGGCGCAGCGCGTGCCGGGCCCCCTGCACCTGGTCGGGCACTCCTTCGGCGGCACGGTGGCCCTGGTGGCGGCACTCAGCGGGCGGATCCCGGTCGCCAGCCTCACGCTGTTCGAGGCCAATCCCCTGGCCCTGCTGCACCACCATGGCCACGCCGATCTGTACCTGGCCACGCGCCGCATGAGTGATGCCTTCGAGCAGGCCGTACTGGATGGCGAGCACGACGCGCCCGCGCGCATCATCGACTTCTGGGGTGGCGCCGGCTCCTTTGCCGCCATGCCCGCGCCCGTGCAGGACTACTGCCGCCAGACCGCGCCCGCCAATGTGCTGGACTGGCACACCGACTTCGGTCACGACTTCAGTGGCGCCGAACTGGCCCGGCTGGAGATGCCCGTGCTGCTGGTGCGCGGCGCGCACGCCAACCCGGCCATGGTGGCCATGACGGACATCCTGGCCGCGCACCTGCCGCGGGGACGATTCGAGGTGATGGCGGGCGCCAGCCATTTCCTGATCAGCACCCACCCGCAGCAGTGCGCAGCCCTGCTGGACACGCACCTGGCGCGGGCGCGCTGAACGCGGATGCAGGTACAGTAGGCCTATCAGGGATAGCTCCCAATTGCGCTATCGCTGAATTTGTTCCATAAACCCATTTTCATCACTCTCAAAGAGCCCCGACCATGAAAAAAGATGATGCCGACCTGTCGCGACGCGACTGCCTGAAACTGATGAGCGCCACCGGTCTGGCTGCCGCAGGTGTCTCGGCACAGGCTCAGAGCGCCTGGCCCAGCAAGCCCATCCGCTGGATCGTTCCCTTCGCGCCCGGTGGCACCTCCAGCATCGTGGCGCGCAGCATCGCCGCGGAACTCACCAAGCAGATGGGCGCCAACTTCGTCATCGACAACAAGGGCGGCGGCGGCGGTGTGCCGGCCATGCAGGAACTCATGCGCGCCCCGGCCGATGGCTACACCATCGTCATGAGCCATATCGGCCTGATGGCGGTCAACCCGCTGATCTACCCCGATGCCGGCTACGACGTGAACAAGGACTTCGTCCCGGTCACCCTGCTCAACCGCATCCCCAGCCTGTTCTGCGTGCACAAGGACGTGCCGGTGACCGATCTGAAGTCCTTTGTGGCCTACGCCAAATCCAGGCCGGGCCAGCTCAACTACGCCTCGGCCGGCAACGCCAGCGCGGGCCACCTCGCCGTTGAAGCGCTGAAACTGAAAGCCGGCATCTTCATGACCCACATCCCTTACCGCGGCACCGGCCCCGCGCTGACGGACTTCCTGGCCGGCCGTGTTGATTTCTTCTCGGCGGGCACGCCGGCCCTGCTGCCGCACATCAGGAGCGGCGCCATACGCTGCCTCGCCGTGGGCTCTGCCCAGCGCATCTCCGCGCTGCCCGATGTCCCCACCGTGGCCGAAACCTATCCGGGCTTCGAGACCGTGCAGTGGTACGGCATCCACACCCGCGCCGGGACGCCGCAGGCCATCATCACCCGACTGCAACAGGAATGCGCCAAGGCCATGAAAGCACCTGAAGTCATGGCCAAGCACGAAGCCGAAAGCGCCACGCCCGGCGGTGGCACGCCCAAGGAATACGGAGACTTTGTCGCCAAGGAACAGGCCCGCTGGAAAGAGGTCGTGATCAAGGCCAGCATCAAACCGGGTTGATCATCCCGGACCCAAAAAAAAGCCGCCGGGCTCCTGGAGCCCGGCGGCTTTTTTTCATCGACCGCCCGGCAAGGCCCTTGCCCTTCGGGTTGGGGCGAGACCGAGATCAGGCTCTCAGGCCAGACGCAGATCGACGGCGATGTTGCCACGCGTGGCGTTGGAGTAGGGACAGACCTGATGGGCGGTGTCCACCAGGTCCTGCGCCACGGCACGGTCCACGCCGGGCAGTTGCACGGCCAGTCGCACGGCCAGACCAAAACCCTGGGCGATGGGGCCGATGTCCACTTCGGCATCCACGGACGCATCGGCCGGCATCGTCACCTTCTTCATGCCGGCCACGTGCTTGAGCGCGCTCAGATAACAGGCCGAGTAGCCGGCAGCGAAGATCTGCTCGGGATTGGTGGCACCCCCGGCGCCACCCAGGGCCTTCGGAGGCGCCAGCTTGACGTCCAGCAGGCCGTCATCGGTGACGGAGCGGCCTTCGCGGCCACCCGTGGTGTGTGCCTTGGCGGTGTAGAGAACCTTGTGGAGGGCGGTGGTCATGGTGTTTTCCTTGCGGTAGTGAAAAAGGTTCAGGCTTGCAGGCGGTCACGCAACTGCTGGACCTGGCGGGTCAGGGCCGAGAGTTCGTTCAGCGAACACTGCGCGGCTTCGAGCATGCAGCCCGGTATGGGCGCGGCTTTGGCCTTGAGCTTGCGACCGGTGGCGGTGAGCTGGATCAGCACGCGTCGCTCGTCGGCGGCGTCACGCAGGCGGCTGATGTAACCCGCCATTTCCAGGCGCTTGAGCAGGGGTGTGAGCGTGCCGGAGTCGAGAAAGAGGCGCTCGCCGATCTCGGAGACGGTCAGCCCATCGCGCTCCCACAGCGCCAGCATGGCCACGTACTGCGGGTAGGTCAGCCCCAGCGCATCCAGGTGCGGCTTGTAGGCCTTGGACATGGCGTGCGATGCGGAATACAGCGCAAAACAGAGTTGCTTGTCCAGCTGCAGGACCTGGTCGGCGGAGAGTTTCTTGTTCGGCATGGGCTGAATTATTGCCTACAATTTAATTGTGTGCAATTTAATTAATCCAAAACCCTGCCATCGAACGGGGTAAGACGGGCCGAGGCATGGCCATGATCGACACACGGAAGCGCTACGGGGCTCGGCCCCAAAGACGCGCGCCCGCGGGGACGCGGGCGCTGCAGGGACGGGGGGCCGTCACGATCGCCGGGGCCAGACCACGGCCCGTGCCTCGTGAAGGCCGGAGAGGAAGCTCAGTCGCCCGATGCGGATTGCACGGTCTCGACCTTCCGGGCGGTCAGCTTGGTCCACTGGTTGATCTGCACTTGCGATGCGCCCCACTCGCTGCCGTACATGGCGGCGCCATGGCTGAGCATGAACAAGGCGATGCGGGCGGCTTCCAGGTGGCCCTGGTCGGCCAGGGCGGCGAAGCGGCCGTAGGCGCCGGACCACTGGCCCCGCTTGTACTGCGACATGGCTTCTGTGAAGACGCCTTCAGCCTTGGCGGCATCCAGGGTGGCGGCCTGGACGGCGGTGCTGAAGAGGCCGGCGGCCATGATCGAGAGAACGGCCCCACACAGGCGAGATTTGAAATTCATGATGCGCTCCTTGACAGTTGAATGGTTGGAATGATGCTGCGATGTTCACGGCGAAGAACCAGTCGCCCTCCCTGGGCCTGTACTGAATGAAACACATTGGCTTCGTCGTGGAGGCAGATTAGGTCAGGCAGCGCAAAGCGCAAGACCTGCCGGACCATGTGCTGGCCCGGCACGTGAACTAAGTCACGTTGAAATTCATGCGGGTGGAGGCAACGTGAAAAATGTCACGGGCCCCTTTCGCGCCCCGCGCCGCCGGAGCCGGCGACGCAAGACTCAGGCTTGGGGCCGCACGCCCTCGAAGGCCTGCTGCAGCAAGGCACGCAGGGCCACGCGCTCCAGCGGGCGCGGGTTGGGGTACTGGTTCTGCAGGGCGATCTCGCAGACCCGGTCGAGATCATCAGCCTGCAGGCCCAGGTCGCGCAGCGCCACGGGGGCACCGTTGTTGCGGGCCAGGTCGTAGACCGCCTGCGCCGCACTGGCGCCCCCCAGGGCGCGTGCGATGCGCGCCATGGCCTGGGGCGCCGCAGGGGCGTTGTAGGCCAGGGCGTGCGGCAGCACGATGGTGTGGGTCTCGGCGTGCGGCAGGTTGAAGCTGCCCCCCAGGGTGTGGCAGAGCTTGTGGTGCAGGGCCATGCCCACGTGCCCGAGCACGGTGCCGCAGAGCCAGGCGCCGTAGAGCGCGTCGGAACGCGCGCCCATGTCGCCCGCGTTCTTCACGATGGCGGGCAAGGCACGGCCCAGCGCGGCGATGCCCTCCTCGGCCATCAGGTCCATGATGGGGTTGCTGTCCACCGAGTACAGGCCTTCGGCCGCGTGCGCGATGGCGTTGATACCGCTGGTCACGCTCAAACCCACGGGCAGACTCAGTGTGAGTTCAGGGTCGTAGATCACGGTGCGCGGCAGCACGCGCAGATCCCGCCCGGTCTTCTTGAGGCCGGACTCGGTGATGCCGTAGATGGGCGTCATCTCCGAGCCGGCATAGGTAGTGGGGATGGCCAGGATGGGCAGGCCGGAGTCGAGCGCGATGGCCTTGCCCAGGCCCGTGGTGGAGCCGCCGCCGATGGCCACGGCGCAGTCGGCGCCCAGTTGGTGCGCCAGCTCGCGCGCCTCCCGCGCGGTCTCGATGGGCACGTGCATGACGGCGCGATCGAACACACCGGCGGCGCGTGCGCCCAGCAGGCCGGCCACCCTCTCGGCCGAAGCCCGCTGCTCGGGCGTGGACAGCACCAGCGCGCGCTTGCAGCCCAGGGCGTCGATCTCCCTGGCCAGTTGCGAGAGGGATCCCGCGCCGAAGACGACGCGCGCGGGCTGGGCGGTGTAGACAAAGGGGGTCACGGCAAGCTCCAGCGAACCTTCACATCGGGCTCAGCATGCCACGCAAGAAGGGATTGGTTCGGGGAACGCCGTGGAACCGGCTTTGCCGGGCCACTGGCGTTGCCCCCTTGAGGGGGAGGCGGCAAAGCCGCCACAGGGGTGCTCATAATTTAGGGTTCAAGCCGGCGCCGCGTTCCAGCACCTTGATGATGGCCGCGTAGTCGTCCAGCCCATTGCCCTGCACCACGGCGGCGTGCATGAGCTTTTGTGTCATGGCGGTCTGCATCAGGGGCACGTTGCTGGCGGCGCCGGCGCCGAGGATCAGGTCCAGGTCCTTGATCATCTGCTCCACCGTGAAGGTGGGCGTGAAATCGCGCTGGCTCAGCTGCGCGGACTTGGCCTTGAC
>JACCDS010496094.1_pt1 | contig 12071 bp, 8 predicted proteins | sample 7446441 | NCBI WGS metagenome assembly JACCDS01 (sample SAMN15323445, study PRJNA562643) | freshwater metagenome | isolation source: river surface water | place: USA:Blue River Watershed | collected 2017-08-17
TCGGTTTAGCACAAGTTCCAAAGCCTGCTGTTGCTCAAGACCCGCCAGAGCACGACGCAGCTTCCAAATAATCTTGGTCTCCTGCGGGCTCATCAGCATTTCTTCACGTCTTGTTCCCGAGGCATTGATGTCAACCGCTGGGAAGATTCTCTTGTCTGCAAGCTGCCTTGAAAGACGAAGCTCCATGTTTCCGGTTCCCTTGAACTCCTCGAAGATAACCTCATCCATCTTGGATCCAGTCTCAACCAAAGCGGTAGCCAGGATGGTCAGCGAGCCACCGTTCTCGATGTTTCGAGCGGCACCGAAGAAGCGCTTAGGTGGGTACAGGGCAGATGAGTCAACACCACCGGACAAAATACGTCCTGATGCCGGAGCGCTTAGGTTGTAGGCGCGGCCCAGGCGGGTAATTGAGTCAAGCAGCACAACCACATCGTGACCAAGCTCAACCAGACGCTTAGCGCGCTCGATTGCAAGCTCGGCAACTGTGGTGTGGTCATCTGCAGGGCGGTCGAAGGTGGAGGCAATAACCTCACCCTTGACGGTGCGCTGCATGTCGGTAACTTCTTCTGGACGCTCATCAACCAAAACAACCATCAGGTGAACCTCTGGGTTGTTGGTCGCAATTGCGTTAGCGATTGCCTGCAGCACCAAGGTCTTACCGGCCTTAGGTGGCGAAACAATCAGACCGCGCTGACCCTTACCGATAGGTGCAACCAGATCGATGATTCGAGTTGAAAGCTTCTTGGCGTCGGTCTCTAGGCGCAGACGGGTGTCTGGGTAGAGCGGAGTTAGCTTGCCAAAGTCAACACGTGCGGCAGCCTCTTCCAAGGTCTGACCGTTAACCGAGTCGACTCTTACCAGAGCGTTGAACTTCTGACGCTGGTTGCTGACATCTTCGCGTGGCTGGCGAATAGCGCCAACTACAGCATCACCCTTGCGGAGCGAGTACTTCTTTACCTGACCCAGCGATACATAAACATCATTTGGTCCAGGCAGGTAGCCGGAGGTGCGCAAGAACGCGTAGTTCTCCAACACGTCCAAGATTCCAGCGACTGGAACTAGAACGTCATCCTCGGTGATCTCCGGCTCAGACTCGTCCTGTGAACCAGGACCGCGTCGGCGGTCACGGTCACGGTAGCGACCACGGCGGTTGCGGTTGCCGCCACGACGATCGTCGTCACGGTCGCGGTTGTTGTCGCGGTCAGAGCTTCTGGTCTCGCGGTCTTCGCGAGCCTCGCTGCGCTCGGAAGAGCCCTCTTGGCTGGCGGTGTTTTCGCCGCCTTCAGCCTTGGCCTCACCGCGAGCTGGGCGGGAGCGACGACGGTTCTCGGTCTTTGGCTCGGCCTCAGTTGCGGCCTTTGGCTCAGACTCCTGAGCCTTCGGTGCTTTGGCTGCCTTTGGGGCTTCGGTAGCGTCGACGGAAACTGTTGCGCTGGTTGCGCGGCGGGTTCTTTTTACAGGCTTGTCCTGCTGGATTTCATCCATGTGGTTAGTACTCGTTTCTTGGCGGCAAAAGTGCCGGATTTGTGAAGAATTTCTGAGAATGCAGTGGCGGGCTTTTAGACGCCTGATCCAGACTGCACCTCAAGACTAGCACCTTTGAAGTCAACCGCAAGTGACAGTGGTTGCCATGTTGGGAACTCTCGTTCCACAAACGCCACCGCCGCAACTCGCTTGGCAGGGTCATCCTCCAACACCAACACCGAAGGTCCAGCACCTGAAACCACAGCGGGGTGACCCTGAGCACGCAGCTGCTCGATCAGCTTGCTGGTCTCCGGCATGGCACTGGCACGGTAGTTCTGGTGTAGGCGATCCTCGGTGGCCGCAAACATCAGCTCTGGGCTTTGAGTGAGCGCTGCCACCAATAGCGCCGAGCGAGAGACGTTGAATACCGCATCGGTGTGCGGCACAGACTCTGGCTGCAGGCTTCTTGCGAGCTTGGTCGACATCTGATTTGGTGGCACCAAAACCAGCGGGGAAACGCCGCGGTGCACGGTTAGCTTCTTGTGGTGCGGGCCAGACTCATCCTTCCAGGCAATGGTCAAGCCACCAAACAAAGCCGGAGCAACGTTGTCAGGATGCCCCTCGAGCTCAGTTGCAAAATCCAACAGCTGCTGCTCGGTGAGCACAATCTCCGGCTTCAATAGCCCCGCCGCCAACATAACTCCGCCAGAAACCGCAGCCCCGGATGAGCCCATGCCGCGACCGTGCGGGATGTTGTTGTGGCAGGTAATTCGAAGTGGTGGAACGCTCTTGCCGAACTTGGCAAACACAAAAGCAATCGTCGAGTAAATCAGGTTGCTGGAATCTTTAGCGATATCCTGCTCGCCCTCGCCGACCACGGAAATCTCTAGCCCGCTGTCAATAACCTCGGCGGAGTAATTGTCGTAAAAGCTCAGCGCCATGCCCAGGGTGTCAAAGCCCGGACCTAAGTTTGCACTGGTAGCCGGGATCTTTACCGAGACCTTGGTCACTTGTTGCGCTCCAAGCCCAATACTCCCGCCACTGAATCGGCGGTGGCGGCCACCTTCTTTGGCTTGATCTGGCGACCACGGTCATCTTTCAAAGCCCAGTCCGGGTCCTTCAAACCGTGACCGGTAACGGTAACCACGATGGTGTCAACCTTTGGAAGCTCGCCCTTTTGCTTGGCCTGCCAAAGTCCTGCCGCACCGGTTGCGCTGGATGGCTCGACGAATACACCGGCTTCCTGAGAGAGGAAGCGGTGCATCCACAAAATATCCTTATCGCTCACGGCACCGAAAGCACCGTTGGTGTCAGCCTTTGCAGCCTGAGCAAGATCCCAGGAAGCTGGATTGCCAATTCGAATCGCAGTCGCAATAGTCTCTGGCTTAGCAACGGGTTTACCAACCACAAATGGAGCCGAGCCGGCAGCCTGAATGCCATACAGCATCGGGAGTTTTTGGATTCGTCCGGCATCTCGGTCTTCCCGATAACCCAGGTGGTATGCCGAGATGTTGCCGGCGTTGCCCAGCGGCATCGCGTGCAGGTCAGGAGCAAAGCCCAGCACATCGACAACCTCGAAGGCAGCGGTCTTTTGACCCTGCAGTCGATCCGGGTTCACCGAGTTCACCAGGAAAACCGGGTAGTTATCGCTCAGTTCGCGAGCCAAGCGTAGGCAGTCATCGAAGTTTCCGCGGACCTGCAGGATCTGGGCCTTGTGAGCAACTGCCTGAGAGAGCTTGCCCCAGGAGATCTTGCCTGCCGGAACCAGCACCACGGACTGCATCCCGCCGGCAACTGCGTAGGCAGCAGCCGCTGCCGAGGTGTTGCCGGTAGAGGCCGCGATTACTGCCTTTGCACCCTTGCCCTTGGCCTTAGAAACCGCAGTGGTCATGCCGCGGTCTTTGAAAGAGCCGGTTGGGTTCATGCCTTCAAATTTCAGGTGGACACTGCCGACATCAAGCAGTTTTGCGAGCGCCGGCGCCTCAATGAGTGGAGTGCCGCCCTCACCCAAGGTGACGATTGGATCGTCCTGGGTAAATGGAAGACGATCAAAGTATTCGCGAATAACGCCGCGCCACTGATGAGCCATTAGATTCCCTCCACTCGGATAACCGAGTTCACTTTCTGAACCGCTGCGTTTGAACGCAGGTCCTCGACTACCGCCTCAAGTTCACCTTCGCCGGCCTCGTGGGTCATGATGGTCAAGAGCGCTCCGGAGTTTTGACCGGCGGCATTTTGATCCACGGTCTCAACGCTAACGCCATGCTGGGCAAAAACCGTGGCAACCGATGCCAAGACACCCGGTAGGTCATTTACCTGCAGGGTGATCTGGAAACGAGTGGCGACTGCCTGAACCGGCAGAATATCTAGGTTTGCGTGAACCGAATCCGCAAGACCTGGGCCTCCGGCTAGGTGACGCTTAGCCGCGCCAACTAGGTCACCCAAGACTGCAGATGCGGTTTCTGGACCACCGGCACCGGCGCCGTAGAACATCAACCTGCCAGCGCTCTCTGCTTCGATGAACACGGCGTTGTAGGCACCGCGAACCGCAGCCAACGGGTGATCATCTGGAATAAGCGTCGGATGCACACGCGCAACGATGCCCTCTGGCTTGCCAGCTTGTGCCGGTAGGCGCTCGCAAATTGCCAAAAGCTTTACGGCGTAACCGGCCTCACGCGCAGTCTCGATCTGCAAAGCGGTGACCTTCGAGATACCCTCGCGATAGACACTGGTTACCGGCATTTCGGTGTGGAAAGCCAATGAGGCCAAGATTGCTGCCTTGCTGGCGGCGTCAAAACCCTCAACATCGGCGGTCGGGTCCGCCTCTGCGTAACCCAGCTGCTGGGCCTCCGCAAGAGCATCCTCGAAGCTGGCTCCGGTCGAGTCCATCCGATCCAAGATGAAGTTAGTGGTGCCGTTTACAATGCCCATCACCTTGTTTACCTTGTCACCGGCCAGGGATTCCCTAAGCGGGCGAATGATAGGAATTGCGCCACCAACCGCAGCCTCGAAGTAGAGTTGGGCACCGAGTTGTTCTGCAAGGTCAAATAGTTCGGTGCCGTGGGCGGCGATCAGCGCCTTGTTTGCGGTGATCACGTCAGCGCCCGAGTTCAAAGCCAAGGTGATGTAACTCTTGGCGGGTTCAATGCCACCGATAAGTTCGATGACGATGTCCGCCGCCTGGATTAGCGCCTCGGCGTCAAGCGTGAAGAGCTCTTTGGGCAGGCTGCCAGTTCGGGCAGATTCTAGGTTTCGAACCGCAATGCCAACCAGCTCTAAGTCTGCGCCAACTCGCTGGGCTAGCTCTTCGCGGTTTTCTATTAGCAGGCGGGCTACCTGAGAGCCAACCGAACCGGCACCGAGCAGTGCGATTCGAATTGGGCGATAAGCGATTTCCATGGCTTGCTATGCCTTTCCATTGCCGATACCGGCATCTCTTTGGAGCAGATCGTTTTCGGTCTCCGCCCGAATTAGTAGCGAACTCTTGCCCCCCTTGACCGCAACCATGGCGGGCCGAGTCAAGAAGTTGTAGTTCGAAGAAAGCGAGAAGCAATAAGCGCCGGTGGCCGCTACCGCCAAGACGTCGTTGACTGAGATATCTGACGGAAGGTAGTCGTGACGCACAACGATGTCACCAGACTCGCAGTGCTTTCCAACCACACGGGCTAAAGCTGCAGTAGCTGAAGTCACCCGCGATGCGATCATGGCCGAGTACTCAGCCTGATAGAGCGCTGGGCGAGCGTTGTCGCTCATGCCGCCGTCAACGCTCACGTATTTGCGAGTGGCGCCGGTGCCCTGCTCGGAGACCGTGACATCTTTGATGGTTCCCACCGAATACAGTGTGATGCCAGCTGGTCCCGCGATGATGCGGCCCGGTTCGAAGGCAAGCTTTGGAACCGCGATTCCCAATGAGGTGCACTTGGCAGCAACCGCCTGCATGATCCTGGTTGCCATTTCCTCAATGCCGAGTGGCTTATCGGCCTCGGTGTAAGCGATTCCGAAACCACCACCAAGGTTTAGCTCTGGTACATCGCCAGATTGCAGCAACTGCGCATGAACATCCAATAGCCGTTCAGCAGCCGCAACAAAGCCATCGACTACGAAAATCTGAGATCCGATATGCGAGTGCAACCCCAGGAATCTAAGGTGCGAGTGAGAGCGAATCTTGGCTACCAGGTCCGGCACGTCACTCAGTGCCACACCAAACTTCTGATCTTCTCTCGCGGTAGCGAGGTGCTCGTGGGTGTGAGCGTGCACACCCGAATTGACGCGCAACCTTACGGCCTGCGACTTGCCCTGCGCCAGCGCCACCGCTGCGATGCGCTCAATCTCGAGCTCGGAGTCAATGACAATTGCCCCGACATCGTTGGCAATCGCCTTACTGATTTCGATTAGAGACTTGTTATTGCCGTGCAGACCTAGGCGCTCACCCTTTGCCCCGGCGGCAAGGGCAACCGCAAGCTCTCCCCCGGTTGAGACATCGACCGATAGGCCGGCATCCACCACCCAGCGCACCACATCGGAGGTGAGTAGCGCTTTAGATGCATAGTAGAGCTTTGCAGTGGTGCCGATCTTGTTGGCAGCATCGCTGAAGGCACGCTTGATTGAGAGCAGCCTGGTTTCAAAATCCTCTTGGTCCACCACATAAAGCGGGGAGCCGTACTGTCGCATTAGAGCGGAGACCGAGACATCGCCGATGCTGAGTTCGCCGTGTGTATTGCGCTTGGCGGTTCTTGGCCAGATTCGAGCATCGATGGCATTGAGATCGCTCGGGGCAACTAGCCACTCAGGGGCAAGTGGGTTTTTCACAACTACATCCTCTCCGGAGCGGAGACGCCCAGCAGCGCAAGGCCGTTTGCAAGCACAATGCTGGCGGCGTTATTCAGCCAAAGCCTGGTGCGGTGCACGGTTTCGACTTGGCCACCGCTGAGTGGAGTGACGCGACAGTTGTCATACCAGCGGTGGTAGCTGCCGGCAACGACCTCGATGTATCTGGCAATTCGATGCGGCTCCCGGAAATGGGCAGCCTGTTGCACAACTCGAGGGAATTCGCTGAGGTTTGCCAACAGCTCTGCCTCCGAATCGTGGCTAAGCAGGCTTGGGTCAAACTCTGAGTCATCGACATTCAGCGAGGCAGCGTTCTTGGCCACCTGCTTGGTTCTGGCATGGGCATACTGCACATAGAAAACTGGGTTGTCGTTGGTCTTCTTGGTTAGCTGCTCTAGGTCAACATCAAGCGATGAGTTGATTGATGAACGAGCTAGTGCGTAGCGAGCGGCATCGACACCTACGACATCAACCAAATCCTCCATGGTGACCACGGTTCCGGCACGCTTTGACATACGAACAGGCTCCCCGCCCCGCACCAGGTTGACCATCTGGCCAATCAAAATTTCCATGTTCTCACCAGGCTTGTCTCCGAAGGCTGAACACAGCGCCATCATTCTCGGAACGTAACCGTGATGGTCGGCACCGAGCATGTAGATGCAGCGATCGAATCCCCTGGAGCGTTTGTCCTGGTAGTAAGCGATGTCTCCGGCAATATACGCCGCATCGCCATCGCTTTTTATGATTACGCGGTCGCGGTCATCCCCGAAAGTTGTCGAGCGAAGCCAAATAGCGCCATCTTCCTCAAAGATGTGCCCCATCTCACGAAGCCGCTCAATCGAGCGCTCAACCGCCTTGGACTCATAGAGCGAGTTCTCATGGAAATAAACATCGAAGTCAACGCCGAATTCGTGAAGTGACTCCCTGATCTGCTGGAACATAAGTTCAACCCCGGCAGCGCGGAACTTCTCCTGAGCCTCGGGTCCTGGCAGAGCCAGAATGTCCTCGGCGGTTTCGGCCAAAACGCGAGCAGCGATTTCGTGAATATAAGCACCGGCATAGCCATCTTCGGGAGCTGGCTCATTTTTCGCGGCTGCCAAAAGTGATCTTGCAAATCGATCAATCTGAGCGCCGTGGTCATTGAAGTAATACTCGCGAGTAACCTCGGCTCCGACAAATTCAAATACCCTGGCCAAGGAGTCACCAACCGCAGCCCAACGGGTGCCGCCGAGGTGAATCGGGCCGGTTGGGTTTGCTGAGACGAATTCGAGATTCAGCTTGACGCCTTGATACTCGGTTCCGCGGCCATAGCTCTTGCCCGCCGTCACAATCTCGCGGGCTAGCTCACCGGCAGCCGAGTTTGAGACAAAGATGTTGATAAAACCAGGTCCTGCGATTTCAACCTTCTCAACACCGGCACTGTTTTGCAGCTCAATTGCCAGCAAATCGGCAAAATCGCGAGGCTTGAGACCTGCTTTGGCTCCGAGCTGCATCGCAACGTTGGTGGCCCAGTCGCCGTGCTCGCGATTTTTAGGTCGTTCGACAACTACCTCGGAGGGAACCTCAAGCTGCAAAGAGCCAGCTGACACCAGCGAGTGCAATGCAGCAACAATGGCTTCCGACAGCTGGTTGGGAGTCACTTGGACCTAATTCCTTCGGGTATGGCAACCGACGAGTTTTATTCGGCGGTGAACCTAAATCATACCCGTGGAAGGTGCTGGAAGCTAAGAGAGCTTCAGCCAAACCGTGGAATTAGCAGGGAGTTTGCCCGCAGAAATATACTCCGAGGCGATTAGTAGCTCACCAGGCGGAAGCTCCATTTCTTGATCGGTGAAGTTGGTGATGCTTGACCAACCGCCCTCGCGCTCGAACCACAGGGTTCCAGTCGCAGAAGGCAACCAGGACAACTTCTCTCCGGAAATCAACTTGCGCCTAAGTGCAAGTGCTGAGCGGTAAAGCTCCAGAGTTGACCCTGGAGTTCCATCTTGAACCTCAACCGCATAGCGGGAATACCAGCTTGGCTGTGGAAGGTGTGACCCTCCCGGGCCAAAGCCAAATGATGAACCGCTAGCGCTCCACGGCAGTGGCACTCGGCAACCGTCACGAGATTTGAACTTACCTTCACCGCGGAACCACTGCGGATCTTGCATCTGCTCCGATGGAATGTCGGTAACATCGGGAAGCCCCAGTTCCTCCCCTTGATAGAGATAGCTGGATCCAGGCAGCGCCAGCATCAGTAGCGTCGCCGCCTTGGCCCGAGCTAGACCTTTTGCTAGATCCAAGTCACCATCAAGTCGATGATTCACATACCAGTGATTCTCGGCATCGAAAGTAACGCCTTCTTTGCCGGCAGGGATTACCAGTCTCGTCGCATGGCGAATTACGTCGTGGTTTGACATCACCCAGGTAGTAGAGGAGCCAGTTTGGTCAGCAAAAGCTAGGTTGTCATCAATTACCTTTTGAAAGGCAGCCGACTCCCAAGCCGAGGTCAGCAGGTCGAAATTGAATGCCTGCCCCAACCCATCGCTGGTGGCGTAAGCCGGGCGACGGTGAGGGTGAACCCAGGCCTCTGCGACGGCAACTCGAGGTGGGTCATATTGATTGAAAAGCTCTCGCCACTCGCGGTAAATCTCGTGAACTTCATCGCGATCGAAGAGCTGATCTGTGCCATCGTCCTTCATTACCTCCAGGGAGTATGAGGATCTGGTTGGTAAAGGTTCCAGTTGCTTGACAAGCGCGTGAGCCACGTCGATTCGGAAGCCATCGACGCCGCGATCGGACCAAAACTTGAGTGTCTTAAGAAACTCATCGTGGACCTCGCGGTTGCTCCAATCGAAATCTGGCTGCTCCTTGGTAAATAGGTGCATGTACCACTGACCATCTGGCACCCTGGTCCAACCCTCAGGACCGAAGTGACTCGAGAGCTCAGATGGCGGCAGTTCTCCGTTGTCCCCGCGACCATCGCGGAAGATGTAACGAGCTCGCTCTTTAGAGCCTTTTGGGGAACGTAACGCTTCCTGGAACCAAACGTGCTGATCGGAGGAGTGATTCGGCACGATGTCAACGAACACCCGAATACCTTTTGAGTGAAGCTTTTCCACCAGCTCATCAAACTCAACGAGCGTGCCGATTCTAGGATCCACATCCCGATAGTCCGCAACGTCGTAACCACCGTCGGCAAGCTCAGATGGATAGAAGGGCGAAAGCCAGATGGCATCGATACTCAAGCTTGCGAGGTAGTCGACCTTTTCGATAATGCCCTTGAGGTCACCAATCCCGTCACCATTGTGATCGGCAAAGCTGCGCGGGTAAATCTGGTAGACGACGGCCTGACGCCACCAGTCTTTTGAGCCCTTGAGGAAGGTGTATTCCGACACTGTCTCTCCTGATCTAGCGGACTAGCTGGCCGCTGGTTTGATCTCGGTCACTGCTAGGCTTATGGCGTCCCCGCCCCTATAGCTCAGGGGATAGAGCACCGCCCTCCGGAGGCGGGAGCGCAGGTTCGAATCCTGCTAGGGGCGCTTTTGACTAACCCTTTACCGAACCTGCAAGTAATCCTCGTACGAAGTAGCGCTGCAGTGCGAAGAACACCACCAGCGGCACGATGATCGATACGAATGCTCCAGCGGTCAATAACTCCCAACCAGAACCGCGAGTTCCAACCATCTCGGCTAGACGCACGGTCATTGGAGCAACTTCCTTTGCACCGCCACCGAAGGTTAGACCGACCAGAAGGTCGTTCCAAACCCAGAGGAACTGGAAGATGGCAAATGAGGCAATCGCCGGAACCGAAAGTGGAAGGACAATTTTGGAAAACAGTGTGAACCAACCGGCACCATCCACACGTGCTGCCTCGATAAGTTCGCGAGGAATCTGACGAAGGAAGTTGTGCAGCAGGAAGATTGCCATAGGCAGACCAAATATGGTGTGCGCAATCCAAATCGGGATGTAGGTACCGGTGATGTCAAAGTCAGGAATGATCGTGACATCACCAATCACCAAACCCTTGGCAAATAGCTGAAGCAGCGGCACCAGAGCCAATTGAAGCGGGATAACCTGCAGCGCAAAGATCGAGAAGAAGATAAAGTCGCGACCCTTGAATTCAAACCAAGCTAGTGAATATGCCGCGAATACGGCCAGCGTGATTGGGAAGATAACCGCAGGCAGGGTAACCGCAAGCGAGTTGAAGAAGAACTGGTAAAGCGGTGGATTCGTGGTTGAACCCTCAAATAGCACCTGGCGGTAGTTCTCAAATGAGACATTTGGCTGCACGAAGAACATCCACCAACCGGAGGTGTTGATGTCTTGCTCTGGGCGAATTGATGAGACGAGCAAACCAAAGGTTGGAATGGTCCACAGAATTGCAATTACCCAGGCAAAGAATGCTGCCCAAGGTGAAGAAAAGACGTTCTTGGCCTTGTTCTTGACGCGGGCCTTGTTGATTAGAGAGGTCATTATCTTTCCGTCCTCTCGAGGCGAAGTTGGCGAATGTTGTAGATGATGATCGGAACAATGGCGACGAACAATATGATCGCCAAGGCGGAACCTTGACCGTAGTTCATCTGCCTAAACGCTTGGGAGTACATTTCGTTCGCAATCACGTTGGTCTGGAAGTTACCACCGGTCATGGTTCTTACGATGTCGAATACCTTTAGGGTCCCAATGGTGATGGTGGTAAGAACCACCACGATGGTGGCGCGAATCATTGGTACCGAAACCAAGTAGAAACGCTTCCATGGGGTTGCGCCGTCGAGCATCGCTGCTTCTACAACCTCGTCTGGGACGTTCTTTAGTGCTGCAGACAGAACTACCATCGCAAATCCAGTCTGAATCCAAATCATGACCACAATCAGCAAAAAGGTGTTTAGCGGGGCTTCTAGAAGCCAGTTTGGCGGAGTGAGCCCGAGGCCCTTGAAGATGGCAGAAAGTAGACCGATGTCCGGCTTGTCTTCGCGAGGCTGGTAGTTGTATACGAACTTCCAGATCACACCGGCACCCACGAACGAGATAGCCATTGGCATAAAGATGAGCGACTTGATCGCGGCTGGGCGCTTCATGCGGTCGGTCATGTAGGCAATCGCGAGACCAATGATGGTTGAGAGAATCGGGGCGGTAACCACCCAGATGGCTGTGTTGGTGAGAACTACGGTGATTTCGGGGATGGTGAATGCCCAGATGTAGTTTTCAAAGCCGACGAACTGCTCGGCTTCCTTGTCCATAAAGGAAAGGATCAGGGTACGAATTGCCGGGTAAATCAAACCGACAACCAAAAGCAAAATAGATGGCACTAGGAAGACCAGGTACTTCAACCACTCCTGGGTCTTTACCGAAGTGCGAGAGGCAATTAGGAAGATTAGAAAAATGGCTGCGCCGAAGCTCAACAGAGCCAGCGCAAGCAGAGTGAAGTTCTCCGCAATGATGTCCACGGGGGTTTTTCTCGCCGCGTGAAGAGTCAGATTGAACATGACCGAATCCTAACAACCTTTTAGTAAGGGCTGTGGGGCCTGCAAACGCAGACCCCACAGCTTGTTTAGCTATTTGTAACTTTGCTGCTTATTAGTAAGGCCAGCTTGCGTAGATAGCGTCTAGAACAGCCTTGTCAGACTTGTTCTCTGCTACCCATGCAGTCATTTCCTTCCAGAATGAACCAGCTCCAACCTCGGCTGGCATCACGTCGGAGCCATCGAAGCGGAAGGTGGATGCGTTCTGAAGGATCTCAACTGCAACCTTGTTTACTGGGTCTGCAACGTTAGCGGTGTCTAGACCGAGGTTTGCAGAGA
>JACCDS012466497.1_pt1 | contig 12069 bp, 11 predicted proteins | sample 7446441 | NCBI WGS metagenome assembly JACCDS01 (sample SAMN15323445, study PRJNA562643) | freshwater metagenome | isolation source: river surface water | place: USA:Blue River Watershed | collected 2017-08-17
GAAGTCTGCACAGCAAGCCTCAAAAATATGAGCACCGTAAGGCCTGCCGGACTTACAGAGGATGTCTTTACCATTCGCATCTTTGGCAAAGGAGAAAAAGCCCGACTGGTAACACTGAGCAGCGAAACAGTGACACGCGTTCGCCAACACCACGACGACTTTCGCACCCTGAGAAGCAACAACCCCGCCATCGTCGAAGACTTGGAACGTACCCAGCCGCTCATCTTGGCACTTGAACCCCCGATCAGCAGTAGTGATGCCGCCCCTCGTTCGGCATTGTCTAGCAGCGGGCTTTACAGGCTCGTCAAGGGGTTTTTCAAAGAAGTACTCAAAACCGCAAAAGATCCGGATGCAGCAGAAAGGTTCAACCAGGCTACTCCCCACTGGACACGCCACACCTTCGCCCACGCCATCCTGGACAGCAATTTCAAAGGCAAAGGGCTTCCACTAGCTCAAAAATTACTCGGTCACGCATCTCTGTCGACGACCGGCCAGTACACCGAGCAGGACTCAACTGAATTGATTTATGCCTCCCGATTGGCCTCCCTTCTCTGACCTGATGGACAGCACAAAGAGCGAACGAATGACAGGCGAAGGCACGTTAAAAAAATTGGTAGCGCTGGTTCTTGGCGCGCGCCAAGAATTATTGTTGTGCGGGGCATGCACAAGCAGTCAATAGGTTCTCACCGAATTCAAGACCGAAGATAAGGCAGATCTTGGCGCGCGCCAAGATACAAAATCACGCTCGAATAGTTGCAGGCTCTTAGGCTTCCAATCTGCCCAATGGTCGTAGAAATCTCATGAGAAATGCCATGTTGGCCATCTTGGCGCGCGCCAAGAATTCGGCTCAAATACAACAAATGCAAAAAAAATTTTACGGAAATACATGAATTTTTTAGACAGATGCAATTGGTTAGTTTATATTTGTTTGCATGTTTAACTAACATAAGGAAATCAAATGATCATCACTGTAGGTGCCGAAAAGGGCGGGGTAGGAAAAACTAGGTTATCGACTCACATTGCAGCCATGGCCGCCTGTTCAAATGTGGACGTTGTTCTACTTGATACAGACAAACAAGGTTCTGCAATCAGTTGGGCGGGAATCCGTTCAGACCAGAAGGTGGAACCGACGTTCCCAGTTCTGGCACTTCCCCCCAATCCCGCAAAAGAAGTGGCCAATCTTTCCGAAAAATATGAGCTGGTCGTTGTAGACATTGGCGCTCAAAATTACAAGACCATGCTTGAGTGTGTTTTGCTGAGAGACATTGTGCTAGTGCCCTGCGGTCCAGATCAGCAAGAAATCGAGTCAACCATCAAAGTATTCGGTGCACTGAATGACCTTGGTCTACGGCACCCATTAGGGGCGATCCCAGCACACGTCGTCATCACAAGGTGCTCGACGACTGAGTCCGCAAAAAATACAAGAGACATGCGGGAGTACCTCAAAAGCGAGGGTATCAGTGTGTTCGATTCACAGCTGGCTCATCGAGAAAGCTGGAAGGCAACCGGAAAGACCGGTCGCAGCGTTCTTGAGCTGAAGGGGAAAGATTGGTCCGCAAAAGCTGCAGCAGAGATGCAGGCCGTCTACGATGAAATTCTGCGCCGCGCCAACTAAGAAAAGGAACTGCCATGGCTACATTTCAAAGACGAAAAATTGATCCAGCCCGCGTTGAAGCAGCCAGCCAGGCTGCTGAACAAGCCCCGCTGGTAAAGGATGCATCCTCATCACAAGAGCAACTACCTCAACAAGTTGGCGCGCGCCAAGAAACTTCACTCAATGAAGCTATATCATTAAATATAAACAAATATGAAGTAGGTAAAGTCTATGACTTACCGCTCGGAATTATCAAACCGAACCCCCGTAATCCTCGGGTTTTCTATAGCTCAACAACTGTTGATGCCATGGCCTCCTTGCTCGCCACTGAGTCTCAGCAGGTCGCCGCTACGGCCTTCATTGACACTGAAGGTCAGGTCGTGCTGATAGACGGAGAAAAGCGATTGAGGGGCGCCAGGGCAGGGGGGCTGTCAACTCTTCGCATTGAAATCCGCCCCCGCCCAACGGATGACAGGCAACTGTATGCACATGCGCGAAGCACCAATTCCAATCGATCAGAACAAACACCTTTAGACGACGCCGTAAGGTGGCGTCAATTGTTGGATGACAAGGTGTACCCGAGCCAATCTGTATTAGCCAAAGAACTAGAACTCACTGAAGATGGGGTGAGCAGAACACTTAAGCTCTCCGCCTTGCCAGAAAAGATTATTCATGCATTGATAGAAGAGCCTGATCTCATGCGATTGAGAATGCTCAACGCCATAAGAGAGTATTGGGAAGCAACTAATTCCGACGATGAAAAAACGCTTGACCTAATCCAAGAAATTACACGCCGGGGCATGGGTTACCGGGAAGTAGAAAATCGCCGCAAAGTCCTAGCAAAAGGCCCAGTTAGCAAACCCAGAGCGATAAAGGAGCCCGTCAAATTCGGCACAGCGAAAGGGGAGCTGAAATCCTTTCCAGATGGGCGTTTGGAGTTGAACCTCCAAGGACTTAATGATGAACAAAGCCAAGAGCTAAGAGAGAGACTGGTCAAACTTTTAAAAGGTGACGACTGAACTCCACCAGCAAGCAACAAGAAAGGTAAATACCCGTCTTGTTGCTTGGCGAGTTGCCCGAACTCGCAACCTACAGCAAACGTGTCGGATAGATCAGGACCAAAATCTTAAGTTGTTCATAAAAACGAACAAGCCAATAGGTGGCTAAGGAATTTAAGGCCCCTCCACCTACAAACTCGGGATAACCATTTTTTGAAGTATATCGATAAACTTTTAGATGATAAGCAACTGCTACTGAATAGAGTATTGAAAACCAAGTCACTGCTACTTACGAATAAAAAATCGAAACTAATAAGGAAAAGCAAATCAATTAGCGCAAGGGGGGGCCTCCGGCGGCCTGGCAGGGGCCTCTTTTAAATATATTCACAATCAGGATTCAGAAAAAAAACGCTCTGTTAATTTAAAAATACAGAACGGGTATACGTCAACCATCGTGGACCTGCAAAACCACGTGCTCAAAAGAAACAAATCCAGAATCTAGAACATTCCCCTGCGGGGGTGCAGATACCTGATGTACACCGTAATTAACATTGGTTGAATTGCTCATTGAGCCCCCCAACTGCGCAATGGCCACTGGCTTGCGAATTTCTTCGATGACGTGCCGGTATGCTGAAACGGTTTGTCTTGTCAGACCCGCCGCACGAGCGATTGCGACCTGCGTAAGCTCTTCCCCGTTTTGCTGGAGGTTGTGACAGGCTGTTCGGACCTTAGATTCGGTTTGTCTGTGCCGCACTTCATGGGTGCGCACGGCCGCGAGTTTTTGACGCTCTGCAAGTGGCAACGACTTGTCCAACTGCATAACTCCTCGGTGGCAACCACCACTGCCCCTGTATCTGTCCCAAGTCCACCGGGCCACTGACTTCACCGTGGAACGTAAAGAAGATTGAGGAAGGTTGGTATCAAATCCCAACTTGATAAAGGAATTTCGATTGAATGCATGGGCCTCCAGCAACCTGGTAAAGCTGGCGAAACTTCCTCGCTCACGCTCTCGATTGACGATGCTGTAGGCGTAATAACGTAGATGTTCAAACAGAATGCAATGCCTGGAATGGCTAACTTCTTCAATCCTGTCGCTGCGTGCCCAAGGATTGGTCACAGCCAGATCGACATAGTCTGCTAGTTGGCCAAGCTCATAGATGTGCCCATGCAACTCATGGGTGAGCCACCAAGGGTGTCCTGGCGTTTTAGCTACTGGCCCCGAGTGAAAGTCGGTATCCGCCTCAAGACGCGCGGCAAACGCTTCGTAGATAGCCTTCATGTAGGCTATGGGCTTGCTCCGCGCAGCCTCAGTTGTGCAAACAGGGGGGATGGCGTAGTAAAGATGGCTGTGGCCACTTTTTCGATTACGCACGATTAGGTTGGGTGCGGGCAGTCCTACGTCTTCCCAAATCATCGCCTTTGCGTGGTCTAGATCAAAGATCAGCCAGCTGACCATTCCAGGTCTATTTACCTGCATGTACGGGTACCGGATTGCATATTCACGAGGGCGGACCCGAGCAGCCGTTTTGTCATCGCTACAACGAGGCAAATACGGCGCTTCAGACCAAACACGATGCAGTGCGGTTCCCGCCTCAAAAAAGCGAGAGGATGGCTTGTATGCCCCCTCCGGCTGGGTAAGCCTGGCGGTACTAGATGGCGCGGGCACTTTACGCTCCCTCAGTGCCATCATGGGATGAGGAATCAGGGTTCAGCAGCCAGGCCGTGAAGGCAAAGGTTTTCCACGCCGCCCTTAAATTGAGCACGTTCTTCATCGATGTCATCCAAAAATTGTTGACAATTCGACGAAAACAACGGAAACTGAAAGCCTGTTAGGACGCTTCCGTTGCCTTCATCAGTAACTTCGTCCAGCTGAATGGCCCGAGGTGAGAGTCGGGCCATTCTTTTTTTCTGGGGCGTTTTATGGTTGCCAGCCGTTCAACTAAGCGAGCATCTGGTCTTCCTCTTGTTGCTCCGGGTTCATATGAACTCTGACGACTTTGCCGTCAAATTCGTACCCCTCAATGGCGTTACTTGCCTGCAATTCTTCTAACGCCCGTTTGAGCGACGTTTTGAAATTAGAAATCTCTTTGGCCTTCGACCCGCTCAGCCTCAGCAAATCTTCAACGTTGTGATCCTGGAAGATCCCCATGGATTCGGATTCCAGGAACGTCTGTAACCACCTCGCCAAATCTGACCGAAGCGACAAACGCGTTTGCCAGTCTAATTCGGCTTTGGGCATCAATAAGGCGGCCGATGTTTTGTTGATCCAGACAACCCACTTGCTAGACCGGGCATTGCCCTCGCGTGCGGCTGAAGAGATGAACGAGCCGTAGAAATCGCGCGTGCGTGATCTGCCTTCGTGTCTCAAAGCAATACTGCCGTTTTGAAGGCGCTCGATGCATCCACGCAGGCGCTCGTGCGCAGTTGCGCCCGTGCCCCATACCAGCGTTTCAAGCATGGATCGGCTGCTGAACACAACCTTAAAACCGTCTTCCGAGGCTTGCTGGCCCTTGGCGAGATGCAGCAATTGGAGAAGCACATCCTCGTCATCTATCCTGAACTCTTCGCCGGTGAACGTCAGCGAATAATCAGCCACAGTGGCAATCTGCACCTTCTGCAAAATTTCTCGCGGTGTCCTTTTGTCACTCACACGAAAGAGCGCGCTTCGTCCAAAGGTGACCGGAAAAGCACGCCTCGATTCCGCCCAGTCATATAGGGCGAGCTGCTTAGACGAGTTTTGAAACAGTGACATAGTCAGAGTATGGAGTTCGGTTGCACCGCAGACAAGCGGTATTGCGTTCGATGAGCAAGATTACCGCCTATTTTGCGTTCGATGAGCAAGGCGCAATTTTTGAAAGCAAGCGATCATGGAGACATGTGCCGAAGGCTATTGCGTTCGATGAGCAGCATTTCAGGACCGTCGGAACACCAGAAAAAGGCACGTTCAAACCTCGCTTTATTGACTTAGATAGGCCACTCGCAGGCCAAAAACATAATTTTATAAGTTAAGTTTTACATAAAATTTAGCTCTATGGTATATATTTTCATCGTGGCCATCTAAATTTTTCCATCGAACGAAATATGAAGATGCGCGAAGACAAACAACCATTGCTCATTGAACGCATAACCAGAGCCAAACAACCCTTGCTCATTGAACGCATGAGGTACGCCCAAAGTGGTTGTGCAACACCTTGCTCATTGAACGCAATGACACGCCTGACACAGGGTTTCAACATACGCCACCATCAACACGTGAGGAGCTTCTAACCACCTCGTAAGCGGCACTCCGCATCAAACAGCATATTAGGCAAAGGGACCAGTCTCATGTATTTAAAAAAAATGTGGTTCTTTATCACCAGTGCATTACTTTGCACACAAGTGATTTCTTCAGTTCTCGAAGGTAAAGTGATTCATGTGGACGATGGCGACACAGTCATCGTTCTGAATCGTGAAAACACAAAGATCAATGTACGACTTTCGGATATAGATGCACCTGAAATATCGCACGGTCAAACGAGACCTGGACAACCCTATTCGAGACGATCAACGCAGTCACTGCAAGACCTTGCATTGGGAAAAATCGTCAACGCAACCTGCTATGAAGAGGATCGTTACTCAAGGCAGGTTTGCACGATTCGAGTGTCCGGGATTGATGTAAATGCCGAGCAAGTTCGTCGCGGCATGGCAATGGCCAACCGAGCCAATCCAAGATACTTGCGGAATAAAGAAATTCTTAAATATGAGGATGAAGCACGCGAAGCCGGCTTAGGAATCTGGGTAAAAGGACAAGTACCCATTGAACCTTGGATTTGGCGCAAGGCATGTTGGCAAAAAAGCTTCTGTGGTACTGCCATCGAATAAGTCAAGCGGTCAGGCTTTTTGGAGTAATCTCGGTTTCTGAGTAAAAACTCCCGCTTTCGCCTTAAATGCTGAAACAATCCTGGTGCAAATATAACTTCAGAACGCGCTGTAAATCTGCTGTGTAGGCTTGTGCTGACGGATGCTGTAAGCGCCCGTCCAAAACCCAAATCCTTCTGTCTTTGACGCCTTCTCGACGCACTAGGCGACCAAGGCCCTGACGCAGTCTTCGTTGCACCCCAACAACTTCTGCGCCGAAGCCGATGCGATTCATGCGTGCCATATGGGTTGTCCCCCGGTCTAAGCCAAAAGGCAAATTCGGGATGATGAGATCGGTCAGCAGCGTGTCCTCATTCGACCTTTCGTCGGATACCGATTTGTCGCTTAGGTCCAGCCCAGTCCAGGCCGCACCAGTCGCAATCCACACGGGCCTAAGCGCTGCCTGCCCCATCGATCTGAAAATCTCAGCACTTTGGCTCAGGCGCTGGTGCCTATCTTGTACGACCAGTCGATCCGCAAGTCCAGGATGTTTTGTGCGCAAGGCAGATACAAGGCCATCTAATCGGTCGAAGCTTGTCATGAGCACCAAGGTGCCGCCCACCGCAGAAGCTGCAGCATGATCGACAACCCTCGCGCATCGACGCAACCAAATGCGCATCTCATCTTCGTCGGCATCCATGCCAGATGGCGGAATAAATTCGTGGAAGATCGCAGATGATGGCGTGTATACCTTGGGGGTTGAATACAGCCAAGCGGGATGCAGCGGCGTCGTCACCGCATCACGATCTGGAGGTACGCCCATCTCAGCTTTGATCGGGGCGACCGAAGGACCGGCAACACCGATATGAGCCAAGGTCCCCGACATCAGCATGGCCATCGGTGTCGTCTCCCAACGCGCCAAAAGGTATTTCTGCACACTGCTCGGCCCAACAGTGAAGCCTATCTGCAGGCGCCTTGGTGATTGTGTGATGTGACCCTTCCATCCGGCCTTGATGTTCTCCAAGGCAACCAAAGACTTTTGAATGTATCGCAGGGCTCGTGTTTGCTCAGGTGTCTTTTTGGACCTGGAGGGACTATCCTGTCCACCGACGATTTTGGCTATTGCGCCTTCGAGCGCCTGAAGTGCTGGTTGTGCTGCATGCCATGCAGCAATTGCATTTGGATCATCGCAGCGATCAATAGGAAGAGCAGTCCCATCAGGGATTTGTTCCAGCGATTTGGCTGCTGTTTTGATGGCCGACAGAACATCCATGGCCGCAGAGTCTTTACGCAACGATTTCCAGTCCGTTGAGCGTATTTCCGCTTGCAGCCGCATAAAGGACAACGCCTTAGCAGCAACAGAAGCCTGCACGCTTTCAAGCATGTGCGCTTCATCCACGAAAAGTGCTATCGGGTAAGGCAAAAGACCCAGCCGGTCTTCACTGGTCAACAGCATGTTGTCCATGGCCAACATTGCAGTGCTGGTGACCACCAGATCTGCCTGCATGGCGGCTTGTCGCATTTGCACGTATGCTTCCATTTCATCTTCGTGGCAGTCCTCATCCAGCGCCGCGTCCTGAGCATTCAAGGCAGTGTCACTCGCCAGAAACTCCAGATCAGCCATCAACCCCGATACCCCTGGAGCCGCCTTACCCAAAACTTTTGTGGCTTCTGTGTGGTGCATTTTCATGCCAGACACAAGCCATTTTTGAATAGCAGGAGCTGGTTCATCGAGCTCAGCCAGCAACAATGCGAGTTTCGTCGGGCTGACGAATTGGCCCCTCCCAAGCACTACCGACACCTGAATAAGGCCCTTGGGGTCCAAGGTTTTGCGCACCATTTGCCATTCCTTGAGCAAATGGACGATGTTTTCAATGCTGGGTGCGCAAACAATCACTGCACCTTTTGTTGGCTCACTTTGGCTTAGCCGCTGCGTCCGCACAGCGTGTGCTCTATTGGCGTGATCCATCAAAAATGTTGGCAACCCGCAGCTGGGGCCAAGAACTCTCAGTTTAGGCAGCAAGTCTTGGTTGCGAAGGCTCAATGCAAATGCAGCAGCGTGCGCAATGAGGCGGCTTTTACCGGAGCCCGTGCCCGCTTCGGCAAAGACAATTTTTCCATCATGAAGCAATGGTGCAGCCTCTTCGAGTAAAGCTGCTTGTCCTGGCCTCAATCCACGCACCTCAACTGAGTGCGCGGCAATGGGTTGTGATGCAAGGTGCTGAGCAAACAGCAGCCCGCCAACAATCCGGCCAGGTGCAAGCTTGTACTCGACAGACAAGGCCTTTATTGCCTGCATGTGTTCAGCCGACAGATCCACGACTGACTGCTTGACGTTGCGAGGCAACTCTGCGGGAGTGAGTCCCGCTTCCAATGCATTCGTCAACAACGTACGCACCTGTGAAGAAATGTCCTGGGTGGTGTTGAGACAAACATCCGGGATGTAGCAAAAGATTTTTTGACGCATGGAATTAATTTTTCGCATAGTAGCTTGCTTGCCATGAATATTAACACTATCATATTCACCAGGCAAACAATTTCTTCAGGAAGGAAGCCATGTGGACTGATATTCACCTGCCCTTGACGAACGAGGCAGAATCCAAGCTCTTTGGGCCGCGTGGCCGCGATCGCACCGTGTTCCGCAAGAAACTGGCAGCCCTCAACACTCAGTACAAGTTGGGGTTGCCACCTGAGTTCTTTGGCTATCGAGCAGACGGGCAAGCAAACGACCGTGGAGAAACCACTTTGGGTATCGGCACCTATGCTGCAGGTCTTCGTCTAGTGGCCATCGGCTCGCAAGCCTGCGAGCTTTTGCAAGACAAGGCGCCCAAAATTCACTCAGCCCTGATCAGCGAGGCAAATGCCCTGATCCCGTTGCACGTCAGAAATGGGGAGCACGGCTGTGAACTGTTGCCCTATGAGCGGCGTATGGTCATCCGCAGCTTGTGTGTGGGGCATGCTCGTAAGGGTGACTACTGGTCCGGCGCTGCTGAAGCGGCGCAAAAGGGGGAAAGCTGGATGACCCTTGTGGACCGAAAGGTGCCCAACTACCTGACGCAGTGCATCGTCAAGCAGGGTGTGATCCTTGCGCAAAATGGTGATGACTGTCCTGGTGGGCTTGAAAACTTCATCATCAAGGCCTTGCCCGCCAAGGGCACCTGGTCGGAGGCTCACTCGGAACTGAAAGCCAAGTTGGGCATCAAGTTGCTGTCCGTGGCTGGTCATAAATGGCTCAAGCGAGAAAATGGTAACTCGCTCGTGGTCCTGCAAGATGTCGAATTCTCCATTCGCGCCAACTTGATCGGCCCTTGGTTCGCTGGGCGTATGAAGATTGAAGCAAGAGGAGAGTTCATTCACTCCACACGCACAGCATTAGCAGCCTCATCCGAGAGCGCCGGGGTGTCATCATGATGTACACCAGCGAATTGGCAACCAAGGCGCTGGGCTTGAAGCCTGTAGGCCAGCCTCAGGCACACTTTGCCTGCCATTGCGCCATGTGCGCTCGCCCAATCCATGTTGGTGACTTGTCCGTGCGCAAAGAGCTGGCCAAGACGTTCTTGGATTTTCCACAGTTGCGTCCAAGCGACTGGATTTGCGGGTACTGCGCTGTCACTACGGATCAGAGCGTCATGCGAGCGCTACAGCGCTGCGTCATCACATCTGATGGGGTCTACCCCATCAACACCGACGACGCACGGGCGTGGCTATGGTTAACGCCACCGAAGCCACCGTTTTCTGTGGTGATCAACCACAGCACCATGGCGGCGTTCCATTACTTCTGGCGCACCCCGGTGACTCTGGATGAGCGTTTCGTCATCATGAACGTCGATGGCGTGATCTACGAAGTCCGCAGGCATAAGCTGCTCAAAGCGCTGGAATACGGTGCATATCTGATCGAGCAAGACAAAAATCTCGAAAAGAAAAAGGGCATGCTCAAGTCACCCTTCGTTGTGCTGTCACGAGATCCATCCAAGAGCGCTCGATCTGCAAATGGGCGTATTTCTCCCGCAGCCTTAGCCTTGGCCAAAACAGACCCGCAGTGCAAAGAGGCGGTTGATTTTCTGGCCGCATTGGCGCCAGGCGAGCTGATTGCTTTGTCACCGATGCTTAAGCAAAGCCCTGCAACCCCAACTCAACCCCTCATCATCAATTCTCTGGAGACACTTTCATGATCCGTCAATCCACTCGTAAATATCGCATCGCGGCCGATATCACCATCACAGCGCCACTGCACATTACTGCGATCGAAAAAGGCACCTATGACCCCGCGACTCAACGCCTGACGCGGTATGACGGCAAGGGTATCGGATGTAGCCTCACGCGCACAATGAAACTGGCCAATGCCGCTGTCATCAAAGGTGATGCCGTGTTTGTGCCAGAGGTGCCGGTGATTCCTGCGTCCAGCATTGGCGGCAAGGTCCGCCGAGCTGCTGCTGATTTGATATTTGATTCACTCGTCAAGCGCGATCTGGTCATTTCGGTGGACGCATACAACACCATGACTTCCGGCATGGCCACGACCGAATTGAAAGCTGACGAGGCCACGCCCGAAACGATTCGTGCTGCTCGCCAAGATGCGTTCTTGGGACTTTTTGGTGGTACATCCTTTGCATTAAGCGCCGCGACTGTCATCTCTGAGGGGTGGCCACTGGTGGAGACGACCCGCGCCATGCTCATGAGTGAGCCACTGGTGCCGGTGTTGCCACTGGCCGACTTGCGTAACATGACTACTCCAATGGCCATCATTCGCAAGAACGATGCTGCGGAGCTTTCGGGGGGCAATTTGGAGGGCGTTGTGGGCCTGCAGGCATTGGCCGACTACTTTCAGCAAGAAGGTGATCGGCGCGCCAGCAGCAAAGCCAAGAAGTCAAGCGATGAAGACTCGAAGAAGACCGATTTGCGGACTTTCAATGCAGTTGAGGCCGTCAACCCTGGCATGTCCTTTGCGCTTCGTTTTGAGGTCACTGCGCGTACTCCCGCACACTTGGGTCTGATGCTGCTGGCAATTCAGAAGGTCCTGCAAGACGGTCAGATCGGAGGCAAGGCCGCACGGGGTATGGGCCGCTTTGTCTGCTCTGCTTCTCGCCTGTATGAGCTCGATCCTACGAACCGCGAAAGCACCGTGCTCACGAACCTTTTCCAGGGGCAAGAAACTGGGTATGGTTTCCATGATCACCAGGTCGTGAATGAAGCAGTGATGCAAGCTGGCGACTACATTGACCAGGTCCGCCCTGAACTGCTCAACGCCTTCGCCGCTGCTGATGCAAAAGCGATCAAGGGATTGCTCGCAGAGGTCGCATGATGGGTGATCGGCCAACTCCGGTGCGTATTGAATTCACTTTGCGCACACCCATGATCGTGCCTACTACGGGCAAACATCTTGATGCGTTGCTGTCATGGGCAGCAGTGCAGCAAGCCGATTTTTTCGGCGAAACTGATCCCGTAGCCGCACAACACCAGACCGGGCTTGCTCGGCACCGGGTTGGTGATGACTGGTGCTTCATGGCTTCGTTGCTCGAATACGAGTGGATCGGTGGTCCTGACCAACTGCATTAGATCAAGCGCTGACGACTCGAAGACGATACGGGTGCTTGGGAGGCTGGGCTATTTCGCAAAAAACCGTACTTCGATGGTGCTCGC
>JACCDS010696972.1_pt1 | contig 12068 bp, 13 predicted proteins | sample 7446441 | NCBI WGS metagenome assembly JACCDS01 (sample SAMN15323445, study PRJNA562643) | freshwater metagenome | isolation source: river surface water | place: USA:Blue River Watershed | collected 2017-08-17
CGATTCCGCTGCGGCATCGGGCACGACCAGCCTCGGCGCGCTGCTGAAGGCCAAGCTCGACAACAAAGGCTGATACAGGCCTGATCGATGACCAAGTCGGAGCTGATCGCTCGTCTGGCTGAGCGTTATCCTCAGTTGGTCGCCAAGGATGCGGATTTCGCCGTCAAGACGCTGCTGGACGCGATGAGCGATGCGCTGGTCGCTGGCCAGCGCATCGAGATTCGTGGCTTTGGCAGCTTTGCGACCAACACCCGTCCGCCTCGCATTGGCCGTAATCCGAAGTCTGGCGAGACAGTCGTGGTACCTGGTAAACGGGTGCCACACTTCAAGGCGGGCAAGGAATTGCGTGAGCGCGTGGATGCCATGGTCGGTCATCCGATCCATGACGACTGAGCCTTCGGGCAATTGAGCAAAACGGCACCTTCGGGTGCCGTTTTTTTTCGATATGCATCGCCATGCTTGCCTCATCGCCGGAGCGATATTTCTTTTCGCGTACAATTTCGGCACGACTATGGGAATGCCGGCCTCGGCATGTTGACGATGAAGATTCTAGCCAGGCTGATCGCCGTTGCCTTGTTCATCGTGTTCTTTGGCTTTGCTCTGAAGAATACGGACGAGGTCGTACTCCATCTGTTCTGGAACGTGCAGGCGAAAGCGCCGTTGATTCTGCTGCTGCTTGGTTTCTTGATTGCCGGCGCAGCGATGGGCGTGCTCGGCATGACAGGAACGCTGTTGCGTTACCGGCGTGACGCGGCGCGCAGCCGCAAAGAATTTGAGCAGTACAAAAAAGAAGCTGCCGAGATTGCTTCCGCTCGTTCCCAGCCGCCTGCGCCGGAAGCCCTGATCGAGCAGGTTGGCCTGTGAGGAAGAACAATGGAGTTTGAAACCTGGTGGCTGCTCGGCGTCCCGTTTTTTTTCGCGTTGGGCTGGATCGCTGCGCGGGTCGACATCCGCCACGTAATTTCCGAGTCACGCAGCCTGCCGCGCAGTTACTACAAGGGCTTGAACGCGTTGCTCGACGAGCAGCCGGACCGTGCCATTGACGTCTTTGTCGATATTGCCCGTCTTGATCCCGAGACCGCTGAGCTTCATTTTGCGCTCGGTAAGTTGTTTCGCAGGCGCGGTGATATCGAGCGGGCCGTGCGCGTGCACCAGAACCTGTTGTCGCGTCCTGATTTGTCACCTGAGATGTCGGCCCAAGCCCGCTTTGAGTTGGGTCAGGACTATCTGAAGGCTGGTTTGCTCGACCGCGCCGAAGAGACCTTTCATCGCCTGGCGGATACGCAGTTTGCGTCGCAGGCCAGTCGTGCATTGCTCGAAATTTACCAGCGCGAGAAGGAGTGGCGGCGCGCAATCGATGCAACGCTGGTATTGCAGGACTCTGGTGCAGGGGCATATCAGAAAGAGATTGCGCAGTTTCATTGCGAACTGGCGCAGGATGAACTGGTTCATGTCAATCCCGATGCCGCGCTCGCGACGCTCGAAAAAGCGCTTGGGTATGACCGCAATAATGTACGCGCCACGATACTCGTGGGTGACGCGCTGCTGGCCAAGGGTGATACCGAAGGCGCGTTGCGCGCATGGCGTCGCGTTGAGCAGCAGAGTGCGGCGCACGTCGGCCTGGTGGCGCAGCGGCTGATGGATGGCTACCGTGCAGTTGGCCGAGCCGATGAGGGCTTGCGGCTTCTCAAGGGCTACCTTGCTGAAGCCCCGGCGATCGATTTGCTGGAGGTTGTTTTCCGCGCCGAGCTCGAACTCTCTGGACCGGATGCGGCAAACCAGCTCGTGACCGATGAACTGCGCCGGATGCCTACCTTGTTGGCGCTGGATAAACTGATCGAGGCACGCCTGATGTACGCTGCGCCTGAGCGGCTGCCCGAATTGTCGATGATGAAGAGCCTGGTCGGCGGCTATGCGCAGAAGCTGGCGCGTTACCAATGCAGCCATTGCGGTTTCAAGGCCAAGCAGTTCTATTGGCAATGTCCCGGCTGCAGTCAGTGGGAAAGCTATGCGCCGCGCCGCAGTGAAGAACTGTCAGTACTGAATCAGGGCTGAAGGTCGTCGCCCTGTTACGGGGGCGACGCCGATGAACCGTTCGCCGGCCAGCCTGCCGGCATTTCCTATTCTTCCCCGTCAAACACTGGCCCGGACACGGGTATTGGTCGTTGGCGATGTCATGCTCGACCGCTACTGGTTTGGTGCGGTGAGCCGGATTTCGCCTGAAGCGCCGGTACCTGTCGTGCAGATACGCCGTTGCGAGGACCGTCTCGGTGGTGCAGCGAACGTCGCACGAAATATCGCGTCAGTGGGTGCGCGGGTCACGCTGGTCGGTGTCGTTGGTGATGACGAGGCCGGTGCATGTCTTCGTCGCCTGATCCAACGGGCAGGGATCAATGACGCGTTACAGCTACGCTCTGCCGAGCAGACCATCGTCAAGTTGCGCGTGCTGGGTGCGCAGCAGCAGTTGCTGCGCGTTGACTTCGACGGTGACCGGCCGATGGCCGGTGCTGCACTGGCGTCTGATGAGCTGCATCATTTGGTCCGAGGACATCACCTGATGGTGCTGTCCGATTATGCCAAGGGCAGCATCGATAACCCACAGTCCCTGATCCGCATTGCGCGACGCTACCGGCGCCCGGTGCTGGTTGACCCGAAGGGCGACGATTTTTCGGCCTATGCGCACGCGACCATGCTGACGCCCAATAGCGAAGAGCTCGTGCGCATCGTTGGCAGGTGGCGCAACGAAGAGGATCTGGCTGCACGCGCGCAGCAACTGCGCAAGGCCCTGTCATTACGCGGATTATTACTGACACGCTCCGCTGAGGGCATGACCCTGTTCGATGACGCCGGTGCCCACCACTTTTCGACCGAGGCGCGGGAAGTCTTCGACGTTTGCGGCGCCGGTGATACGGTGGTCGCTGTGCTGGCCAGCCTGCTTGCTGCAGGCGTGAATTGCGAGAATGCCGTGGCGCTGGCCAACCGCGCGGCGGGCATTGCCGTCGGCAAGCTCGGCACGTCGGTCGTCAGCTATGACGAATTGTTTCGGGATCTCAAACCCACGCAGCCCTTCCTCACGCACTGACCTGCGTTGCCGCACTGTGCTGTGGCGAGCAGATGCAAAACAATCATTCCATCTTCATCACGCAGCGCTGCGGACTTCACGTTTAATTCATCCCGGCGCGTAGCCACGTTGCCGTCGCTGCGCGCCTGCAGGTTCCGACCAAAACTTTTCGGAGTAAATCATGCTGAAAAAAATCGTAATGCTGATTGCTGTATCGGCCCTGATTTCCGGCACCGCGTTGGCCGCCGTCGAAGTCAATACCGCCGACCAGGCGGCGCTTGACGGTATTGCCGGCGTTGGTCCATCGACATCGAAGGCCATCCTTACCGAGCGGGAGAAGCACGGCAACTTCAAAGACTGGGCGGACCTTGAACAACGCGTGAAAGGAATTGGTGGTCGCAACGCCGTCAAGCTGTCGGCCGCCGGCCTCACCGTCAATGGGCAGGCGCACACGGTGGCAGCCAAGCCCGCCGCGCCGACGCCTGGCAAGGCGGCTGAGCGTGCTGCAGCAGCGCCGGCCCCCAAATAACGGTCTGACGCGCTCCCTGACTGCGGGGGGTAGCCTTCCGCAGCTAGGGAGCGGATTAAATTACAATGGCGGTTTGGTCTTTTCGTCTGTAGACATCCGCCATGCAATTCCACGCGATCGAGGATCTGGTCGGCAATACCCCTCTGGTACGACTAAAGCGCATTCCCGGCGAAGAAGCCGCTCAGAGGAATAACGTCATCCTTGGCAAGCTTGAGGGAAATAACCCTGCCGGCTCTGTGAAGGATCGACCCGCATTGGCGATGGTACAAGGGGCCGAGGCGCGCGGAGAAATCAAGCCGGGTGACACACTAATCGAGGCGACCAGCGGCAATACTGGCATTGCATTGGCGATGGCCGCGGCCATGAAGGGATATCGAATGATCCTGCTGATGCCGGAGAATTTGAGTCTCGAAAGGCGGCAAAGCATGGCCGCCTATGGAGCCGAAATCATCCTGACGCCCAAAGCCGGTGGTATGGAATACGCCCGCGACCTCGCCGAGCAGATGCAGAAAGACGGGAAGGGAAAAATCCTCGACCAGTTCGCCAATCCGGACAACCCGCGCGCGCATTATGAAACCACTGGCCCGGAGATCTGGCGCGACACTGACGGCCGTGTGACCCATTTTGTCAGCGCCATGGGCACGACGGGCACCATCATGGGCGTATCACGGTACCTCAAAGAGAAAAATCCGCAGATTCAGATTATTGGCGCGCAGCCGGAAGAGGGCTCACAAATCCCTGGAATCCGTAAGTGGCCCGAAGCTTATTTGCCAAAAATTTTTGATCGCAGCCGTGTGGACCAGGTGGAGAACGTCAGCCAGTCCGCTGCCGAGCAAATGGCCAGGCGCATGGCTATCGAGGAGGGCATATTCGCGGGTATCTCTGCTGCGGGTGCTTGCGAGGTTGCCATGCGTATTTCACGAACGGTAGAAAATGCCGTGATCGTTTTCATTGTGTGCGACCGCGGCGATCGCTATCTGTCAACGGGAGTCTTCCCCGCGTGATGGCCGGGTGACGCAACGCCAAATATCGCTACCCGAGAATTCACTCGCACAAGACGGGACCCCGGATTTCACCGGCGTCCCGTTTTTCATTCCTATTTATCGGCAGACTTGGGTTTGAATTGCTTGTCGCTGATGCGGAATTTTTCACGCCGGTCGCCCATCAGGATGCGCAATTCCCTGATCGACAAATCGCTGACCTCATGCATTCGAATCAGCAGCGATGCGCCCACGGGCAAACGACGGTGCCGAATCTTGCTGATCACCGGAGGCGCGACTTCCAGTGCCCGGGACAGCGCAGCGTCGTTTTTCAGATGGAGCTTTTCAATCAGCGAGTCCAGCAGATTGTTGGGGTCGTAGGCGACCTGGTCTGCGAGCCGATTGCTGTCTTGAGGGTCAAGCTGAGTCGTCATGTCCGTAATTGTTCCGAGGAGAGTGGATCAAAGGCGTCGGTCAATAGAGTCCGGAGCGAAACCTGAATCGCTACGCGCTGTGAAGACCATTGCAGCCGATTTTCGAAAGAATTCTTAATTTACTAACAAAATTCTATTGGGTGTTAGTAACAAAGTAAATTTTTTTTGTGAAAGAAACAATGCAATACACTCATGCTCACAATTTCCTGAGCGAAGTAAATCCATGATTTATATTGATTAATTGTTCTTTCGTTCGGAAACAAGGCGACTCGGTAATTCAAAATTGTTAAATATGTATCAAAATATTTCTTTTTGACAATTGTGAAATTGTAGTCAGTAAAGAAACACACGAGTTTGCGTATTCTCAATGCCGGTGGACAATTTTCCGCCTGCTGCTGGACGGTATCGTGGCTATCGGATGATTTTTGAGCCGATAGGTTTCAAAGCTCGCGTGAAGTTACGCTGGGCGGGTGTTTTCCTGCCTGCGCTCGGCTCGTCGCAGGGTGCATATTGGGCCTGACGGGGCTGGTGCGTCGCCGAAGCCGGGACGCGTGCCGGGCTTGAATGTCAGCGGTCGGCAGCTCGCCGAATGCGGGCCTGAATTGCCTGCCAGCCGTCATGTCCCAGCCGGCGCATCGTTTCAAGATTGTGATCAACGATCGCGTCCGTGTCCGGCACGGAATCAATCGCCTGATCGAGGCTGGCCTCGCGCAGCAAATGCAGGGTCGGAAAAGGCGCGTGATTGGTGTGATTGGTCGGATCGTCGGCCGCGACGCCGGCAAACTGATAATCCGGATGAAAGCTGGCCACTTGCAACACGCCGGATAATCCATTCGCGTCAAACAGGGCTTCTACGTCGCCGACAAAGTCATTGAATTCGAGGAAATCACTCAAAGCCCACGGGTGGATCAAGAGCAGCGTATCGATTTGCTCAGCGGGCGTTGACAACATCGTTTCACTCGCGGCCAGCAAGTCTTGCCACAATGCATCGGTCGTTTGTGCGTGACTGACCCGGAATGCAATCTGGTTTTTGCGGAGCACCGAATTTGCAAAAGGGCACAGGTTCAAGCCAATGACTGCCTGCTCAACCCATGCGCGTGTCACCGCGATGATTTGTTCGTCGCGTTGCGCTTCCTGCAAAGGTTCGCCCCGATTCATTGGGCCGACCTCTGGCGCGCAACAGCCTGACCGAGTTCGATGACAGCCATCGCGTAGTAATAGCTGCGGTTATAGCGGGTAATTGCAAAGAAATTGTTAGTAGCCAGCCAGTACTGGATGGGACGGATGTCATCTTCCAGATCGATCAATCCGTAATTCAGGGTTGCAGGCACTGACTCAGGCACCAATACACCTGCCGCTGCCATTTGCGTGACACTGAATTTCGCCTCCAATCCCTGACCAATCAACTCGGACCAGCTTTGTCCGGGTAGCACCTGCACCGGATAAACCAGCGGCAGACCCGCGGTCCAGCCATGCTGCTGCAGGAAATTGCCAACGCTGCCAATCGCATCCTCTGCCGAATTACGTAAGTCGATTTTCTGGTCGCCATCGAAATCGATCGCAAATTTCCGTACGCTGCCTGGCATAAATTGCGGCAAGCCGATGGCGCCCGCATACGAGCCACTCAGGCTGAATGGGTCGATCCCATGGTCCCGCGCATACAAAAGGGTTTGCATGAGCTCGTCGCGAAAATAAGCCATCCGGGCTTCTCGGTTCGCTGTCTCGGGATAAGCGAACGCCAACGTGGCCAGTACATCGGGCACGCGGAATTTTCCGGTGGTCTGACCGTAGATCGTCTCTACGCCAATGATCCCGACGATGATCTCCGCAGGCACACCAAAGGTCTCTTCGGCACGACGTAATGCCGCCTCATGGCGGTCCCAGAAGGCCAACCCAGCCTTGATCCGTCGAGGCTCGACGAAACGATCGCGATAGGCTGTCCAGTTTTTTGCCTTGCCCGCAGGCGGCGGATTGATCAAACGGACAACGCCTTCGAGATACTGAGCACGACGAAACAGAGAGGTCAGTTCCTCACGGTCGAACCCATGATCATTGCAAGCCTGATCGATAAATTCCGTGACTGACCGCCACTGCAGAAAATTGATGAACTCCGGCGCCTCGGTCGCTGCAGCGGCGACCTGAGTGGGGCGTCCTTTTGCAGTTTTCTTTTTTCCAGATACTTCTTTTTTCTGGAATCCATTCGCTGTCGCGCGCGTGTCAGCCAGCGAGTCACGGCAAAGGGTAAGCGGTGCAACAGACAGGGCCGCCAGCGCGACCAGGAAAGGAAGGTTTTTCATTAATCAGCCATCGGGGGAACGCCGCGTTCGCGTTGGCGCACCGGCGTCTGAAAGTATAGAGCATCGATCGCTGATGCATAATGATGCGAATGAGCACGGTCATCTTTTCCCACCCGGATTGCCTGCGCCATGAAATGGGCGACTGGCATCCCGAATGTCCTGCACGCCTGCAAGCGATCGACGATCAATTGATCGCCAGTGGCCTGGCTAACCTGATTGATCATCGTGAAGCCCCGCTGGCGTCGGTCGACGCGCTGGCTCGCGTACATACCGAGGCGGCTATTGCGAGGGTTCGCGACCAACTGCCGCCGCCGGGTGAATACTATCCGCTCGATGCCGACACCTTGCTTAACCAGTACAGCTGGCAGGCTTCGTTGCGTGCGGCAGGGGCGGCGATCGCTGCCACCGACGCGGTGATACGAGGCGAAGTCGACAATGCGTTTTGCGCCATTCGACCGCCAGGACATCATGCGACACCCGCCACGCCCATGGGCTTTTGCCTGTTCAACAATGTTGCCGTTGCGGCCGCCCATGCGATGCAGGTGCATGGCCTCCAGCGTGTGGCAATCGTTGATTTCGATGTCCATCACGGCAATGGAACGGAAGCGGCCTTTGCCGGAGATCCGCGTGTATTGATGGTCAGCTTCTTTCAGCATCCGCTGTATCCATACAGTGGCGTTCATCCGGAGGGTAGTGCGCCGACCAATCTAGTCAATATTCCCGTGCCGGCGTATACCCGCGGCGATACCGTACGTGAACTGGTCAAGGAACACTGGTTGCCGGCGCTCGATGCTCATCAGCCCGAACTCCTTCTGATTTCCGCAGGCTTCGATGCCCATCGCGAAGACGACATCGCCGCCATGGGGCTGGTAGAGGCCGACTATGCGTGGATCACGCGCCAGTTGGTCGCGGTCGCGCAGCGCCATGCACACGGACGGATCGTCAGCTGCCTCGAAGGCGGCTACGCCTTGTCTGCACTTGGACGCAGCGTGGTTGCCCACCTGAGGGTCCTCTCGGGCCTGGAGTGACGGCGGGTAGCGTTCCACCCGCAGGTACAATAACGCGTTAAACAGCGCCTACACTTTTCCCCATGTCCATTCAGTGGTTCCCAGGTCATATGAACGCCGCTCGCAAGAAAGCGGCGGAGTCGATGGAGAAAGTCGACCTGGTCATCGAAGTGCTTGACGCGCGCGTTCCGCAGGCCAGCAGCAACCCGATGATCGAGTCCTTGCGTCGGGCACGTCAACGCCCGTGTCTCAAGATCCTGAATAAAAGCGATCTGGCCGATCCGGCAGCGACCAAAGCCTGGCTCGCACACTATGGCGCACAGGCGCAGGTGCATGCCGTGGCCTTGTCTTGCCGCAAGCCCGCTGAAGTAGCGAAGATTCCCGCTCTTTGCCTCAAGATTGCCCCTCATCGCGGCACGCCGCTGAAGCCATTGCGCGTGATGATCATGGGCATACCTAATGTCGGCAAGTCGACATTGATGAATGCATTGCTGAAGAAGCGCGTTGCCAAGGTCGGCGATGAACCGGCAGTGACGAAGATGCAGCAGCGGCTTTTCCTTGGCGATAACATCGTTCTCATCGATACGCCTGGCATGATGTGGCCCAAGATCGAGTATCCGACCGATGGCCTGATGCTCGCCGCCAGTCATGCGATTGGTGTGAACGCAATCATCGAGGAGGAAGTGGCGGCCTTTCTTGCCGAGGTTTTGCTGCAACGCTATCCTCAATTTCTTGCTTCACGCTACGGCATTCGTCCTGAGGGCATGGATGGCGTGGGTGTCATCGAAGCGATCGCTGCACGGCGCGGCTTCCGGCTGCGTGGTGGCGAATTCGATGTCGAGAAAGCTGCGCACATGCTGTTGCAGGACTACCGCAGCGGGGCGCTCGGCCGCATCAGTCTTGAAACGCCGGAGAGCCGCATCGCGCTGCTGGCCAGTTACGTCGAACCGCCATCTCTCGGCGAGCCTCAGGGCAGCGCCGAGGAGCACGACGAGGACTGACAACGAAGACTGACAACGAAGACTGATAACAAAGACAAACAACGAGAACAACGACACCATTCATGAGGAGACACCATGACGCTGGCTTCATCGCAGGTTGAATCACCGTATGTGCTGCGCACCGATAACGGCGGCGTCACTACATTGACGCTGAACCGGGGCGAGCGCTTCAATCCGCTGTCGGAGGAAATGATGACGGCGCTGCAGTCAGCCATCGACGCCATCGCCACCGATGCATCAGTGCGCGTGGTCGTGCTGGCTGCCAACGGCAAGGCGTTCTGCGCTGGCCACGATCTGAAGCAGATGCGAGCCTCTCCCTCGGCGGGTTATTACAAGACGCTGTTTGCCCAGTGCAGCAAGCTGATGCTGTCAATCCAGCAGATGCCGCAACCCGTGATTGCGCGTGTGCAGGGCATTGCGACCGCCGCGGGCTGCCAGCTGGTGGCCATGTGCGATCTGGCGGTTGCCAGTGCCGATGCGCGCTTTGCGGTATCCGGTGTGAATTATGGATTGTTCTGCTCGACGCCCTCAGTGGGACTCTCGCGCAACGTGCCCCGCAAGCAGGCGATGGAGATGCTGCTGACCGGCGAATTCATCGATGCCATCACGGCGCGCGAGCGCGGCCTGGTCAACCGGGTTGTGCCTGCCGAAGAAATTGATGCTGAAGTTGCGAAACTGACCGCCAGCATCCTCGCCAAGCCGGCGGTCGCGATTGCGATGGGCAAGCAAATGTTTTATCGGCAGATGGAGATGGGCATCAACGCTGCCTACCAGCTGGCCGGCGAAACCATGGCTTGCAACATGATGGACGAGGCAGCGCTCGAGGGTGTGCAGGCATTCATTGAGAAGCGCAAGCCCTCCTGGCAGTCCTGATCAGTGCGCCTCCACTAGTCTGTCTGCGAGGACTTGCTCGGCAGTGGTCGACACCCGTAACGGGTGTACATGGCACCGCTGCCGGGCCGCTCTGCGTCCATCACCTCGATGGCTTTACGCCAGACGATGATGAAGATGGCTCCCGGTAAGCCGATGTGCTCCATCTGACCCATGGTGTGGACGGTGTGAAAGCCATTGACATTCGCTGCTTTCAATAACCAGATTTCACATTCATGCTGATAGCCGAGGTGAAATTTCGTCGCGGCATAGCTTTGCGTCTCGTCACTGGTTGCCGAAATGATCTGCGGGAAGAAGATCGGCTTGCCATCACGAATGGCAGCCTCCAGCATCGCCTGGCGAAAGGGTCCTGAATCACCACTGAGGTTAATACCCTTGTAAGTCTTGATGTTGGTTTTCCCAAAATACGGGTGATCGATCAATTTCAATACCGCGCTATTCACCGCGTCTGAAAATACTCTCGTGATCGACGGTAATGTCTTTTCGCCGTAATACGCACCGGCGATTGCAGCGCCATTGACGGCGTTGAATGTACCGGTATGAGAATGAACATAATCAACCAGCGCCAGCAACTCAGCCTGATTGAGTTGCTGTTCCGGACGAATCACGCCCCACTGGTTTGCCCATTCAAGATGCTCAGGCCGGGCGGTCAATCCCAGGTCCGCAGCGACCTCCGGTGCGAGCACAGACAGAATGGCAGCCTGTCCCTCGACAGGATTGGCCAGCCAGGTATCGCTGAACGATGCCTTGAGGTCGTCCACATGATTTGGCTTAATCTGCGTCATGAAGGCGAGCGTATCCGCTTCACGGGCGCTGTCTGCATGCCTGCTTCGGTGACCATTGGTGTTGATCGTCAGATCATATTTTGTGGTGATGTCGCTGATTGCAGCGATCGCATGGCATAGCGCATCACCAGCGGCGGCCGTGCGTGCATTGGGATCAAGATGGGCATATTGCATGTCGCCAATGGAATGACGTGCTTCAGTGATCATCTCCTTCACTTCATTGAATAACGGAGAAAAGCGAATTTCCCGGATTCGCGGCATCGGGTTGGCCAACTGTCCGGTATCTTTGAGCACTCGCTGAAGCTGATCCAGACAGCCGTTGGTTTTGTTACTGATCGAACGCCTTGCAATGAGCTTTTGCGAATGCGCTGCGGTCGTTGTGAGTGATTTGCTGAGCATTGCGTGTCTCCTTCAGGTGAACGAACGAGCGTTTACCGCTTTCTCGTTCGGACTGATTGAGTACCCACCGCTGACCAGCCAATGCGTTCGGATGCAGTCGTCCGTTGACGTTTATCAGACGACTGCACATAAAAAAGCCCGCGTTTCCGCAGGCTCATTTTGCGTCGGTACATAACAAAGAAGCCCGCGACATTGCGGGCTTCTTCTCATGCGCAACAGTGTGTCAGGCAGCTTACATCATGCCGTCCATGCCACCCATACCGCCCATGCCACCCATACCGCCCATGCCACCGGCAGCCGGCTTGTCTTCAACCAGCTCCGACACCATGCAATCGGTGGTCAGCATCAGACCGGCGATCGACGCTGCGTTTTGCAGCGCCGAACGGGTCACCTTGGCCGGATCCAGCACGCCCATCTCGACCATGTCGCCATAGGTGCCGTTGGCTGCGTTGTAACCGAAGTTACCTTTGCCTTCGAGAACCTTGTTGACGACGACCGATGCTTCTTCGCCGGCGTTGGTCACGATCATGCGCAGCGGCTCTTCGATCGCGCGCAGCACGATCTTGATGCCAGCTTCCTGGTCAGGGTTCTCACCCTTCAGGCTCAGGTTCGAGCGGGCACGCAGCAGGGCCACGCCACCGCCAGCAACGATGCCTTCTTCAACTGCAGCGCGCGTTGCGTGCA
>JACCDS012224754.1_pt1 | contig 12068 bp, 11 predicted proteins | sample 7446441 | NCBI WGS metagenome assembly JACCDS01 (sample SAMN15323445, study PRJNA562643) | freshwater metagenome | isolation source: river surface water | place: USA:Blue River Watershed | collected 2017-08-17
CGAGCATTACAACAATATTCGCCCACATAGTTCATTGAATTACATGTCGCCTGTTGAGTATGCAAAGCAGGCCGCATAAACTGGAAAATCTCATCACGGGATTGGTATTAATTCCGGGGAAAGGTCAGTCGCAAGGTAGATAATAAAAATGTTTATTGATATGTGTTGGAATTATCTGTTAGTAACATACTTGTTGTGTCACCTAGAATGTATTGGAGTTGTTTAATTATATAATATAAATACGCCCAATACAGTGCATCACAAAAAGTCACAAAATAGAACACTTTGAATTGCTTTGTGGTCTATGCGTTACTATCTGTTATGTGATGATAATTGTGTTGTTTTTAATTTACTATAGCTATTTTTTTAAATAGCTAATTAGTCGTCCCTGAATAATCCATTTTCTAAATCGGCAGGTCTGCACTAACAGGTTTGCAACAACTGACAATGACTTTGCAAACTGTGCCAGAAATTCGCCAGTAACCAGCACCAGATTTGGGCCAAAAGAGCCGGAGTTTTTTCAGGGTTTTCCGTAGATTCTGGCCTGCACCGAATAGCAGCGCATTGATCGCATCACCGCTGCTACCTTAAGGTGATTTCAGTCTAACCAGCCATAAGTTTTAATAGGGCCGATGATAACTTACATGGCATTTCGACCTTTGCATTTGCGTTTAAAATGCCGTGAGTAAAGTCGCCACCCAAACCCCATCGGTTCCCGCAGGCAGATGTAATTCGACATCGCGTTTTTTGAACTCCATCGGTTAGTAAAACAACATACCTTGCGGTGCAAGCTCAACAAAAACGTCATTTTATTCTGTTGCCAGGCGAGTAATTGCCGCTTGCGCAGGCTGGAATAACTCGGATCAATCCCGTGTTGTTTTTCAAATGCGGTCTGCGTTAAGTCGCTGGCTTTGTGTTGGTCAAAAAGCGCCAGCCATTGATTGGAGGTTCTGCCGAGCATAGGAAACCCTGCTTGGTGAATAATGCAAACAGGGTATGGTGGTTTAGCTAACTAAGGAATGTGGGGTTCGTGTTACGTTTACAATGTAATGGCGTAGATATTGCAGTGCTCCGATCCCATTCCAATTAGATCAGGAGAACACCATGACAATTCTGCAGATCACTATAGGAGCGCCAGCCTCAAAAGCGAGTATTAGGCCATCTCGTCAGTACTATCCGAGTGCGCAGACTCCTGACGACTCGTTCTACCAGACGTTTGAAGCCGCCTATGCGCAAAACACTGCAACGACAAGAACGGCACAGACAGGCGCCTTGAAGGCGCCATCGCAAGCCGTGTTGGACCAGGAGCATATGGACCGGCCAGAAAATGCCGGTAGCGGCATCGACAACCAGGCAAAATTTGCCGCTGTCTTGAACAAAGCTTATGCCAGCAATGCAATGGCCGATCCACAGAGTTTTCTGCTTTCGCTATCCCCGCAAGAGTTAGAGGAGCTACGCATCAATCACGGACTGGCGGATACGATCAACGTCGACGGGTTGAGCACCGAAGGTGCATCCAACCTACTATTGCCGCGCGGTTACTCAATGGACCTCAACAACGATGGCTTGGAAGAAGTCGGCGCGGCGCGAACCATGAGCTTCCCGCCGCGGAATGCTCCCGCAGAGTTCGTTAACAAATGGCGTGAAGTCACGGCTGGCATGGATCCCGGCGAAGAGATGATGTATGCCTTCGAAATGCATCATGCAATGTACGGCTTTCATCTCGATGGTCATACTACGCTAGAACAGCCTTCGACCAACTTGATGTCGACGTATCAGTCAGCGATCCAGAATCTGCTGGAAAACGTCGAAGTATCGAAACCCTACAACACCCAGGAGTTGTACGTACGGAATAAGGCGTTCTACACTCGCCTGCAGACTCTGATGGGTTAATTAGCTAATGAGATCCCAATGAGTAACGAAAGTCAGTTAGGCTCATACCTCGTTTGGAAAAGACTACTGACGTTCAGAGCATTCATTTGCGAATGGGATAGAAGCAGTGGTTGAACACAAGCACTGACCGCCTCTGCTTCTGCTTGAATGAAAGTTTCGAATCTTAGTAGCCTTTCAGCACCTTCGGCCAGTGATTGTTGACATAAAGGGCGTTCAGCGCTGATACCTAAAGCAGGGAATGTTTTGTCTGGATGAGTTTCAAGTGAGAACTTTCGTACAGCTTCAAACAATTCCCTCCACCCGTTCCGGGAAGCAACTTTTGACCTTCTTTGAAGCTCTTTGCTCTGGCCAACTGGTTGCACTACATGCTTGGGGTAGCCGCTGAATTGGTGGGTAAACACCGGTCGTTTCGGGCGAATTCACTGAAAAATCGCAGGGGGTTATCGTTCAATTATCTGGGTAAACGGCTGTGCCGATTGGCAAGAGTCGGCATCAGCGGCGAGGAAATCCAAGTAGCAGTCAGGCAACTGTTTGAATGGACCAGTGTTTTTGACTGGTTAAATATCAGGAAGGTAATCGCATGATATTGTTGTTTTATTTCTGGGGGGCCGTCAGAGCTACTGGTGTTTAAAGTTATGCGATGCAATTACAGGCGTTGAAGGTTGAGAAGGTTTGGGAATAACCGGAGTGAACCCCCAGTTTTATAGAGTGGCATTCTTGCGAATGATACTATCAATAACATTGCAAGAGGTAATTAACTATTGATTTAACATTAATAATGTATTGTGCCGAGGTTCAAACTCAGGTGCTGCCACCACTGTCAAGAAATACACTCCAAGAGTCTAAGTTGTACCCTTGATATTTTTTCAGATAAAACTACTCAACTACCTTTTTCTGCTGCCGATCAACTAAATTCTTCTCTTTATTGAGTTGACATTCATAGCCTTTAGAGCTGTCTGCATACTGCTTTGCCAAAGTTCTAAGAGAAGAGTTATCATGAAGCAATCTCATAAAGTCTTTAACCAAAAAAATCTTAATGTCCTGTTAATCGTAGCGCTTACGGCGTTAACTATAAAAACACAATTGCTACCAAGCGACAGCAGTACGGTACGTGAACTTAACGTTCAGCGAATTAATGTTATGGAGCCTAGCGGTTATCCGCGCTTAGTGCTTGCAAATACCAGCCATGCGCCAAAAGCAATAAAAAATGGCAAAGAGTTTTTTGATCCAGGTCCAAGACCAGGGATGATTTTTTATAACGATGAAGGCACTGAAAACGGAGGTTTTGTGTTTCGCGGCAAAAAAGTAGGTGAAAAAGTAGAGCATGGACTTCATTTATCTTTGGATCGTTACAATCAGGATCAGAGTCTGGCTTTGCAGCATATCGAAAAGGACAATATGCTGCTCACTGGTTTGAATATCATTGACCGCCCAAACTATCCTATTGATGACTACATGGCTCTGATGCATGCAATTGAAAAAGGGGATGCAACCGCCAGCGCGAAGATGAAAGAACTAGAGCGTAAACACTCGGATATTCATGGTCAACGCCGTGCTTTTTACGGCACAATTAATAAAAAGGCAATGTTGCGACTTAATGATCCACAAGGTAAAAAGCGAATTGAAATGGCGGTTGATATTGATGGTAAACCACAACTTGTATTTTATGCTGAAGATGGTACCGAATTAATGCGGCTGCCAGAAGCGATGCAGACGAAATGATCAACAAACTGAAAACGTTAGCAGTATTGTTAACGTTTTCCTATGGCTTGATGTTGTATCTGGCACTGCTACAAACAATCCCGGGACAGCCGCTGCAGTTTCATGCCGATGCGCCGGTCTGGCTGACGCTACAAGCGGCAATAGCCTTGTGGTTAAGCCGTAATATCGATAGTTTACTTTGGGCAACACGCAAGCCAACTTCGCTACTGACACGTTACGGGCAAAGTTTTAGTCTTAGTTTGATACTATTTGTGTGCATTATGACCCTACTACAATTTTTGATTGATCTTGCCGTGCACCGGCCGGATTTATGGCAACAGTATTTACGGATTAGCTTGACTTATGTATTGGTGCACAGCTTAATTGCAGGGTTTGATTTGTTATGGCTGGGGTTGAAAAACCAGCAATACCAGCAACTTGAGTTACTAAAAATTGAACAACAACAGCAACACTACAAACTGAAATTACTACAGCAACAACTGGACCCACACTTCTTATTCAACAATTTAAATGTGTTGTCGGTTTTGATTCATAAAAACGCCGTTCAGGCAGAGCAGTTTTTAGAACAGTTCGCCGATATTTACCGATATCAGCTGCAACATGGCGGCAAATCTTTAGTAACGCTAACCGAAGAGCTGAAGTTTGCTTATCACTACCTTGCCCTGCTACAGCAGCGTTTCCCGAATAGTTTTCATTTGCACAATACAGTCGATCCTGTAGAAGCAGCTCAACTGCAACTTATCCCCTGCAGCCTACAGCTACTTCTTGAAAATGTGGTGAAGCATAATCAAGCTTCCGCCAACAAACCTTTGGTCATTGTTATTGAAGTGCAACCAGCACAACTAGTCGTTAGGCATGTATTGCGCCCCAAATCGTTTGCACAACCGGGCACCGGTACTGGGTTAGCAAATCTGACTGAACGTTGCCAAGTGCTCCTCGGCTGTCCGTTGGAGATTTTACAAAATGAACAGTTTATTGTTCGGGTGCCGCTGCGAAGCAGGCCAACTGAAAGTTATTGCGACTGATGAAAGTTCTAATAATTGAAGATGAACCCCTGGCGGCGGAAAAGCTCATTGGCTATCTGCATCGGCATCTGCCGGATGCTGAGATCTCTGCACAGCTTTGCAGTGTGGAAGACGTAGTAACTTTCTTTAGCAAGCCTCGAAGGCTTGATTTAATTTTTTCGGACGTTGAATTGACCGACGGCCAGGTTTTCAGTGCTTTAGAAAAACTTGACTTACCTTGCCCTGTAATCTTCACCACTGCTTATGATCAATATTGGATGCAAGTGTTTCAATATCAGGCTGTCGACTATTTATTAAAGCCTTTTTCATACAGTCGCTTCGCCGAGGCTATACTGAATTTTACCCAGCTAAAACACAAACTACAGTTGCCTGAGCATGCACTCATTAAAGAAAAGACCAACTATAAAAAACGGTTCTTATTGCGCAAAGGCCAAGGCTTAGTCATTTTACCGGTCACCGAAATTCTGTTAATCCGTGCTTCAAACGGAGTTTTACTTGCAACAGACACCCGCCAGCAGATACATATTCTGGCCGAAACAAACTTAGGCGACATTGAAAACCAACTCAATCCCTGTGATTTTTTCCGTCTTAATCGTAGTAATATTGTCCATATTAACAGCATAGTCCGAGTGGAACCTTTTAATAAAGAAGCAGTTGCAGTATTTCTTAGTTGTGGAAACGTGCCTACGATCAGTAGTAAAACTCGAACAGCTTTGTTTCGAAAGTGGCTCAACCAATAGTGGAATGCCCACCGATCTTCCTACCAACAATACCAGTCGATTGCAGTATCTTTAATAATCGTAAGCTTCTAGTCTTTACCAATATCAATATCCGGACAGCGCTTGTTTAGTGCAAGAGCGCTACCAGAGTCACCGCCATGGCAATACTCTCGTATCAAGCCCGTCATATTTCGCGCTGGAGCACAATTCGCACACCGCCCCGATTTTCATCATCAATGACAGGCCCAAAATCGAATCTCGGCTGATTGTGAGGAAACAGACGCTGATGTGCCGGATGTGGAATTGGAACTTGTCTGTGCCCGGCGGGAATTTCTGTCTTGAATAATTGATCCGCGCTTACTGCTCCATTAGGTACAAGGCTTAATACAACTCTTACTTGTTGCGCTTTATTATTAAATTGCCATACGGAGATGAACCAGTAATGTCATAGTCTTTGTGCAGCGCATATAAACAAATCACCCCAAGAGTGATAATCCCAACAATATAAACGATTTCCATTCCACCAAGAGCAACGGCAGCCATCGAACCTTTTGTCATCGAACTTTCGGCTTGAGGTACTGGAATATCAGCGCCTTTGAATTTTTAAATATTTCTAGCCAAGGACGGATCACAGACCACAATGTCAGTTTCTTTGGTTCTTATAGCTTTTGCCAGTTCTCTTTTATATTTTACGTAAACTGCCACGATAATTCCTTTTACAGATTGAAAATCCGATGTCAGACAAATTTTATTGTATAATATCAACCACCCAAATTTATGCTCAAAAGTAAATCAATTTCTATCACTGATTGCATTAACATTAGACCTATCTCATCATCTTTATTAAGATGCAATTAATCGAGCCTTGCATGAGCTATATCGAAAATTTAATGAAATGGTTTTCTTGTGAACAAGAACTCAAAGATTGGGCTGGACCTAACTTTAGGTATCCTTACGACTTAGCTTCATTTAGTGCTGATCTTAATTTGGATTCTTTGAACACATCATCGCTATTTGATGAAAAATCCGATCTGTTAGCATATTGGTCAATATTACTTGCGGTTAAATAGGTATCATTTAGCTCGGCTGGTAGTAAGCCCCAATTTTCGAGGAAAAGGAATCGCCAAAGAGTTAATGATAAGACTGAGTGAATTAGGTACTGCCGAATTAAAAGTTAATGCTTTTTCATTATTTGTTCTCAAGCACAACAAATCTGCAATTAAAGCTTACGAAAAGTTTGGATTTACAGAGAGTAATTATCCTGATATTTTACCGATAGATAATTGTATGTATATGATTAAAAGTTAAATTCACATAATAAGGCCAGTCAGCAACGGCCGCTGCTGGCGGCGTTAAATGCCCTAAAAACTCATGCCAAATTTCAAGAAAAATAGGATGTATAGGCTTCTATGAAATACTATTCTGAAATACTAATCGCTGCTGTTATCTGTTTAGGTTTTACAGTTAAGAGCAGTGCTATTGAGCAAACCGAGGTTGTTGTTATTGCTTCTATGCATAGTGCTCATAAGAATCACGTTGGATATAATTATGAAACATTATTTTCTTTAATTATGTCGTATAAGCCAGACTTTGTAGGGGTAGAAATAAGACCGGAAGATATCAATGCTGATGTCGAATATCTTAAGTCGAGTTACCCCTTCGAAATGATCGAGTTAAGCCGCAGATATCAAGGCAAAGTATTTGGTTTCGACTGGCTTGGTCACGAAATAGAAAATCAACGTATTCCTTCGGACTACTTTAAAAACTTCAGGGTGCTGAATCTATCAAGGCAATTAAATGCTGATGCTGAGGTGTTAGAACGAAAACCAACTGAATTAGACAAACTCCATAAGATTCAGGAACAAATAATTCAATCAGCAACTCCAGCATCCCTTAATGATGGCAAGTATGATCAAGTTTGTCGCGAAATTGATGCTCTCGAAGAACAATGGCTTAAAAATACACCTTATGCGGAAATTCAAAGGTTTCACCAAACAAGAGATGCTGAATTCGGAAAGAACATAATTGCATTTATTGAAAAAAATAAAGGTAGCAGGATCGTTTTGGTATTAGGCGCGGACCATAGAACGTTCGCGATTGAAAACATCACGAACCACTTCAACGAGGGTGTTCTTATTATTCCTGTTTCCAATCAAAAAGATGTGGACGTAAAAAAGGGCATTTAACAATTCGCTACAGGCGCGCCGGCCCTGGCGGGCCGCGGCCTGAGCTCAAACGTTAAATACTTACATCACGAAAATTCGAATGTCCACAAATAAGGCAAATAAGACTGTCTGTGCCAGCGATTTTGATAGCACGAACGGTAGGAACTCACGGAGAGCGGACTTTTCTAAAGAAAACTGAATCGCGGCTCTCGAGTTTTTCGAGATACAAGCTCATTGCCAAAACATCAAAAAATCGAGCATTATCCATTGCTCATTTCTGCAGGATACCAGTGTCCAAACAATAACGATGTGGCCAAAATTTGCTGACCATTGCAATGACACAGGAAAAATCCAGCGTTGTTATTTTTTTAAACCAACTTCTACAATTCGCTTATAGCTTTCGCTCAATTAATTGGATGATTGCTGCAACTGGTCGTTACATGAAAGTGCAACTGGCGGTAAGCATCGAGTGATCGTGGTGGTAAATTGGGTGCCGTTTTACAGTTGTACCTAAAGCGCGTTGTAGAGGTTTGCCGGAGTGTGGTGGCGCATAAAAGTTAGCGTCACCGTGAATCAGTAGCAGATAGGGATTTCCTTTGACCAACGCAGCTTGACGTTCTGGTCTAAGATTTCTCTCTAGTGACGGCCAGACGACTTGCGACATACGAATGGCTAAGTTCGTGATTGGGTAGTGTTTACAGAAATAAGACAGAGACGGGAAGGCCGCTTCTAACACCGTAGTTTGGAAAGAACGCCTTCGCGTACAAGTGAGCTTAACAGTGCCATATCAATCACTCCACATTCTACTGCCAGAACCGGATAGGATTGATTAAAAATGTGGATCAGTTTTCGATACAAATTACGGGGGGAAGGCCAAGTGGATCAGTTCTGGGTGCAAATCAACAGGTGTCATTTACTGTATCATCTCGACTACTTTTTGGCTGAAGAAACCCACCCAGCTCGGCGGTGTTGATAAAATAACACGGCTGGATCAAAAAGAAATTGTACTAACGAGGTTTGCCTTCTAATGCTATCGCCATCTTGGCTTTATTTTCCTGAATACCACCATAAGTTTTCTGGGATGCTGTGCATGCAACAACCATATTATTTGTGTTGCGCATATTCCCGGCCAAGAATGGAAAATGTGTTGCATGCAGCACGTTTCAAGGCCGGTACGACTAAACGTGGGTGGGGTATTAATCGTAACAATTGTTGACACTCCGTTTCGGCAGCCTTAAGACTGTATCTCAATTGTTTTTATCATACATACCAGGTCGGTAGATTTCCATGAACGAGTTTGGGTATCGCAATGCGTCAAATCCAAACTGACTATATAGGGAGTGTGCATCGGCTGTGGCTAAAGTAAAACGCCTTAACCCCTGTAAGTCTTCATGTTTCATAATTTCGGCAATCAGTAATTTCCCGAAGCCATGGCCGCGAAAGGCAGGCGAAACAAATACATCGACAAGATTGGCAAAAGTTGATTTGTCGGTGATAACTCGTGCAAATGCTATCTGCTGACCTTCCAGAAATCCGCTAAAGCAAAGAGAGTTATCTATAGCTTTCATTAATATGTTTAAAGGAATATCTTTTGCCCAAGATGTTTTTTGAGACAGCGCTTCGTGAACGAATGGTATATCTATCTGATTTTTCTCTGTTGACACAAAAAACGACATCGTAAGGCCCTTTTGTCAGAAGTTAAATAAAGTGAATGTGATCTGAGCCAGTGCTACTGCCTCAGATCAAAGCACCGTTCTCTTTGATATTGAACCAACGTAAGTCACCCGGCCAGTCTTTGCTTGCAACGAGCCTGCTAAAAAATATTTCTTGTTCTGACCCGGTGTGACTACTTTGCGTTCCTGTTCGCGCAAGTCCCAATCTGCGCTGATTTTAGAATTCAGGTGGATATCAATTTCATCTTCATAATACACTGGATTACGACTATTGCAGCTTGCAAGTGCTTGTTTTATAGCTGCTAATATTGCTTCTTTATTCAATTCTTTGATATTCACTTCGGTGCTGTACGTTGCAAGACAATGCCGTGCTTGGGTAACTAGCGGTGAATTGTCCAGCTGTGGATCGAAATATTCAGCTTTTTCTACAGCACGAAACTGAGTAGTTTACTGCTCCATCGTGAACGCTGGTAGCCAAATGCCTGCGGCCTGAGACCGACCATAAAGCGCAGTAATTTTCCGATGAACTCAGGCTTAAACCGTACTTTCCTGCCGGACTAGTCTGCCTGTAAACCGTCAATATCATCAGTTAAATACCAATTTATCCAACGGTTTACGCTCGATCTGGCTGCCTGTAATAGCTCAGTAATTACTGTTTTGGATTTTCCTTTCGCCAGCAGCAAGGTTGTATTTGCTCTTCGTGCCAACGGCCTGTTTGGGTTCCATGGTACAATTTTTTTCAGGCGGTACAACGCCTGCGGCATATCAAATGGCAATTTGCTCATACTCAATGGGGTTAGTGTTTTGGGTTGTAATTGGCGACTGATCTGATCGCGCAAACCGCATTGAGTTCCTACCTCTAAGTGAGCTACTAATTCGCACAGATATTTAGGTATCGTTTGGCAGATGACTATAGCCTGTCGACCAAAAAACACCGAACTCAGATCTGACTTCGCACTGTCTGCTGCGTACTGCACGTTGACTTACAACTCACTAATTTACTATTTAGGACAGATACTTAGCAGTACTTATGATATAAATTCATTATTGAACTAAGGCTGGGTGTATAGTGTTTAAATCACCCAGCGTCAGTATATAGAATCATTTCATAACTAGAATCTCTTCACCATTCTGCTCTGCCCAAGCATTCCAAATCCCGACTTTAGAGTTATAACTGCTTGTTGCTTGCTCTAAGGCCTCAGTAATGAGTGGTGATATCGCACTCTGATGATTTTTCGCAACTTGGCTAAACGAAACAATCGTAATACCACGATCTTCCAAGCCTTTTTTCATAGTATGCGTTTTCAGTAAATTCAACTTACCGTTATCAACATAGAAAAATTGACTTTCTGGATTTAGTGTTTTGAATTTTGGTTTTGTCGGACGTTTTGCAACTTCACTGTTTTCCTCAACTGTTTCAACTGCAACATTGCTTGTCAGCTGGAGACCGAGTTGGTCGAGTGAAAAACCTTTTGATTTTGCCAGCAGCTTAATTTGCTCGATGGTATCAATTTCTTTTTGACGCTCAGCGATTACTGATTCAAGAATGTCAATTGCTTCATGGATTTTGGCAACAGAGACTTCTTTGGCAGCTTTTTTCAGTTCTTTTTTATCAAAAAAAATAGACATAGTGTTTCCAATGGATTGAGTGATAGATGTCTAGATGTTACTCAACTTTTGAGTTGAGCGCACTAAAATTGTGCAATCAATGTAATGTTCTAAGATAAGAGTCATAGATCGTATTTTTCTGTTTAGTTTGATTAAATCTGTACTTAATGAATCGCCACCAATAACATAAATAACTTATATGGACATCTCATGGAGCCAACATTTTTATTCCCGATAAGTGACAACTGAAAGAATAACTACAGACATATATTCGGCTACGATGAGCCCTGATGAAAATTCGTACTTACCGTACTCATTAGATCCAAGGCTTTTTCAGCCAAGTCATTTACTAGGTTTTCTGGAAGTTGGTCCTACCAGTCAGAACATTAACTTATACTAACAACTCAAAGATTTTTCCCACTGCTTTGTCTGCTTCGTCTGTTTTTACAATTGCCCATGCCATACGAGTATTTTTGTTTGCCAGTGCGACAATGGCTTTGCTTACACCATTTTGGGTAATCAGTTTTTGTAACCAATTTTGAAGTCGGTTACATTGTTGTAGTGAAATCTTTGATGCGCTCAAGACCGCAGCTTTCGCACCAAAGATCAGCAATCCACATGAATATGAGTCACCCCGTTTTTTGATCCCTAAAAGCCGAGCTTCACCCCTACGGTTGCATTCTTTCGGCACAAGTCCGAGATAACGTTGAAAAACGTTGACCATTTTTAAAACAAATACCGTCACCCAGTTCGATTCCAAGCATTGTGGCGCTTGGTGGTCCTACACCTAGTATGGTCAATAAATTCTGTGCTGTTTCACTGATCCTATTCATTTGCGTGATCTGAGAGGATAGATATTTGACCTCGAAATTAACATCTTTAAATTCAAGATCAAGTTCTTGCTGCAACTCTCGATAAATAGGCAACAACCTATTGCTAACTTCCTTAAGTTCGTCATGGATGCTCGCTGAGCATTTTGTGTCTTCCTTCTGATAAGGCAACACCGTATTTAGCAGCTAAACCATGTATTCAATTGATAATGGCAGTGCGGTTTTTGACAAAACACTGGCGTACACGCAGCAAGAGTAAAATCGTCTTGGCCTGCTGCCGGCTTCAGTTCGTCCCTTTAAAATTTTATCTTTTATCGCGCTCGGTTTGCTGCGAAGGCAGGTTATTGCGGTGAATTATCATTTCAAAAATAGGAATAATATATTAACAATGTTCGGTATTACCATTAATACGAGTGTTAAATATACTAGCGTC
>JACCDS010792871.1_pt1 | contig 12067 bp, 16 predicted proteins | sample 7446441 | NCBI WGS metagenome assembly JACCDS01 (sample SAMN15323445, study PRJNA562643) | freshwater metagenome | isolation source: river surface water | place: USA:Blue River Watershed | collected 2017-08-17
GACGCTGCTGACGCCGCTCGCCTCATCAACGAAGGCCAGCAAATCAACGGCGCCGTGGCCATCGCCAAGGCTGACGCCGCTGCCGCTGGCGTGTCCGCTCTGGGCACCCTGGACGCTCTGACGACCGCCTCCCCGGCCTACCTGTCGCAGCTGCCCGCTTCCTTCGCCTCCGCCGGCGCCACCGTCATCCCGACCACGGGCTCTGGCGTGGTGTCCAAGGAAGTGACCGCCGGCGTGTGCGCCGAAGTCAACAAGCGCGGCGGCCACACCGCTGCCACCGCCACCGACGCTGCCTCCTGGGCTCCCGTTGGCGCCTACGGCTGCGACACCGTCGCCGCCAAGTCCACCTTCTTCTACAAGTTCTAATCCCGCGCGGGGCTCAGACCCCGCCTGGACAGAACCTGTCGAACAGGACTGCGCAAGACAAGAACGGCCTCCTCGGAGGCCGTTTTTCTATGCCCGCTAGAAAGCGAGCCGGCCCGCTGGACGAATCGGCAGCGTCCGCATCTCTTTGGGATGGGGCTGCTCAACGTACAAGGCGATAACACGCCCGAGCCACCGCCAAGACAAGCCGAGCAACGGGCGGCAGACTGAGGTCCGCTTGTTCCAACCAGGCTTTGCCGTGCCGAGCGCCAGGCTGCGTCAGAAAGCTGTCGTGCGGCGCGCAACCAGACCTCCGAGCCGCCATTTCGGACTCGTACTGGCGAGAGGTCAGGTGGTACCAAAACATGAATGCTCCAATCGGACCCGAAGCATAGCGCGGGCCGGCACGTCTGCCGCGCTAAGCTGTCGCCCATGGACCCCTCGAACGCCCCCGACCTTCTTTCTGGCCTGCAGGTGCAGGTTCCCACGCTGGTACCGCCGACGAGTCCCCTTCACTTGCTGAGCCCTGAACGACTGGACTCCTCCGCCGAAGCAGCATTGAAAGACTTGACCCGAGCCGGTGAATCCTTGAACACCGTGCGAAGCTACGGCGCGGCGCTTCGATACTGGGCGGGCTGGTTTCAGTTGCGGTACGGCCAGCCCTTTAACCTGCCTTTGGCGGTTCCTGCCGTTCTTCAGTTCGTGCTGGACCATGCCCGCAGACCAGCTAGCGGCTCGCTTGTCTGCGAGTTGCCTCCGGCTATCACTGACGCGTTGGTCGCTGCAGGGCTGCGGGCCAGCAGCGCCCCGATGTCACTGGCGACGCTCGAACATCGGCTCAGCGTTTTGTCCAAGCTGCATCAGGTGAAGGGCTTTCCGAGCCCATGCCACGCCCTCGAGGTCCGGACGGTGCTGTCCCGAGTGCGTAAAGGCTACGCCCAGCGCTCAGAGCGTCCGGCCTGCAAGCCTGCCTTGACACGTGAGCCGCTAGAAGCGCTTTTGCAGACCTGCGACAACACGTTGCACGGCCTGCGGGACAGGGCATTGTTGCTGTTCGCCTGGAGCTCGGGCGGACGCCGGCGCTCGGAAGTCGCCGCCGCGCGGATGGAGTTGCTCGAACGGGTCGCCGACGAAGCCTACGTCTACGACCTGGCCCTTTCAAAGACCAATCAAGAGGGTGCTGACCGCGAAAGCAACCTCAAACCCGTGGTGGGGCGAGCCGCTCAAGCCCTGACAGCGTGGCTTGAAGCTTCTGGGGTTCGCACCGGACACCTCTTCCGGCGTATCCGAAAAGGAGGACATGTTGGGCCGGAGGGGCTGAGTTCGGCCGCCATCCGGGAAATCGTGGTGCAGCGTACCCAGCTGGCAAGTCTGCCGAATGCATTTTCAGCCCACTCCCTTCGCAGCGGCTTCGTGACCGAGGCGGTTCGCCGCGGCGCGTCTCTGCCCGAGACGATGGCGTTGTCCGGGCATAAGAGTGTGGCCGTGTTTCGGCGCTACTACCGTGACGACCCTTTGCAAAATGGTGCGGCCCGCCTGCTGGACCTGGACGAGCTCGACTAGCTCGCTGCGGGCACCGGCGCGAGGGAGGGCCGGTCGGCAGCATCAGGCGCCGGGCTAACTCCCGAAAGACGCACAAGTAAACGAGGTCGCTAGACAGGTCCAGTTCGTGCGCTGGTTGGCGTTCGGACGTAACCACCCTCTTCTGCCTAACTATGTCTATGTCCTCCATGCGCCCTCGCGGAAAGGTGCACTTGGCCCCGCACTTTGAAAGCCAGTCGCCTCTGAAGAAGCTTCAGCGAATCGCGACGGTCTTCAAGATTCTCTTCGTACTTGTGGGCCTGGCGCTGCTGGTCATGGCTGCCCGATATGTGTGGGTCGATGGTGCCGCGTCGATGCAGCGTTCTCGCATCATCAACGAAGGCAACCAGATTGTGGGCGCTGTGCGCGCGCATCAGGCGGACAACAAGGCTGCAAGCCCCGCTCCTTTGGCCACGGTGCAGGCGGCTGGATACCTCGCGGAGCTGCCGCGCGGCTGGCGTGACGGTGCCAAGGGCGCTCACGTGGAGCGGCCCGGCCTCACAGCTGAGCAATGCCAACGGTTGAACGAGAAGGCGGGTTTCAAGCCCGGAAAGCGGGTGGTCGAAGAAGTCAATGACCCCAGCACCGAGCAGACTGGCACTTTCGGCTGCATGGCGCAAACCGGTACGGCTTTCTTCAGGTACTGAGTAGCTTCGCGGTTTCCCGCTCCCCTACGCCACGTCCGCGCCAACGTGCCGACGTGGCGTTTCTACACCTATGCAGGACACTTAAGGAGCCTGCAACGTGATACTCCACTTGAAGGACTGGGGCGTGCAGCGTGCACGTCGCCATGAACTGCTGGCAGGCAAGCGGACCCTTGCACGCGGCGCGTTCGGAGCCATCTACGAGGGCACTCAGCCAGACCGCGTGCTGAAGTTGACACTCGATTCGATGCACTACTGCTACATGACCGACTACTGCGCGCCGCAAGGCGTGCACAAGCCAGTTTTGCACCAGGACCTTGAAGTCATCGGCGAAACGTCGACAGGCCAGGACATCTACCTCATCGAGGTAGAACGCCTGCAACCGCTTGACCGAAGGACCGAAGCTTCTCGCGTCATCCGGCGCTTGATGCGCAAGTTTTGTTCGGGCGGACATCGCGAGGTCACTGACGACCTGTCCGCAGTGAAGGGCTATTTCCAGACCCTGGCCTCGTTCATGGGCCAGCTCAACTGGTTCGCACAGAACTACGACTGCCGCATTGACGGCAAGGTCGGCCAGAACTACATGCAACGGGCCGACGGGACTCTGGTCGCGAGCGACCCGGTGTACGACCACAAGCTGATGGCACGATATCGTCGCCCTCAATATCTCTGCTGAAGCGATAAAGCATTCGAGCCGCTTGACCTCCTGGTCGAGCGGCTCTTCTTCTTTCAAGGCAAAACCTGTCGAACGCGCTGCGCGCAACAGTACCATCCGAGGGTCCTGTGTCAGCGCGACTCGTCCAGCGCGACTCGATGTACCTGGCAGCCCTTTTCTTGGCACCCATTGGGCAGTTGGCGCAGGAATGCGATGACCGAGTCAACCGTCACGGTGTCAATCTTGCCTGCCCAGCGCAGCTCACCAGGGTGGTCGTCGAACGCGACGTTGGCCTTCGCAATGCGCGCCCCCAAGCGCGTCATCGCGCCTACTTCAAGCCGAGACGGAACATACCCGGCAGCCTTCAACCAAGCCTGGGCCGAGCGGCGCGTGTTGGCTTCGTCGTCAGGAGCCAGGCCGTATGCCAGCACTTCAAGAAGCCAGCCGTTGGAGTTCTGGTACTGGGTACTGAACGGGTAGGCGAGCATGCTGTAGCGCGGTTCGTGGTAGTCGAGGCTCTTCTTGCCCTGCAAGGCTTTCTTCAGCCGCGCCTGCACTGCCGGCTCCAAGCGCCAAATACCGGCCTCGTACTTGAACGGGTTGTCGGAAAAGAACTCGAGCAATCCTTGCTCGAAAAGTTTGGACTGGTCGGTACCGCACTGATTCAGCTTGTGCACGATGCCCCAGGACCCCGCGTCCTTGACGGCAAAGGCCATGTGCGAGTAGTGCAACCCGTACTTGCTGAGGTCCTGGCCGACGCGCGCGATGAGTACAACTTCGTCGGAGAGCTGCTCGAGCTGCGACAAGGTCTTGTCCGCTGCGGCCAAGGCGCGCGCGGTGGCCTCCGCGGACGGAGTGGCGTCCTCGCACGCTTGTCCAGCACGCGCGCCCTCTGGAAGTGACAAGGCCATGGCAAGGGCCAGGGCACAGCCGATGCGTCCGCGCATAAGGTCAGCGCTTCTCGCGAGAGCGGGACAGGCCGGCTGCTGGTTCCGCCAGTACACCGAGGGTGGTGCCCGGAACCTTCAGGGCAAAGCTGTGGTCCCCCAGTCGTTCGGCAGTCACGGTCTGGTTCAGTCGCAGCTGCGCGCGTTCGGCCTGGGAGGTCGGAATTGACACGGTCAGCGTGGCCTTCTGGTCCAAGCTCTGCAGCGCCAGCACCGTCCGGTCGCCCTGAACGGTCATACCCCGCAGGGTCCACTGAGTCTGCGCGCTGAGCGTCTTGCTCAGGTCATTCAGTCCGGTCGCGACTGCCTCGGAGCCCACGACCACGAGAGACAGCGGCACCAGGACCACGGCCGCGCTCAAGGCAGCACTTCCTTGGACAGACCCCGCGGAGGGGTTGATTTCGCGATGGGCGGATGCCGCGAACGAGGACAGCGCACAAACGGTGGCGAGGAGGAGTGTCGTCTTCTTCATGTCAGCCTTTCAATAGAGGGTGCGCTGTATAGGGAAGATGCGCAAATGGGTCACTCGCCTCTGCGGGTCCCTACACGAGTGCAGAACCCATTTTTGAAAGGAAGCACCATGTGCGCGGAGAACCCCACCTCGAACGTTTTTGTGGTCGACACGAACAAGTACGCCGGCAACTTCGAGCGCGAAATGTGCGCCTTCATCACAGGCCAAGTCGGCGATTGCAGTGTCGGCGAGGGAACTGCCGACGAAGAGTCCGAGAACATCCGGAACCTGCAATGGTTCGAAGACAACGTCGCCCAGGAGGCCGACGAGCACGAGTGCTATCGCCCGGCCAGCATCTGGCCGTCCCCTGGCCGCTTCAACGACGGCTATGGTGGGCATCACGACGACACCCCGGAAGTGCGCGCCGCTCTCGGCAAGCACGGTACGGCGCAGTTCCCTGCCTACGAAAGCGTGGCCGTCTTCCTGCACGAGCTGCCGCCTGAAGGTGTTCTGACCGAAATGGTCGAACGGGCCAAGGCTTACTGCGAACAGAACGACATCACGTACAAGGGCTACCGCCTGCTTCGGCCCGTCTTCGAGACGGTGACTGTGCAACAAGAGCGAGTGAAAGGCTTCGAAGCAGCCTGACCAATTCAAGCCGGCCCCCGCGGGTCGGCTTTTTCATGAGCGCGGCATGCCCGCGTCTGCTTCCAGGCACCGCGCGACCATGTAGAACGCCAGGCTCACGCACAAGTTGAAGTGGGCGAAGATGGCCAGCGAAGCGCCGGTGCGCAAGTCCAGGACATCTCGACCCAGCAGCTCGAAGAGCGCATACCACAGCAAGCCGCTGACCATCGCGAACAGGACCATTTTGACGCGGGCGTACGCGCCCCAGAATCGCAGTCCGTCATTGCTGAGGCCGGCGACCCCTCGCAGCACCTTGACCATGGGTTCGGCCAGGAACGGCGAGATATAGAACAGTGCTTTGAAGAGCGATTTGAGCATGAGCGGTCTAGGCAGGCCCTTTAGCTGAATTTCATGCGCTCTCGCTACACCTCCCATGCCCTCCGCCACCCTCCCTTCTGCCCCTGTCTACGCACCGACGGCCGTCCCTGCAGAGCCGGTACTGCCGGCCGATGCAGACCCGCACGGCCTCGTTGAGTTGGTAACGCAACTCTGGCATCAGTTCAATTCGCACGAGGACCCTTTCCGCATCCTCGAGGTCTACCTGGGCCATAACGCCAAGGGGCTGCCGATGCTGACAGCCGAAACGCTCTACACGGGCACGCCCTTCTCGACCGAAGTTCGCACGTTCGAAGACGAGGCGCACTTGGCGCGCTATCTGGCCGCTTGCCTGAAGCACGACACCTGGGCCGAGAAGGCCACCCGCATCGCGCCGCTCTTCAGGACACGCAAGGAGTATCCGAAGACGCCCGACACCGCAGACACGGTGCGTGAGGTGCTGCGCATGTCGCGTCCCGTGCCACGGGAGGATGGTCAATACGAACAGACACTGCGGCGCACCAACAGCCGCAAGCCCGATGCGATGGTGCTCACAGCGCGCAGCGAACTCGATGTCGGATTGATGGTGTGCCAACTGGCCCGCGCCGCGTTGGCCAAGCCCACCAAGACCCTCGAAAAACTGCACCTGGAGCTCATCGCCGCTGCTGAAAAGGAGGCGAAAGCCGCCCAGCTTGAAGAAGAGAAGAAGGCGAAAGCGGCTCAGAAGGCTGCAGAGAAAGAGGCCGAAAAGGCGCGCAAGACGCCCAGGGGTTCCGGCCGGCCCTGACGCTCTCCTTGTCCCTTTAGAGCCTCGGCCAGCCGGGGCGTGCCCAAGACCTATACGAGTCAGGACATTACCAAAGGGACACCCCATGAGCTACGACAACCCCAACTTCACCATCCTTACCTCGGGCGGCTGCAATGCGTTCTGCGCGTTCTGCACCGACCCGATGAAGCGCAAGGCCAGCCCCAGCTACCTTGCCAACCTGGTGGAGGTGCTGCGCCACCGACTGCCGGACCACTTCCGTCAGGTGAGCATCAGCGGAGGCGAGCCGACCCTGAGCCCGGACCTGTCGGCCATCTTGAACCTGCTGAAGATGTCGAACCACTTCGAGAAGGTGGTCCTCACCACCAACGGCGCGCGTCTGATGCAAAACATCGACCTGTTCAGGCAGACCGTCAACCACCTCAACGTCAGCCGACATGCCATCGGCTACGAGGCGAACACCAAGGTGTTCGGCACTCGGGACATCGTCAGCGACGCTGACCTGAAGAAAGCCTGCTTCGAGCTGAACAAGGCCGGTATCGACGTGAACCTGAATCACGTCTACACGGCGGACAGCCAGCTCACCGTGGGCTACGTGCTCGAGTACATCGACTATGCCCGCAGCGTGGGCGCCACGAGCGTCAGCTTCCGCTACGACCAGGCCGAAAACAGCCTGGAGCCGACCTACCTGGAGAAGCTGTTCTCCGAGTGGGCGGTCGTGCGGCAAGGTGGCTGCCCTGTGTGTCGCAACCACACGGTGCTGGTGGCAGGCTTCCCGGTGGTGTTCAAGGCCAGCTTCGCTGAGCCCTCGAAAGCCATTGACGACGTCTACGAACTCATCTACCACATCAGCGGCGCACTGACGACCGACTGGGAAGGCAAGAACGAGTTCACGCCGACCCGCGCCGCCGCTTACGCCAAGGCCTATCGCGCAAATCCGCACAAGCAGCATGCCGTGGTGGCCCATACCGTGGCGGCTTCCGTGCAGGCTCCGCGAGGCCAGCGTGCTCCGCAGCGCGCGCCCATCCAGGTGGTCCCCTCCGTTACGGCAACCGTGCCGCGACCTGCAAAGACCCGCACCCTGGCTGACACGCCGCCGACGCCTGGCTTCGGCGGTGGCTGCGGTTCGGGCGGTGGCTGTGGAAACTACGCGAGCGACGATGCTGTCGTCGAGGCCGGAGGCGGCTGCGGCGGCTCTGGCAACTTTGGCGGTGGCTGTGGTTCCTGAGAGTCTGAGTTAGCGCGATTCAAGAAGAGCTTTTCCGGTTCGCCGGAAGAGCTCTTTTTTTGTCTTGAAGGCTCGCTCAGGACGCTGAGTCGACCGAGGCCCGCGCCAACGCCAGGTTCTGCATCGCCACGAACGTCTCGTCGACTTCAGGGTCGCCCGGAAAGAAGCCGTGCGGGTCCGGCCAGATGAGCTGCCAAGCCAAGGGGACCGCACCGTGTATGCGAGCCGCCACCTTCAAGGCGTCGGCGGTCTCGACGGAGTCCATCTTCCGAAACCTGGCGGGGAAGCTCCGGAAGACTTCATCGAAGTTCGAATTTTCGACCAGTTCCAGCGCGCCACTCTTTAAATTGCGAGCGACCTCGTTGAGCACGACCTGAGAGGTCCGCGGGTCCAAGCCCATGACGACAACCTCGGGCAGGCCCGCGTCAGCGAGCCCCACGGTGTACGAGTACGGGGGATTTGACATCACGCCCTGAATGGCCCACCCATGCTGGGCGATGAGGCCCATCAGGCGGGCGAGATAGCGCTGGATGTCGGCTTGTTGGGAGTGGCGTTCCATGCCTGCATTGTATCGGGTCGGCGCCCTAAACAACAGATTGGACACGAACGCTTTAGGTCACTTGTCTAAAAGCTAAACTGGCGCTACAATGGGAACCACTGTCAGTTCACATCAGCCACAACAGTCACCAACGAGGTTACCTTATGAACGCCACCAAGTCTGCCAAGCCGAAGACCACCTACTACTACAAGCTGTTCCGCGTCAAGCGCGCTGATGGCCGTGTCACGACCGTCTCCATGGACCCCATCCTGGCCATGAAGGCGTGCCAAGCAATGGGAGGCCTCAAGCCGGTCGGCAAGCTGGTCCGTGAAGCGGCGCTGTCCTATGAAGACGGCACCCACAAGAGCTGCAGCGGCTACGTTGCGCAGCAAGTGCGTCAGGCCGTGGAGACGGCTGCGCACAACCGACACGCCGCGATGGCAGCCTGAGCCCCGCTTGACCGTCAAGCACCTGCGCTTGACGGTGCTTCGTGTGAGTCGAGGATGCACGTGCCTATATAGAGTGACTCTCTTAAACCTGGAGCACTCCATGCCCGTTTTCCCCCGAGCCGCACTTGCGCTCGCCGCCGCCCTGGTTGTGGCGCCTGCCTTCGCAGGTGAAGCACCCTCTGCGACCACGTTCTCATCCGTGCCCCAGCGCAAGGCGATGTCCGCGCAGCACTGGCAAGTCATTGCCGATGACCTCACCAAGAGTGTTCTCGCAGACCTGGGTCAGCGTACGCACCGCGGCGTGACGGTTCAGGTGGCGCCGGGCGCTCCAGGTTTCGCTCGCCTGATGGCGACGTTCGTGGCGGACAGTTTGTACCGCCAGGGCGTACAAGTGCATGACACGCCCCGCGAAGGCGTGCTCGTTCTGCGGCTCAACACCGTCTTGGCCTCCCACGGTAGCAAGGCCTTGCCCGAGCAGAGCCTGAAGTGGACAGCCCTCACCGCCGGCGTCATGGTCCTGCGCGAGGTGGCGAGCGCCACCTTGCCGGGTGCCGTGCTTTTGGGAGCGCTGGGCACGGACCTCGCGTCCGCGCCGACCAAGCAGGCTCCTCGCTCTGAGCTGGTTGTTTCAGGCAGCGTGCAGGACGCGGGGGTGTTCCTGAGCCGCGTGTCGTCGGTCTACTACGTCGAAGGTGCCGACCTGGGCGTGCTGGGCGGGGTTCGCGCCCCTTCAGACGAACGCATGTTCCGCATTGTCCAGGAGTAAGTCATGCGCCTGATTGCCTCTTGCCTCCTGGTGCTCGCCCTGACAGGCTGCAGTTCACTGCGCCTGACCCACGATTTCCAGGACCCCCTGCCGGCCCAGAAGCCGACCGAATACGTTTCCGGCCTGGTCAAGAACGCCCAGGCAGTCGACTTTCTCGCCAAGCATTTGCTTGAACACGGTCTTGAGGGTGGCCCGGTTCTGGTGGGAACGCTCAGCAACGTCAACGCGATGGGCGCCTCCTCTACGTTCGGGCGTGCCTTGACCGAGCAGATGTCCAGCCGACTGGCCAACCGCGGAATCGTCGTTCTTGAGCCGCGGTTGCGCGAAACGATGGCGTTCACCAACAGCGGTGAGTTCGTCCTGACGCGCGAAGCTGACGAAGTGGCCGTTCCGAGCGTGCCCGTGACTGTCGTCGCGACCGGGACCTACTCTGTCGGCTCGGAAGAAGTGACGGTGCACCTGAAGCTTGTTGATGCCAAGACCCAAGTGGTCCTGCAAGGCATCAGCTATGCGATGACTCGCAAAGAGTACGACCGACTGGTGCCTTGAAACGGCGGCCTACACACCAAAGACGACAGCGGCGGACTTGAAGTCCGCCGTTTCGCTATACGGGGCTTAAGGCCCCAACAAGGAAATAGTTGAATGAAGAGAAGCGAATTTGAAGCCATGGGCGACCGCCATAAGGCGTTCGAAGCCACGTTCACGATGCAGAAACTGATGCCCGGCTTGCCGGTGCTGGTGCGCCTCGACGGCCGTGCGTTTCACACGTTCACCCGTGGCCTGGAGCGCCCGTATGACGAGCGCCTGTCGCGGGCGATGATTGAGACGACCAAGTTCCTGGTCGACGAGACGCATGCCTCGGTCGGCTACACGCAGTCGGACGAAATCAGCCTGTGCTACCCCTGCGTCGACCCGGCCAAGCCGATTTTGTTCGACGGCCGTGTGCAGAAGCTGTGCTCCATCCTTGCCGCCATGGCCACCGCGAAGTTCAACCAGCAAATCCTGGCGAACATTCCAGCCAAGGCGCACCTGCTGCCGCTGTTCGACGCCCGGGTCTACCAGTACCCGACGCTCGACCTGGCTGCGGAGAGCTTCCTGTGGCGCGAGACTGACGCGACGCGCAACTCGCTGACGATGGCCGCACATGCGTTCTACAGCCACAAGGAACTGCATAAGGCGGGTTACGCCGCCAAGCACGAGATGCTGCATGCCAAGGGCGTCAACTGGAACGACTACCCGGCCTTCTTCAAGCGCGGCACCTACGTCCGCCGCGAAGCGGTTCTCAAGGAGCTGACGGCCGCAGAGCTGGCGCGCATTCCCGAGAAGCACCGTCCGACTGGGCCGGTGATGCGTTCGGTGCTGCGTGAGTTGGACGTGCCCCCGCTGTCACGGGTTGCCAACGTCAACGGCGTGCTGTTCTTTGCCGAGGCGCCCGTCGCCAAGGACGTCCCGGCCACCGTGGCCGAACTGCAGGAGGATTGAGCATGTCGCTCAAGCACAAGGTGACCGCCCTCGAGGTGGCCATGCGAAGTGTGGTCCGTGAGGCTGCCGAAAAGCAAGGCCCGCAGCGACTGCACACCCACTACGCCGACAACTACTGGACCGTGACGGTCCACGCTGACGGTACCACCCAGTACGAGAACTACGCAGAAGAAGCGCGTGGCCCGCATGGCAAGCTCGAAGAGCTGTCGATGTGGGAACTGGCTCACCTGCTGCAACAGGTCGAGTAAGCCCTGGAGCTGATTTGCCCCCGTGCGTCACGCACGGGGGTTTTTTCTTGTCCGCGTCCACCAGGAGGGCTTGGCGCCCATCCCCAACGCAGCAGGCTCCAACAAGTGAGTGAAAACTAACAATCTTGAGTTTAGGCAACTAAACAACACTCAGTAGCTCTATAAAGTAACTAAACTGGCGTTAGATTTTAGAGTCGTATAAAGTCCGCTTATCGGCTCGACGCACCCCGCAGAGCCTCATCACCCTCGGAGCGAGACAATGAAACTGGAGCAACTGCTGGCTGAAGTCCAGGAGGCGAACCTGTCCAACCTGCTACTGGCGCAGTCCCTGATTCGGGCCGACCGTGAACAGGCCCTGTACCGACTGGGCATCAGCGAAGAGACGGCGAACTTGCTGACCAGCATGACTCCGACGCAAGTCGTCCGGGCCGCGCGTACCAGCACCCTGCTGTTCCAGTTCCGGCCAGATGAGGCCGTGTTCACGCTGCTGACCGGCTCCCGCCAGGAAGCCTCGAACGATACGGTGTCGCGCATGCACGCGGCCATCCTTCAAGCAGGTCGCCACCAAGAGGCGGCGTAGTCATGAAGACCCGCACCAAGAGCCTGGTCCAGGAGGCCCATCAGGTCGAGCGCGCCGTTCAGCTCATCAAGATGGGCGCACGCATCCAGCTGCTGTCGTCAACCACGCAGCTACCGTACGAACGCCTTGTGCGCATCTACAAGGAAGTGATGGGCAAGAGCCCCTCCAAGGGACAGCTGCCTTTCTCCACCGACTGGTTCCTGACCTGGCAGGAGAATGCACATTCGAGCTTGTTTCTGAACGTGCACGAGTACCTGAACAAGACGGTTGCGATGGAAGAAGTCGACACTTTCATCAAGGCTTACCGGTTGTACCTGGAACACGTCCAGCTTCTGGAGGTGGACCCGGTGCTCTCGGTCACCCGTGC
>JACCDS011715163.1_pt1 | contig 12065 bp, 8 predicted proteins | sample 7446441 | NCBI WGS metagenome assembly JACCDS01 (sample SAMN15323445, study PRJNA562643) | freshwater metagenome | isolation source: river surface water | place: USA:Blue River Watershed | collected 2017-08-17
CCCTTTACAGCGGCGCCGTGGTGCTCTGGACCTTCGCCCTCTTCTACTGGTTCATCGACATCAAGGGCCGCAATGCGTGGACCTTCCCGCTCGTCGTCGTCGGCATGAACTCCATCGCCATCTACGTAGCCTACCAGCTCACCGCCGGCTGGATCCGCAACGTCGGCAAGACCTGGCTCGGCAACGACCTCTTCACCGGCACTTACGGCGCCCTGGCCTCAAGCCTCCTCGTCCTCGCCGTCCTGTGGACCTTCTGCTGGTGGCTCTACCGCCGGAAGGTGTTCATCCGGATCTGAAGGTAGGGGCAGCACCGCGTGCTGCCCTAGAGCTCACCCTACCCAATTGACGAGGGCTGGGTAAGAGTTTTAAAAGAACCTAATGAGATTAACAGCAAGGAACTGCCAGGAGGCCAGTATCCTCGGCTTGCTTTCAATATCGCTGGAAACGGCGCTTTGGGTATGACTCCTGAAGAAGTGAAGGTGACGGAAGGGTACAAGGTGAAGGCCGAGAGTGGAGATCAGTTGGCACAATTCATCCTGGGCCTCTGCTACGCCCATGGAGCAGGAGTGGCAAAGGACCAAGCAGAAGCGGCCAAGTGGTACCTTAAGGCAGCTGAGCAAGGGTATGCCTTGGCACAAAACAGGTTGGCTTTATGCTATGCCAGCGGGTCGGGCGTAGTGCAGAGTTTTGACGTAGCCATCTCTTGGTTTCGAAAGGCGGCGGAGATGGGGGACGTCCGGGCACAGTTCTTCCTCGCAAGCTTCTACTGGATCAAGAATGACTGCGCACAATGTGCCGCCTGGACACGTAAAGCCGCCGAGAATGGACTCGCTCAAGCCCAATTTAACTTAGGAGAGCACTACTCGAATGGAGTGGGCGTGGAACAAGACTTTACTCAGGCCGTCTCGTGGCGTCGCAAAGCCGCGGAACAAGGGATTATCAAAGGCGAATTCACATTCAAGGCCTACCCAACGGAGGAGGACGACCCTGCTAGTTTGACGTTAGATGAATTGAAGGTTTTCGGGGAGTATCGAGAAAGCCTGTTCAATGAGTACAAGGCCGGTTCTGAAAAGGGGGATGCTGCTGCCCAATTTAAGTTAGGAATCCTGTATCACAAGGGCGAGGGCGTGTTGAAAGACATCGCTCAAGCGACCTTCTGGTACCGTAAATCCGCCGAGCAAGGGCATGCCTTTGCGCAACTTAACCTAGGAAATTGTTATTTTGAAGGCATCGGCGTCGCCAGGGATCAGGCACAGGCAGCAACATGGTATCGGAATGCCGCGGCGCAAGGTCACGAACATGCACAGCTTAAACTGGGCAACTGCTACATGAATGGTTTCGGCGTGCCGGAAGACCAAGCAGAAGCGGTGAAGTGGTATCGAGCATCCGCAGAACAATGTCTTGCAGAGGCACAATTTTGCCTAGCAGCCTGCTACTATTTTGGCCACGGAGTGGCTAAGGACTACGTAAGAGCGATCTCATGGTATCAGAAAGCCGCGGATCAGGGACATCGAGGAGCCCAAGCCTGCCTTAGGGAAAGTCATTCAAAAGGCGAAACCGTGGCCGGGATGACGCCTGCGAAAGTGAAGTTGTTCGAAGACTGCAAAGTAAAGGCCGAGAAAGGGGACAACATCGCGCAATTCAAGCTAGGGACTTACTATGCCAACGGCGAAGGTGTCGCAAAGAATCTAGCACAGGCCGCCGCGTGCTATCGTAAAGCCGCAGGCCAGGGACATTCCGGAGCTCAATACAAACTAGGCGAATTGTACTTTAAAGGCCTAGGCGTGAGAAAGGATCGTGCGCTAGCAATCACATGGTACATTAAGGCAGCTGAGCAGGGGGAGGGCTTAGCCCAACTCTATCTCGGATACTGCTACGCAAAAGGCTTGGGCGCAGCGAGAGACTACGAGCAAGCGGCAATGTGGTATCGTAAAGCTGCTGAAAAAGGATATGTCTACGCCCAATATAGCCTAGGACTTCGCTACTATAACGGCGAAGGTGTGACAAAAGACTACGTGCAAGCGATTGAGTGGATTCGCAAAGCCGCAGATCAGGGGCTTGCCCAAGCTCAATTCAAACTAGCTGATTCTTACCACTATGGCCGCGGTATCACAAAAGACGAGGTCAAGGCCTACGCCTATTACAAACTATCCGGACTAACCAACGAGCTAGTGATCAAGAAGCTAGGCGTTCTAGAAAAGAAGTTGTGTCAGGAAGACCTCGGACTCGCTGAAGAGCTCAAGGTGTTAATTAAAGAACAGTTAGCTCGACATCTAAGGAACGTCCCAAAAACCAAGGAACTCGAAAACCCTGAATCAAAATGATTCACCCGAGATACCTGAATGCAGAATAACACCAGAAGTAGATAGAAGCCCAAGTCGCAGCGAAGAAGGCCGGGGAGAGAGAGCGGCCCAACCGCCAGCCGAGGATACCTGAAGCCCCCTACCCTCCGGCCGTGTGGGAATAAACCCCTGGGATTGTAAGCCTATGTGGGCAATGAGGGGTTGCCCGAGGGAGGCTTCATGAGTAACAACATAAGACGGACATTTTGAAAAATTAACTCAATGCGAAGCCTACCCGTCTTTCTACTTTCGCTCTTTTTCTTAAGTCCGTATTTACACGCCCAAACGGCTGAAGAACTAACAAGTTTAAAAGATGCAGCGCACAAAGGAGACGCATCAGCTCAAATTAAATTAGGAAACTTGTTAAGAATTGGGAAGTTTTTGCCCAAAGATGAAACTCAAGCCGCCTCATGGTTTCGCAAAGCTGCAGACCAAGGAAACGCAGAAGCCCAATGCATATACGGCATGTGCCTATCTTTCGCAATAGGCGTGGAACGAAACCAAGAGGAGGCTGTCTCTTACTACCGAAAAGCCGCCAACCAAGACTACGCGCTTGGTCAGTTCATGCTTGGAGTATGCTACCTTGAAGGAAGCGGGATAGCGATGGATCCCGTGCAAGCATTTGCTTTATTCATGAAGACCAAGGATCAAGCATACGGCTCAGGATTAATGGGCCTATTTAGATGCTATGATAAAGGACTTGGTATTCCGAAAAATGAGGTAGAAGCATACGCCTACCTAACTCAACCTGCGATTAGACTATCCTTAAAAGCAGAGGGTGTGTCTGAGAATGATTTCCAGAAATCCGTTGCTAATTACGAAAAGAAACTAACAGCCGAACAAATTACTGCCGGCAAGATTCGCGCAAAGGAAATCGAGAAAGAGATCGAAGCTAAAATTGCTTCGAAAAAGGCTAGGAAGTAAGAATAGCCTAACAGGTAACCGACAGCCGCGGATATCTAAGCCCCTACCCTGCGGCCGGGTGGGAATAAACCCCTGGGATTGTAAGCCTATGAGGCCAATGAGGGGTTGCCCGGGTGCTGAACGGGGAATCTATCCAGGGACAAAGCCCTAGCACCCACCCTCGCCTTTCATCGACCGCTTACGGCCAAGGGATTCTGGGACAGCAGTTCCTTCGCCCGATTCTGAGACTCAAGGATTATCTGATTAGGCGTAGATCCGGGATAAGTTTGCGCGATAGATTCGAATTCAGCGACCAGCAAGGCGGCTTCCGGCGCCTTGTTGTGTTCGGCAAGATAAAGCCAAGCCAGGCCTTCAGCCGGCTGAGGCGGCAGGCCATAACCACGGAACAATGCTTTGGCTAATTCGACCTGCGAGACACCATGGCCCTTCTTCGCAGCCTTTTCACGCCACTCAGCTGCCGAACCGATGTTCTTAAGCACGCCGTTCCCATTGGTATATCCCAAGGCGACCTCCGCCATGGCTTCTGGAACGCCTTCGCGCGCTGCCTTTAGATAATAATGAAAGGCCAACTCTTTCTTGTCGGGCAAGATTGAGACGTAGTCGGCGTACATAACCATGCCATAGGTAGAACCTTCATCAGCCGCGCGCTTATACCATTTGACCCTATCCTTCGTGCTCTCGGCCTTCTTAGCCATAATCAGGATACACCGGACGTCGCCGGCGTCGGCAAGTCGTCTGACGTTAACATCGGCTTCGGATTCGTAAAAGAACGTGTAGTAAGCCCACCAGACGCAGGCCATGATCGCAATGGAAGCGACGACTAAGTTAACGGACATTTCCCTATTTATAATCGGCCAAGCAAGGTAGCAAACCCCAACATTCAGCGGGCAAGAAATCCACAAAACTAACTTCAATAAAGCCACCCTGCGGCCGGGTGGGAATAAACCCCTGGGATTGTAAGCCTATGTGGGCAATGAGGGGTTGCCCGGGTGGTGATCCGGGGTATCCATTAGTCAATTCCCCCATGGCTAGAACCAAGAAAGCAGAAAAGACAGGCTCGACGGCCAACATAGGCTTCGAGGCCAAGCTCTGGCAGGCCGCCGATAAGCTCCGCAACAACATGGACGCGGGTGAGTATAAGCACGTTGTCCTTGGCCTGATCTTCCTGAAGTATATCTCCGACTCCTTCGAGGAGCAGCGCAAGAAGCTGGAAGCCGACAAGGGCGCCGATCCTGAGGACAAGGACGAGTACCTCGCCGGCAACGTCTTCTGGGTTCCCAAGACTGCCCGCTGGTCACACATCCAGTCCCAGGCGCGCCTAGCGACAATCGGCAAGGTCATCGACGACGCGATGGTCGCCCTCGAGAAGGACAACGATCGCCTGAAGGGCGTCCTTCCTAAGGACTTCGCCCGCCCGGGCCTGGACAAGCAGCGCCTTGGCGAGCTGATCGACCTGGTCGGCACAATCGGCCTGGGCGATGCCGAAAACCGCTCCAAGGACGTCCTAGGCCGAGTCTACGAATACTTCCTGACACAGTTCGCATCAGCTGAGGGCAAGAATGGCGGCCAATTCTACACCCCTTCCTGCATCGTGCGCACGATCGTCGAGATGCTTGCCCCCTACAAGGGACGCATCTACGACCCAGCCTGCGGCTCGGGCGGCATGTTCGTTCAGTCCGAGAAGTTCGTGCGATCACACGGCGGCAAGATCGGAGACATCTCGGTCTACGGCCAAGAAAGCAACCATACCACCCGCCGCCTAGCGGTCATGAACCTGGCGATTCGCGGCATCGAGGCCAACTTTGGACCCAAGAACGAGGACACCTTCCGCGACGACCTCCACAAAGACCTCAAGGCCGACTTCATTATCGCCAACCCGCCCTTCAATGACTCCGACTGGTCACTCGACCCTCAGGACGTCCGCTGGAAATATGGCACTCCTTCTAAGGGCAACGCCAACTTCGGCTGGGTTCAGCACTTCATCCACCACCTAGCGCCAGGCGGCTTCGCCGGCTTCGTCTTGGCTAACGGCGCCATGTCCTCGGGCCAGAACGGCGAAGGTGAGATCCGCCAAGCCATCGTTGAGGCCGACCTCGTCGACTGCATGGTCGCCCTTCCAGGCCAGCTCTTCTACTCGACCCAGATCCCTGTCTGCCTCTGGTTCCTCGCTCGGAATAAAGCAGACGGGAAGCGCCGCAGCCGAAAGGGAGAAACCCTCTTCATAGATGCAAGAAAGATGGGCACCATGGTCGACAGAGTGCATCGTGAACTGACAGACGCCGACATAGCCAAGATAGTCGGCTCCTACCACGCCTGGCGCGGAGACAAAGGTGCGGTAAAATACGAAAATGTTGCTGGCTTCTGCAAAGGTTCAAACCTCGAGGAGATCAAGAAGCACGGCTACGTACTGACCCCGGGGCGCTACGTTGGAGCAGAAGATGTGACCGAAGATGGGGAAGCTTTTGAAAGTAAGATGCCCAGGCTAGTTGAGGAACTAAACAGTCAGTTTACTGAGTCAGCCAGGCTGGAAAAACTGATTAATGCCAACCTTAAAGGGATAGGTTATGGCTGTTAAGCTCTCGGAAACTACGGTCGGGAAAGTCTGCCAGATCTTCGACGGCCCCCACGCAACGCCAACACGGCTAAGCTCAGGCCCCATATTCCTGGGCATAACAAGCCTACATAAGGGCCGCATAGACCTCAGCTCTAGCGACCATGTGTCAGAAAGCGACTTCGTGAAATGGACCCGAAGAGTAACACCACAGGCTGGAGACGTTGTATTTTCATATGAGACTAAGCTGGGAGAGGCAGCAATTATACCGGAAGGGCTAAGATGCTGCCTTGGGCGACGTATGGGCCTCATGCGACCTGATCCGAAGCATCTAGATAGCCGATTTCTCCTTTACTACTTTTTGGGTCCGGAATTTCAGGAAGTAATAAGAGCGCGAACAATTCACGGCAGTACAGTTGAGCGACTATCTCTTAACGAGTTCCCTGATTTTCCACTAAGACTCCCGCCTCTATCCGAACAAAAGCGTATCGCAGAAATCCTCGGGGCCCTAGACGACAAGATTGAGCTGAACCGCAAGATGAACTACTCGCTTGAGCAGATGGCTCGTGCGCTGTTCAAGTCATGGTTCGTCGACTTCGATCCGGTCCACGCAAAGGCAAGCAGACGTCAGCCCGGCGGCATGGACAAGGAAACTGGCGAACTCTTCCCTGACAGTTTCGTTGAATCCGATTTGGGTAAGATCCCGAAAGGATGGAAGGCTGGCTCTGTGTACGAGATATCCGATTTGAAATACGGCGCCCCATTTGCGTCCGCTCTTTTCAACTCAACAGGGAATGGTAAGCCCCTAGTGCGAATTCGGGACTTAGCAGACGAAAGCACTGGAGTCTACACGACTGAAGTACACCCTAAAGGCTACCTCCTTCAACCGGGAGACATCGCCGTTGGCATGGATGGTGAGTTTAGGGCGTACCTATGGGCGGGCGTAGAATCATGGCTCAATCAGCGAATTTGCGTTTTCATACCTAAAGATGGTTTTTCACCGGCCTTCGTGCGCAACAGCATCATGGCTCCATTGTCTGAGGTCGAATCAACTGAAACCGCAACTACTGTAATTCACCTCGGGAAAAACGACATCGATCGTTTTAAGGTTATCATTCCGAATCGAGAAATAGCCAATTCGTTTAGTCGCCTGTGCCAACCCTGGTACGACAGGATCGTCCTCAATAAACAGGAGTCGCGAACATTGTCTGCCATCCGTGAAACACTGCTGCCGAAACTACTAAACGGTGAAGCCTGAAATATCACATGAAACTCGAGCCTGATTTAATTCGCGAAATACTGATGTTTGCAGAGGGCATACCTGCGGGCGAGAAAAAGGACATTCCTGCCTTAGGTGAGTACGACCAAATGACAGTCAACTGTCATGCCAGACACCTTCATACAGCCGGATATCTTGAGGGAGCTATAGTGTCAGACTCGACAGGACGCCCTGCATATTGTCGCATCACCGACCTTAGCTGGAAGGGTCATGAGTTTCTTAACCTTGCCAGAAATAGCGAAGGCTGGGCATGGGCCAAGAAATCACTCTCTGGAAAGGCCCTAAGCGTCAGCATGTCCGTACTAACCCGCGCCCTTGAGGCATACGCCCTTCTCCAACTTGGAATAAAATGATACTCAACGAAGGCACAGTCGAAGATATCACCCTGGGCTGGTTCCGCGAGCTTGGGTACGACATCGCGCACGGCCCTAACCTAGCCCCTGGCGAGCCTGGAGCCGAACGCGAAACCTACGGCGACGTCCTGCTGATTGAACGCCTTCGTGCGGCAATTGAACGCCTAAACTCCTCCATCCCGTCTGAGGCCAAGGAAGAAGCCCTGCGCAAGTTGCTGCGAGTAGACGGCCCTGACCTGGTAACTGCCAACCGTCGCTTCCATGCGATGCTGCGCGACGGCGTGGAGGTCGAATACCCCCGTGCAGACGGATCTATAGCCGGCGACCATGTCCGCTTAGTCGATTTCACGAAAACCGAGAATAACGACTGGCTGGCACTCAATCAATTCACGGTGGTAGAAGGCCAGGTAAACCGCCGACCTGACGTGGTGGTCTTCGTAAACGGGATCCCCCTATCAGTCATCGAACTCAAGAACCCGACCGACGAGAACGCGACGATCTGGTCGGCCTACGAACAGCTACAGACCTACAAGCTCCAGGTGCCGGCGATCTTCCGCTACAACGAGCTGTTGGTTATTTCCGACGGCATCCAGGCCCGCATTGGCTCCCTCTCAGCCAACCGTGAATGGTTCAAAGTCTGGCGAACGATCGACGGCGAGACAGAAGCGCCGAAAGGCTCCATTGAACTCGAGGTCCTGATCAAGGGCGTCTTCGCCAAGACCCGGGTGCTGGACCTGATCCGCCACTTCGTCACCTACGAGGACGATGACAAGGGCCGCACGACCAAGATCATCGCCGGCTACCACCAGTTCCACGCCGTCAATAAGGCCGTCGAGGAAACAGTCCGTGCCAGCGCCAAGGCCGGTGACCGTAAGGCCGGCGTCGTCTGGCATACCCAAGGATCGGGTAAGAGCTTCTCGATGCTCTTCTACGCCGGCCGCGTGGCCAAGCACCCGGCCATGGAGAATCCGACAGTCGTCGTCCTGACCGACCGCAACGACCTAGACGACCAGCTCTTCGGACAATTCGACCGCTGCTATGAGATCGTCGGCCAGCAGCCCAAGCAGGCAGATAGCCGCGATCAGCTGCGCGACCTCCTTAAGGTCGGCAGCGGAGGCGTCGTCTTCACTACGATCCAGAAGTTCATGCCCCAGGAGAAAGGCGAGCGCATGCCTGCCCTCTCCGACCGCCGGAACATTGTGGTCATCGCCGACGAAGCACACCGCAGCCAATACGACCTCATCGACGGCTTCGCCCGCAACATGCGCGATGCACTGCCGAACGCCTCCTTTATCGGCTTCACCGGCACCCCGATCGAGAAGACAGATGCCAATACTCGAGGGGTGTTCGGTGACTACATCAGCATCTACGACATCCAGAAGGCCGTGGCCGACGGCGCTACGGTCCCGATCTACTACGAAAGCCGCGTGGCCAAGTTAGGCCTCAAGGACACCAAGCTGACTGACATCGATGGCGACTTCGAGGAAGTCACCGAAGGCGAGGATGAAGACAAGAAGCGGAAACTAAAGTCCAAGTGGGCCGCCCTCGAGGCCTTGGTCGGCGCCCCGGAACGCATCGCCCTCATCGCCCAGGACATCGTCGACCACTACGAACGCCGCCAGGAGGCCATCAAGGGCAAGGCCATGATCGTCTGCATGAGCCGCCGGGTCTGCGTGGACCTCCTGGACGCGATCATAATACTGCGCCCCCAGTGGGCCGGCCACCCTGAGGACAAGGACGACGTCGAGTCCGGGAAGAAGTGCGTCGCCAAGATCATCATGACCGGGTCAGCCGACGACGGCCCCGAGTGGCAGCACCATATCCGCAACAAGCAGCGCCGCCGCGAACTGGCCCTCCGCTTCCGCGACCCCAAGGACCCATTCTCAATCGTCATCGTGCGCGACATGTGGCTGACGGGCTTCGACGCCCCCTGCCTCAGCACCATGTACGCCGACAAGCCTATGCGTGGCCACGGACTCATGCAGGCCATCGCCCGCGTGAACCGCGTCTTCAAAGACAAGCCGGGTGGCTTGGTGGTCGATTACCTAGGTCTGGCCGATCAGTTGAAGCAGGCCCTCTCGACCTACACCGAGAGTGGCGGTCAGGGCACCCCAAGCATCGACGCTGCGGAGGCCGTAAAGGCCCTCCAGACCTACTACGAACAGGCCCAGGGCATGTTCCATGGCTTTGATTACTCAGCCTGGCTGAACGGTGCCCCAGCCCAACGCCTGGCCCTAATCCCGGCCGGCCAGGAACACATCCTAGCCCAGCAGGACGGCAAGAAGCGCTTCGTAGCGATCATCGGCAGCCTCTCCAAGGCCTTTGCCCTCTGCGCCACCTCGGACTTCGCCAAGGGCATCCGCGACGAAGTGTCCTTCTTCCAGGCCATACAGGCCCAACTAACCAAGCGAGCGGACAGCGAGGGCAAGGACATCGACCTTGAGGCAGCAATCCAACAGCTCGTTTCCCGGGCGGTCGTCGCCGACGGCCAGGTCATCGACGTCTTCGCTGCCGCCGGCCTAAAGAAGCCGGATATCTCGATCCTGTCCGAGGAGTTCCTCAAGGAGGTCCAAGGCATCAAGCATAAGAACGTCGCAGCCGAACTCCTAGCCAAGCTGCTGACCGGCGAGATCAAGCTCCGGTCTGGCCGTAACGCCGTCCAGGGCCAGCTCTTCAGCGAGATGCTCAAGAAGACCCTGAACGCCTACCACAACCGGGCCATCGCCACCCAGGAAGTCCTCGAGGAGCTGCTAAACCTAGCCCGAGAGGTCCGCACCGCAGCTGAACGAGGCGAGAAGCTTAAGATGACGGAGGAGGAGATCGCCTTCTACGACGCCCTGGCTAACAACGAGAGTGCCGTGAAGGCCATGGGCGACGACAAGCTCAAGGTCATCGCCGCCGAGCTAGTGACCAAGGTCCGCCAGAGCACCACGATTGACTGGACTATGCGCGAGTCAGCCCGGGCCGCCATCCGGGTCATGGTGAAGCGCATCCTTCGTCAGTACGGCTACCCGCCGGACTTCCAGGACGCCGCCGTCCAGACCATCCTCCTTCAGGCCGAACTACTCTGCAAGGACTGGGCGGCGTGATTTTATGAGCGAAAAGCGTGTTCCCTTCTCCAAGCGCAACGGCTTTGTACCTGCGGTTCCAACCTTTCAGCCAGGTGTCATTCCTCCGAAGGTACGAGTTTGGTTTTGGAACTTTCTCATTAAAGCCAATCGTGCTGGCACGTTTACCGACACCAGCCGTAGAGCGAAGACGTCGCTCTCATACCACCTATGGGAGCATTTCTTCGGTGGCAGGATTGATCAGTTTAACGACAAAACATCACAGCAGATTCTTGAGAACGTGGTGCTTAAAGAAGCTCCTACATTCCATCTGATAGATCTGATGGAAAAAGTGGTTTTCGAAACAGACCTTGCAGACCCGATGCTTACCATAATTGGCTACCAAGAACTAGAGTCGATCCTGGAGGCCGAAAATACCTCATACCGCGTAGTGGACGGTATGATTATTGAAGTCGGATCTTCAGCCGAAGCTGCCTCAATAGAGGAAGCCTGTAACTGCCCATTCGAAGCTCCAAGAAAGCACATTCAAGCAGCGCTAAAAGCTCTTAAGGGAACGAGCGACGACGATTCGGTTCGCTCTTCAATCAAGGAAAGTATTTCCGCCGTTGAAGCGGCATTCGAAGAGCTGATAGGGACGCGTTGTAAATCTATAGATGCGTACCTCAAAGAGGCCGAAAAGCGGAAAATCGACATAGAATTACACCCATGCTTTCAGAAGGGTTTAGGTAACTTCTACAGTTACACATCCGACGCAAAAGGAATCCGGCATGCGTTGAATGAAGGCGGAGATGCGCCAAGACGAAATGATGCCCTTTTTATGGTCACAATTTGTTCGGCAGCGGTAAGCATGTTGCTTCGCGCAAAGGCCTCATCCTCTGATAAGAAATAAAGGGGGCCGCCCTTTGCGTGTAACCGTGAAGCGGTTGAGCTGACCGCTTAACCCTCCCTAAGGTAGGCTATGTCGTGACGCGGTCTCGACCCTACCAAAGGAAAAGAACAGCACGTGGTGCTGTCCCTACCTTAGATACAGCGGATGCGATGTGATCGCATCCCTACCCTTACGCGAAGTAGTCCACCCCGCCCTGGAAGAGGGGCTGGTGCTTGTCGCCGGGGATGTTCTTGGCGACGTTGGCGCCGGCACGTTCGGTGTGGCCCATCTTACCGAGGACGCGGCCGCACGGGCTGGTGATGCCTTCGACGGCTTCGAGCGATCCGTTGGGATTGAACTCGATGCGGTTCGAGGGCACGCCGGCGGGGTCGCAGTACTGGAAGGCGACCTGGCCGTTCTTCGCGAGCTCCGCGATGACGGCGGGCGAGGCGGTGAAGCGGCCTTCGCCGTGCGACAGCGGGATCGTGTGCACCTGGCCGACCTCCATGCGCGCGAGCCACGGCGACTTGACCGACGCGACGCGGGTATGGGCGTAGCGCGAGATGTGGCGGGCGATGCGGTTGTGGAAGAGGGTCGGAGCCGAGGCGTCGACGTCGCGGATCTCGCCATAAGGAACGAGGCCAGTCTTGATGAGCGCCTGGAAGCCGTTGCAGATGCCG
>JACCDS010327713.1_pt1 | contig 12064 bp, 14 predicted proteins | sample 7446441 | NCBI WGS metagenome assembly JACCDS01 (sample SAMN15323445, study PRJNA562643) | freshwater metagenome | isolation source: river surface water | place: USA:Blue River Watershed | collected 2017-08-17
AGAGTCGATATGAAATGGACTTGTTTTTGAAGATTGATAAAGGGATCTTGCTGTCCGACAGGGTTGTGACTAACGGTCGCGCAGAGCCAAATGCGCCGCAAGGTTACGGGGTCGGGGCGATGACAACGTTCGGAAGAAATTGACTAAATGCTTCTCCTCATCATCACCAATTTCTTTGCTGAACTTCGCAGGGCTAAGAAATGAACTCTGAATTTTGGTTGTGGCTGGGCCTGTATTACCTCATCGGCGTGGTACTGGTATTCATTGGAAGAATCCTAGTGAAGCTTTTCTACAAGGACAAGCGCAGCGACTTTGTGAGGAGTGCTCTCGCCGCGCTAGAGGAAGAGAAATCACCCCAGAAAAAACGGCGGGAATTTTTCAAAAGTGTAGCTACTGGATCGTTAATATTGGTTGTTTGGCCAGTTGCATTTGCAGTCCTCCTAAATGAGCTAAGGGGAAAGCCAGACAAGACGTATGCAGCGGACGATGAGCCTAAGTTCACAAGTGAAAAGAAAGACTTGATTGAGATAGTCAATCCCCACGATGTCGAGGCTACTTCCAAAATAGTTGATCCCAAGAGTCGAGTTCCAGATTTGCCTTTTGGGCATCTCAATCAAGGCTGGAAGGATCTGCGTGGTCAGATGAAGCCCGGTGATGTGATGTGGAGCTTTAAGACATCGGGCTATCAGCCCAACACCAGTGAAGGCTTCACGGGCCCCCGATACGAATCTGCACGAAACATTGTTCACGGCTACGCCATTGTTCGAAGCCGACAGATCGTGGGTGAGTTTTTAACGCAATGGGATTGAAATGCTGAAGTTTTTAATGATCTTTGTATCTTGCACATTATCCGTAAGCTCAATGGCCGAATACGTGGCACCGGTATCAACCGAAAAATCTCTTGTAGAAATTCATGTCAACAAGGACTGGACCGTGCGTCAGCGCATGGAGGTCGTCAACAAAGTTGAAACAGAAAAAGGGATTGCTCAACTTGGTGAACAGAAGATTACATACAACAGCGCACATGAACGCATCCGCGTGATCAAGGCCTACACGATCCATCCTGACGGAACACAAGACCTGGTCACACCAGATCGTATTCGCACACAAGATGATCAGGACGACACTTCCAATGGCGTCTATAGCGAATCAAAGGTTAAGGTCATCATTTTCCCCAACGTCAGGGTTGGTAGCAAAACCTACTACTTAGTTGAATCATTGATTCACACCCCAGACTTTCCTAAACACTTCACTTGGACAGAGTATTTTTCACCGCATAGAAGATACGCCCAAGCAGAAGTTAGGTTTTCACATGCGTCTTCCTTGGACATCAAGGTCAGCGGACGTGAAATGGTTGGGGGTCGAATTGATGATCCAGTAGCTTCAAAAAACGGGGTTACTCGATATGTCTATCGCTATACCCAATCGAGTGCAGATCCAACTGAGCCAAACATGGTGAGCTACGTTGACTACGCTCCTCAATTCGCAGCGAGCAGCTTTAAAAGCTACGTTGATGTGGCAAAAGCGTACCAAGATCGCGCTCGACCAAAAGCATCGACAACCCCAGAAATCGTAGCTCATGCGCGAAAAGTCATAGGGGATGCAGCTACAGAACAGGAAAAGGTCAACCGCCTCTATGCCTGGGTATCCAGAAATATTCGTTACCTCGGAGTGTTTGCGGGATCGGGGGGCTATGTTCCACATTCGGCACAGGCTATTCTTCGCTCACGATATGGTGACTGCAAAGACCATGCGACGTTACTTGAAGCACTTCTGCGAGCTGTTGACATTGAGAGCTCACAGGTGCTGATCAATGCAGACAAATCCTACAAGCTCCCAGAGATTCCAAGTGCTGCGGTTTTTGATCACGTCATCACGTATGTGCCATCACTCAACATGTTCGTGGATTCGACCTCGCGGTTTACGCCAATGGGCTTACTTCCCGAAGGTGTTGTTGGCAAACCAGGACTAATCACCTCCACAGGACAAGTTCTCACGACGCCACTTGATGATGTGGAAAAGGACAAGACCATCACGCAGACAAAGATGGCGCTGCATCCCGATGGGCGTGTGACTGGCAACTCTCGGGTTGAGCAGTTTGGCTATTTTCAACTTCTGTCTCGATCCAGAATTTACAGAAATCTGAACAAGCCACAGGACGAAGTGGTTGGAAATATGCTGGCCAGATACAACGAATCTGGCACTGGGCGAATTCATCATCCAGACCCGCTGGACTTAAATGCCGACTGGGTCGTGAATTCTGAGTATTCATTAGATCCCGTCGCCAACCTGCCCGGCGTGGTTGCGCTGACTTTTCCGATTGGTCTTGCACAAGGCCGATTCCAGATTTTGGCAACCGCAAAGGCCCAAACCAATAGCAAATTTCCGAAGATTTGCGGCTCCTCATCTCATAAAGAGGTGATCGAAATGAGCCTTCCTGAGGTGTCCCGAGTCACTCGTGCTCCTTCCGATGTTTCGTTTAAATCCTCAACGCTAAGCTATCTTGCAAGCTATGAACTCACAGGGAAAACCGTCAAAGTGACTCGAACATTTGAGGCGAACAGAGGGCGGTCTGTTTGCGGCAATGAAGATGATTTGGAGTGGGACCAGTTCACCAAAGTCTTGCAGAGAGATCTGCGCCAACAATACTTTTTGGAGTGACCCCATGAAAATTGAAGTTGTCATTGGCAATATCGTTAAGCAGCCGGACGTAGAGGCTATCGTCAACTCTGCAAACGCAAATCTTCGCCTTGGCTCTGGGGTTGCTGGCGCGATTCACACTGCCGCTGGAAAGAAATTGGAGGAATACTGCCTGCCATTCGCACCCTTGGAGCTTGGGGCAGCACTGATCACTCCTGGCTTTGATTTGCCCAACAAATGGGTGATCCATGTTCGCTCTGCTCACTACATCAATAACACTGAGCCTGAGCGTTACATGGCATTTGCCATCTTCTCTGTGCTAAATGTTGCGAGGGAAAACAAGATCAAAACTTTGGCAATGCCCGCTATTGGAACTGGCATGTTTAAGTTCCCCTCCGTTTTGGCTGCACGAATAACGGCCAAGTGCCTGCAAGAGTTTGCCAAGGGCGAGCATGACATTGAGCTGGTTCGAATTTGCGTAGTGAACGAGGAGATGCGACAGCTTTTCGAATCAGCGCTCACTTTGGAGGTGACGTCATGCTGATCGAGTCGTATGTTGTTAATTTCTCAGAGGTCAAGCGATGCATCTCAAGCCTACAAATCGATGATTTCATCGTTGTGAGCGAGAACATCTTTGCTTTGTCTGAGGCCCCACAGCCACAGGTAAACGATCTTTTGTCTGACAGCACTCCAGTGAACCACCCAGAGGCGCTACTTATCGTCAATAAAGACTATGCAAGAAGTCTAATTTTTAATGGTGAGTCTTTTGATTTTTTGAAAAGAACTCACAACATCCAAAATCTTGATGGTGTCAGCTTGCATTTGACCTTTGCAAACGCCGACCTTATTAAAGACATGCAGGAGTTGGCTATCAAGAAAGTGGTTGACGGTGTCTTCGTCAAATGCATGACCCACCAGTCTTTGCTAGCCATCCAACAGGTTCAAAGACAAAAGTACCAAGACAACCAGGCTACTTTGTCAAAAGCGCTGTCAATTTACACAAAAGTAGTTGATGACAATTGATTTAATGTTGCTAAAATTGAGGCAACATTAAGAGATGGGTCGACGCCCACGCCAACCTGCCTACCTGGGCAAGGTGGATCGCGAAAGCGGATGTGGCTTCCTAGGAAGCAACCAACCGGGCAACAGCGTCGACCCTCCCAAAACGGAGGGTTTTTTGTTTTCTACGTCTGATATTCATCCCGACCTCATCCAGACCTACACGGAGACTGAGTTCCGTGTGCTGGAGGGAATACCGTTCACGCTTCGAATCGGCAAAGTCAGTAGCGACTTGCTTGTGGCGCACAAGCGGCATCGGGTTGAGTGCAGCGCATTCATTACGGCTTGTAATCCTTTTAGCCAAGAGCTGACTACTGAGGTCAATGCAGAAAGACAAAAAGCGCTGGCCAAAGAGCTCGCGTCACGCAGCCTAGAGTTTGTGGCGGGTATTGGACAACACCCCTCAAACCAATGGCCGGGCGAGCCAAGTTATTTGGTATTTGGTCTGACGCTGGAAGCAGCGAAGACCTTAGGCAATCGTCTTGAGCAAAACGCGATTGTCTGGAATGGATCGGATGGGACGCCTCAGCTGATTCTTTTGCGATAAAGCAATATGAGTTGGGCTGCCTCATCAATCATGCAGCTCGGGGGGATTTGATCCAGATTGCCGCCCCCGACACATCGTCAAATGCGGCTAAACAGGAGATAGTCATGTCATTAGAAATTGGTTCCAAACGCGTCGCAATCAACGCCGTCGAGTGCGTCCTATCAGCATCAGATAGTTATGTTGAGACTATCAGCATTCAAAACATTGATGCGCAGCCTGGTCTAGTTGAGTTGGTGATCAAGACTCAGTTGTTAAGCGCTAAAAACCCGGCAGAAAAACGGGTGAAGTCTAGGACATGCATTGATCAGTCCAGATTGGTAGAGCTTCAACAAAGTATTGGCAAGTTCTTACGAGCAACTGCGGGCTCACCGGTTGAGCCATTGAAAGGGTAAATTGACAGCAAGGTTTTAGTTAACCGGGGCGATTTCAACCGAATTGCAGGCCCCATCCATCGGACAAACTGCTAAAGAGGAGAAATAACGTGACTCAACTTCAAAATGGACTCTATCCACACCAGGTAGACGGAATCAAATTCCTGACCCAGCACGGGCGTGCCATCCTGGCCGACGACATGGGACTTGGCAAAACGCGCCAGGCCGTGATCGCCATGAGTGAGGCTGCTCCTAATGGAGTCGTGCTGGTGATCTGTCCTGCCTCTCTAAAACTTAACTGGGAGCGCGAGATTCATCTGGTTCAGGCCAACGACGCGGTTGAGGTCATCGGCGTTAAAGGCTATGAGGTGGCAGAACCCCGTTGGGTAGTGGTCAACTATGACCAGCTAGCAAAAAATGCTGAGCGTCTTCGCACGATTGGCTGGTCGGGGGTGATCATCGATGAGGCGCACTTCATTAAGAACGCCAGTCAGCGCACCTCGCAGGTTCTGAAAATCATTGGCGTGTCAGACAACAAGCGGGAAAGCGTTGAAGGGCCACGACTGGTCTTTTTACTGACCGGCACACCGATGCCCAACCGTCCGCGCGACCTGTTCAATTTGCTGAGAGCCGTGGGTCACCCAAGCGCCCGCAGCTTTCTGTCTTTTGCTAAGCGGTATTGCGGCGCATACAAAAACGACTTTGGTTGGGTTACGGAAGGAGCGTCGAACATCGCCGAGCTAAATCTGCTTCTCAAAGAGGTGATGTTGCGCCGCAAAAAAGATGACGTGTTGGACCTGCCGCCAAAGATTCGGTCCTGGGTGCCGGTGCAAATTGAAGCGGCGGGCGCGTGGAAGTCGTATGAAGAATTCTTAAGCTGGCTTGGCAACTCTGACCCGTCTAGGCCCAATGACACTGAATTCCTGGCTCGCATCACCAAGCTTCGCGTGACGCTCCACAAGGCCAAGCATGCCGCCTGTGCCGAGCGCATCAAGGACGTACTGGCTACTGGGCAGAAGGTTGTGGTGTTTACTTGTTACAGCGAGGGCATTACCAAGCATAAAAAGGCGCTGGGTGACAAGGCGATCACCATCACCGGATCCGACAGCGCCAAAGAGCGCATGGCCGCCATGGATGCGTTCCAAAAGGACCCAGAAGTCCAGGTGGCCTTGTGCAACCTTATGGCCGGTGGCGTGGGTTTGAACATGACGGCGGGGACGCACGTGATTTTTCAGGACCTGGACTGGGTGCCCGCCAATCACTTGCAAGCCGAAGACCGTTGCTATCGCATAGGGCAAAACCAACGAGTCACGGTCGAATACCTGATGGCAGATGGCACTCTGGACGGGTACATCGCGCAACTGCTGGAATCCAAGCTCAAGCTAGTCCAGGCGGTGGAGTCGGACGAACTGCCCGAGGCTTCCGTGCTGAAAGACCTTCAGGCTATGCTGCAAAAGCTCGGGCCAGCGCTACTGCAAGAAGTGCGAGCAGGTAAGGCGCAGGGAGCAACGGCAACACGCATAGAGGCCATTGGTGACTTGGTGGCTGCACTGCCACAGGACTCACCACTCCTAGAGACCGGCTCATGGGAATTTCCGAGTTCCAGCAACCCTAAGCAGAGCTATACAGTCACTTTTGGTCGCGCAGGCCACTTGCAGTGCACCTGCCCAGGATTTGAATACCGAGGTGAGTGCAAACATGTGCGTGAAGTGCGTAAAACTGCAATGGCAGACTAAAGGTGAATAACGTGAAACAAATATTACACATCGATAAAAAATGGCAAAGCAGTGTGACCGCATATGTTGAAGTGACATACAACGATGGCTCTCACAAGTATTACCTCGAGGGGCGCTATGGCGGAGGTCCTTTAACAGCTGAGGCGTATGCGCTTGCCAAACCCTATCAGACTTCCGCTTGGAAACGATACCGGCACCTTGCACGCAAGCCTGGAATGGAAGTAAAGATCATTGATGCAAATGAGCACCTGCCATCGTTGAATTCAGTTGCACATGTAACCAATGGGGAGACGCGATGAGTACACCCTGTTTAATCGAAATGTATGAAGAGCCATTGGTCACCTCTCTAAGTGATTTAGACGGCGCAGCACTAGATGTTTTTTTTGCTCACTTGATCGTGAATCCATTCGGGCCCACCCTAACTTTTGTAGCTGCAGCAGGAAAACCGCAAACGGGTCAAGCATTGCCTCTAGTCAAGGTAATGCTTAACCCGTTCTCGCAAGACGTTCAGCAGGTAGGAAGGTTTTGGGTCGGAGACACATGGTCACCCCTGATTGATTTTGATCCGCTTCTTAAGCTTGATTACGGAAGCTGTCCAACTCTGACGCTGATAAGCAATCAAATCGAGGAAAACGTTAGGAAGGAGCTTGCATCAAAACTCTTTTCAAGTTTTGTAGATGATGTTGCAGGCGTATGCCGAAGTGTAGAAAAGCACTTTGGGGATCCCTGGACGCGCGTTTCTCAGGCAATATCTGGAGAGAACGATGCCTACGAAGACATCAGCATTGAGGATGCTGGATTGAAAATGTCGGAAGCAATTTTTAACGAGCAACATGTAAAACCAGAGCTTTCGGCATTCTTTTATGCATGGCATGGCGCAATTGAGGAAACGGGTATTGGCGATCACATGAAACAAATTGCCATGAGCTCAGCTGCACTTAAAGATTTCTTCTTTGAAAGAATCGCGCCATCAGTTTGGCTTCCTACGTACAACGAAACACCTGAAAATGAGCCCGAAATCAAACAACCTGCCAAACTCAGAATAGATTCATTGGAACAGCTGAATGAGATACTTGTATCAGAGCGATGGCGTGATTTTGAAGAGGACAGACTCGTAGATCTTCTACGAGTGCTTTTTTTCGGTTATGGATACGAAGGAGATACCTCGCATATCGAGAACCTTTCTAAGGTCTACCAACACGCACTAGCTAAAGGCATAGATACCGACACACGGTCAATGTTGGAATCAGAAATGGTTCAGCTCGTCGAGTCTGGAAAATTATTGCCTGTAGTTTTCTTACCTTTTTTAGTGCTAGACGATGCAGTACCACTTACAACAAAAGCGGCAATCGATTTCGTATCTGCATCAGACTATATAAACGGCGAACTCTATGCGTTTGGTGAACTAAGAAACCTATTTACTCGCTCATCCCTTGCTAACAGAGCCGCGGTTTTCGGAGCTCTTGTAGCAATGGGAGACCGGGAGGTGCTGGAGTTCCTTGAAGAGTTACGGCCACTTATGAGTACAGAAGAGGTTCGTCAAGCTGCCCGCATTCACACGCAATTTCCACAGCACCATGCGATCCAGTTTTGGTTGAAGTGGGCCAAGCAACTTGTGAACAGTACAAACGCAGATGATCAGCGAACCTTTGGCTCATGCGCCTCAGCGCTGATACTCGTCTTAGAGCATGACGTCGTTGGTCGAGTAGCCGCTGGTAAGCGAAATTTTCCATGCCAGAAAAGTCAGAAAGCAATCACTATTGAACAAGAGTGGCCGCTTGATGAATACGCTGCAGTATTGGCCCCTGAGCTCTACGCGATTGAGGCTGCGGAGGCAGCGCCCAGACTATTTTCCGATGTACTTCGAAAGTGGGGCTTGGAGCCCCGCGCACCTGTTATAGAGCAGTATTTACCGGAGCCTGGGGAAGTTTCTGAGCCTTTCCGCACATTAAGGGATCCAGAAGTTAAGCCAGACCACGAGAGTCGTAAAAAATCCTTCATTGAAAAAATATTCGGCAAACTATAAAAAGGCAGACAAATGTGGACAGAAATTGAGAAAGAAATTGCATCAAAATATGTTGATGAGTACATCGATGGCCTACGGATGGATGTTATGAACCTTTGTAGCACCCGCATCATCACAGAACAGTCAGGGTCTAAGATAGTAGTTGTTGATAAAGATTTTTTGATCGATCAAAGCAGGGAGTACGAAGTGATTTTGCGTAACCCAGTGGAAGAATATTTCTTCATACCCAAAGAAATCGACTATTACGAGACTCAATTTGATTTGGACTTTGATCGCAAAGATGGATTCAAGATAACTAATTTAGCCGATGTAGGCGTTATTGATTCTGATGCAATTCCAATTGATGATCATAGAATTTCAGATGACTGCCTAAGCAATCTTGTCAGCAGAATGTGCTTTGACATGCGATATCAACAAATGTTTCCTGAAGTTAAAACTATGATCGCTGAATTTTTAGATGGAAACAGTAGTCCAGATTTGGATAATATAAAAAATCGAATTAGGCCCTTCATTCAAGCGAAAGAAAGCTGAGAATCATGACTCAATCATCTGAAGATAAAGAGGCTGGGATGTTTGAATCAGATTTTGAAGGTTTGCCTCAGCACACTCGGGATTTTGTGGCGCGTCTTCACGATGATGGGCTGGACCGCGTTCGCATACATGGACTATTTGTGATGCTAGGTCTATGTGCAGGGGCACCTGATACGCAGGAAAAATTAGACGCGCTGTTTAATACGTTAAATATCGCTATTCCCATTGACAGAACAAAGAACATAGATGACCTGGTTGGGGATGTTTACGACGGATATGAGCAAGAAATTAGTGAATTTTGTTTTAGGAGTGGTGTCGTTTTTAATTTTCGTGAGATAAAGATTCCAAATGTTGAGAAAATTTTTTATATCCTTGAGCCAAAAGCTCATGGCATCTTGAAAGTTGACATTACAGCTATTGAAAAGCTTTTTGATGCCACTTGCTTGTACGACGCATTTATTGAAGTCATTGGAAGTCGTACTGCTAAAAGAGGCGCAAGTTTAGTTAAGGCTTTTGGTTGTGGATTGTTTCAGATGATGCTGCTAGCTAGAAGTGATGTTTCTGGATCGAGGCAGATTGCTGAGTTAATCAAGTCCTGCATGCCTCTCGTTTATTCACAATATTTCAGCACTCTGAAGGGCAATACGATCGATTACTTTCTTGGCCTTGAACGTGGACAAGTTCCCTTGCTGGCCTTAATGCAGCCAATGGAATTGACTTATGCACAACAGATGTGGGGTTTCCAATCAAGTCTTTTCTATCGCGACCAAGTGCCGTTAGAGGGCGTGGATGACTTGTCTGTAAAAGACTGGCACACCTGGGTTCTCAAAAATGCTCTTAATTTTGATGCCAGCTATCCCACACAATTAGTGCCCTTTAGTCAATCAAAAATCACCTTGTCTGATCTTCCAGATTGGCAATCGGAAATTGGTAACTTCGTCAAGTGTGATGAATATATTGAAAACGTTTGGGGCTACAGTGCCGTGAAACTAAAAAGCTATATTGAGATTCTCGAATACAAAGCACTTCTGATCCACCTTGTTTATTCATCATTAACAAGTACGAGAGAACAGCTTCATTGAACAAGGGAAATCAGACTACTTGAATGGGGCCTATACCTTGAAAAACGACACCTTGATTCTGTCAAATCGGCTACATAAGGCTCTGCGCGTCTATAAGGTGGCGACATGTCTTAAGTGAAAGGTAAGAAGAATGGATATGAAAAAATGCTGACAGAAAAAATTGCACAAGCGCTAGCGTTGGCAGTTGAGGCGCATGACGGTCAGAAACGAAAGGGCACCTGCATCCCCTACATTGCTCACCCTATGGGAGTGGCTTCCATTGCCTTAGACCATGGGGCCGATGAGGAACAGGCAATGGCTGCATTGCTGCACGATGCAGTGGAGGACGGCGGTGCCGAGTATGCCGAGCGCATCCGCACCAAATTCGGGGACCGGGTGGCAGATATTGTGGCTGGATGCACCGATGGCGTGCCCGATGCGAGTGGAAAAAAACCTCCATGGCAAGCAAGAAAGCAAGCTTACCTTGATCACCTCAAATCGGCCAGCGATGACGTTCTGCTGGTCTCGTGTTCGGACAAGTTACACAACGCACGAGCCATTGTGGAAGACCTGTTGAGCATTGGCCAGAAGGTCTTTGAACGATTTTCAGCTAGCAAAGAGCAGACTCTTTGGTATTACGAAAACCTGGCTCAGATTTTTGAATCACGAGGTACACCTGTTGCTCGCGCCTTGAGAGGGACGGTCAATGAAATGAAACGCCTGGCTGTCTAGCTGTGATTACAAAAAGCCCCTGATCGGGGCTTAAATGCTCGTTTGGCAACTGCTTCCCATACATAGTATTGGGCTTAGGAAGTGACTTAAGGTTAGTGTTTTATAGGCTCAATGGGTGAGCCTGCGCTTGGTTCTAATGATAAGCATCATCTGAAGCAAGGAGCTGATATGTCTTTCTGGCAAATCCTCGGAAAGTGGGCGTATTCCGACTCTGGCGAGTCAATTCAGAAGGTGTCGGATACGACATCTATTTCATCCGAAGGGACGGTCTACAACCGAATGGGCAACACGACAGTGGGCAGTGATGGCTCCGTCTTCACTCAGATGGGTAGCTTCAGCTCGGACGGCAGTACAAGAATGGGCAGCACAGCTACGGGCTTGGGAGCCGTATTCAATAAAGACGAAGACGATCAGTTTTGACGGAAGTAGCAAATGCACAACATCCATATGGCCGAGTTCACAGAGGAGTTCGCACATTGCTGGAACGCCGCAGGATCGCACATTCAGCGAATGGCTGGTGGGGATCTTATGAGCTGGCTGAAGGCAACTCTAGCTCCACCCTTCCTCGAGCACCTTTCCTTCAGGCTGGGAAATCAATTGTTCTTCATTCAAATAGAAGATGAAGACGGCATGCTTGAGGTGCCAGGCAGTCCAGACGGGCTTTTAGCGATTGCGAACGGCTGTAAAGGCCACCCATGTCTGATGCCCATGAAGAAGCTAGGAGGCAAGTGGCAGCCTTCTGCTCCCGGCTGGGGACTCATTGACGCCGAAACCCGCCGATCGATTGATCCGATTTCATTTGTAACTGATGAAAAAATTGAGATGACCGAATGGGAGCTACAGGACTTTGCTGTGCAGGTGGTTCGTGATGATCTGAAGAATGCAGGCCGAGAACTGATGTCTTGGAACGGGAATCCAGAGGTCTTGCCATCGATTTGGTTCGTCGGGGATGACGGTCCAGAGTGGGTAATCGTTCGCACCTATCGATTCCCAGATGAGGATGAAGGTTTGCCTGAGAATATTGAAGAAATTAAGGCCCAACTTCGCAAGGTATCTACCAAAGGGAATTATGCTGCTGTTGGGGTTGCAGATATGACGGAAATGTTCAGCATGGACAACATCGATTCGGATGAAATGCCAGCAATATATAGAGGCAACGGATTAAACGTCACATACAAGGGACTGAGGAGTATCACTTGAGTCAAGTAGACAGCGATCTTGAGTCACTGAGACCAACGGCTAAAGCTCGTGTGTATGACCTTGTGCGGCAGGCCGGGATAGACGTTTCCGATTGGGCAAACTACAAAAAGCCAGACGTCCCTGCGGCAAATCCTAAATACTGCTACGAGTGGGCCTTTACC
>JACCDS010929662.1_pt1 | contig 12064 bp, 12 predicted proteins | sample 7446441 | NCBI WGS metagenome assembly JACCDS01 (sample SAMN15323445, study PRJNA562643) | freshwater metagenome | isolation source: river surface water | place: USA:Blue River Watershed | collected 2017-08-17
GATCGGGCGAGTCGAGAATGTCAGCGACTTTCAGGAACACGGTGTCCACCAAATCGCTGTGGAGGTCGTATTCCTTGGATGACAGGAAGTTGCCTTGTTCAATGCCGAGCATCGAGGTATCCAGCGGAATGGCGATCTCGATGAAGGATCCCCGGGAGAGTCCTTCAATCACCGAGGACAGACCATTGATGCTGATGACAACCCCTTCAGACAGCAGCTGATCATTGATCACTGGATCGGACATGACATCGTCCCCAAGGTCGACGCAGTACTCATTCAGCTTCGCCTGAAAATAGACCGCACCGCTGGTGTTCGGGTTGAATGTCTCGCTGGACCAGTAGGTGACGATTTCGGCGTTGTACTCGGGGAGATACGGCGCTTTCTCAAAGATGCAGCCGCGTAGTTCGGCAGGGAAGGACAACTGAACATTGGAAGCGCTATCGGCAGTGATCACCGCAGCGATATCGGCATCTGATGGCAGCGGGGCGAAGTTCATCTTCTTCGCATTCTTGAAGTAGAAGCCGGATGCTTCGGCAATGACAGGCTCTTCTTCAATTAGCATCGAGCGATCGTAATAGTCGAGGTCCTTGATGCGTTGCAGGGTAGCGAAGGCTTCGGTTGTGACATAGATGATTGCGGACATGGTGTTTCCTTTCAAAAGTTGAGTGAGTGAACTGCGGGTACGGCGGGAACTGCGGGTGCTACCTGGCCCGGCCCGAGGTGCGGGGTCGGGGTTCTGAAATCCTGAAAAACTGGAAATCTGGAAGCCTGTATGAGCTGCAGGCGGTGAGGATGGACGCTGCGAGGGCGGGACGGGTGGCGACCGGAAGCCGGGCCGGAGGGGGGGCTTGAAAACCTGAAAATCTGAAAAACTGGAAACCTGAGAATCTGACAGTCAGCAGCCGGGTGCCGGGTCAGTGGTGGCGCTACGGAGGGGGGCTACGCGGAGGAGAAGGAATGTTGTGGAGAGGTGCAGCGAGGAGTTCAAGCGGCAATCATGAAGCCCTTGGAGAGCAGCTTTGCCTTATGTTTTTGTTCAATCATCATTCGTTGAGGATGAAACAGATCAAGCTGCCGTGGAATTGCAAGGAGCCGGGCTTGTTTTTGGGTGATGGATTGTTTTATCTCTTGTAAATTCATCAAAGGATCAACCAGGAATCCTTGGTGATACCCAACCCTATCAATGTCGTACTGAGCATTGAAGATGAATTTCCGAGCATCTTCAGGTGAGTGCATCAGCAGCAGTTGGATAGGCTTTCCTGCTCGAGAGGATCTGCCTTGAAAATATCTTGGGTAATCCTTTTCATTCGATAGCTCAGTGAATCGGTAGCCGAATGTCGCTTCAAGAGTGGTCATGACTTCGGCATTGGTGGCGATCACATCGATGTCGGCATACTCAAGGTGAACAGTCGGGGCGATGAGATGTTTGACGAAGCCTCCGAATAAATAAACAGCTGAATGATTCATCAGGTAACCAGCTAACGGTGCATGGTCCAGGACGATCTCATGGCCAGTGCAATCGACGGTCGCTAGATAACGGCTGTTCAGACAGACCGACTTCGGCACGATGACGATGCCTTGATGGCCATAGGACATCGCTTCGGGATCGAAAGGAAAAATGCTGTTGAAGTTTTCTCGGAGAACAAGGCGGGTGCCCAGCTGCTGACGTAGCGCTGCGTACTGTGGTTTCAGCTTCAGCAGGTCCGGCATCGGCAGAGGCGGCAGAACCAGCGAGAACTCGAGGTCGGGGCCGTCGGAGTTCGTCAGGTTTCCAGATTTCCAGGTTTCCAGTTTTTCAGCCCCCCACCGTGGTGAGGATTCGAGGTCTGGGCCGCTGGAGTTCGTCAGCTTTTCAGATTTCCAGTTTTCTAGGTTCCCAGCCCCCCATCGCAGGACGTCGTCGTCCAGCGACAGGGACACATAGTCGGCCAGTCCGGCCACCCGGTGGAGCTGCGCTACCTCGCGGGTGATGATGCGTACCCGGAAGCCCTCGCTGTGGATCAGGTCGCACAGGTGACGCAGGGCGGGGAGGTTGTCGTCGAGACGGTACAGCGGATCGCCTCCGCCGCTGATGGTGATAAACGACTTAGTACATTGCCGGATGAACGCGAGGATCGCTTCATCTGACTGCAGGCCATGAGGCAGGAGGGGAGATTGCCGCCAGTTGCAATAGCTGCAGACCTTGGCACAGCCGAAACCTTTGGATTTCCAGGTGGTGATGACTGGGAAGTTCGGTGCGGATGGATGGGGCATACATTTCCTCGAACGTGATAGGCGAAAAAAAAAGCCCACAGGGGTTAGCTGCGGGCTGTCGCTAGGTAGTGATGATTTTATTTTTTTGACAAAAGTGATTTTCCTGCTTCTCGAAGCTGAAAAACCATGGCGATCATGTAAATTCCTTTGCCTATGCAATAAAACCCGATGCCATTAGCAAGGGCTTCTAGCAAGCTAGCATCGCCTTGGGCTTTGAGGGTGGCCAGCGTAATACCACCATAGATGCTTACTGCTCCTCCTATTATGGAAAATATGAAAGATTTGCTTTTTCTATCAAACGAGCTGATCTCATCCATTTATTATGTCGGTTTGTTGTAAAAATCACTCTTTATCTAGAGCGACCGTAACATCATCAGGATACTTCCACATTGCACCGGTGATCATATCCGTGATTCCGAGATCAAGAAATATCCCGCCTACGATTCCTGCTGCTTGAGTACTACTTTTGACACGAACAATTTTCTGTTTGTGGCCGGGTGCGTTACATTTTGCGATGATGTCGTCCTTATCTTTACCTGTTGATAAAGTGTTGTTTTTTACAGATACTGATCCAATTTGACCTTCGCCATCTCTGCTCAAATCACACCGCGTCTCTGTTGGCTCAAGATTAAATGCAATTGTCTGGCTTGTTCCTTGTGTGATCGACGCGCAGCCAATGGTCGACACGAGAGCTATGCTTCCTAAAAAACTAAAACCTATTTTTTTAATATCCATATTATTTGTATTTTAGATAATTAAATTTAATTTTCTTGCTCAATTCGGCTTAGTACCTGCTGCATTTTCCCGTCTGCTGAAAACTTGATCTGAGCGAACCTCGATTTCGCCCCAACAGGACTTGCAATAATATAATTCCATCCCAAGATGGTTTCGCCGTTAGCTAGCTTGCTTTTTGTGACCGGCTTGCCAAGCTTTGCAATAGCCTCTTGGATCGTAGTTTCTCCTGGAGCAAGTGAGTCGATCGCATTAATGTCAAAGTTTTTTCCGTGCGTAGCGCAAGCAGCAATAACAAAAATGCAAACAACGAGTGTGATTTTTTGAATTAGTTTTTTCATGGTCTAGTAGCTTTCTTGTTGTCGGGAATGGCAAGGCTATTAGGTGTGTTTGGCGAGATGCTCCTTCCTATGTTCATGATTGGGGCTGGCAGATATCTAGAATTTGGTGCGATTGATCTCTACAAAGAGTTCACATTGGCGTTTCCGGATCCCTAGTTACAGGGATGCGCTATTCACTTCGGAAAACGAGTCATGTGCTAATGTAACGAAAAACGTGACAACCGGTATGAATTTTGTCACGAGACTCGCAACATGTCTCGTGCAAATCTTCCTTCAGGGTCTACCGTTGTTGGCCGCCGGATTCGACAACTGAGGGAGGAGCTCGGCTGGTCTCAAGAGAAAGTAGGTGTGGCGATTGGGATCGATGAGTCCAGTGCTAGGGCACGGATCAGTCGCTACGAGCTTGGGGTGCACGAGCCACCATTGCCCACGGTGCGTCTGATAGCTGACGCGTTGGGTGTTCCGTTGATTTACATGTACTGCGAGGATGATGGGATCGCCGAACTGCTTCTCCGGTTGTATCGACATGACCCCACGATCAGGGCGGAAATAGTATCCGATATAAATGCCAAGCTTTTGTAGGTCAGCTTGAATCTGCCTTTAGGCCATTTGATCTTTTCTTGTTGCCAAAAAATTCATTGTTGTGTCGAAAATTCCAAATGATTTAGAAGTTGCTACCTTTTCTTGCATATCCGAGTATTTGAATGGCCCTTTCAGGCGCCTCATTTATAGCGCATTTCCATTGGGAAACTCTCTCAATCTGATTTATTGATGAAAGTGATATCGTCCTATGGGGATACCATCGAGGGTCTAATACGATACAAGAGCCATCCAAGGCATTGTCCGATATGGCAATAACTACGGATGACTTCTTGTCGAGATGGATCTGCTCTAATTTTCCACCTGTAAAGCAAAGAGGCAAGGTAATTGTCAGCCGATATGAGTCGTCGATTCTAAAGCTGCACAAACTCTCTCTCCGAACGCTTAATCCTTTTTCTTCGAAAGCACTGATGAACCGTGGGACGAGTAGATTAAGACGGATTCGTGTGGAGCCATGCCTTCGCGCTGATTGCCGTGGATCGTTTATCCGACCGTCGTAATCAACCGCCGCAAACGCTGCATCGATTGATCCGAAATGACTTACATAAGTACCGGGAGCAGGGCCACTTTTTAAACGCCGAAGCAACATTCCCGATAGATAGCCATGTTCGTCGAGAAGCTTTTTCAAATAGGCAATTAAGTATTCTCTGCGATGCTTACGAGGGTTTTCCGCTCGGCGAACAGCAGCTTCCTCAAATTCGCTCCGAGTAATGATTGACTCAAATGCATCAGGAACTTCAATCCATGCGCTTCTTGCATTTCGTACTTTCGGTGTCGACAGCTTAGATGAGGTGCGGTTGTATACCATTGTTCCCAAATATTTAACATTGGATAGAATACTTTTGACCTGATAACGATTCCAATGCGGGCTCCCTGGCGGCGGTAGCACCTTCATGAAGTTGAGCCGGTCGGCGATGTCCTGGTAATTACTGTTGGTACTATTGAACCAGTCATAAATCTGACGAACCACTCTGACCTCGTGATCAGGACCCGGAACAAGGATGACGCGTTCATTTTGCATGGCCTTGCGTTGCCCGAATTCGAGCAAACCGCGCGGCGTGCCATCGCTTCCGATTAACATTCTTCTCATGCCATAGGCGGCCCGTGCTCCGACGTGAAATCCCATTGATGCCAATCGATATTGACCTCGATGGACCTTATCGGAAAGTTCTCGGCTGTATTCCCCAGCCATCACGCGCTTGAGCCCTTTGATGATCGACGTCATCGCCGAACAGTCATTAGCGAAGGGTTCCGCACAGTAAATCAGCCGCTTTCCAGCGCGTCGGCAGATGAACTCGTAATGTGCGGCTTCGTCTGTGTCCTGGAAGCGACCCCAACGGGAAACGTCATACACAAGAATGAAATCGAAGGGAGCACTGCCGCTGATGACGTCGGCCAGCAGACTTTGAAGACCTTTTCGGTTTTGCAGCCCAAGCCCGCTCCTTCCACCGTCGGCATAGGTTCGGACGATTTCAAGCCCGTTCCTAGTGGCGTATTCACGAATGCAAGCTTGCTGGTTTTTGATCGAATAGCACTGGAGATCGGTTGACATTCGAACGTATTCGGCGGCAGATTGAACTGGGTGGGGGGTAGCGGTGGCACTCATAAAAATTCCTCAACAGAAATTTATTGAACATATGCAACCTTTGATGAGTAACAAGTCCGTCCCGACAGTTCCGAATGAATAAGAAACTTGTTGAATAGATGACCGAAGATCACCTTTGTGCGAACGCCTGAAGCGACTTTAAGATGTGGCAAAGCTGAAGCTTTTGATTTTCCTGTTGGTGATGATGGTGAAGTTCGGTGCGGATGAAGGTAAGGATGGCTTCGTCAGACTCCAAGCCATGAGGCAGGAGGGGGGAGATTGCCGCCAGTTGCAATAGCTGCAGGCCTTGGCACAGCCGAAGCCTTTGGATTTCCAGTTGGTGATGATCGTGAAGTTCGGTACTGAGGGATGGGGCATAGGACTCCTTTAAAGTGAGGGACGAAAAAAAAGCCCACAGGGGTTGGCTGTGAGCTTCGAACATTTTTGGTTTTTAATTTCAAATTAAAAATGAAATATGATTCATCCGTAATATGCTGATTTCAGCTGGGAGTGTTGAGTTGTAAAGCTACGATTACACGAAAATTCGGACACGACATTTCGGGAGGAGTTGATCAGATAGTTGCTCTTGGGAACGAAAGTTAGAAAAGGCACTCGAGATCTTTAAAGTAAAGCTCAATTTCAATTTTGAGAAAAACTGTATTTTATTATTGGGGGTTTATTTAAATATAAAAATAAACACTCTGTGATTAAAGGAATTGAGGGTTATTAAAATTTTCGCTTGCCGGGCGAATTTAATATCCGTGCGGATTGTCATTTGAATTATTCGTACTCAATGCCACAACTTATGAAATATTCTTTCAATGAAGAAATTAAAGCTGCGTGAGCTAATAGATTTTTATGATTACAAAGTAAGAGGGTCGTCAAATCACGCTTCGGCAGTAAATGCAGTTTTGGGTGAGGATTTAGCTGTTGCATTGCTTACTCATTACTTTGAAAATGATGGATTTAATGTGTATTTTCTTCCTGAGCCATGTACACAGGGAAAGCAAAGAGGTACTCGCTTGGACAAGTGGATGGTCGTCGAAAAGAAGGAAAGTTCAGTTATCTATCAAGTAGAAATAAAGAACTGGAGCGCACACTCTATTGGGGGTAAATTGTGTTCCCCGTCTGCAGACGATTCAACTTTACGACAAGATCGAGCTTGGCGTTGGGCTAAGCGTTTTAATATTATAGAAAAAATACCTGCTGAAGCAGCGACATTAAAAGTTTTAACTAGAATGCGCATTCCGATCTTATATGAATCATGCGAGCACAAATCCCTTCTTTGTTTTTGGGAAGCTCTGCACCCTGATGGGGAACCCGATCCTTTTTTTGAAGTTTCTGTTAAGAGTGAGTCATTTCAGAAGCTATCTATTTTTTCGATGTCGAATTATGTGAATAAGCTTCTTGAAGACTCGGAGTTCATCTCAGTGAAAATGAGTGATGCTGATGCAAGAATTGATTGGTTGAATAGAATCTATAGCTAACAAGTCGTGCAAAAAATCCGATTTAGATTCAAAAAATCGTTGATTTAAAAGGGGATTACCCTTTATTCACTCAAGAATATCTGTGGGCGGTCCTGTCAGGCTGAGTGTTAGCGATGGTTCGATGCATTGATTTTTCAATAGTCTGTTAAAAAACGAAATTTTTAAAAATGTAGATTTTTTTAAATTTGCTCCGTTTGGTTAGTAAATTAGTAGGATGGATGATGAAAAACTCATTTTTATTTGCGATATTAATTTTTTGTTCTTCACTTCCCACATTTGCAAATGCAAAAATGTTCGGGGGAGTCGGAAAAGAACACTTTTACAAAGAATCCTCTGTCGCAGGAAATTATGAGGGGGCTCTTAACATTCTTTTATACAACACTGCATCTGGCTTTTGGGGAAATGGGCTATCTGCTCCAGATTTCGAGGTTAAAATAAACGGTATTAATGTCGCGAGAATCATTCAAAATAATCCATCTATACTTAGGTCATTGATTGAAAAAAATCAGGAAATAAGATATCTAAAGATTTTTTTGCCTAATGGAATTTATAAAATATCGATTTATCTAGGCCCAGAATCTAGGCGAGAAGAGAAACTGAGCTTCGAGGTTTACATAAAGGCGACTAAAGAAATTTCTGTGGTTTCTCGGGATTTAATAGTGGTTGCCGGTGGAGATATATCAAAAACAATCGGAGGCCTTGCGACCAGGCAAGTGGCGGAAATTAATGAGATAAATTATAAAAATCTGGTTTCATCTATGAGTGTGATGGCGCAATCATTTTTCGAAAATGACATTGAGGCGGAAAAGAAATGGCGTGAAGATGAACAAAAAGCAGAACAAGAAAAAGCACGACAGAGAGAACAAGCAATAGCTGAACGTGAGCGCCTTAAAAGTGAGGAGCGGAAAATTCGTGCTGAAAAAGAAGCAAAAGCTAAAAATGATGCAGAAAAATTAGAGAGCGAGAAAGTGGCAGAGGCAGAGAGACGTCAGCGTGAAATTGAATTGGCAAAGAAAAAAATTGAAGAGTATGAAGCTAAAAAAATAGAATTAGAAGACGACAAAACATGCAAATCTTTCGGTGCCAAAATCGACACGCCTCCTTATATTTCATGCCGAGTATCTTTGATAGTGGCACGAAAGGAGCAAAAAGAACGTGAGCTAGCGATAAAAGGGCTTGACGAAAAAATTAATAGTTTGCAAAGGCAACTCGTACAACAGGAAGCGGATCGAGCGCAAGAATTTGCAAAACGCGAATCCCAGCGACAACTAGAAGTATTAAGGCTTCAGCAACAGATTGCTGAGGAACGGGGGCGTCAAGAACAAGCAATGCGTGAGCAGCGCGCGGAGCGAGCTTTCGCCGCCGCCGCCGGGTTGTTGCAGTCACAGCAAAACTTCGCGCAACCATCTCAGAGCCCATTTCACAATTACAACATAAATGGTCGCAATTGGAACTGCAGCACGATCGGGAATATTACAAACTGCAATTGAATCGGTGGTCGCTCTTCATTTTAGCAACCTTGAGTTTAGTTCCGCCGATTACGATGATGAAATCTTGCGTCGTAGCGATGTTTCTGTGCCCAGCAAAGGGCACTAGCACGTTTACACTGAAACCTTTCGCAGCTTGGTTGGTGGTGAATATGCGGCGGATCTGACTGACTGTTGGCACCACCGACACGAAGTTCTTATAGGTACACGCTTGCGTCGCGTTGTTTTGGAGAAGAAATGGCAGTCGGAAGATCTCAGTTTGTCGGTGCTGCAGGGCAGTTTTATTTGTCTTACGGTCTTTCTGTTCGTGAAATCATTGCCAGCATCACAATTGGCAATGCCCCAAGCGTTGATGTTCTCGCATCTTCTCAAGATGGTCAGAAAACCTTGTCCTTCCAGGTAAAGACCTCAAGAAGCGCCTATCGAAAAAAACGTTACGGACGAGAAGGCTTCGAATGGGATGTAGGTGCAAGTGTCATCGGCAAGCAGGACGCATCGTTTTGGTATGCCTTCGTTGACCTTCAGGAATCAGCGGAAAACTTCACCCCGAGAGTTTTCTTTGCCCCCTCCAAATGGGTAGCGGAGTTTGTCCGGCCGGGTTGGTCAAGATCGATGTTTTTCTTGCCACAAACTGCCTTCGACATTAGTCATGAACGATGGGATCTCGTAAAGGATTTTTTGGAGGGTGGTGAGCTCTCGAGGCAGTGGGCAAGTAGCTGGCCTGAAGACAAGCTTGTACGTTGGGGAGTATCACCAACGGAATGATTTGATGGCAGTCAATGGTCCAGCCGATTATAAAAATTCCGATATGCTCTGCGCCGACCACGGCCTCGTGGGCTAGGGATATCGTGACGTCGAAGTCGATGGTGTTCGCTTTTTCCGCTTGGGTCAGGTTCGCTGCATCAAGCGCATCTTGAACGCCATGATTCAGCTACTCAGTGCGATCAAAGCGACGATGAGGTTCAATTAGATGCGCGATTGGCCTCGTTGCAACCCGTTGAAAGCTGCACTCGGTGAAGCGTTGCTGTACGGCAGACTTTGATCTAAACGACGAATTGACCTCCAGCGTCGAATGTGAATAGAGAAAAAAATGACTATGACACCACTGCACCAAGAGCTATCTCCTACCGAACTTCCTCTTTCGAATATTTATCTGGATCCAAACAATCCGCGCTTCACGGAGGCTGATTGGGAATATGTTCCGGAGAGCGACTGGGATAAGCCAGATGTACAGGAAAAGGCACAACGACGCCTCGTTAGTGACTTTGGCGTCGAAAAGCTTCGAATGAGTATGGAGGTGAATGGTTACCTGCCAATCGATCGTGTTATCGTCCGGAAATTTGGTGAAGATAAGTATCTCGTACTTGAGGGGAATCGGCGAATATGCGCAGCCAAGATGATTGGCAAGGTCGCTCTTGATGGCTCCGATGTTGCTGATGTTGTTCTCGAATCACTTAAAGAGATCCCTTGCCTGAGTTATACAGGTACCGATGGAGATGCGGCGTGGATCTTCCAAGGGCTAAGACATATTTCGGGAGTAACCGAGTGGTCGGCGTTCAATAAGGCAAAGCTCTTGGTCGAACAGATGGAGAAAGAAACACTTTCTCTAACAGAGGTGGGGAAGAGGTTCGGTCTCTCGCCACATGGAGCAGGTCAATGGGTACGTGGATACAATGCCTTTAACCAAGCGCGTCAATCATCGGACTACATCAACGAAGTGGACGAGCGTTCGTATCCTTACTTTCAGGAGCTCTTCGGTAGAAGTTCTACGCCTGTTCGAGAGTGGCTGGGCTGGGATGAAGCAGAGTATAAATTTGCAAATAAGCTAAACCTCGATGAATTTATTTCATGGCTGTATCCGCGGGGTCGCGATGACGAAGAAAATGGAACAATAAAAAAAGGAAACTTTGAGAAACGGCGAATTGCTCGTCGAGATGATCTTCGCCAAATCGCCTCTTTGTTAGTTAATGACAAGGAGTTGTTTGAGCAGTTCAGAGGGGGCTTAGATCTCGAAAGCTGTTATTCCCTAGCTTTGACTAAAAAGTTTGAAGAGGAGGCGAAGCTTCGGGCAGATCCCATCCTTGATTTGTTCGCGGCGGTTGAACATTGTGTAAAAGTAATCAGTAACGTTCCCTATCGGGCTATGAAAGACGACCAGACTCGCGAAAAAATTCTAGGCTCAATCTCCAGTCTTGAAGCGGCGATAGAAGACATCAAGTCGTAAAACAGTGAGTGATAAACAAAAAATTCTAATGGGTTTTCCGCGACTGGATTCAACTCCTGGAAATATCGATTTTCGAGCTATTCTGGAATCCTTGGCCGCAAGAATACTTGATATATCCACCATCGACGCGCAAGCCTTTGCTCACACTAATGCAAAGAGATATTGGAACTGGTTTAACGAAGATATCGACCAGCAGCAGCGGCGCGCCATATTGCCGTATTTCACCGTTGTGGGCGGAGGGACGTACGCCTTTTCCCACACAGCCTATTCCTTTTTGTCATCATCTGATTCGAATAAGCAACCGATAGGTCAGTTAGCGCTCTCAAGACCCAATATTCTTCGGGAACTCGACTCCCTAACTGACCGCCAATACGAAGCTATGGCGTGCGTCGCATGCAACGTCATGGGGGCACGCTATCAAATCCTCACACCACAGGGGAATGAGGGAGGCATCGACTTTATTGCCACCTTACCAATGAACAGTTCATGTCACATCTTTTCCGCGTCAGGCTCTGAGCTTAGGATCATTGGACAGTGTAAAAAGTATCAGACTCCTGTTGCCGTAGACCGGGTCGAACAGTTCATCCAGACGATGCACAACGTGAGATATAGAAGTGACCGGGTACGAAAGCACCTACCAGCGTGGTTTGAGGAGGCACGTGGGCCGATTATTGGATGGGTAGTCGCACACCGGGGATACCAAACGGGCGCTGCAGATGAAGCAAAGAGGCATGGGATTGTCTTGTCTGACACCCTCGATATGGCGGAACTATTTTCGCTTGCTTCTTCGTTTCATGCTTCCGATTCACCGCCAGCACGCGCTCAGCGCCTCCGTGACCAATGCCAAGCGTTGCTATAAAAACTAGCTAAATTCGAGGCTAGCGATGCTCCAACGCAACTACGGGCGTAGCAAGTTTCTTCCCGAAATCCGGATCGAGCACAGCGGATGCTTTAGCTGACATAGCAACAAGCTTTACGGCTGCTGGTGACACGGTAGGCGAATTTGCCTTCTTCCAAGTCAAGGCAAAGGGTGACTACTACGTGTTCATTTCCGATGGTGTGGCTGGTATCTCGACAAACGACGTTGTTATTCGTCTTGTCGGTGTCACCTCAATCGGCAGCATCGACCTAACTGATGGAAATTTGACGGTTACAGGATGATCAGCATCGGGGTGAGTAGGCCGATCCAATACCGAACCACCCCGAAATGCAAAAAGCCCAACCGGTTAAGGCTGGGCTTTTCTGTATTCTGGCTCCCCGACCTGGACTCGAACCAGGGACCTGCGGATTAACAGAACGGGTCACAGCCCAAATTCTTTAGATTTAAGTTTCTGATTTGCAACGGGATTTTCTCC
>JACCDS010821387.1_pt1 | contig 12060 bp, 4 predicted proteins | sample 7446441 | NCBI WGS metagenome assembly JACCDS01 (sample SAMN15323445, study PRJNA562643) | freshwater metagenome | isolation source: river surface water | place: USA:Blue River Watershed | collected 2017-08-17
CCGGCGCCAGGCGCAGCAGGTGCGAGAACAGCGCCTGTCCGGCCACGATGTAGAACAGGCTGGAGATCGACAGCATCAGCAGCGTCAGCGCCCCGCCCCAGCGTTCGAGCGCGCTGCCGCGCACGGCAACCAGCGCCAGCGCCACCAGCAGGCTGGCCAGGCCCTGCAGCACGAACAGCGGCAGGGCAAGCTGCACGCTGACCGCCATGCGCCGGCCGACCTCGCGGCCGATGTCACCGCCGCTTTCGCTGTCGGAGCGGCCGAAGTCCAGCCGCAGCAAGGCGGCGCTGCGCTGCCAGAAGATGGTCTGCGTCCACGCGCCGCTGCCGTGTGCATCGGCATTCCAGAGCAGCGGACGGTCATAGCCGCGTTCGCGCTTCCAGAGCAGGACCTGCTCGGCGGTGACGCGCTTGCCGCCCAGCGCCAGCCGGGCCATGTCGTCGGGCGTGTTGACGCCGAAGAACAGCGCAAAGGTCAGCAGGTGCACGCCCAGCAGCACCAGCGCGGCATCGCGCAGCCGCCGCAGCAGGAAGGACAGCCAGGACGGCAGCGGGCGAGGCGTCATGCCAACCGCTCCTGCGGCCGCCGGGCCGAGGCCCGGGCACGCCGCCGCAGCAGGCCGCGCCACAGCAGCACCAGGCCCAGCGCCAGCAGCAGCAGGACCGCCAGCGGCGTCTGCCAGCGCGGCGCGTTCCAGTCGGCCAGCAGGCGGCTGCGCTCGGCCGTGTCCAGCCGCAGGTAGCGCAGCTGGTCCTTGGCCAGCACCGGCACGCCGGCATTGCGCACCCACGGCTGCCAGGCCGAGCGGCCGGCCGAGATGTAGCCCCAGGCCCAGGGCGTGTCGTGCTGCAGGCGGGTGATGGCCTGGTCGATCAGCGCCTGCCGCTCGGGCCCGTCGGCGAGCTGCTGGATGCGGCGAAACAGCGCATCAAAGACGGGGTCGGCATGGTTGGAGAGGTTCTCGCCCTCGCTGACGCTCTTGCCGTTCGGGCCGTGCAGCAGGAAGAGGAAGTTCTCGACATCCGGGTAGTCGGCGCCCCAGCCGGCGAAGTAGAGCTGGTGGCGACCCTTGCGGACCTTGTCCTGGAACTGGTTGTTGTCGGTCGCACGCAGATCGAGGGTGATGCCGATGGCGGCGAAGCGGCCCGTCAGCCAGGCGATCTCGGCGCGCAGTTCGGGCGTCATCGCGCGGTAGAAGTCGAAGTGCAGCACCAGCGGCTGCCCGGACGTGGCGTCGCGGCCGTCCGGCCAGCCGGCCTCGCGCAGCAGCGCCCGGGCCTCGTCCAGGCTGCGGCGCACGGCCCGCCCGCCCGCCGGCTCGCGGGCATCCTCGACCCAGCGGTGCGTGACCGGGTTGAGGCCCTCGCGGGTCCCCTGACGCGATCCGGCGATGCCCGGCGGCAGCGGCCCCATCGCCTCGCGGCCGCCCTTGGCCGGGAACAGGCGGGCGTGTTCGCCCCAGTCCAGCGCGATGGCCACGGCCTGGCGCAGGGCCCGGTTGCGGCGCTCGCGCTCGGGCGTGTCGCCGCGGCCGACGACCGGATCGAGCATGTTGAAGCCCAGGTACCAGACCACCAGGTCATCGGCCTCGGGCAGTTGCAGGCCGCGCTCGGTCAGGCGCTGGCGGGTGGCGGCGTCGTCGCGCATGTCCAGCGCGTAGTCGGCGCCCCGGTCGGTGCGCTCGACCTCGGGCGCGTCCAGCCAGCCCTGCAGGAACTTGGTCTTCAGGGTCGAGGCCTCGCGCTCGATGCGGAACTCGACCCGGTCGATGAAGGGCAGCGCCCGGCCGCAATCGGCCAGCAGGCCGCGTTCGGCGTCGCCGGGCATGCCCTCGCAGGGATAGGTCTCGTGGCGGAAGTTCGGGTTGCGCACCAGCACATGGCGGCGGTCCTGCTCGAAGACGGCCAGCATGTAGGGCCCCGTGCCGACCGGCCAGCGGTCCAGCGTCAGGCCGCGACGGGCCCGGCCGGGCTCGGCATGGAAGGCCTCCACCTCCCAGGGCACCGGCGCGACGAAGCTGGTCGCCAGCCAATGCCGGAAGGCCGGGTAGCGGCCCTTCAGGCGGATGCGCAGCGTGTGGCGATCCGGCGCGCTGACGCCCGCCAGCGGCCAGCGGCGGAAGTCCAGCCACGGCAGGTCGGGGCTGTCGGGCGGCAGACCGGCGCGCAGGCGCTGGTCCTCGGCGCGGACCGTCGCGGCGTACTCGGCCATGCCCACCACATGCTCGGCCAGCAGGCCGTAGATCGGCGCGGGCAGGCGCGGCGTGGCGTGGCGCTGGAAGGCCAGCACGAAGTCGTCGGCGACCAGTTCACGCGTGTCCAGGTGCGGGAAGTCCAGCGGTGCGTCCGGCTCGTCGGCCAGCCGTTCGGCCGCAGGCCCGTGGTAGCGGTAGCGGCCCTGCGCATCCCGCGCGAAGGCCGGGTGCGGCTGAAAGCGCACGCCCGGGCGGATGGCGATCTCGTAGACGCTCTCGGCCACGGCGGCATCGGGTGCATCGCTCGGCAGGGAGCGGCCCTGCGCGTCCTTCAGCACCGGCTCGGGCACCGCCAGCGCCAGGCGCGGGATCAGCGTGTACGGCCGCTTCAGGTAGTGATGCGCCAGCAGCGGCTCGTAGATGCTGTGGGTGTAGGGCGTGTCCTGGTTCCAGTAGGACGCGACCGGGTCCAGGTGACGCGGCGAGCGTTCGGTGAAGGCGGTGTAGAAGGTGTTCGCCTCGGCCGCACCGGGCGGGTACGGGCTGTTGCTGCAGGCCGCAAGGCCCATCAGCCCCAACAGCCCCAGCCGCACCGCCAGCGTGACGATCGCCCGCCAGCCCCTCACCGTCTCAGCCCCAGGCCACCAGCGCGTCGCGCCCCTGCACGACCAGGTCGGCCTTCAGGCCCGACGGCAAGGTGACCTTGGTGCGGCCGTGGCCGATCGGCAGGCCCGTCAGCACCGGCACGGCACAGACGCTGCGCAGGTGCTCGACCATCGACTTGAGGTTGTAGCCGCGGTCCAGCGGGCTCTTCTTCCAGCCGCTGAAGTCGCCCAGCAGCACGGCCTTCTGCGCCCCCAGCACGCCGGCCTGATGCAGTTGCAGCAGCATGCGTTCGACCCGGTAGGGATGCTCGTTGACGTCTTCCAGGTAAAGGATGCCGCCGCGCACCCGGGGCCAGTGCGGGGTGCCCAGCAGGCTGGTCAGCACGCACAGGTTGCCACCCCACAGACGGCCGCTGACGGCCAGCCCGTCATGGCCTTCGGCCACGCGAAAGCCGATCGCCTCGAGTTCGCCGCTGACGGCCTCGTGGAAGCAGTCGGGCGTGACCTCGTCCAGCCCGCCATCGGCCGGGCTCGCGCCGAAGTCGGCACAGGCCAGCGGGCCGTGCCAGGTGACCGCGCTCGGGCTGTTGCCGATGTGGGCCAGCAGGCCGGCCTGCAGCGCCGTCTGGTCGCTGTGGCCGACCCAGTGGGTGCCACGTTCGACGGCCCGGGCCACCAGCTTCCAGTCGATCCGGTCGAGCAGCCGCGTCAGGCCGTAGCCGCCCCGGCTGGCCAGCGCCACATGCGGCGCGGCGGTGGCCACGCGGTGCAGGGCGGCCAGGCGGGTCTCGTCGTCGCCGGCAAAGCGCTGGTGACGCGACAGCGCGGCCTCGTCGACGGTGACGCGGTAGCCGGCCTGACCCAGCCGCTTGACCGCCCGCTTCAGCACGGCGGCCTGGGCCACCACGCCCGACGGGCTGTAGACATGCAGCTCGCCACGATCGGCAGGGACAGGCTGGGACGGATCTTCGGACATGCGGTGCTTTCGGCGCTCGGGGCGGAACGGGGTCGGGTCAACAGGATCAAGAAACGGCGATCAGGAAAACGAACGAGGCCGCAGCGACGCGGCCTCGGTGGGCAGGGTAACGGACAGGGCCGCAGGGGAATCGAACGCCCGCCGTAAGGCTGCCGGAAGACCGCCGGCAGGCTTCAGCCCCGCCCGCCCGGCCCGCGGTTCTTGTCGGGCCCCAGCGCGTCCAGTCCGGCAAAGGCGCTCAGGCCGCCGAGTTGGGTCAGCGTCGCCTCGGCCACGTCGGGCACCGGCAGCGGTTCCAGCGGCGCGAGCTGGGTGATCGGGGCCAGCGGCAGGGACGGGTCCTCGATCACCTCGGGCAGCGTGAAGGTCAGGGCGTCGTTCTCGCGCGTGGTGTCGGGCGGTCCGGGCGGATGGCCACCGTAGTCGACCGTCACCGGGCTGGCAGCGGGATGACCCAGGATGGGCGCGTGCGTCAGGCCGCTGGTGCCCTCGCTCGCGCGCGCCAGTCGCTCGGCCTTCTGCTGGGCCCGGCGTTCGGCGAAGAAGTCGCGCAGCACGCGTGCGCAAGGCTCTTCCAGCACGCCACCGACGATGGCGGTGTGGTGATTGAGCTGGTTCAGCCCGAACAGGTCGACCACCGAGCCGGCCGCGCCGGTCTTGGGATCGCGCGCGCCGAACACCACCCGCTTGAAGCGGGCGTGCAGCAGCGCCATCGCACACATCGGGCAGGGTTCGAGCGTCACGTAGAGCTCGCAGTCGGGCAGCCGGTAGTTCTCGACCAGCGCGGCTGCATGGCGCAGCGCGACGAGTTCGGCATGGGCCGTCGGGTCGTGCGTGGTGATGGGCCGGTTGTAGCCGGTGGCCAGCACCTGCGGGCCGTCGGCGGTGTGCTGCACGATCACCGCACCGACCGGCACCTCGCCGGCCAGGTGCGCGTTGAGGGCCTGGTCCAGCGCCAGCCGCATCAGGTGCTCGTCGACCGGCGTGACGCTGGCCGGCGAGGGGTAGTGGTCGATCCCGGTGCCCAGCTCGGGCAGGTCATCGACGGAGGCATCGCGCGAGGAAGGTTCGGACATCGCTGGAAGGGTAGGACAGTCGCAGCCGCAGCGGCCGGGTGCGGGGCCGCCCGAGGCGGCTCCGGTGGTCCTGATTCTCCCTTCAATCCGCCCCCGGGACGGTACCGAAGCGGCAGGCTTTCCGACCGCTTTTGACGGCACGGCAGCCTGCCGCCGTTGCCGTCAGCCCGATTGCCGAGCGCCGGTCGCGCCCCTTGCCTGTCCACCGGCCGGAACGGAGATACCGCGCGGGATATCCGTTCAGTGATTTTGTCGAATTCATTGCAGACATTCCAGACAAACCCTGAGAGGGGCTCGCTTGGGTGTTCTCAGTCAGAACCGTCGGTATTAGGATCGCGCCCCACTCCAAACCCCTCTCCGCCACGCGACGTCGCGGCGCATACGTGATAGCCGATATATCGGTTGATCGCAGGTTGTGTCACGCCCGCTTTTTTCATTGATCACCCCAACAGCGACAACCGAAAATCAGTCATGAACACCCAAAATAATGCCGACAAGAGTTATCTGGATGTCCTCGATGAACTGGTTGACCCATTTCAGTGGCGTCGCACCTACCTGAATGGAAGTCTGGACCAACTCGTTTCGGTATTACCCATCACGATGGCCACGACCACCCCGCGCGCCACCACCCGCCCGGCGATCACGCAGGCCTACGACAACGTCGGAAGTTCACAGGGCGCCCTGGCTGCCGAGGCCCACACCGATGACGCGACACCGACCGTGCGGATCAGCCTGCCCACCGGAACCGGCGCGGTGGCCGTGGGCGACAAGGTGCAGCTCCACGACGGCGGCACCCGGCTGATCGCCTCGCTGAAGATCACCAGCGCCCACCTCAAGACCGGCTACATCGACGTGGCCCCGCCGATCGACATGGGCGAAGGCCGCCACGTCTTCACCGCCCGGATCACCAACGCGGCCGGCGTGGCGGGCGACGTCTCCGACGCCTTCGGCCTGACCATCGACACGGTGCGCCCGCTCACGCCCAAGCTGGGCCTGGCGAAAGACACCGGCAGCAGCGGCTCGGACGGCATCACCCGCGAAGCGAGCATCCAGGTCCAGGTCGAAAGCGGCGCGTCGTGGAAATACACCATCGATGACACCGGCGTGTGGTTCACCGGCGTCGGCACCAGCTTCAACGCCAGCCCCGGCACGCACCGCTATCGCATCCAGCAGGCCGATGCCGCCGGCAACACCTCCGACATCTCCGCGCCCCTGTCGGTCACGCTCGATCGCGAGATCAGCACCGCCGGGCTGCAATTCTCGAACTGGCGCAAGACCTGCGAAACCGTCTGGGGTGAACTCGATGCACCGACGGTGACGGTCTCCAGGCTCGATGCCGGCGTGACCTGGCAATACAGCACCGACCGCGGCACCACCTGGACGAACGGCAGCGGCAACTCGTTCAAGATCCCCGGCCACAACATGGTCCGCAACGGCAAGTTCGACGATGGTTATGCCGGCTTCTCGACCAACTACGACGTCAACGGCAACTGGGCCGGTGCCATCAAGGTCATGAATAACTACACCAGTTCCGATGGCCGGGAACACTTCACCGGGGAAGGCGGCCGCTGGGGCGCCTACCAAGGCCACAACAACTTCCTGTTCGTCGACGCGGCCGATCGTGGCGGCTTCTGGCACCAGACCCATTGGCTGACCCAGGGTCATGTCTACGAGTTCTCGTACTACCGGCGCACGACCGAGCATTCCCTCTACTGGTCCAGGCCGACGCTGGAGGTGGTCGCCAACTGGGCGGGCACCTCGGCATGGAACTGGCAACGCGTCGGCGCCACCGACTGGCTGGACAACTGGACCGACGCGGCCTGGTGGACGCGGGTGACCAAGGTCTTCACCGCCCCCAGCACGGGCTACACCAATCTCGGCCTGATGGACACCAACACGTCCTGGCAGGGCAATGACTTCGCGATCGACTCGATCGCGCTCTACGACCGGACCTACGGCGCCGGCCAGATCCAGGTGCGGCAGACCGACGTGGCCGGCAACACCAGCACCACCTACGCCCCGCTGGTCGATGGGCGGGGCACGCGCATGAGCGAGCCATGGCTGCCCGGCGACGTCCCGTCGGGCGCCGTGCTGGCCTGACCCCCTGATCCGCCGACCCACGCCTGACCCGGAACCTCACCATGACCACCTCGATCGCCAAGACTGCCGCCCCGGCCTCCGCCCCCGCCCCTGCCCCCGCCTTCGTCAGCAGCACCAGCACCAGCACCAGCACCAGCACCAGCAGCAGCAGCAGCAGCAGTACCGGCCCCTTGAGACGCTACCCGGCGCAGACGGTGCTCGCGCAAGACACCGCCACGGGCTGGCAGTACCAGGTCGACGGCGGTGCCTGGGTCGAAGGCCGGGTCAGGCTGGCCGATCTGGACGCCCGCATGATCTCGGGCACCCTCAATGGCGCCTGGGTCGGCGCCGATGTGGCGATCACCCGGGTCAGCGCGCTGAGCCCTGCCGGCGGGGCGACGCGGACGGCCTGGCTGCTGTCCTGGGACGGCTCCTACACCCGGGGCGTGAAGGTCGAGTTCTCCGAAGACCGGCAAGGCCGACTGCAGGCCCGGGCGCTGATCTGCACCGATGCCCTCGACCATGACGCGACCGGCAACGACACGACCGGCTGGGGCGGCGTGGCAGACGTCGCCACCAGCGACGGCAGCGGGCGCACCGGCGTGAAGTCGCTGACGATCAACGGCGTGCCCACCGGCAGCGGCTACCTCGACACCCGCGTCACACGCCTGGACGAGGGCTTCAGCCTGCGCGAGGGCGCGCACACCTACACCGTGCGCCAGACCGATGCGGCCGGCCGCACGATCGCGACCGACGCCTACAGCTACACGCTGGACAGCATCGCGCCCGGCACGCCGAAGATCGACGCCGTCAGCGGCGATGACCGCCTCAACGCGGCCGACAAGGCTGCTGGCGTGCAGGTCTCCGGCAGCGCCGAGGCGCAGGCCAGCGTCGAGGTGCAGTGGGGCCGCGTCACCCGCACCGTGACGGCCGATGCCAGCGGCCGCTGGCTCGCCCGCTTCGACGGCGGCGAGCTGCCCGCCGACGGCGGCACCTCGATCACCGCCCGTGCCGTCGATGCGGCCGGCAACCGCGGCGCGGCGGTCCAGCGCACGGTGGGCATCGACACCGCGCTGGCGACGCCCACGCTCGCGCTGGCCAGCGACACCGGCAGCAGCAGCGTCGACGGCATCACCCAGTTCCGCACCGTGCGGGTCGGCGGGCTGGAGGCCGGCGCGCGCTGGCAGGTCCAGGTCGACGGCGGCGAGTGGGTCGACGGCGGCCTGAGCCTGGCCCACCTGAGCGCCCCGGCGCTCAGCGCTCGCCTGGGCGGCAGCTGGATCCCCGGCGGCCTGAAGGCCACGGCGGTCGATCTCCAGACCACCGGCAGCGTGCGCAGCGCCTGGCTGGTCGCCCACGATGGCACCTACACCAAGGGCGTGCAGGTCGAGTTCTCCGAAGACGCCCATGGCCGCCTGCAGGTCCGCGCGACGGCCGCCGCCTACGTCGTCGGCCCGCATGTCGCCGACTGGGCTGCGCAGTCGCGCATCGCGGTGAATCTGGCCGGCGCGGATGCCGACGGCGGCTACGGCATCCAGCAGCTCCAGGTCCAGGGCATCGGCACGGTCGGCAGCGGCTACCTCGGGCGCAACCAGCCCACCGCCATGGACAGCGCCTTCCTGATCGCGACGGCCGATGGCCTGTCGCATGCCTATGCCGTGCGCCAGACCGATGCCGCCGGCAACACCGCGACCAGCGCGGTGCAGCGCTACACCTGGGACACCACCGGGCCGGCCGCGCCGAGCATCGACGCGATCTCGGGCGATGACCGCATCAACGCGGCCGACAAGGCCGCCGGCGTGACCGTCAGCGGCAGCGCCGAGGCGCTGGCCAGCGTCGAGGTCCGGTGGGGCGCCGTCACCCGCACCGTCAGCGCCGATGCCAGCGGCGGCTGGCGCGCCAGCTTCGCCAGCGCCGACCTGCCGGCCGATGGCAGCACCACCCTCACCGCCCGCGCCGTGGACGCGGCCGGCAATGCCGGCGGTGCCACCACGCGCACCGCGACGATCGACACGCAGGCGCCCACCACCCTGGCCGTGCTGGCCAGCGCCCGCGACGATGTCGGCCTGATGCCCTGGACGGCATCCGCCAGCGAGGCCACCCGCATCGCCTCGGCCGTCGGCATCGCCGGCACGCAAAGCCGCGTCATGGTCGCGGCCTCGGTCCGCAGCGACCTCACCCTCGAAGGCTGGTTCAAGGCCGATGCACCCACGAGCGCCAGCACCCAGCAACTGTTCTGGCTGCCCGGCGCGCAGGCAGGCAGCAGCTTCGAGCTGATCATGCGAGGCGGCCAGCTGCTGACCTGGGCCAGCGGAGGCACCGATGTGCGCGTGGCCGGCTACACGCCCGATCAGGCCTGGCACCACTACGCGATCAGCACCGATGGCGCCGGCAACTGGCGCGTGCATGTCGACGGCGTGCTGGTGCAGTCGCGCACCGGCCCGGCCACCGACACCCGCGCGGGCTTCAACGCCACGCTGGGCAACCACGCAAGCAACGCCAACAGCTTCCAGGGCCTGCTGGGCGCCGTGCAGATCTGGGACGGCCAGCGCAGCCCCGCCGAGATCGCACGCGACATGCGCACCGCGCACGTCGGCGGCACCGACGCGGACGGTGCCGTCGTCGCCGGCCTGCGCGGGGCCTGGCTCATGGGGTCCAGCCTCGCCAACGAGGTCCGCGACGGCCGCGATGCCACCCGCGCCAGCGGCAGCAGCGTGGTCACGATCGAGCGCACGTTGACGAGCGACGACGCCACGCCGACGCTGGCCGGACTGCTCGGCGCGCCCTTGGCCAGCGGCGAGACCGTGGTCATCCTCGACGGCAGCACCGTGCTGGGCACCGCCCGCGTCAACGGCAAGAGCTGGTCCTACACCACGCCGACGCTGGCCGACGGCCGGCATGAGCTGACGGTGGCGGTGCGCGATGCCGACGGCAACGTGGGCACGCCATCACGGGCCTACCGGGTCGACATCGACACCCGGGCGCCGGCGACCACGGCCACGCTGACCCGGCCGGGCAGTGCCACCTCACGCACCCTCGGCGGCAGCCTGAGCGCCGAGCTGGCCAGCGGCGAGGCCCTGCTCATCCTCGACGGCACGACGGTGCTGGGCAACGCGACGGTGCGGGGCAGAAGCTGGACCTTCGACGCCTCCGGGCTGAGCGACGGCCCGCATGTCCTGCAGGCGGTGGTGCGCGACGCCGCCGGCAACCTGGGCAGCGCCTCGGCCGGCGAGTCGGTGCGCATCGATGCGGGCTTCCTGCCGGCACCCACGCTCGCGCTGGCCAAGGACACCGGCGCGCGCGACCGGGACGGCATCACCTCGGCGGGCACGGTGAAGGTCCTCGACCTGGTCGAGGGCGCGAGCTGGCAGTACCGCGTCGACGACGGCGCCTGGACCACCGGCACCGGCACGTCCTTCGAGGCGCTCGGCGGCCGTCATGTCTATGCCGTGCGGCAGACCGATGCACGCGGCGCCACCAGCGTGGCCTCGAACCGATTGGAGGTGACGCTCGACACCACCGCCCCCACCCAGACCGTCGACATCGTCGGCGAGGCCACGCGCATCGCCCCCGTGGTGGGCAAGGCCGGTACCTGTCAGGTGGGCCTGCCGGTGCAGGCCGGCGGGGACCTGACGGTCGAAGGCTGGTTCAAGGCCGACCTGCCCGTCAGCGCCACCACCCAGTATCTTTTCTGGCTGCCGGCCAACACCCACGCCACCCCCTTCGGCCTGTACCTGCGCGACGGCCGACTGCTGAGCTGGAGCGCGCAGAGCGGGGAAGTGGAAGTCAGCGCCAGCGGCCTTGACCGGCAGTGGCACCACCTGGCGGTCCGCACCGATGGCAGTGGCAACTGGCAGGTGCTGGTGGACGCCCAGGTGCTCCAGTCGAGCAAGGGACCGGTGGTGCCGATCGGCGGCAACCTGGATTTCATCGTCGGCAACCACTACTCCCGGGCCAACGGCTTCCAGGGCCTGGTGGGCAACGTGCAGGTCTGGGACAGCCAGCGCAGCAACGCGCAGATCGCCTCAGACCTGCGCCACGACTACCGCGACGGCAAGGACAGCGCCGGCCTCGTGCTGCCCGACCTGCGTGGCTCCTGGCGACTCGGCACCAGCCTGGCCAACGAGGTCCCCGGCGGCAAGCCCGCCACGCGCGGTCGCGAGAGCGAAGGGATCGACCTGGGCGGCGGCAGCCGTCGGCACGTCGGATCGCAGAGTCTGGACGGCAGCCTCAGCGCCGATCTCGCCAGCGGCGAGACGCTGGTCATCCTCGAAGGCGACCAGGTGCTGGGCACGGCCAACGTCAACGGCCGGCGCTGGACCTTCGAGACGCCCGACCTCGGCCCCGGCACCCATGTGCTGAGTGCCCGGGTGCGCGATGTCGCCGGCAACGACGGACCGGTCTCATCCACGCACCGCATCCACGTCAGCCTGCCCGCGCCCAGCCTGCGCCTGGCCACCGACAGCGGCCTCAGCGACAGCGACGGCATCACCCAGCATGCGGGCGTGGTCGCGCAGGGCGTGCTGGCGCGCAACACCTGGCAATACCAGATCGACGGCGGCGCCTGGAAGGACCAGGGGGTCAACATCCGCCTGAAGGATCTCGATGCCGGTCAGCTCAGCGGCACCCTGAACGGTCGCGCCATCCAGGGCGACTCGCGCGCCAGCGCCGTCGGCTGGCAGCTCACGGGCAGCACGGCCACCGCCTGGCTGGTGTTCTTCGACGGCATCTACACCAAGGGCGTGCGCTTCGAGCTGACCGAAGACGCCAGCGGCGCGATCCAGGCCCGGGCCCTGTCGGCCGCCTATGCCTTCGACGATGCCGTGGCCGACTGGATGAGCACCGAACGCTTCGAGGCGCCGCTGGCCACGGATGACAGCGCGAGCGGCTACGGCATCAAGGAACTGCGCGTGCGCGGCACCGCCGTCACGCAGGACTACCTCGACGGCACCCCCGTCCTGCTGGCGACCCAGGCCACCGCGCTGACGTTGATGGAGGGCGAGCACCGCTACGCGATCCGTCAGATCGATGCCGACGGCAATGTCAGCGAGGCCAGCGAGACCGTCACCTACACGCTGGACAAGACGGCCCCGAGCGGCGTGCCCGTCATGACGCTGGCCCGCGACAGCG
>JACCDS010677578.1_pt1 | contig 12056 bp, 4 predicted proteins | sample 7446441 | NCBI WGS metagenome assembly JACCDS01 (sample SAMN15323445, study PRJNA562643) | freshwater metagenome | isolation source: river surface water | place: USA:Blue River Watershed | collected 2017-08-17
AGGCGTTTGCAGGCTTGGTCGCCTACGGTGATGCGAATCTGAGTGCCACGCAAGGTCAGCCAGACCACTTAACTCTCTCGGTGCAAGGACAAGCCCTGCAGGTGGAGACCGCGGCCAATCTGACCATCGCACAGACCCACTATGTGCCTTTGAGCGAGGCCGATATCCAAACCGCGCTCAAAGCCATCAACACATCGACCACCGGCAATATCCAAACCGTGATCGCCATCACCGCCACCAGCAACGGCTCGGTGGTGGTCTACGACCAATGGGAAGACGGCTACGAGGCCGATGCGGCCAACCCGCTGCAGAGCAGCACCAAGGTTTGGATTTACCAGAACAACACCTGGTACAACGACACCAACCTCAACGGGGTCTACGACAGTGGCACCGACACCGCCGTCAGCACCACCACCACCAACGGCATCAAAGCTTCAGGTGCCAGCATCATCCTGACCAACGCCGTGAGCCCGACCGCGCCACTGACGGTGGACTTCGACGGCCGTGACAAGATCGGTTCGACCAAGGCCATCTCTGTTACTCGCGCGGGCTGGTCGGCTACCCCGGGCACTGTGCTGGCGGGCGCTGTGAACGTGATCGATGCGGGCAATTCAGGCAAGGTCTATACCCTGCCTGTTGGTCAGAACGTAGAAACAGTGGCTACCGGTACCAACAAGCTGTTCGAATACACCTCGGCCCACATCATCGCCACCCAGGACAACACCACTGTCACCATCGACAAAGACGGCAATGGCACGACAGAACTCACGGTGACCCTGAAGGAAGGTCAGAGCTATTTCGTCAACGGGGGCCTCAACGCCGGTGCGCGCATCGGTGCCGACAAGGGCGTCGGCGTTTACCTGATCGCTGGAGATGTCGGCTCGGCCTACGAAAACCGGTGGTTTGCCTTGACGCCCGATGAACAATGGTCCAGCAGCTATTACGCGCCGGTGAGTACGTCGTTGGCGGCCGATCCAGCCTATGTGATCCTGTACAACCCCGGCGCGAGCCCGATCACAGTGAAGTGGGACACCAGCGCGGGCGCGCAAACGGCGATCAACATTGCAGCCAAATCCACGGGCTATGCGCTTATGCCTACGTCGGCCGCGCATTTCTACACCGCCGATGGCAGTAAATTTTTTGCGGTGGGTGTCATCGATGCCGATGCCACCAGCAACGCCACGCACGACTGGTCCTACTCTTTGGTGCCAGAAGGCAATTTGACCGACAAATTCGTTGTGGGCTGGGGGCCAGGCGCGGACAACGTCACGCGCACCATGGCATCGTCAGACCTTAATGGCAGTCCGGTCTGGGTCACGACCGTCTCCAACACCACGCTGTACGTCAACAGCACCACTGTGCAGATGAAAGACGGCAGCGGCAACACAGTGACCGGCACGGTGGACAACACCAATGGCCGCACCAGTTTTGCCGTCAGCAAATTGCAGTCTTATCGCCTCTTTGACACATCTGACAAAGACCAGACGGGGCTCACGGCCTATACCCTGGATGGCACCCTGATCACGGCAGCATGGGGTGAAGACCCCTCGATTGCCGGTGCAGGCACGCCATACCTGGACATGGGCACCACCGTGTCGCCCTACCCGGATTACGTGCTCAGCAAGTCTTCGGCTGAAACCGCCACATCGGTGGTGGCCGGTGCGAGCGACAACGACACCAACATCGAATTGGGCGAGCAGGTCACCTACACCGTTCGGCTGACTAACCGCGCGGTGATTGACCTGTACGACATCACCCTCAAAGACAGCATCACCCCGGCCGAAAGCGCCAGCTACATCCCCGACAGTACGGTTTTGACCGTTTACAACGCCGATGGCACTAAGGCGTGGAGCATTACAGGAACCACCCAAACATTTTTTGATGCGTTTGGTAACGTCACTTCAACGGTGACAAACAGTACCCTTGCGGGCAGTTCGTTCCCGTTGGCCGGAGCGGGGTATCGCATCACCGACTTGGACCCGAGCACGGGTGCAGTCGATGGGCTCAAGCGTGGCGGCATGGTGGAAGTGACATACCGCGTCCAGATTCGCGACAACATCAACAAAGCGCTGGCCGATTCGGACTATGTGGTGACCAATTCGGTTCAGATGACCGGTAACAATGGTGGAGCGGACAAAACCACGGTGAATCCCACGCAGCTGACGGTCAATGTCACGGATGGCGAGGTGTTTTTTACCACCGACGCGACCGGCAACACGGTGGCCAGCAATTACACGCCGGGCAACTCGATCTATCTGAAGGTCACCGATGCAGACCAAAACACCACCACATCCGCAGACACTCTCTGGGTGAAGGTGACCAACACCACCACCAACGAGTACGAATATGTCCAGCTGACCGAGACCGGAACGGGCACCGGCATTTTCACGGGGTCGCTCAATTCCGCCAATGCCTCCAGCGCGGGCGCTAACAACAGCGGCAACCTGAACATGGCGGCGGGCAGTGGTCTCAAGGTGGAGTACGTCGACCCGCGTTCACTGGGTTTGGCCTCGCCCACTACAGCTGACCTGTACAACAGCAGCAACTGGGCCGCCGGCATCGACAACCCCACCTATTACGGCACCACCGGCAACTACCAGACTGGCAGCAACACCAACAGCAAAACCTTGGTGGTGTCGGCCCCGCCCTCTGTGGATGGCAAGGTGGAATTTTTGTCTTACAACACCAGCAACAGCACATATGGCAGTGCGTCTGTCAACTTTAAAGAAGGCGAGATGCTGGGAATCCAGGTGACCGATGCAGAAGACCGATTTACCGACAATACGAATGGTGGTGTGGTAGACACTTTGACCGTTGACGTCACCAACACCACCACCGGCGAGATTGAAACCATCACCCTCACCGAAACCACGGCAACCAGCGGTATCTTTCGCGGTACCTTGGCCACCTCGACCAGCGCGGTCAATGCCGGCGACAACACCGGCACTTTGACCATGGCTTTCGCTGATACCGTTCGGGTCGACTACACCGACCCTGTCACTGGCGGCTATGCCGACAATCCGAGTACACCAGGGAGCAATCCAAACACAGATCGCTTCACTGCCATTCAGACCAAAACCCTTTACCTCGTCGACAACTCGCTTGGTCTTGATGGAAACGATGGGTCTGATGATGATGGAAACCTAAGAGATTTGTTGCGGGCACCAGTAACAGATGCAACGGCGGTGAGTACCGACACATTGTCGCCGACAGCAGTCACTGGGTCTTACTATTACTACGACAGATTCAGCACGTCTTCATACCAATCTACCCGTACAACAAGCAGCGGCACCAGCGGTTACACCTACAAGGCATGGGCCACATCATGGACTGAGCTGAATGATGATGGAGCGATAGGTTCTGGCACTGTTCGGGCTACTAGCTCCAATTTGATTTTTGGGTCAAGCACTGGCCTTGTGTTCATTGGCGCAGTTGGTAACGATGCTGTCTATCGCTCTGTCGATCTGACTGGTGTCGATACGAGTCAGGCGGCTACCCTTTCATTCAGTTATGCCGCGAATCAGCTCAGTGATGCTAATGAAAAAGTCAGTTTGATGGTGTCCACAGATGGCGGCACCACATACACGACGATTCAAGATTTTTCAGGTGATGACGGCTCGAGTGCGCAGACATTCAGTCAGGACATCAGCTCATTCTTGGTTGGCGCATCCAATTTGTCGGGCGTCCGCTTTAAATTCCAAGCGAACAGTGTGACTGCTGCCAGCGATGGCAAAGCCAATTTTCAGGTCGACAACTTTAAGCTGCTTTACAAGACCAGCAACGCCGTGATACCTGCCGTGTTCGAGCAATCGATTCCCATGGCCACGGACTTCATGATTCCGCAATCCGGTATTGTAGGGATCACCACCCATGTCAGCTCGGTCGGTGGTCTGACTTCAGGCAGCAGCTATTCCACGCTGACGGCAGATCTCATGTGGATCGACAGCAGCGGCCAGTCACACACGATTGCGAACATGGGATCAGCGCGCTACACCCAGTCTGCAAGCGGGGTGGGTACTTTGTCATGGACTGGTGAAGTGACGACTGACCAGCAAGTGACAGCTGGTTCGGCCATCAAGTTGGTCGTCACCAACACACAGGCTGGCGCAACCTTCAAAATCGACTACGACTCTGTGAGCAAGCAGTCAAAGATTGATTTGCCGACTTCCACAGTGATTGCCATCGCCGATGTCGATGCAAACAGCGCCAATGGTGTTCAGCAAATAGGTTTTTACGATGCGGCTTATACCAATGGCGGTGCTCAGCTAGCTGCTGGCAGCGTGGATGCCGGTCAGACTGTCTACCTGCGGGTGAAGGTCAGCGATCCTTTTGGTGCCTACGACATCACCAGCCTGAAGCTCTCGATCGATGGCCCAGGAGTGGACGCCGATGTTGGAGTCATTACGCCGGTATCGGTCACTGAGGCGGGATCGGCTGATGCCGGGGATGCATACAAGGTTTTTGAGTACGCTTGGAAAACAGTCAATACCGCCGGCACCTACAACTTCACCGTCACCGCGAATGAGGGAAGTGAGGGCGTCAAAGCGGTAGCCAACAGCAGCTTCTCGGTGCTTGGTGTTGACGTGGGTACGCCGTCGAAGACCGAGTTCATCACTGTGCCCGGTTTGGATGCAGGCGCCAGCTATGCATCTGGCACCACAACTGGCCGGATCCGTGTGACTGACCTCGATGAAGCGGACGCTAACGCCAGTAAGACTTTGACCGTCAAGATCAATGGTCAAAACTACACCGTCACGCAAACTGGTGCCAACACTGGCGTGTTCGAGGTCAACGTCACAGGGTTGACCGATGGGCAAGTGCTGTCGGCCCAATACACCGATCCCACCGATGTCAACGACACCAGCACCGACACCATCTATGTGGAGGCCGCAGGCAACCAGCCGCCAGTCATCGATCTCGATACCGTCTCGGCCAGCACCGATAGCCGCGCCCGCTTTACCGAAGGAGGCAGTTCAGTCGGCTTCACCGTCGATGCGTCGAACGGCATCACGTTGTTTGACACAGATACGAACGACATCGCTTCAATTACACTGAGCATCCCCACAGCCCAAGTCGTCGATGGAGCTGACGAGTTGTTGCTCATCAACGGCGCTGCCAGCGGAGGCAGCATTGCCCTCGATTTTCTCAATGGCGCTTCCATTCCCAACATCTCACTGGGCGGCGTGACCTGGAGTGTCACCGCCACTGTCAGCGGGGGTGTCTCCAAACTGGTGTTCGCCAAATCAGGTGGCGGTTTGGTCACCGAAGCAGCCGCTGAAGCCCTTGTCGAGGCTATGCGTTACAACAGCGTCAAGGTGGCCCCGACTGAGGCAGCACGCACTTTTTCCCTTTCCGTGACCGACGGTGGCGGTACCCCCCTGACCAGCAACGTCGCGAATTTCACCGTTGATGTTGTGGCCGATCCACCATCGCTTTCAGTCACCGGCGTCAGCGATGTCTCTGAGGGCAGCTACGCTGTCTTCTTGGTTCGCCTGGACAAGACTCAGGCGGCCTCGACTGGTATCAAACTCTCGCTGGCCGATGGCTCAGCACTCATTGCAAGTGATCTGGCAACGGCCGGCATGGAAGTGGTCACCAACCTGGCAGATGCCATCGGCACAGGTACTGCAGTTGCTAACAACGGCTCGTTCACTGTGCCCGCTGGCACCCAACAGTTCTATGTGCGCGTGCTCACCCAAAGTGACGGTAACGCCGAAGGCGCCGAAGATTTTTCACTGACCGCATCGTTCACCTCGGCAGCGCTGCTCTATGCTGACCGCACCGGCTCTAACACCGCTTTGCGCCTTGGTGCCTCAGCTGCCGACATTGCCGTTATCCTCGACGATGGCAAAGGAAAAGCGTATGATGGCCGTGGCGGCAATACGGGCACACCCGATGATGACCGCACGATCAGCGTGACCGGCTACGGCCCGGTCAATGAGGTGTCGCAGTACGCGATGTTCACGGTGGAGGCCACGCCGGGGCAGCAGCTGGATCTGGATCTGCAGGCGGCTGCAGCGACTGGCACAGCGGCCACGCGCACGGGCTTTACCTACGAGTATTCGCTCGATGGCAGCACGGGCTGGACGACCTACAGCAGCTCCAGCAAGCCGACGGTGCCTGCGGGCGGCAAGGTGTATGTGCGGGTGGACATCCGTTCTGAGCAAGACAGCCCGGCGGTGTACGAGGGGCCTGAGCTCTTTGCACTCAAGGCCAGCTTCAGCAACAACTTGAGCAAGAACGCGGCGGCGGACACCACGATCGTGGACGATGGCACGGGCAGCAAGTACGGGCCGAACATCGATCCTACCAATGGTCCGAACACCAACACCACGGGCTTGGACGATGACCGCACGATCAGCGTGACCGGCTACGGCCCGGTCAATGAGGTGTCGCAGTACGCGATGTTCACGGTGGAGGCCACGCCGGGGCAGCAAGTTGAACTGAGTCTGCAAGATGCCAGCTTAGGCGAGCCTGCGGCTCACGCGCGCTTTAGCCTTGAGTACTCCCTGGACGGTACGACATGGTTGCCATACAGCACCAGCAATCGGTTCGTTGCTCCGTCGTCTGGCAAGGTTTTTGTACGGGTGGACATTCGCTCCGAGTCGGATACGGAGTTCGAGATCGCCGAGACCTTTGCCCTGAAAGCCAGTTTTGTCAATCTGCCGGTCAACAGCGCAGCGGCGGACACCTCCATCGTTGACGATGGCACAGGCGCTATTTTTGGTCCGAATGTAGATCCGGTTGATGGCCCAGATACCAACTTGTCCAATCTGGACGACGACCGTCCGAAGGCGTCTCCACCAATTGTTTTGCTGCCTGTCTTGCCTCCAGCGCGACCTCCCGAGCCCTTGTTGCCGCCACCGGTTGTTACAGCATCACAGACCTTCGCCTCGGCGTTGCAGCCACTGGCGCAGAGAACAAGTGCTCCCGCAGAGCTGCCGCTGGCCATGGTGGATGTCAAAACCAGTGCCTCTGGCTACCAGATTGCAGTCAACGACACAGCGTCTCCTGGCTTGTCGATCAACCGGGGTGTTACCGATCAATTCATTCAAAGCACCGCAGTATCGAGTAAGGTGAGTTTGCCGTTTGACGCGTTCATCCACTCCAACAAGGATGCGGTGATCAAGCTCCAAGCCAAGCAGGCCAGCGATGCGCCTCTGCCAAATTGGGTGCAATTCGACCCGGTAACGGGCGTGTTCGAAGTCACGCCGCCCAAAGGCTTCAAGGGCAAGCTGGACCTCAAGGTGATTGCACGCGACGACGATGGCCGCGAGGCCACGGCGATCTTCCAGATGTTCATTGGCGAGCAGTCGGCAGAGCAGACTCCGGCCAACCGTTTGCAGGGGCGCAGCAGTTTCAGCGAAAAGCTGCGACTGGCAGGCAAGCGTCCGGTTACGCTGGTGCGTGTCTCCGATGCAGCGCCCATCCCGGCGGCACGTGAAAGCGTGGTGAGGGTACGCGCTGGATGACGGATCGCTTATGGGACTTGTCCCACAAGGCGCGCCAGGCCGAGTCTGACCGCGAGCTGGGGTTCATTTTTGTCAACGACACGCTGGCTCTGGCGCCTTACCGCCAGGCCGCGTTGTGGCTGGCCGATGCGGGCGTTTGGTCGCTTTCGGGGGTGGTTCAGGTGGACGCCAATGTGCCCCATGCGCAGTGGCTCGATGCCGTCGCGCGGCATCTCCTGGCGTCCGGTGGCAATGGTGTTCGCCAGTTCACAGCCAGTGACCTGCCGCCCGAGTTGGCCGCCGAGTGGGGCCAGTGGTGGCCTGAGCATGCCCTCTGGCTGGGTTCCACTTCCAAGGCGGTGGTCGGCGTAGGCATTTTGTTGAGAGACAGCCCCTGGGAGTCTGACGAGCTGGCTTTACTGCAGTCCTGGGCAGAGGTCTGGTGGCACGCCTTTGTGGCCATGCACCGCCCGCGCGTTGGACGCTGGCGGGGTGCCAGATCGCGTGCCCAGAAAGCCTTGCGTTGGACGCCAGGCCTTGTCTGGTGGCGCCAGCGAGGCGTCCACGTCGGCGTGGCTCTGTTGCTGGTGATTTTCTGGCCAGTTCGGCTGACCGTGTTGGCACCTGGTGAGCTGGTGCCTGCGCATCCCCTGGTGATTCGCGCGCCGCTGGATGGCGTGATCGACGTTTTCCATGTGCAGCCCAACCAGCAGGTGCAGGCGCAGCAGCCCCTGTTCAGTTTCGACGAGATCGTGATCCAGTCGCGCATGGATGTGGCGCAGCAGGCCTTGGCCACCACCGAGACCGATTACCGCCAGACCAGCCAGCTGGCCCTGAACGATGCCAAATCCAAGACGCAACTGGGCCTGCTGCTGGGCAAGGTCGAGGAGCGTCGCGCCGAGATCCAGGCTTTGGAGGAGCAGCTGGCACGGGCTCGTGTGCTTGCACCTCAGGCCGGTGTGGTGCTCATGGACGACCCTGCCGAATGGATTGGCAAGCCCGTTGCCACTGGGGAGCGCATCTTGCGCATCGCCACGCTCGACGATGTGGAGGTCGAGGCCTGGGTGTCTTTGGCCGATGCGATTGCTCTGGCGCCCGGTGACGCCGTCACGCTCTACCTCAGTGCCAGCCCTTTGTCCCCGGTGTCGGCCACGGTGCGCTACATGGCCCACGATGCCGTGCCGCGACCTGACGGCACTTACGCTTACCGCGTGCGCGCCGCGCTGGACGCCAAAACACACCACCGTGTGGGCCTCAAGGGCACCACCAAGCTGCACGGTGGCTGGGTGCCCTTGTCTTACTGGGTGTTGCGTCGCCCGTGGGCCACGGTACGTGCGTACCTGGGGCTTTGAGCCATGGCCCTGCCCCGTTTGCGAGAAGAGCTGGATCTGCTGCCCGGCCCTACGCTGGCCGATGGTCAGCCCAGCTGGACCCTGCACGACCCGGTGCGCAACCAGTTCTTTCGAATTGACTGGCCTGCTCTGGAGGTTCTGCAGCGCTGGGACATGGATGACCCGGCGCTGATTGCAGCCGATGTGTCAGCTCATACCACCCTGGAGATGAGCGCTGACGATGTGGTGGAAGTGGTCAGGTTTCTGGTGCAGCAGCAGCTGGTGCACCCCGCGTCGTCCGATGGCGCTCAAAAAATGGCAGCGCAACTGGCGCGTATCCAGGGCACACCGCTGAACTGGTTGTTGCACCACTACCTGTTTTTTCGCATTCCGTTGGTCAAACCCGACGCCTGGCTGAGCCGCTGGCTGGCGGTGGCGCGCTTGTTCGCGGGCAAGACTTTTGCCGTGATGACGGCCATGGCCTTTTTGGCAGGCTTGACGCAGGTGTTTCGGCGCTGGGACGTGTTCAGTGCGTCCTTGGTCGACACCTTCAACCTTGAAGGTCTGCTGTCTTATGGCGTGGCTTTGTTTGTTGTGAAACTGCTGCATGAGCTGGGTCATGCGTTCACCGCCAAACACTATGGCTGCCGCGTACCTGCCATGGGGGTGGCCTTCCTGGTCATGTGGCCGGTGGCCTACACCGACACCAACGAAACCTGGCGATTGACCAACCGCTTTCACCGGCTGCGTGTGGCCAGTGCGGGCATCCTGACGGAGCTGGTGATTGCGGTCTGGGCTACGCTGGCCTGGGCGCTTTTGCCTGCAGGTGGTGTGCAGTCGGCAGCATTTGTGCTGGCCACCACCAGCTGGGTGGCCACACTGGCCATCAATGCCAGTCCCTTCATGCGCTTTGACGGCTATTTCATCCTGATGGATGCGCTGGACATGCCCAACTTGCATGGCCGCAGTTTTGCACTTGCCCGATGGAAGCTGCGCGAATGGCTGTTCGGCCTGGGTGATGAGCCGCCAGAGCATCTTTCCAGGCACAAAACGACCGCCATGATCGCATTCGCCTGGGCCACCTGGATTTACCGCCTGGTGCTGTTTTTGGGCATTGCGGTGCTGGTCTACCACTTCTTCGTTAAGCTGGTGGGCATCTTCCTCTTTCTGGTCGAAATTGTTTGGTTTGTGGCCAAGCCGATTGCCTCTGAAATCAAGGTGTGGCGCGAGCTGTGGCCACGCATCCCAAAGCAGTCCCGCAGCCGCCGCTCTTTGTGGTGGCTGTTGGTGCTGACGGCTTTGCTGATCTTGCCCTGGCCTGGCCGCATCACGGCCAGCGGTATGCTGCTGCCGCAGGATTCATGGCCTGTGTATGCGCCCGCTGGTGCCCGCATCGAATCCATGCCTTATCGGCATGTGCAGCATGCACAAGCGGGCAAGCCGCTGATCCATTTGTTCGTTCCTGACTTGGTCAGCCGTGAACGGGCCTTGCAGGCCAGGCAGGAGCAGCAGCAATGGCTGGCGACACGTTCCGGCTTTGATGAAGACATGCGCAAACGCTGGATGGTGGCAGAGCAGAGCCTGGTGACCACCCAGGCGGAGTTGCAGGGGGTGCAGGCAGAGCAGCAGCAGTTTCAGCCTGCAGCGCCCTACGACGGTGTCTTTTTGCTGGCAGATCCTGATTTATCGGTGGGGCAGTGGGTTGGCAAGAAAGAGTTGCTGGGCTTGCTGGTGCGCCAAGGCACGGGTTGGCGTGTGGAGACCTGGCTGGACGAAGACGATATTGCCCGCGTTCGGCTAGGGCAGAGTGCGCGCTTCTACAGCGATGCTGCCACGGGGGCATTGCTCAAATTGACGGTCTCGGCCATTGACCGCGATGCCGCCCGGCTTTTGCCGCGTAAAGAACTGGCCAGTGTTCTGGGGGGGCATGTGCTGACGCGTGAAAAAAACGGGCAATTGGTCCCGGAGCGTGCGGTGTATCGGGTGGCATTCGACGTCCATGACATGCCCGAATCCATGCAAGCCTTGTCGTGGCGAGGCCAGATCGTGCTGCATGCAGACTGGCAGAGTCCTGCGAGCCGCTATCTGCGTCAGGTACTGGCTGTTTTGGTGCGCGAGATCGGCTTCTGAGCCTGCTACAGTCAGGCGTCCAGCGTGATGACGCTGCTCCAGCTCAACTCAGGATCGGCTTCGTAATCCGCCACCAGCCAGGCGCGTGAAGGGTGCGCTGCCATGTCGCTCAGAAACTCGCGCACAACCAGCACGGAAGCCTGATCGAGCGAGACATAAGGCTGATCGAGACAGGTGATGGTTACGCCGCTGGCCAGCAGACCCACCAGGCCCACTTTGCGGCGGCTGCCGGTCGACAGCATGAACAGGCGTTTGCCCAGGTGCTCCTGCAATTGCAGTGCATGGGTCAGATCGGCCTGCAGCTGAGCGTTCCAGCGGGGGCAGCGCGTCTGCAGTTCGGCCCAGACTTCTTCGGGGATGTGCTGGTCAAGCCCAGGCAAGCGCAGGTCCAACCACAAGGCATCTTCCACGCTCTCACTGTGTTCGCGCAGCAATCGGGTTTTGCCGCTGCCCTCGTCTCCGGTGACGGCGTTGAGGCCCGGCAGGATGCGCAGACCCTGCCATTGCAGCAGCGGCGCAGTATTGGGCGAATGGATGACCTGATTCCACATCCGTTCAATGCTAACAGCGGCAGGACCAGGCATGGATGCCCGATCGAGTCGGGCATGACAGACAGGGGGTGTCATCCTCGGGCTTGACCCGAGGATCCAGTAAAGAAACAGCCACTGCATAAAATGAAATGATGCGTCCTTACAAGATCCCCGAATCCGTGCTGGTCGTGATCCACACGCCCGCGCTGGATGTTCTGCTGATCCGCCGCGCCGATGCGGGCACCTGGCAGTCGGTCACGGGCAGCAAGGACCACCCCGATGAAAGCTGGTGGGACACGGCAGTGCGTGAGGTAGGTGAGGAGACCGGCATTGATGCGCTGCAGCCGCATTGCCAGCTGGCCGATTGGGGGCTGGAAAATATTTACGAGATTTACCCGGCCTGGCGCTGGCGTTACCCACCACACGTGAGTCACAACACCGAGCGTGTGTTTGGCCTGCAGCTGCCCCAGCGGCATCCGGTGGTGCTGAGCCCCAAAGAGCACACCGAGTCGGTCTGGTTGCCTTGGCATGCGGCGGCTGACCAGTGCTTTTCGCCGTCCAATGCCGAGGCCATTTTGATGTTGCCTCGCTTCATGACGCCGGTCTGGTGATGA
>JACCDS011645952.1_pt1 | contig 12056 bp, 10 predicted proteins | sample 7446441 | NCBI WGS metagenome assembly JACCDS01 (sample SAMN15323445, study PRJNA562643) | freshwater metagenome | isolation source: river surface water | place: USA:Blue River Watershed | collected 2017-08-17
GATCAAGAACCTGAACAGCTTCAAGTTCATGCAGCAGGCCATCGACTACGAGGTGCGCTGGCAGATCGAGCAGATCGAGGACGGCCATGCGATCCAGCAGGCCACGGTGCTGTTCGACCCCGATACCGCTGAAACGCGTGCCATGCGCACCAAGGAAGACGCGGCCGATTACCGCTACTTCCCCGACCCGGACCTGCCGCCGCTGGTGATTGAGCGCGAGTGGGTGGAGCGCGTGCGCGCCAGCATGACCGAGCTGCCCCGTGCCATGGCCGAGCGCTTCGTGGCCAGCTACGGCCTGCCTGAGTACGACGCCACCACGCTGACGCAAAGTCCGGCCATGGCCGCCTACTTCGAGCCCGCCGCCAAGGCCTGCGGGCAGCCCAAACTGGCCAGCAACTGGATCATGGGCGAGGTGTCTCGTCGCCTGAATGCGGAGGCAAAAGACATCGCCCAGACACCGGTAAGTGCGCAGCAACTTGCTGCGCTCATCGCTCGCATCGCCGACAACACCATCAGCAACAACGCTGCCAAGCAGGTGATGGACGCGCTGTGGTGTGGCGAGGCGCCCGATGGCGAGTCTCAAGCCCAGGTCGATGCGCTGATCGAGGCCAAGGGCCTGAAACAGATGAACGACAGCGGTGCGCTGGAAGCCATCATCGATGAGGTGCTGGCCGCCAACGAGAAGAACATCGCCGAGTACCGCGCGGGCAAGGACAAGGCATTCAACGCCCTGGTCGGTCAGGTCATGAAGGCCAGCAAGGGCAAGGCCAATCCGGGGCAGGTCAACGAACTGTTGAAGGCCAAGCTGGGCTGAAGCCGATCAGCGGCTGGGCTGTTCAGCCCAGAGCCGTTGCAGTAACTTCAGTTCTTCGTCAAAGCGCGCGTTGATGCGCGCTTTTTCACGTTCCTGATCGGCAAAGTACTGCACCAGCGCGGCCCGTTGTTGGGCGTTGTTGGCCTGGCGGTGCTTGAGCCATTCCGGCGCCTTGCTGGGGTCTTTTTGGTAGAACTCCATCTCGGCCGAAATGTCGGTGCGCTGCTTGTCCAGATCCTGCTCCCGGCGGCGCGCGGTAGCGATCAGGTCGTCCACCGTCTGCAAGGCTTCGTCGCGCGCGTGTTGATGTGCCGGCTCGTTGGGGAAGCGCGATAAGAGCAATTGCTCACGCCGCTTGTCTTCGTTCTGGCGGGCGGCGGCCTCAGCGTCGGCGCGTTTGCGGGCTTCGTCGCGAGCCTTTTCTTCGGCCGTCAGTGATGGGGGGACGATCCGCTTCAGGCTGCCACTGGGATTGAGTTCACGCTGCTCCCGGTCCATGCATTCGCGGATTGGGCGGTCGGCAGTGATCTTGCGGCCCTGCGCATCCACGCAGGTGTAAATGCCAGTTTGGGCCTGCACCGGTGTGGCCGCCATCCAGCCCGCCATCAACCAGGCCGCTCCCGCGCCCCAGGTGGTGGACGACAACCCACGGCCTGGGTGCGGTTCGGGTTCGGTCGAATATTGCGGGACGGCCAGTTTCATGAATTCAAGCTTGGATCAGGTTACGCCATAACGGTCACGGTAAGCCCGCACACGCTCTCGATGCTGTGCCACACTTCCTCCCGTTTCCTGTTCCAAGTATTGCAGCAAATCTGCCAGTTTGGCAATGGCGCACACTTGCAGGCCCAATTGTTCGCGCACATACTGCACCGCGCTGTAGGGCACGTCCTCCACTTGGCCGTCCGGGCCGACTTCGGTCGCCATTTCCTGACGGTCCAGTGCAATCGCCACCGCATGGGGGGTGGCGCCTGCCGCCTTGATGAGCGCGATCGATTCGCGCGCAGCGGTGCCAGCACTCATCACGTCGTCGATGATGAGCACGCGGCCCTGCAGCGCCGCACCCACCAGGGTGCCGCCTTCGCCGTGGTCCTTGGCTTCCTTGCGGTTGTAGGCAAAGGGCAGGTTGCGGCCCAGGCGCGCCAGTTCAATGGCCACCGCTGCCGCCAGCGGAATGCCCTTGTAGGCGGGGCCGAAGATCATGTCGAACTCGACGCCGCTGGCCAGAATGCGCTTTGCGTAAAACTCGGCCAGACGCCCCAGCTTGGCGCCATCGTCGAACAGACCGGCGTTGAAGAAGTAGGGTGACAGCCGCCCGGCCTTGGTTTTGAATTCGCCGAAGCGCAACACGCCCGATTCCACCGAAAATTGCACAAAGGCCTGGGCCAGCGCGTCTTGTGCGCCCGGCGTGTTCGCTTCAACCACCATGGGGAAAATCCTTGTTCAAACTGACCAGCCTCAACCTCAACGGCATCCGTTCCGCCACGTCCAAAGGGCTGGAAGACTGGGTCGCGGCCACTGCGCCCGATTGTATTTGCGTGCAGGAACTCAAAGCCCAGGCGCCCGACGTGGCCGGCAAGTTCGAGCAGTTGGCAGGCCTGCAAGGGCACTTTCACTACGCACAAAAAAAGGGCTACTCGGGCGTAGCGGCGTACAGCCGGCACGAACCCAGTGACGTGATCGTCGGCATTGGCAACGCCGAGTTTGACGACGAAGGCCGCTACGTGGAGCTGCGGTTTGACACTCCCGCGCGCAAGCTCAGCATTGTCAGCAGCTACTTTCCCAGCGGCTCGTCGGGGGAAGACCGGCAAGCCGCCAAATACCGGTTCCTGGACCTGATCTACCCCTGGCTCGCTGCCCTGCGTGCCGGGCGGGAGGTGATTTTGTGCGGTGATGTGAACATCGCCCATCACGAAAAGGACCTGAAGAACTGGAAGGGCAACCTCAAGAACAGCGGCTTTTTGCCCGAAGAACGTGCCTGGATGACTCGGCTGCTGACCGAAGGTGGCTGGGTGGACGTGTACCGACAGTTGCACCCTGACGAGACCGAAGCTGCCTACACCTGGTGGAGCAACCGCGGACAGGCCTGGGCCAAGAACGTGGGCTGGCGGATTGACTACCACCTGGCCACGCCGGGCCTCGCGCAGCAGGCGAGGGCAGCACAGGTGTACAAAGAGCAGCGGTTCAGCGACCACGCCCCCCTGACCGTCGAGTACCAGTTTCAAATCTGATCGCTCGCGGGTGGCAGTTGATCTGCGGCCACGGTGCAAATCCAGTATGCTGACTGGGTAGTGCTTTGGCGACACGCCTCATGGAAAAATCAACCGCCGTTGCGGGGTGTATGGCGTGTGGCAGGGCGCCTCAAGGATCGCCTTCGGAGAGGGATGAGCATGCAAGTGGTGGATGAGCACAGCCCGCTGTGGCGCGCAGCCATGGAGACGATGTTTCATGCGGACTCCCCGGTCGGCAAAGCCGTGCTGGATAGGAATTTCCGCTACCTGCAGATCAACCAGACGCTGGCTTCGTTCAACGGCCGCACGGTGGAGGAGCACCTGGGACACACGGTGCAAGAGGTGCTGCCGGAGGCGTTTCCGACGCTGCTGCCGCTGCTGGATCAAGTGATCTCGCAAGGCAAACCCGCCCACTTTCGCATCAGCGTGGTCATGCCGGGTGGCGACGGGCAAGAGGCCGAATGGGAGGCGAGTTATCTGCCCATCCATTTGCCTGACGGCAGCGTGGCGGGTATCTACGTGCAGGCGGTCAACCTCACGGCCAAGCTGCTGGCCGAGCGGGCGTTGGCCGACAGTGAGAAGCACTTGCGCCGTGTTCTCGACAGCCTGTTTGCTTTCGTGGGGGTTCTGTCCCCCGATGGCACCTTGCTGCAGGCCAACCGCGCCCCACTGGAGGCCGCAGGCATCGATGTGCAAGATGTGATCGGCAAGCCATTCTGGGACACCTACTGGTGGAACTATTCCGATGAGGTGCGAGATTGGCTGCGAACGGCCTGCGGGCGTGTCGCTGCGGGTGAAATGGTGCGCAAGGACGTTGTGGTGCGCATGAGGGGCGATTCGCGCATGGGGCTGGACTTCATGCTGGTCCCGATGCGCGATGACGATGGCAACGTCTCTCATCTGATTCCCTCGGCCATTGACATCTCCGACCGTCTTGCCGCGCAGCAGCGCATCGAATCGGCGCTGCGTGAGCGCACCGTACTGCTGCAGGAAGTTCACCATCGTGTGAAGAACAACCTTCAGATCATTGCCAGCCTGCTGCGACTTCAAGGCCGCGCGGCTGAGCCCGAAGTGGCGCTTGCATTGCAGGACAGCGAGAACCGCGTCATGGCGATGGCCCTGACGCATCAGCTGCTGTACGAGCGCACTGATTTCTCGGCCCTTGAGCTGGGGTCTTACCTCAAGCGCCTAGTTGGCAGCCTTCGGGACGCCCACGGCCCTTTGATGGCTCGGATCCAGCTGAAGGTGGAGGCGCCCGACAGCGGGCTGCACATCGAGTTGAGTCAGGCGGTGCCGGTCGCGCTCGTGGTCAACGAGCTGCTCACCAACGCCTTGAAGCATGCTTTTGTACCGGATCGGACAGGTACGATCGAAGTGAAGGCTGCTCGGGTGGCCGATCAGATCGCGGTCACCGTGAGCGATGACGGGTGCGGCCTGCCGGCAGACAGCCTGCTTGCCGAGGGCTCCGGGCTCGGGTTCAGTCTGGTGACGCTGCTGACGCAGCAGCTGCGCGGACACATGGTCTGGCCTCAGCCCGAGCGCCCTGGCGCCACATTCATTCTCAGCCTTCCGTTGGGCACAGAAACGATATGAGCACCATTTCAGTGTCGGAGATCGACGACGAGCGCTGCACCGTGCTGATCGTCGAGGATGAGTTGATCTTCGCCCTCGACCTCAAGCAGACTTTGACGGGGCTGGGCTACCACGTGCTGGGCATTGCCAGCAGCCAGGGTGATGCTGTTCGACAGATCCTGACGCATCGCCCCGATGTAGTGTTGATGGACATCAACCTGGGATCGGGTGGCGATGGCATAGGCGCGGCGCTGGAAGTCAGCAAGACGATCGACCTGCCCATCGTGTTCCTGACCGCTTACGCGGACAACGACATCCTGCGCCGCGCCGGGGATGTGGCACCCTATGGTTACTTGGTCAAACCGGTCCAGCAACGGGACTTGCACGCGGTGGTGCAGATGGCGTTGGCGCGTTTCCGGGCCTCCATCGGGCGCTTGCGCGCGGAGCGACGGTTGCGTCTGGCGTTGGACAGTGCCAAGCTGGGCCTGGTCACATTGCCGACGGGGGCGGATCTGGTCGAGATTGAAGGCCATTTTCCACCGACGGCCGCAGAGGCTGTCCAAGGCATGCGGATGCCCCTGGAGCACTTTCTGAGCCACCTGTCTGCGAGCGCCCGTTCTCAGGTGAGCCAGTTGCTCGAGCAGGGAGGTGACTTGCACTTGATTGCGCGCTGGCAGGCCGGCGACGATGCCATGATGCAATGGCTCGAAGTGCACGCCAGTTATGTCGAGAACGAGCGCGCGGTGATCGGGATTTGCCGCGACGTGACGCAGCAAATCCAGCAGCAGGACGAGTTGCGCCAGGCCGCGGTGGTGTTTGAATCGGCGGCAGATGCCATCCTGATCTTGGATGCCCAAGATCGCGTCATGACCGCCAACGCGGCATTCAGCCGCCTGACGGGTTGGCGGCTGGATGAGATTCGAGGTCGTCATCCCAACGATTTCCTGCACGCGCGCAGGGGCGAAGACCGGGAGCTCCTGCAGCAGACGCCAGTGGATGCGCAGGGCCACGCCGAAGTTGTCTGCCGGCGAAGTGATGGAACGACTTTCCCGGGGTGGGAGCATGTGGCCCCCGTCAGCGACGAGCAGGGTCGCGTCACGCAACGTGTGCTGACTTTCACCGACATTTCAGCGCTGCGCACCGCCGAGAGCAAGGTCAGGCACATGGCGTTTCACGATGCCCTGACGGGTCTGGGCAACCGCCACCAGCTCAGAGAGTCTCTGTCTGCCCTGGCCGCTGATCGGCTCGCGTGCCTGATGTTCATCGACCTGGATGGCTTCAAAGTCATCAATGACAGCCTCGGGCACGATGCGGGAGACCGGCTGTTGGTCACGATCGCGCGCCGCATCGAGAGCATGCTTCGTCAGGGCGATGTCGCGATCCGGCTCGGTGGCGACGAATTCGTCCTGCTGATCCAGAATTTTGAAATGGACAAGGTCGACGGGGTGGCGCAACGTGTGCTGGACGCCTTGCGTGCGCCGGTCGATATGCAGTCTGGGGGTTCGGTGCAGGTGTCAGGCAGTCTGGGCATTGCGATGTTTCCGCGCGATGGCGCTGACGCCGATGCTCTGCTGCGCTCGGCGGACATTGCGATGTACGCCGCCAAAGCGGGCGGACGCAACCGGTTTGCCCATTACCAGCCTTCCATGGCCCTCATGGCCAATCAGCGCCTCGCGATCGAGCAGGGCCTGATGCAGGCCATGGAGAATGGCGAGTTGTCCCTGCACTGGCAACCTCAGATCGATCTGGAGTCCCGCCGTGTCGTGGGTGCCGAGGTCTTGTTGCGCTGGCAGTCGGCTCAGGGTGGCAATGTCCCGCCCGACCGATTCATCCCGATCGCGGAGGAGTCTGGGCTGATTCAACCGCTGGGCCGCTGGGTATTGCGACAGGCGCTTGCCCAGTGGGGGCAGTGGTGGAAAGAGGGTCTGGTCGATGGCCGGGTCTCGGTCAATGTGTCTGCGCTTCAGCTGCAGGAAGCGTCGTTCGCGGACGAGCTGGCCCACGAGCTGCAGGCCTCGGTGTTGCCACCGCATTTGCTTGAGATCGAGGTCACTGAAACCGCGTTGCAACGCATCTCGCGGGTGGACGAAAAGCTCAGCCGCATCAAGGAACTGGGAGTTGGCATCGCGCTGGACGATTTCGGCACCGGGTATTCGTCGCTGGCGATGCTGAAGATGCTGCCGTTGAAGCGTCTCAAGGTGGATCGCGCCTTCGTGCAAGATGTGGTGACCAACCGTTCTGATCAGGCCATCGTGCGCGCCATCGTTGCGATGGCAGGTGCCATGGGCATGGCGTTGATCGCAGAGGGCGTGGAGCACCACGACCAAAGCAATTGGCTGCGAGATGCGGGGGTGCTGGAAGCCCAGGGCTGGCTGTTCGCCAAAGCCATGCCGGCCGACGAGTTTTTGAACTGGGTGCGGGCCGGCTGATGGCTCAGTTTCGCGCCTTCCCGTCTCTGGCATGATCAGGGTCGCCGCCTGCGCCGACACATCGTCCCATGGAAACCTCACTCTCCACCTCATCCCAACCCTGGCAGCACGATCACCATTTCTACCGGCCCAGCGCTGCTGCCGAACGTGGCACCCGCGCGGTGCTGTGGATCACGCTGGTGGCGATGGTGGTGGAAATCGGTGCGGGTTGGTGGCTGGGCTCCATGGCACTGCTGGCGGATGGTTGGCACATGAGTTCGCACGCAGCGGCCATCGGGGTGAGCGCTCTGGCGTACGCCGCCGCGCGCCGCTGGCAGGCCGATCAACGCTTTGCGTTTGGCACCTGGAAAATCGAGGTGCTGGGCGGCTTTGCCAGCGCGTTGTTCCTCCTGGGCGTGGCTGCCTTGATGGCGGTGGCATCGCTTCAGCGCTTGGTGGAGCCGCAACCCATCCAGTTCCGCGAGGCGGTCGGGGTGGCGGTGATCGGGCTGCTGGTCAACGTGGTGTGCGCGGTCATTCTGGGGCGCGTCCACCACCATGACCATGGCGCTCATGCGGGTCATCATGCCCAACACCATCACCATCACCTCGACGACCTGAACCTGCGCTCTGCTTACCTGCATGTGCTGGCTGACGCACTGACCTCGGTCCTCGCGATCGTGGCGCTGGTGGGGGGCTGGGTGTGGGGTTGGGTGTGGCTGGACCCGGTGATGGGCCTTGTCGGTGCGGTGCTGGTGGCGGTCTGGGCCAAGGGTTTGATCGCCGAAACCAGCCGCGTGTTGCTGGACCGGGAAATGGACCACCCGGTGGTGGCCGAAATCCGCGAAGTGATCGATCAACTACCGGTCAGCGCGAGCCTGACCGATCTGCACGTCTGGCGCGTGGCCCGCGATGCATATGCCTGTGCGCTCACGGTGGTGTCCAGCGATCCGACGTTGACGCCGATGCGGGTGCGCGAGGCGTTGGCCGTGCACGAGGAGCTGGTGCATTGCACCATTGAGATTCACTTGACGAGCGCACGCAACCAACCGTGACCGCTGACGAGGACCACGCCAGCCAGCACCATGCCCGCGCCGGCCAGGAAGGCGGGTTCGATCGGCTCGCTGAGCAGCCAGGCGCCCAGCACCACACCAAACAAAGGGGTCAGGAAAGAAAACACCCCCAGCCTTGACGCCAGGTAGTGCCGCAGCAGCCAGAACCACACCAGAAAGCTCAGGAACGAGACAATCACCGCCTGGAACGCCAGGCTGGCCCACACCGCCGGTATGGGGTTGAAGGTGGTTTGACCGATCAGCCACGCCATGGGCGTGAGCAGCACAAAGCCGCACACCAGTTGGTACAGCAGGGTTTGCGTGGCTGGCAACTGTGCAATCCGGGTGGTGCGGATGACCACCGTGGTGGCGCCCCAGGCCGCGCCGCCGAGCAAACCCAGGAAATCGCCCCACAGCATGGCCGACAGGTTTTGCGCAGGTGAGGAGTTGTCCCTCAGCAGAAACGCGACCGCCATGCCGCCGAACGCCAGCCCGATGCCACCCCATTGCAGAGGTGCCAGCCGTTCGGACTGCAATTTCCAGTGCAGGCCCAGCGCTGCAAAAATGGGCGCCGTGTACAGAAACACCACCATGTGCGCTGCGCTGGTGTGCCGCAGGCCTTCGCCCACCAGCATGAATTCCAGCGCGAACAAGGTGCCCACCACCAGGCCGGCCTTCCATTGCCCGTCGCTGAAGTCCATGCGCTCGCCGCGCCAGGCCATGAACAGCGCCACCAGCACCGCAGCCAGGCCTGAACGCAGTGCAATCTGCAACATCGGGGAAAAGTCGTTCGCGGTTCCTTTGAGCACGATTTGCTGCAATGCCCACAGCAGGCACAGGCTGAGCATGATGCCCACGGCGCGGGCGTCCAGGTTTTGTCGGTGGTCCACGGGTCGAAAGCTACAGATAGTGGTCAGGTGGCGAGGTTGGCAATGCCGCTGGCCACGTGGCCAGCCGGCACATGGCGGGCGGCGTGTTCAATGTGGCCAGTCTGGTCGTCAAAGAAAAAGTCGGGCTCGAACTCGCGCAGGAATTCGCCCTTGGGCAGACCGCCCAGGAACATGGCTTCATCCACTTCGATGTTCCAGTCCATGAGCGTGCGAATCGCACGCTCATGCGCCGGGGCACTGCGCGCGGTCACCAGCGCGGTGCGTATGCGCATGGCCGCCGTGCCAGCGTTTTGCAATCGATGTAAGGCTTCAAGCAGAGGCTTGAAGGGGCCGCCAGGCAGAGGCTGCGTGGCATGGCTCTGCTCGTGTTGCTGGAAGGCGGGCAGGCCTTGCGTCTGGTAGATGCGCTCGGCTTCGTCGGAAAACAGCACCGCGTCGCCGTCGAACGCGATCCGCACTTCGGTCGGGTGGGCGTCACTGGCACGCACCGAATGGGGATACACCTGAGCCGCTGGTACGCCATTGTCGAGCGCAGAACGCACATCGCTCAGGTGGGCCGACAGGAACAGGTTGGCCCGCAAAGGGCGCAGGTAGCGCCAAGGAGCTTCGCCGCGGGTGAACACGCCGCGCTGGATGGGCAATCCGTAATGCTGGGCAGAGCGGAACACCCGCATGCCCGACACCGGGTCGTTGCGCGAGAGGATGACCACCTCCACCCGAGGGTGCTCGGCGTCGTTGAAGCTCAGCAGCTTGCGCACCAGCGAAAAAGCCACCCCGGGCCCAGCCGGTTGCTCAAGCCGTTCCAGTTGCAGGCGCATGTAGGCACGGTCATCGCCTTGTTCAAAAACTTCGTTCTCTGCTTCGAAATCGAACAGCGCTCGAGAGGAAATGGCGACAACCAGTTGGCCGTCCAGGGTGGCGGGCATGGGTGGGCAGGGCGGTTTGTGGGGGTGCGATGGAGCCAGCGGGTCAGGTGCACCAGTATGTCACGGCTGGCGCCAGCGTGCAGCCCCATCATCGTCCCAGACCAGCACGCGCCATGCACCGTGCTCGCACGGGGTGTTGGGCCAGTCGGCGGCTTGCAGTGGCGTTTGTTGGCGGGTCAGCAGCACATCCACAGCTCGGATGACGCCGGCGTGGGTGATCCAGACCACGCGTTGTGGCGGCATGTTGGGTCCATCGGGTCGGGCCTCCAGCACAGCGGCCCCCACCCGTTGCAGCACTGAGGCGACGTTCTCACCACCCCCCGGTCGGTGGTGGTGGAATTCGTCCGTCCAGGCGTCGAGCGCCGTGCGGGCGATGTCGCTCCAGCGCTGGCCTTCCCAGGTGCCAAAGTCCATTTCGGCCAGCCGGGCGTCGCTCTCGAACGGCGGAGCCGCCAACGTTGCCGGCAGCAGCGCCTGTACCCGACGGGCCAGTTGCTGTGCCCGCAAGGCCGGGGAGGTGTACAGCCGCAGCGGTTTGGGCGAGTTGCGGTGTGCTGACCACAAGGCCTGGGCCAGCGCCTGCGCGCTGGTGCCGGTGTGTTCGTGTTCAGCCGGCACGTCGAGCCGGCCATAGCACACACCGGGCGCGACTTGCGGACGAGGGTGGCGTACCAGCCAGAGTTCTGTGTGCGTCATGATCGCAGCGGTCCCACGGATGCCCGACCCTAGCGCGAACCCATGGCCAGTGCCATGGCCAGGTAGAAACCGATTTCGCTCACCTGCTGGGCGGCACCCAGTCCGTCGCCGGTGAAGCCTTGCAGCCGGCGCTGTAAGCGCCAATGGACCAGCGCCCAACCGGCCACCGAGCCCATCAGGCCCCAGCCCAATACGGCGGCGGTCCGCTCACCGTTGAGCAGCCCGCCCAGCCAGGGTGACGCCACCCCGTGGGCCAGCCACAGGGCCAAGGCCACCGCCAACACCAACCAGGCTGCCCCGGCCCACAGGGAGCTGGCGGAAATCTGGTCGGCGAGCGGCTTGGACTTGCTGCCCGCCGCGTCGCCCACGTGCGGCAACCAGCGGATGGTCAGCAGCGGCCAGGTGCGTGAAGCCACATGCGCCAGCCACAGCGCCAGCAGTGCACCCGCCAAAGACAGTTGCCCCAGCACCGCCAACAGCCCCACCTTGGCCAGCAGTGCCAGCACCAGCGCCATGGCGCCAAAGGCGCCAATGCGCGAGTCTTTCATGATCTCCAGCGCCCGCTCGCGCTGGTAGCTGCCGCCCAGTCCATCGGCCAGGTCGGCCAGGCCATCTTCGTGAAAGCCGCCAGTGAGCAGCACCGTGGCGATGGAGCAGAACACCGCTGCCACCCAGGTGATGCCCGCTACCGGTGGCAGGTGCCAGCACAGCAGACCGTACACCCCCGCCGCCACCGCGCCCACCACCCAGCCCACACCCGGAAAGTGTGCTGCGCTGGCGCGCAGCATGGCAGGGCTGAAGCCGACCCATTGCGCCAAGGCCCCGGTCACCGGAATGCGGGTGAAGAACTGCAACGCCAGCAGAAAATGCTTCACAGCTTGCATGGTGGGCCGGCTGTGCCGGTCAGTTCAGGAACAGCCGGTATACCGGGTTCTCCGTCTCTTCCACGTAGGGGTAGCCCAGCGTGTCCAAAAATTTCTGGAACGCTTTACCGTCCTTGGCAGGCACCTGCAGCCCCACCAGGATGCGGCCGTAATCTGCGCCCTGGTTGCGGTAGTGGAACAGGCTGATGTTCCAGCCAGGACGCATCAGGCTCAAAAACTTCAGCAGCGCGCCCGGCCGTTCGGGGAACACGAAGCGCAGCAGGCGTTCGTCCTGCGCCAGCGCAGAGCGGCCGCCCACCATGTGGCGGATGTGTTCCTGCGCCAAGTCGTCGTGCGTTAGGTCCAGCGTGGCAAAGCCGTGCTTGGTGAAGGGGGCGGCGATCTTGCTGCTTTCGCCTTTGCCGTGGGTGGTCAGCCCCACGAACACGTGCGCGCGCTGTTCGTCGCTGATGCGGTAGCTGAACTCGGTGACGTTGCGCGGGCCGCCCGGCAGGCCGCCGATCGCTTCCAGAAAACGCTTGAAACTGCCGCGTTCCTCGGGGATGGTGACGGCAAAAAGAGCCTCCCGCTCCTCGCCCACCTCGGC
>JACCDS012508014.1_pt1 | contig 12056 bp, 9 predicted proteins | sample 7446441 | NCBI WGS metagenome assembly JACCDS01 (sample SAMN15323445, study PRJNA562643) | freshwater metagenome | isolation source: river surface water | place: USA:Blue River Watershed | collected 2017-08-17
GTAGCCCTGGGGAATGCCCACATCGGCGGCCTGCAGGCCGGCGCGCACGCGGGCGATGGTGCCGTGGTGGTCCGTGCCCTGGATGTTGACCACCTTGGTGAAGCCCCGCTCCCACTTGGCGATGTGGTAGGCCACGTCGGGCACGAAGTAGGTGTAGCCACCGTCCTTCTTGCGCATCACGCGGTCCTTGTCGTCGCCATAGTCGGTGCTCTTGAGCCACAGCGCGCCGTCTTGCTCGTAGGTTTTGCCAGCGGCCACCAGCTGGCCCACGGTGGCTTCGACGCGACCGCTGGTGTACAGGCGGGACTCCAGGTAATAGTGGTCGAACCGCACCTCAAAAGCCTTCAGGTCCAGGTCCTGCTCGTGGCGCAGGTAGGCCACGGCGAACTGGCGGATGCCGTCCAGGTCGTCCACGTCGCCGCTGGCGGTGAACTCGCGGTCATCGGCCTTGACGGTTTGCTTGGCCAGAAAGTCGTTGGCAATGTCCTGGATGTAGTCGCCGTTGTAGAACGCCTTGCTGGCAGGGTTGGCAGGGTCGGTGGGCCAGCAGTCGTCACCGGGCTTGAAGCCTTTGGCGCGCAGTTGCGTGCTGTTGGCCAGGGTTTGGATTTGCACGCCCGCGTCGTTGTAATAAAACTCGCGGTGCACGGCCCAGCCCTGGGTGGCCAGCAGGTTGCAGATGGCGTCGCCCAAAGCAGCCTGGCGGCCATGGCCCACGTGCAGCGGGCCGGTGGGGTTGGCCGACACGAATTCAACCAGCACACGCTGGCCATTGGCAGCCTGCGAGCCGAATGCAGCGCCTTGTGCCAGCACCTCGTGCACGATGGCCTGTTTGGCCGCCGCCTTCAGCCTGATGTTGATGAAGCCGGGGCCGGCAATGTCCAGCGCCTCGACCCATTGGCTGAAAGCCGGTGTGGCACGCAAGGCGGTGCACAGCGCCTCGGCCACCTGACGCGGGTTTTGCTTGAGGGGTTTGGCCAATTGCATGGCGGCGGTACAGGCAAAGTCGCCGTGCGCGGCCACCTTGGGCGATTCGAAAACGGCCTTGTCAGCCGAACCGGGAGCGAGCTTGTCGAGTTCTGTGGCCAGTGCAGCCAGCAGGTCTTGTTTGATTTGGAGCATGGGACCGATTTTAGGTGCCCCTCGGCCACACACGGCCCGGGGGTGCACATCTGGGCCACCCACCTTTCGCGCCACAGCTGCCCGTGTGTTGCAACGCAACGGCGCAACGTTGCATTTGTTCACAACCGCGCAGGCCAGCGCACCAACGGTCACACACTGCGGCGCACAATGTGCACGCAGCCTGCCGTTTTGGCCTGCGCCCTTTTTCAATGTGCACAAAGGACTTTCAAATGATCAAACTTGCATCCACCATCGCCCTGGGCCTGGCACTGGCCACCGGCACGGCCTTCGCGGCCGAGCCCACCGCACAGCAAAACAAAATGAAAACGTGCAACGCCGATGCCAAGACCAAAAACCTGGCGGGCGAAGAGCGCAAGGCGTTCATGAAAGAGTGCCTCAGCGCCAAGGCCGCGGCCCCCGTTGACGGCAAAACTGCCCAGCAGGAAAAAATGAAGTCTTGCAACGCCGATGCCAAAACCAAGGCATTGAAAGGCGAAGAACGCAAGTCATTCATGAGCAGCTGCCTGAAAGGCTGACCGCGTCGCGTGGCACGCCAGCGTGCCGCCTCGCACAAGGCGTCCTGCAAACAGCGGGGCGCCTTTTTTCATGATTTTTTGGCCTTTTACGCTTTATTTATATCAATAGTTTGCTATTGATTGCGCACCAAACAGCGTGCCGCAGCGGTCTTGACGGCATCGGTCAACCGCCGGGCTGACGGGGCTTCGCGCTCCCAGTGCTGCCAATACAGCATCACGTCAACCGCCGCGCCGGGCAACAGCTCCAGCAACGGGGGCCGACCGGGCTGTGCCGCCCGGGTGGCCAAATGCTGGTCGGGCACCATGCCCCAGCCCAAACCCAATTCAATGGCCATTTCAAACCCATCGACAGCCGGGGCAAAGTGGCGGGGATAGGCGGGCTGCTTCAGGCCAAAGTACTGGTGCAAAAACGCGTCTTGCAACCCGTCTTTCCGGTTGAAGATGACCGCAGGCGTGGCCAACAGCCTGTGGATGGACAGGCCCCCGCCGGGTGCCTGCACGGCTTCCAGCAGCGAGGCAGCCCCCACGCACCGGTAACGCATGGTGCCCAGCGGCTCGGCCACACAACCGCGCATGGCCTGTGACAGCGTGGTGACACAGCCCTGCACGTCACCGCTTTTCAGGGCATCGTGCGTGTGGTCCTGGTCGTCAAGCACGATGTCAAGCAGCAAGCGCTGTGCCGCCAACAACGGTGCCACGCCGGGCAAAAACCAGCTGGCCATCGAGTCTGCATTGATGGCCACGCTCAAGGTTTGCCACGGGTCAGCCCCATCGCCGCCCCGGTTCAGGCCTTTGAGCAAATCGGCCTCCATCAGGCGCACCTGGCGAACGTGCGTGAGCAGCGCCTGGCCAGCCGCCGTGGCCCGCACGGTTTTGCCCCGCACCAGCAAGCGCTGGCCCAACGCCTGTTCAAGCGATTTGATGCGCAGCGACACCGCCGCCAGCGTCACGTTCAGTGACTGCGCTGCGGCCAAAAAGCTGCCCTGCTCGGCCACGGCGGCCAAGGCATCGAGCTGACGTGCGTCAAACATCCGATTTTTTATTAAAAATTTATTGATCGAATTGAATTCAAGTCAATTCTATTTAATTTTAAGCACCTCGAAACCATACTCACCGCCATCGACATCCCCGTCAGCTGACTGCTTGCCCACACCATGAACACCCTCGCCCTGCCCATTTTCAGCCCCACGTTCACCGCTGGCATGGCGTTGAGCCTGTCATTGATCATGGCCATCGGGCCACAAAACGCCCACGTGCTGCGCATGGGGCTGCAACGCCAGCACGTGTGGCTGACGGTGGCCGTGTGCATCGTGGCCGATGTGTTGCTGATTGCACTGGGCGTGCTGGGGCTGGCCCACCTGGGCGGCCTGTCGGACAAGCTGCAAGGCGCCCTCGTGGGAGCGGGTGTGCTGTTTCTGGCGGTGTACGGCTGGGAGGCTGCCCGCCGCTTCCTGCGCCCCACACCTGTGGTTGCATGGGAGGCACAACCGGTCCAACATGCTGACGGCAGCACGGCCACCGCGAACCCCCCCGGCATCAGCCGCCGACAGGCGGTGCTGTCAGCGCTGGCGTTTTCGTGGTTGAACCCGCACGCCTGGCTGGACACGGCGGTGCTGATCGGCACGGCTTCGCTGGCATACGGCACGCCAGGCAACACCGTGTTCGGCCTGGGCGCGGCAGTGGGCTCGACGGTGTGGTTTCTGGCCTTGGGTGTCGCGGTGTTCTGGCTGGGCCGCCGTTTGGGGTCCGCCACCCTGTGGCGCTGGCTGGACGGGCTGGTGGCGCTGATGATGTGGGGCACCGCCGGTTTTTTGCTGTCAAGCCTTTTTTGATAGCAATGTTTCCCGCCAATAAAGCGCAGAAGGCCTGAAACACATTGAATTTTGCGTGAACACACGGCCTGTCTGAAATGGCAACGGCCCGCGCTGTGATCGACAGCGCGGGCCGTTTCAGTGTGTGCACCCAGCGCCGTGGCGATGGGTGGCAGGCATCACATCATGCCCAGCATGCGGGGGAACCACAGCGACAGGCCGGGCCAATAGGTCACCACCGCCAGGAAGCCCAGCATGGCCAGCAACCAGGGCCACACCGCCACGGTCAGCTCAGTGATGCCCATCTTGGTGATGCCCGACGCCACGTACAGGTTCAAGCCCACGGGCGGGTGGCACATGCCCACCTCCATGTTCACCACCATGATGATGCCGAAGTGCACCGGGTCAATGCCCAGTTTGACCGCCACCGGGAACAGGATGGGCGCAAAGATCAGCACGATGCTTGAAGGCTCCATGAAGTTGCCCGCCAGCAGCAAAATCACGTTCACGGCCAGCAAGAAGGTGATGACACCCAGGCCGTTGCCCAGCATCCAGTCGGCCAGCGATTGCGGGATGTTCTCGTTGGTCATGATGAAGCTGAACAGCACCGCGTTGGTGATGATGTACAGCAACATGGCAGACATGTTGGCCGAATTCAGCAGCACACGGGGCACGTCTTTCAGGCTCATGTCCTTGTAGACGAACACCGCCACAAAGAACGCGTACACCGCGCTCATGGCGGCCGCCTCCGTGGGCGTGAACATGCCGGTGTAGATGCCGCCCATCACGATGACGATCAGCAGCAGGCCCCAGGCAGACTCTTTGAACGCCTTCAGACGCTGCATCCAAGTGGACTTGGGCAAACGCGGGTAATCAAACTTCTTGGCGCGGTACCAAGTCACACCAGCCAACACGCCAGCCAGCGCCAGGCCAGGCACCACACCGGCCATGAACAGCGCGCCCACCGAGGTGTTGGTGGCGACCGAGTACATCACCATCACGATGGACGGTGGGATCAGGATACCCAGCGCCCCAGACGTGGTGATGACGCCCGCACCGAAACTCTTCGGGAACCCAGCCTTGGTCATGGCAGGCAACAAGATGGAGCCAATGGCCACCACCGTGGCCGGGCTGGACCCCGACACCGCCGCAAACAATGCGCAGGCCAGCACCCCGCCCAGGCCCAGGCCGCCGTACCAGTGACCGACCATGCTGGAGGCAAAGTTGATCATGCGCCGCGCCACACCACCGTGGGTCAGGAAGTTGCCCGCCAGGATGAAGAACGGGATGGCCATGATCTCGAACTTCTCGATCCCGGTAAACAGCTTCAGGGCCACCGACTCCAGCGGCACCTGTGTGAACCCGAACAAAAAGGTCAGGACCGTGAGCCCCAGCGAAATGGAGATGGGCATGCCGGTGAGCATCAGCACCAGCAGCAAAACAAAAATGATGGCGGCGTTCATTTGGACTGCCCCTTGCTCGTTTGTGTGGGCGCTGCGGCTTCGCCCAGCTGGGCGTGCTTCAGGTCATGCGGGTGCAGGTTGTCGGGCATGGCGTACACGTCCACGTCCACCGGCACCTCCTCGTCCAGGCCATCGACATGACCATGGTCGTGGTGAGGCAGTTCACCGGTTCGAATGAAGCTGACCAGCACCTGCAAAAACCGCAGGCACATCAGGCTGGTGCCCAGCGGAATGGCGCTGTAGACGATCCAGGTCGGCCACTCCAGGTCGGGGGTCGTGGGGCCTTCAGGAATGCCTTCGACCGACTTGCCCAGCAGGTTGAAGAAATAATGGTGTGCGCCGTTTTCCCACACGAACCCACTGCCCAGCGTGGCCACGATGCCGGTGAACAACGCCCCGGCAGCCAGGCCGATGATGACAAACTTGGCCCGCATGCTGGGCTCCAGGCGATTGATGAGCACGTCCACCCCCACGTGGATGCCGGTGCGCACGCCGTAGGCTGCGCCGAACTTGGCCATCCACACGAACATGATGATGGTCAGCTCTTGCGCCCATGTCAGGTTGATGGAGAGCAGCCAGTCTTGCACGCCAGGAATGCTCAGGCCGGCTGCGTAGCGGTGCACAACCGACACAAAAATGATGAGCGTTGCCGCTCCCATGAGGAAAGTGACAAGCCACTCCTCCAGGTGATCCAGAATTTTCATGGTAAGTACCTTTGTCCGTACCGGTTGGGATAGACATCATGGTCACCCGTTGCGGGCAACCGCAGCCTGATGCCCTGGCGTGACCAGGGGCATCAGGCGGTCAATGAAGGCCCGTTGCAGGCCCTCTTGTTTCAGTTGGGGGTGAAGCCGGTTTCTTTGTAGAACATTTGCAGGGTTTCTTTGCCCACGCGGTCGGCCATCTTGGTGTGGACCGGTGTCATGGCCTTCTTGAACGCGTCACGCTCTTCCTTGGTCGGCGTGTAGACCGCGGTCTTGCCCGACTTCTTCACACCTTCCAGCGACAGGTCGTTTTCTTCCTGGGCAATTTTGTTGGCGTAGTCGGTCGCCTCTTTCATGGCTTGCTCAAGTTGCGTGCGCACGGGGGCAGCCAAGCCGTCCCAGAACTTCTTGTTCACGATGACGGCATAACCCAGGTAACCGTGGTTGGTCAGCGTCAGGTGCTTTTGCACCTCGTGCATTTTTTGGGTGTAGAAGTTGGAAATCGGGTTTTCAGTGCCGTCCACCACACCGGTTTGCAGCGCCTGGTACACCTCGGAGAAAGCCATGACCTGCGGAATGCCGCCGACCGAGCGGATTTGCTCTTCCAACACCTTGGAAGACTGGATGCGCAGCTTCTTGCCCTTGAGGTCAGCAGGCATCTTCACGGGCATGTTGGCCGAGAAAGACTTGAACCCGTTGTCCCAGTAAGCCAAGCCCTTGATGCCCTTGGGCTCCAACTTGGCCAGCAGCGCAGCACCTGCCGGGCCCTGGGTGACTTTGTGCAGTTCGGCGTAGTCGTCGAACATGAACGGGAAGTCAAACGCCTCGAACTCTTTCACACCCAACGGGCCAAACTTGGCCAGAGACGGGGCCAGCATCTGCACGGAGCCGATTTGCAGAGCTTCCATCTCTTCTTTGTCTTTGTACAGGGCAGAGTTGGCGTACACCTCCACCTTCACGGCACCCTTGGTCAGCTCGGCTGCTTTCTTGGCAAAAAACTCAGATGCCTTGCCCTTGGGCGTGTCAGCCGCCACCACGTGGCTGAACTTGATGACCACGGGCTGTGCAAATGCGCTGGCACCGAAAGCCAGCAGCGCGCTGGCCAGAACGAATTTCAATTTCATGGCGTGTCTCCGAACGGTTGATGCGTCAAACCTGACAAGGCGCAACGATATCGGGGCCTCCCACTTGCCGTAACTGTGGCCTTCAACAGGCCAAAGACAAGGGTTTACCCTGATTTGATGGCCTCTCGCGCGTCGGCCAACCAATGCGAACCGATGCGCTGCGCCAGCGCGGTGTGCACGGGCGCCACCGCCTGGCGCATCAGGCTGAGCTGCGCCGCACCCGGTTCATGGACACGGGTGACCCCCGCCTCCCGCAATGCCGCCAGCGCCTTGGCATTTTGTGCATCGGCAATGTCATTGCCGTAGGCCAGCGCCTCGGACAGGGCCGACTCGATCAGCAACCGGTCTGCACCGGCCACCCCCATCCAGAACCGCTGATTCGTCACCACCGCGTAACCCAGGTAGGCGTGCTGGGTCAGGCTGAGGTCGGTTTGCACCTCGTGCATGCGCTGCGTCCAGAAATTGGAAATGGGGTTTTCGGTGCCATCCACCACACCAGCGGCCAATGCACGGCGGGTCTCGCTGAACGCCAGCGTGACGGGGCGCGCACCCAGCGCCCGCATCTGGGCCGCAATCACCCGCGAAGCCTGCACGCGCATGCGCAAGCCCGCGAAGTGCGCGGGCTCCAGCAACGGGCGGTTGGCACTCATGTGCTTGAAACCGTTGTCCATGAAACCCAGCCCCACCAACCGCTGGCGCGTCAGGCGGTCCAGCATGCGTTGCCCCAGCGGGCCTTGCGTGACACGCTGCACGCTGGCCATGTCGGGGAAGAAATAGGGCAAATCAAACAACTCGAACTCCGGGAAGCCAATGCGCCCGAACTTGGACAGCGAAGGCGCCAGCATCTCCACCGCGCCCAATTGCAGCGCCTGCATCTCATCGTGATCACCGTACAACCGCGCATCGGGGTAGACCACGACCTGAATGCGCCCGCCCGAGCGTTGCTGCACCAATTGCCGAAACCGCTCCACGGCCATGCCTTTGGGCGTGTCAGGCGCCACCACGTGTGCAAACCGGATGGTCAGCCCAGCGGCCCCATCAGTCGTGCCCGGGCCTGCCCAGGCACCTGGCCACACCGCGCAGGCCGAAGCAGCCAGCCCGCGCAACACACGGCGGCGACTGCGGTTTGCAACAGTGGCGTCTTTTTCCATGGTGGCTATGCTACGGCTGACGCGCTGCACCCACACTCCGATGCAACCCTCACCCCCACCCGCCTCGCTTGACTTTGCCCTGCTGCAGCAAACCCTGCCCAGCCAGGGCCTGCGCAGCAGGCGCACGCTGTGGCTGCTGCTGGGCATGCTGCTGCTGGTGATCGCGTCGGTGGTGGCGCTGGTGCTGTATCTGCAAAACTTCGAACGTGCCGAAGAAAACCGCCGCCGGGTGGTCGATGGCCAATGGCTGGAGCAAAGCGTACGGTTTCACTTCACCCGGCTGGAAGAAGACCTGCTGGTGCTGGCACGCCAAGCCGTCGCGGGCACACCACAGTCCGGACCGGCCACGCTACAGGGCGGCCTGTTGTGGAGCGAGCCCGGCGCGGTGCTGTGGCATGGCTGGTGGCCCAAGCACCTCAGCTCGACCGCACACACCTGGCCCCACACCGGCCCCGTGAATGCGCAATCGCACGCGGCCAACGCGGACACCCTGGCCAGCATGCTCGACGTTGCCGTGGGCCTGCGCCGTGCCGCCTACGGTGGGCCACTGAAGCACGCGGACGGCACCCCCAGCGACGTGGTCTGGCTGACGGTACCGTTTTTCGAGCGCGGCCAGTACATGGGCGCGTACGTGGCCTCGCTGTCCATGCAGGCCAGTGTGAACGGCCTGGTGCCCAGGTGGTTTCACCAGCAGCACGTCATCAAACTGATTGGCGAAGGCACAGACCCCCTGCCCGACAGCGAGGCCGATGACCTCAGCACCCTGCTCGTCCCCATGAACCTGCCGGGCACCGACCTGTTCATTGAAATGGCCCCGCTGACCACCCAGCCCGCCGTGGTGCCACGCATCTTCCTTGCGGTGGCCATCCTGTTTTTGCTGGGCATGCTGGCCAGCCTGCTGGCCCTGCGGCGCGACATGGGCAAGCGCCAGCAGGTGCAGGCCATGCTGCAAGCGCAGGTGGCGCTGCGCACGGCCATGGAAAGCTCGGTCACCATCGGGCTGCGGGCCTGGACGCGCAACGGGCAAATCCTGTACGTCAACGAAGCCTTCTGCCGCATGGTGGGCTACACCGCTGACGAACTGGTGGGCCAGTCCGCCCCGCTGCCGTACTGGCCCCCTGACCACACCGACGAGTTGAACGCGGTGCACCTGGGCATCATCAGCCAGGGCACCGAACACACGGGCGTGGAGGTGCAGTTCCAGCACCGCAACGGCAAGCGGGTGGACGTGCTGATACACGAGGCCCCCTTGACCACCGCCAGCGGCGAACAGATTGGGTGGATGAGCTCCATCCTGGACATCAGCGAGCGCAAGCGCGCCCAGCAAGTGGCCGACGTGCAGCAGCAAAAGCTCGAAGCATCGGGCCGCCTGGTGGCCATGGGCGAGGTGGCGTCCACCCTGGCGCACGAGCTGAACCAGCCGCTGGGCGCCCTCAGCAGCTTTGCCAATGGGCTGGTCAACCGGCTGCACAGCCACTCCATCACGCTGGACGAGGTGGTACCGGTGGTGGAACGCATGGCCAAGCTGTCAGAGCGGGCGGGCAGCATCATCCAGCGCGTCAACGCGTTTGCGCGGCGGCGCGAACTGTCGCGCCAGGTGCTCGATTTGCCCGCCTTCATCAAACGCGTCACCGCGGCCAGCGCGGGTGCACCCGGCGTCACGCTGCTGCCCCTGCCCGACGAGGGGCGCCTGTGGGTGCAGGCCGACAGCCTGCTGCTGGAGCACGTGGTGCTCAACCTCGTGGGCAATGCACTGGACTGGGCCGCCAAAGGCCACGCCGCATCACCACAGGTGCGCATGTGGCTGGACCTGGACCACGCGCAACAGACAGCGTCGTTCAACGTGGCCGACACCGGGCCAGGCGTGCCTGAAGACGACCGCGAGCGCATCTTCAGCGCGTTTTTCAGCACCAAAGACGGTGGCATGGGCATGGGCCTGGCCATTTGCCGCTCCATCGTCGAGGCGCACCATGGCCGCATCGACGTGACGCGCGACCCCGACCTGGGCGGTGCACACTTTGTCATCTGGCTGCCACTGACAGCCCCACCCACACCTGACACCTGACATGACCCCCACACGCCCACTGCGTTCGCTGTCCCTGCGAGGGGGCTGTCAGCCCCTTCGGCACCTGACATGACCCACCCTGCCATCCACATCGTTGACGACGACCCCGACGTGCGCGACGGCCTGGCCTGGCTGTTCGACTCGCGCGGCTACCGCGCCATTGCCTGGGCCAGCGGCCCCGAATTCCTGCAAGCCGCCCCACCGCAGACCACGCAGTGGGGCCATGCCGTGGTGCTGATGGACATCCGCATGGAGCCGCTGTCGGGCCTGGCCACGTTTGAAAAACTCAAAGACCTGGGCTGCCCCTGGCCCGTGCTGTTCCTGACCGGCCACGGCGATGTCAGCATGGCCGTGGCTGCCGTGAAAAACGGGGCGTGGGACTTTTTGGAAAAGCCTTTTCAAGACAACCAGCTGGTGGACCGCGTGGAACAGGCCCTGGCCGCTGCACAGGCCCGCGCCGAGGCCGATGCGCACACCCGCAAACTCAAAGCCGCCCTGGCCAGCCTGAGCCAGCGCGAGCACGAGGTGCTGGCCGAGCTGCTGCAAGGCCACTACAACAAAAACATTGCCGACCACCTGGGCATCACGCAGCGCACGGTTGAATTCCACCGCGCCAACATCTTTGAAAAACTCGGCGTCACCTCTGCCGTTGAACTGGCGCACCAGCTGGGCAAACTGCAAGCCTCGGCCCACGGGTTGCCCTGACACACCTGCACCGGCATGCCCGAAGACGCGGGCCAACCGTGCCCTGCGCACCGGCAACCGGTGCTCAAACACGACTGAAAGCCATGCTTTTTCAATAGCTTGAAAAGCACACCAATCAAGCGGAGAAGGCAGTTTTCATTCATTTTTCAAGCCCAACCCGTTACCCACACCCCGCACCAGTGGATAGACTCGCTCTCCCGCCCAAGCCGGGCAGCCAGTTGGCGCGGCACCATGCCCCGGCTGGCCCATCTGGGTATCAAGCCAAAGGAAGTCTGTGTTCAAGAACGTGTGGGTGTATGCAGTGGTGGGCGGTTGGCCCGAATCTCTGACCGTGCTGGAAGACGCGCTGACGGCCATGCCATTCGTGCCCGGCACCGCTGGCCAGGACAAGGCCGTGGGCTGGATGCCCGCGCGGGGCCAGGCGCATGGCGTCATGGCCGAATCGGTCAACGGGCAGTGGATGCTGCGCTTCATGGTCGAGACGCGGCAGGTGCCCGCCTCCATCATCCAGCGCAAGATCGAGGAAGCGTGCGAGCAGATCGAAGCCACCTCGGGCCGCAAACCCGGCAAGAAAGAAAAGCGCGACCTGAAGGAAGAAATCAAGGCCGCCCTGCTGCCGCAAGCCTTCCCGCGCCAGCAGTCCACCTGGGTGTGGCTGGACCCCACCACCCACCGCCTGGTGCTGGACACCACCAGCGCCGCGCGGGCCGACGACATCCTGACCGCGCTGGTCAAGTTGCTTGATGGCTTCGTGGCCGAGCCGCTGAACACCGCCACCTCGCCCACCGTGGCCATGGCCACCTGGCTGGCCGAACAGGCCGCCCCGGCAGGCTTTGCCATCGGCAAGGAATGCGAGCTGAAGTCAGCCGACGAAAGCCAGGCCGTGGTGCGCTACGCCCGCCACCCGCTGCTGACCGAAGAGGTGCAGGCCCACCTGGCCCAGGGCAAACAGCCCACCCGGCTGGCCTTGCAGTGGGACGACCGCGTCAACTTCGTGCTGACCGATGCGCTGCAACTGAAGAAACTGGCGTTTGAAGACAGCGTGCTGGAGCAGGCCAAGGCCCAGGGCCAGCATGCCGACAACTTTGACGGCAGCGTGCTGATGGCCACCGCCGAACTGGGGCCGCTGATCGGCGACCTGATCGACGCGCTCGACGGCCTGGCGCCGTTTGGCATGGCACCTGCGGTGCTGCCAACAGCCTCCGCAGGCACCTCGGCCACCGGCGTCAGTTCAAACACCGGCATGGGTCAGGCAAGCAAGGTAGCAGGAGTGGGCGGCCCAACGGCCAGCAGCCAAGCCAGCCCGTCTGTGACGACCAGCGTGGAACGCGGCGTGACCACCCGCACGCTGCAAAGCGACGCGACCGACACCGAC
>JACCDS011766267.1_pt1 | contig 12055 bp, 11 predicted proteins | sample 7446441 | NCBI WGS metagenome assembly JACCDS01 (sample SAMN15323445, study PRJNA562643) | freshwater metagenome | isolation source: river surface water | place: USA:Blue River Watershed | collected 2017-08-17
CCCCAAGGTGGTGGTGGAGACCGCCGCCAAGCGCGGCAAGATGGTGTGCGGCTACCACGCCAGCCAGGCCAAGCTCGCGCCGAACGCCTACCTGACGGGCGCCGAGTGGAACTGGATCACCGCCTACAAGCAGATCATCGAGGCGGCCCGCAGCGGTGCGGCGCACCCGAACTTCGTGCGCGGCGGCCTCAAGGACGGCTTCGTCAAGACGTCCCCGTACGGCTCGATGGTCAGCGAGGCGGCGCGCAAGAACGCCGATGCGGTCAAGGCCAAGATGATGGCCGGCGCCTTCGACATCTTCGGCGGCGAGCTCAAGGACAACACCGGCAAGGTCGTCATCCCCAAGGGCAAGGTCTTCAAGCAGACCGACATCGAGCTCGAAGGCATGAACTACCTGGTCGAAGGCGTGATCGGCAAGGTCTGATCCGTTCGCCCCGACCTGTCCTGAGCTGAACTGACCACGGGAGGGCCGCGATGTCCGCCGTCGAATCATCCGGTCGCTGGCGCGATCCGGCCGAGGCCGTGCTGCTGCCGGTGCTGGCGCTGCTGGGCGCGCTGCTGGCCTTCGGCGTGTTCGTCTGGCTGTCCGGACAGAGCGCGCTGGAGGCCTGGAAGCTGCTCTTCCTGGGCGCCTTCGGCGACAGCTTCTCGTGGCAGAACACGCTGCAGCGCGCGGCCCCGCTGATGCTCACGGCCCTGGCCGTGGCGCTGCCCGCGCAGGCCGGCCTGACGGTGATCGGCGGGGAGGGCGCGCTGGTGCTGGGCGCCCTGGCCGCCGCCGCCTTGCCCTACGCCTTCCCGGCGCTGGCGGGCACCGGCGGCACGACGCTGCTGCTGCTGGCCGGCGCGCTGACCGGTGCGCTGTGGGTCGGCCTGGCCGGCTGGCTGCGGCAGGGCAGGGGCGTCAACGAGACCATCTCCAGCCTGCTGCTGGCCTACCTGGCCATCGCGCTGTTCAAGCACATCGTCGAAGGCCCGCTGCGCGATCCGGCCAGCCTGAACAAGCCGTCGACCCGGCCGGTGGACGAGACGCTGCGCATCGGCGGCATGCCCTGGGACGGCGTGCCCACCGATGTCCACTGGGGTCTGGCCTTCGGCGTCGGGCTGTGCGTGGCCGCAGGCATCTGGCTGACCTTCACGGCATCGGGCTTCGCGATGCGGGTGGTCGGCGGCAACCTGCGCACCGCGCGCGGCGTCGGGCTGCCGGCGTTCGCGCTGATCCTGGTCGCCTGCGGACTCGGCGGCGCGGCGGCCGGTCTGGCCGGTGCCATCGAGGTCATGGCGGTGCACACGGCGGCCAATGCCTCGCTGATCGCCGGGCTGGGCTACACGGGCATCCTGGTGTCCTTCGTGGCGCGCCACAACCCGTGGGCGATCCCGCCGGTGGCCATCCTGTTCGGCGGCTTCGGCGCGGCCGGCAGCCTGCTGCAGCGCCGGCTTGGCCTGCCCGATGCGTCGGTGCTGGTGCTGCAGGGCTTCGCCTTCGTGCTGATTCTTGCGGCCGAGGCCGGACGTGGCCGGCTGCTGGCCGCCCGGGCGGCCAAGGCGAAGTCTTCGCAGCCATCGGCCTCATCGAACCCATCGGCCACAAGCTCACCGAATGAGCCTGCGGCGGTGCCGATGCCGCCCATCCCGACCTGATCCCCCAACCGTATCCCTCCGACCGGAGCCCCCGATGGACGCACAAGCCTGGTTCGATGTCACGCTGGCGGTGCTGGGCGGCGCGATCCGCGTCGGCACGCCCTTCCTGTTCGTCAGCCTGGGCGAGTGCCTGACCGAGAAGTCCGGCCGCATCAACCTGGGCCTTGAAGGCGTGCTGGTGCTCTCGGCCATGGCCGGCTTCGGCGGCAGCTACCTGAGCGGTTCGGCCTGGATCGGCGTCGCGCTGGCCGGCTGCGTCGGCGCACTGCTGGCGCTGCTGCACGGCCTGCTGTGCTCACTCGACCGGGTCAGCGACGTCGCCACCGGCATCGCGCTGATGCTGTTCGGCGCGGGGCTGGCGTTCTATCTGGGCAAGCCGCTGATCCAGCCGCAGGCGCCGCAGATCCCGGCCTTCTCGCTGGGCGGCTGGAGCGACTCGCCCGCCGTGCAGTCGGCCCTGACGATCAACGCGCTGTTCCCGCTCGGCGTGCTGCTGGCGCTGCTGCTGCACATCGGCCTGGCGCGCACCCGCTGGGGCCTGCTGGTGCGCATGGTGGGTGATTCCAGCGATGCGGCCCGGGCGCTGGGCGCGTCGGTGCCGGGCGTGCGCATCGCGGCGACGACGGCCGGCGGCTTCATCGCCGGGCTGGGCGGCGCCTCGCTGTCGCTGTACTACCCGGGCAGCTGGAACGAGGGCCTGTCCAGCGGCCAGGGCCTGATCGCGGTGGCGCTGGTGATCTTCGCGCGCTGGCGCCCGCTCGCTTGCCTGGGCGCGGCCCTGCTGTTCGGCGGTGCCGGGGCGCTCGGGCCGGCGCTGCAGTCGGTCGGCGTGTCGGGCTACTACCACCTGTTCAACGCGGTGCCCTATGCGCTGACGCTGCTGATCCTGCTGTTCACCTGCTCGCCGCACCGCGCCATCCGGGGTGCGCCGGCCGAGCTGGGCGCGACACGCTGAGCGACCCTCCGATCGACGTCACGTCATCACCGTTGCCACCGTTGCCACCGTTGCCACTGTTGCCACTGTTGCCACTACCCGCCACGGGAGTCTCATTCGATGAGCCAGACCTTCCTCGCCTCGCAGCCCTATCCGTGGCCTTATGACGGCTCGCTCAGCCCGGCCAACACCGCGCTGGTCGTCATCGACATGCAGACCGACTTCTGCGGCGTCGGCGGCTATGTCGACACCATGGGCTATGACCTGTCGATGACGCGTGCGCCGATCGAGCCGATCGGCCGCCTGCTGGCCGAGGCGCGCCGCACCGGCCTGCACGTGATCCACACCCGCGAAGGCCACCGGCCCGATCTCGCCGACCTGCCGGCCAACAAGCGCTGGCGCTCGCAGCGCATCGGTGCGGGCATCGGCGATGCCGGGCCGTGCGGCCGCATCCTGGTCCGGGGCGAGCCGGGCTGGGACATCATTGCCGAGCTGGCGCCGTGGCCCGGCGAGGTCATCATCGACAAGCCCGGCAAGGGCAGTTTCTGCGCGACCGACCTGGAGCTGATCCTGAACCTGCGCGGCATCCGCAACCTCGTGCTGACCGGCATCACGACCGACGTGTGCGTCCACACCACCATGCGCGAGGCCAACGACCGCGGCTTCGAATGCGTCATGCTGACCGACTGCACCGGCGCGACCGATGCCGGCAACCATGCGGCGGCGATTCGGATGATCCACATGCAGGGCGGCGTGTTCGGCGCCACGGCCGCCTCGGGCGACCTGCTGGCGGTGATGTCGGACTGGCCTTCGGTCTCGCCCGCGGTGGTGGGAGCCGGCGCATGACCGCCCCGCTCGACCCGCCCGATCCGGCGCGTGCGCCGAGCGGCGCGCTGCAGCTCGACACCTACCGCCTGACCCGCCGCTTCGGCGCCTTCACCGCGCTGGACGACGTGACGCTGACCGTGCGTCCCGGCACCGTGCATGCGCTGCTGGGCGAGAACGGCGCGGGCAAGAGCACGCTGGTCAAGTGTGTCGTCGGCTACCAGCCGCCGAGCGCAGGCAGCGTGCTGATCGATGGTCGCGAGCAGGCCATCATCTCGCCGACCGTGGCCCGCCAGCTCGGCATCGGCATGGTCTACCAGCACTTCACCGTTGTGCCCGGCATGACGGTGGCCGAGAACCTGCTGCTGGCGCGCGGCACCTTGCCGGCCTGGATCGACTGGGCCTCGGTGCGCCGCGAGCTGTCGGCCTTCCTGGAGACGACGCCGTTCCGGCTCGACCTGGACGCGACACCCGCCGACCTGTCGGCCGGCGAGAAGCAGAAGCTCGAGATCCTCAAGCAGCTCTACCTCAAGCCGCGCCTGCTGATCCTCGACGAGCCGACCTCCGTGCTGACACCGCAGGAGGCCGACGAGGTGCTGGGCGCCCTGCGCGAGCGCGCCCATGCGGGCGACTGCAGCATCGTCATGATCACGCACAAGTTTCGCGAGGTCAGCGCCTATGCCGACGACGTCAGCGTGCTGCGGCGCGGCCGGCTGATCCACACCGGCGCGGTCGCCGACACGACGCCGCAGAAGCTCGCCGAGGCGATGGTGGGCGGGGGCGAGGCCGCCGCCGAGGTCCGGCAGGAACTCGCCGACGAACTGGCTCACGACCTGAGCCACCCCGGCCCGGCCGCGAAGGCTGCGGTGCCGACCGGCCCGGCGCGGCTGCAGATCCGTGGTCTGCAGGTCATGGGCGACCGGGGCGAGCCCTCTGTGCAGGCCTTCGACCTGGAGGCCCGTGCCGGCGAGATCGTCGGCGTGGCCGGCGTCTCCGGCAACGGCCAGCGCGAGCTGATGGAGGCGCTGGTCGGCCAGCGCCCGCGTGCGGCCGGCACGGTGACGGTGTCGGGCGAGGCCTATGCGGCGCGGCGCTCGCAGAACCGCCGGCTCAAGGTGCGCAGCCTGCCCGAGGAGCCCTTGCGCAACGCCTGCGTCGGCCACCTGAGCGTGGCGCAGAACATGGCGCTGCGCAGCTTCGATGCGCCCGAGTACGCCCGTCTGGGCTGGCTGCGCTGGGTCCGCTGGGGACGGCTGCGGGCGCGGGCGCGGTCCTGGATCGCCGACTACGGCGTCAAGACCCGGGGCGAGGATGCGCCGATCCGCACGCTCTCGGGCGGCAACGTGCAGCGCGCCGTGCTGGCGCGTGAACTGGGCGAGCCGGCCGACCTGCTGCTGGTCGCCAACCCGGTGTTCGGCCTGGACTTCGCGGCGGTGGCCGAGATCCACGCCCGCCTGCGGGCGGCGCGCGACGGCGGCACGGCGATCCTGCTGGTCAGCGAGGACCTTGACGAGCTGCTCGCGCTGTCCGACCGCATCGTGGTGATGAGCGAGGGCCGCATCGTGTTCAGCTGCGCGGCCGCCGAGGCGGACCGGCACACGCTGGGGTCACACATGGGTGGACACACCGAATCGCACCAGGAGCCCGCGCCATGAGCAGCACCACCTTCGAGCTGGCCGCCCGGCCCTTCCCGATGACGCTGGCCGGCGCCGGCGGCACCGCGCTGGTCGTCATCGACATGCAGCGCGACTTCGTCGAGCCCGGCGGCTTCGGCGCCTCGCTGGGCAACGACGTCAGCCTGCTGCACGCGGCGATCGGGCCGATCGCCGACCTGCTGTCTGCCTGGCGCGCGCGCGGCTGGCCGGTGGTCCACACCCGTGAATGCCATCGCCCGGACCTGGGCGACTGCCCGAGCGCCAAGATCGGCCGCGGCAACCCGACGCTGCGCATCGGCGAACCCGGCCCGATGGGGCGTCTGCTGGTGGCCGGCGAGCCCGGCGCGGACATCATCCCGGCGCTCTACCCGCAGGCCGGTGAATGGGTCGTCGACAAGCCCGGCAAGGGCATGTTCTGGGCCACCGGCCTGCATGAACGGCTGCAGGCCGCCGGCATCACGCACCTCGTGTTCACGGGGGTCACGACCGAGGTCTGCGTGCAGACGTCGATGCGCGAGGCCAACGACCGGGGCTACGACTGCGTCATCGTCGAGGACGCGACCGAGAGCTACTTCCCGGCCTTCAAGCGCGCGGCCATCGAGATGATCACCGCCCAGGGCGCGATCGTCGGCTGGAGCACCGACAGCGCGACGCTGCTGCGGGCCTTGCCGGGCTGAGCGCGCCAGCGATCAAGACCCAAGGCCCAAGGTTCACGGCTGTGGCGGCTTGACCATCGGCCAGCCGCGCTGGGCCCAGCCGCTCATGCCGCCCTCGACGTAGCGCACGTTGCCGTAGCCGCCGCGCTCGCGCAGCGCCTTGAGCACGCTGCCCGAGCGGTTCTGGGTGTTGCAGATCAGCAGGACCGGGCGGCTCGGATCGTTCGGGATCTCGGCCAGCCGGCGACCGAGCTGGCGCATCGGCAGCAGCTGCGCGCCGGCGGCCACGCCGGTGGCGTGTTCCTGCGGTTCGCGGATGTCGATCAGCACCGCACGACCGGCCTCGAACTCGGCACGCGCCGTCTCCAGGCTGACGCGGTTCGCGTCATCGGCCACCTGGCTGCAGGCGGCAAAGCCCCAGCCCAGCGTGGTCGCCAGGATCAGCAGCGTGCGGCGACGGGGCCGGGTGGTGGGCAAGGGCAGGGTGAACGACATGGCGGACCTCATGAGACTCCATCAGTCTATGCTGATGGATGCATGTCCGTCCACGGGCGCGCGGTTCAGGTCCCGAACACCGCCTCGCAACGCTCGCGCAGTCCGGCCGGCACCTTGCCGGTGACGGCCAGCGCGGGCGGCTCGGCCAGCATGGTGGCGAAGCAGGTGCGCACGCTCTCGGCATCGACCGCCTCGATCGCCGCGCGCTGCTCGGCCGTGCCGCGCACGCGGCCGAGCACGAACAGGTCGATGGCGGCGTCCTCCAGCCGACGCAGCGGGCGTTCCAGCGCGTGCAGCTGGCGCACCACCAGCTGGTTGCGGGCCCGTTCGAGGTCGACCGGGTCGATCCGCTCGGCCTGCAGGCGCAGCAGCCGCAGGGTCTCGGCCAGGAACTCGCCGAGCTGATCGGGCCCGGTGGCGGCCTCGATCACGAACTGGCTGCCCAGCTCCAGCGGGTCGGCGTTGGCGCTGACGTGGTAGGCCAGGCCGCGCCGCTCGCGCAGCTCGTCGAGCAGCGGCGAGCTCATGCCTTCGCCGAACACCGCTGCGGCGACCTGCGCGCTCACGTCCTGCGTGGCCAGCGCGGGGGCCGGCCAGCCCAGCACCAGCTGGCTCTGGCTGCTGCCGGTGTGGCGCTTGATGCGGATGCCGCCGCGCCAGGCCGGCGGCTCGACCACGTTGGGCGTGCCCGCCGGCAGGTGGCCGAAGGCGGCGGCCACGGCCTCGCAGACCGCCTCCGGCGGCATCGGGCCGGCGACGGCCACGATCAGGTTGCAGCCGGTGTAGCGCGCCTGCACATGGGCGATCAGCGTGTCGCGGTCGAAGCGCTCGATGTTGCGGCGCGTGCCGATCACCGGCCGCGCGAACGGGTGCAGGCCGTAGCAGGCGCCGTCGAACAGGCGGTAGGCGACCGCGTAGGCGTCGTCCTCCAGGTCGGTCAGCTCATGCAGGATCACCTGCCGCTCGCGCTCCAGCTCGGCCGCCGGGAAGACCGGGTTGAGCACCAGGTCGGCCAGCATGTCGATGAAGGCGCGCGTGTCGGCCGCCAGCCCGCGCATCTGGTAGGCGGTGTGGTCACGGTCGGTGTGCGCATTGACCTCGGCGCCGAGCCGTTCGGCATCCAGGTTGATCTGCTGGCAGCTGCGCGCGACCGTGCCCTTGAAGGCCATGTGCTCGATCACGTGGCTGATGCCGTTGAGCGTGGCCCGCTCATGCTGGCTGCCGCTGCGCACGAACACGCTGACGCTGGCGCCGGCAGCATCGGGCTGGTGGATGGTGACCACGCGCACGCCGTTGGGCAGGCGGTGCACGGTGGTGTCGTCGATCTGTTGCAGGGCGAGGGTCATCGGGCGGGCGTCATGGGGCATGGGTCGGGATCGGGTTCAACGGCGTTCGACCAGCATCGGCACAAGCTGCAGCTGGCCGCGCAGACGCTCGGCGGCGGCCTGGGCCTCGGCGCGGCTCGGGAAAGGTCCGGCCTGCAGCTTGCTCAGCTGCTGCTCGCGAAACAGCGTCATCAGCGGGGCCAGCCAGTCGGCCTCGCGACTGAGCTGGCGCTGGAACTGCGCCGCGCCCTCGGCCGCCTTGAAGGCACCGAGCTGCAGCCACCAGCCGCGCGCGGCCTGGGTGCCGGCGCGCTCCTGCGGCATCACCTCGGGCGGTGCGGCGTTGGCCACGGCCGGGCTGGGCTGGGTCTCCCAGGCGGCGGGGCTGGGGACGACGGCTGTGGACACGACCGCTGTTGAAACGACCGCTGCAGGCGCATCGATCACCGGCATCGGCGCGAGGCTGCGGCTCTCCGACGGGGTCGGCGCCTGCACCCGCCCGACCGTGGCCGGGGCCGGCTGCGCCACCAGCGACGGCGCGCTCGGCGTGCTCACCGGAGCGATGGCGGGCGCCGTCGCCACGTCCACCGGACCTTCGCGGCGCCAGCTGCCGGTGCGGATCGCCTCGTGCGTCAGCCGCTCGACCTCGACCGGCGCGACGCCGCCCAGCAGCCCGAGCTTGAGCGCGGCGGTGTAGGACAGGTCGATCACCCGGCCGCGCTTGAACGGCCCGCGGTCGTTGATGCGCACGACCACCTCGCGGCCGTTGGCCGGGTTGCGCACGCGGGCATAGCTCGGGATCGCGAAGGTCGGGTGCGCCGCCGTCATCGCGTACATGTTGTAGAGCTCGCCGCTGGCGGTCTGGCGGCCGTGGAACTTGCGGCCGTACCAGGACGCCAGGCCGCGCTCGACGGCCGGCTCGTCGCTGGTCATCGGCGTGTAGACGGTGCCGTCGATCTCGTAGGGCTTGTTCGGCCCGCCGCGACGCAGCGGTTCCACGCGCGGCTCGGCATCGGGCACGCGGTCCAGGTTGGGCGGCGGGTTGGCCTCGGCGCCGTCGCGGCTGCCGTCCCACGGGGCGATCGGCGGTGGCGCGTCGACGCCACGACCGCCCGGGCTGCGCACCGGCGCGCTGCCGCAGGCGGCCAGCAGCGCGGCGGCGAGGAGGGCCGTCAAGGGTGCGGTCAATGGTGCGGTCAGACGGGCAGGGACGCCGCCTGCGCGGGGATGGACGGGTACGGCTTGCATGGGGCCGGATGTTCGCCCAATTCACGCCGCCAGCCCGGCACACACCCTTCGCGCGTGCCGGGCGTGCCGGGCGCGTCGGCTGCGCCTCAGGACGGCGAGCGGTCCTTGTCGCGCCAGCTGCCGGTGCGGATGTCCTCGGGCGTGATGCGCTCGACCACCACCCGCGCCGTGCCCTTGCCCTTGGCGAAGCCGAGCTTGTGCGCGGCCGTGTACGACAGGTCGATGATCCGGCCGTAGCGGAACGGCCCGCGATCGTTGATCCGCACGACCACCGTGCGGCCGTTGGCCGGGTTGTGGACCCGCGCGTAGCTCGGGATCGGCAGGGTGGGGTGCGCTGCCGTCATCGCGTGCATGTCGTAGACCTCGCCACCGGCGGTGCGCCGGCCGTGGAACTTGCGGCCGTACCAGGAGGCCAGCCCGACCTGTCGCAGCGGCGCATCCGCCTTCAGCGGCACATGGCTTTCGCCCCGGGCGACATAAGGCTTGTTGGGTGCGCCGTCGCGGATGAACTCGATGCGCGGCACGGCATCCGGAATCTGTCCCAGCAGCGGCGGCGGGTTCGGGTGCGGGCCGTCCGGGCCGTCATACGGCGAGAACGTCCCGCCCGGCGCGGCGGGCTTGCGGGGGATGCGTGGCGGGCCTGGCGGGCGACTTGGGGACGTCTGCGCCGTGTCCGCCTCGGCCAGCGGCGCGGGGCGCACCGCCTGGCCGTCGGTGGCCATCTGCCGTTCCGGCATCGACGGCTCGGCCGGGCGGACCAGCTGGGGTGGCAACACGCCCGAACAGGCCGCCAGCGTGGCCGTGGCCACCAGCAGCGACAGCCGGATCAGGCATCGGTCGACGGGGCGCGTTCGGGTCCACATGCCGTGGACATCGGCGCCCCGCTGCGGCGCTGTAGCCCGCCGCCCGCACGCCCGGCACCGCCAAGGCCGATCGGCGTGACGGAAGTCGCTGGATCAGCTCGCCGCAGCGCGCGCCGGCAGGTCGATCTCGACCCAGACCGGCGCGTGGTCGCTCGGTCGCTCGTTCTTGCGCGGCACCTTGTCGATCTGGCAGGCCGTGACGGCCCCGCGCAGCGCCTCGCTCACCAGCACATGGTCGATGCGCAGGCCCTGGTTCTTGCGGAACGCCAGGTTGCGGTAGTCCCACCAGCTCCAGCTCTTGGCCGGCTGCTCGAACAGCCGGAACGCATCGACCAGCCCCAGCCCGCACAGGCCCTGGAAGTGCGCGCGCTCCTCGACCGTGCAGTGGATCTGGCCGGTCCAGCCGACCGGGTCGTAGACATCCGCATCGGTGGGCGCGATGTTGAAGTCGCCCATCAGCACCAGCTGCGGATGCCGCACCAGCTCATCGGCCAGCCAGCCGCGCAGGGCATCCAGCCACGCCATCTTGTAGGCGAACTTCTCGCTGCCCGGCGCCTGCCCGTTCGGGAAGTAACCCCCCACCACCCGCACCCCCGCCACGGTGGCGGCGATCACGCGGGCCTGCTCGTCGGCAAAGCCGGGGATGTTGCGCACGACCTCATCAGGCCCCGCATCCCCCCGCGCCAACAGCGCCACGCCGTTGTAGGTCTTCTGCCCGAACCACACCACCCGATACCCGGCCGCCTCGATCTCGGCGGCCGGAAACTTGTCATCGGTGAGCTTGGTCTCCTGCAGCACCAGCACATCCGGCGCGGCACTGGCCAACCAGTCCAGCAGCTGGGGCAGGCGGACGGCGAGGGAGTTGACGTTCCAGGTGGCGAGTTTCAAAACAGTCATAAGTTGTTGTTTATCAACAAGAAAATTTTTCGTTTTTTGCTCCGTACCCCCATTCATACCCCCAACTTTTCTGCGTGCAGGAAGGGTTGCCTCCAGGAGGTCAGCGCTGTTGTTGTGATCCTACAAGGCAAGCGCGGGATGGTGATCTCGCCTGCATCCGCTGTCGCTTGGCGCGGAACGCGAAGACCGGGTGATGAAGTTGGCGATGCGGTTCGTCACACTACCCGGACCGCACGATCCGGCGGTGCGGGGATACGGGGGGCAGTTGATACCCGCTCCAGACTGGGTGCAGCAGGTCGCTTCGGGCCGGCGAATGTCGGCGATAGCCGAAACCTGTCACTGCAATCAGGCGGCTCGGCCGGCGGTTTCACTCAGGATCCAGCCGTTGGGTCGCCACACGGTGATGGATGGGCCACGGGCCTGCCGCACCAGGCGCACTCGCCGAATGACCATTGATCCCTTCGCGCCGAAAGCAGAAGATGGTTGCGCAGTGCCCAAGCATGTGACATCCACTTGCCTGCGCTCGCTAACGGGAGAGGCCATGAGCACCTATGTGATCTTCGACGTCGAGATCCGTGATCCGGACCGGTACCAAGAGTTCATGAAGGGTGTGAAGCCGGCCCTGGAGGCGGCCGGCGGGCGCTACCTGGCGCGCGGCGGTGCATTCAAGGTCCACGAAAGTGACTGGTCGCCACGACGCATCGTTCTGATGGAGTTTCCGTCGCTGGCGGCCTGGGAGTCCTTCTACAACGGCGAGACCTACCAGGGCCTGAAGTCGGTGCGTGACGCGTGCAGCACGGCGCGGCTGGTCTCGGTGGAGGGCTTGACGTGATCGGCCCGGCACCCTTGCGCTTGACCGTGCTGGGCAGCGGCTCGGTCGGACTCACCATCGCCGCAACCTTTGCCCGGAGCGGACAAGGTGTGACGCTACTGGCGCGGGGCTCGGCGGTGCCCGCGCTGCACTCGCATGGCATCACCATCACCGGCGTGTGCGGTGAGTACGCGATCGAACCGCACCGGCTGAAGGTCTCTGACGCCCACGAGCCCGATCCGCAGGCCATCGCCTGTGACGTCCTGATCGTTGCCACCAAGGCCTATCAGGTCGCGGACGCGCTGAAGGACCTGATGCGCCAGGCAGGGACAGCGGCGCCGAAGGCTGTGCTGCTGCTCCAGAACGGCTGGGGTTCGGCCGACGCCGCGCGCGCCGTCTTGCCGCCGGACGTGCCGGTGTTCTCCAGCATCATGATGATCGGCATCGAGCGACGCAGCCCCACGCACGTGAACGTCAACGTGCAGGCGAGCTCCGTCCGGGTGGGCACCTTGTTTGGTGCGGCGCCGGCCCTCATGAAGGACGCGGTGGCGCGCGGGCAGGCCGGCTTCTTGCCGATGACCTATGAGGACGAGATCGAACCCGCGATCCTCAACAAGTTCCTGTTCAACACCTGCCTCAACGCCATCGGCGCGATCACGCGCATGACCTACGGCGAGCTGGTGAGCAACGGCCACACCCGTCACC
>JACCDS011158363.1_pt1 | contig 12053 bp, 11 predicted proteins | sample 7446441 | NCBI WGS metagenome assembly JACCDS01 (sample SAMN15323445, study PRJNA562643) | freshwater metagenome | isolation source: river surface water | place: USA:Blue River Watershed | collected 2017-08-17
AAACCGCCGCCAAAACCGCCTGAAGCCGTGGCTGCCGCCGGCGACACCGTACTTCCAGTGCGGATACCGATCACCGGCGAGCTCGACCTGCATACCTTCCGGCCGCAGGACCTCGGCGAACTCCTGCCGGCCTATGTCGGGGAGTGTCGCCGCCTCGGCCGGCACGAAATCCGGATCATCCACGGCAAGGGCACCGGCACGCTGCGCACCACCGTCCACGCCTGGCTCCGCCGCGCCCCGGGCATTGCCTCGTTCCGGTTGGCGGACGAATCGGCCGGTTCTTGGGGTGCGACGGTCGTAACCTTGCAACCATGAACCCGCGCCGCTGGTTCCTCCTTTTCTGCGCGCTCGCCGTCGCCGCGGCCGCGGCCCCGGAGCGCCCGCTGATTCTGCTTTCGCTCGACGGATTCCGCTGGGACTACTGCGAAAAGTATCCGGACGAAACTCCGACCCTGCGGCGCCTGCGCGCCGAGGGCACGACCGCCCGCAGCCTGATTCCCGTCTTCCCGACCAACACGTTTCCCAACCACTACACGATCATCACGGGCCGTTACCCGGCGAAACACGGGATCGTGAACAACGATTTCTTCGATCCGGACCTCGGGAAGATTTTCCACTACTTCCAGCCCGCGGCCGTCCGGGAATCGGTCTGGTGGGGCGCGGAGCCGATCTGGGTCACGGCTGAGCTCGCCGGACTGAGGACCGCCGTTTCGTTCTGGGTCGGCTCCGAAGCCGAGATCAAGGGCCGCCGCCCGACCTTCTGGAAACGCTACGACTATTCCCAACCCTGGGAATCCCGGCTCGAGGAAATCGCCGGCTGGCTCACGCGCCCCGCCGGCGACCGCGTTTCCTTTCTCGCATTTTACCTCGAGGAAACCAACAGCGCGGGCCACACGCACGGCCCGGACGATCCGGCCACCGCCGCCGCCGTCCGCCTCGTCGATCGCCGCGTCGCCGAATTGCTCGCGCGCCTGCACGCCGCGGGCGTTGCCCCCGACCTCGTCGTCGTCTCCGACCACGGCATGACCGCGACCAGCGCCGAGCGGGTCGTGATCCTCGACGACTACATCGACCGCGACCGCGTGCAGCTCGACGCCGATGGCAGCGTCGTTTCGCTGCGGCCGCTGGACGGCGACGTCGAGGCGTTGCACGCGCGGCTCACCCGCGTGCCCCGCGCCCGGGTCTATCGCGCCGCGGATCTGCCGGCGCATTTCCGGCTCCGCGACAATCCGCGGATCGCCCCGCTCTGGATTCTGCCGGAAGAGGGCTGGCACGTGGAAACGCGGGCCAATTTCGAGCGCCTTAAAAAACGCTACGCCGCCCGCGGCTATCTCGGCGGCGACCACGGCTACGATCCGGCGCTGCCCTCGATGCACGGATTTTTCCTCGCGCATGGACCGTCGTTCGCGCGCGGCGTCACGCTGCCGGCCTTCGAAAACGTCAATGTTTACGCCCTGCTGTGCGCGGTGCTGGGATTGACACCCGCGGAACACGACGGCGATGCGGCCGTGACCCGCGCCGCGCTGCGCTCGGAATCCCGCTGACCCCGCGCGGGAATTTTCGGCGGCCGGGTGCAACTTTCCGGCCGCCCGCGGGTTTTTCCGTCAATCAACTGAAACACCGCATGAAAACCGCCTCCCTCCTCCCTGCCCTTGCCCTCGTTGCCGCCGCCGCCACCGCGGCCGGTCTCGCCGCCGGCGTGGCCGCGCTGCCGGCCTTCGGCGCCTTCACTGCCGCCATGATCGCGCTGCTCGGCGCCCACGACTACGCGCCCCGCCGGACCTACACGCGGAGCATCGCGGCCGAGACGAGCGCCGAAACGCGGCCGCTCGCCGCCTGACCGGAGCGCGCCGCGCCGACTTCGCCTTGAACCCGCATTCTTCCTGCCAACTCTCACCGTCATGAATCCGCCCCTTCTTTCCACGCAGATGCACCAAATCGACTACAAGATCCACGGCGACGATATGCAGTTCGTCGAAGTGGAGCTCGATCCGCAGGAGGCCGTCGTGGCCGAAGCCGGCGGCATGATGTTCATGGACGACGGGATCGCGATGGAGACGGTCTTCGGCGACGGCTCCCAGAAAACGTCCGGCTTCATGGGCGCGTTGCTCGGGGCCGGCAAACGCCTGCTCACCGGCGAATCGCTGTTCATGACGGTGTTCTTCAACCAAGGCGCCGGCAAACGCCGCGTCGCTTTCGGCGCCCCGTATCCCGGGAAAATCATTCCCGTGCATCTGGCCGACCTCGGCGGCGAACTGATCGCGCAGAAGGATTCCTTCCTCTGCGCCGCCAAGGGCGTGAGCGTCGGCATCGCGTTCCAACGCAAACTCGGCGCCGGTCTCTTCGGCGGCGAAGGCTTCATCATGCAACGGCTCACCGGCGACGGCTGGGCCTTCATCCATGCCGGCGGCACGCTCTACGAACGCACGCTGGCTCCCGGGGAAATCCTGCGCGTCGACACCGGCTGCATCGTCGCCTTCCAGCCGACGGTCGACTACGACATCCAGATGGTCGGCGGCATCAAGACCGCGCTCTTCGGCGGCGAAGGCCTGTTCTTCGCGACCCTGCGCGGTCCGGGCAAGATCTGGCTGCAATCGTTGCCCTTCTCGCGCCTCGCCGGCCGGATCATTGCGGCGGCGCCGCAGACCGGCCGCGGCGGCCGCGAAGAAGGTTCGCTGCTGGGCGGCCTCGGCCGCCGGCTCGACGGCGACAATTCCTGATCCGGGATCATGCAGTTGAGCGTTGAGAGATGAGGGTTGAGAGATCGATCCGTCGCGGCACGGAAAACGCAACCGCAGCACGGTACGTTCGAGACCGAACGGTTTTGCTCTCAACTCTCAACCAAGCCCACTCAACTGCATGAGTTCGGCTGATCGGGCCGGCGCGGTGCCGTCCATCCCGCCGCCGGACCGGCGATCACGACCGGATTGAGTCCGGCGCGGGCGGCCGCCTTGCTGCGCCGCATGAAGCTCGCTCTCACCTACGGCTCGTTGATGGCGTTTGCCGGCGCCGTGCTCACTCTCCTGATGTTTTTCGCCGGGCTGCACGACGACACGGCCAAATTGAAGTCGGCCCAATGGGTCGGAATGGCCGGAGGCATCGCCATCGGCGTCGCCTCGCTGGCGCTCGCGATGAAGGAAAAACGCCGCACCTATACCACCGAAGAAGATTGGGGTTACGGCAATGCGCTCGGCGCCGGCGTGCTCACGGGCCTCGTGGGGGCCTTGCTCGGAGCCGTTTTCACCTATCTCTATTTTGCCATCATCAATCCCGGCCTGAGCGATCTCATGGTCCAGGCGCAGATCGACGCCATGATCGAAGCGGGCCTGCCGGCCGCCAAAGCCGAAGAAACGGAACCGATGATGCAGAAGTGGATGTCGCCGCCCGCGATGACGGTTTTCCAGGCCATCTTCGGCTTCATCTGGTCGGTTGGCCTTTCGCTGCTCATCGCGATCTTCTACCGCCAACGCCCGGAACTGCCGAACCCGGCGTCGGCGGCCAACTGAGCGAATCGTCAGAGCACCCGCGGCGGCCACGACCGGGAACCGGCCGCGGCCGGCAAGGATTTTTCCACGGGCAGCGAAATGCCCCGCGGGCGGATCGTGCGGTTCTGCACGCCTTTGAATTCACCGTCGGTGCGGAAGCTCATTTCGCGCATGCCCTCGACCTTCTCGAGCCGCGCGCGCACCTCGGCGGGCATGGCCTTGCGTTCCGCTTCGCCCGTGGCCGGGCCCGAGAAAACGACTTTGCCGTCGCGGTCCTTCGCCACGACCGATTTGGCGCCGTCCCGCACCGTCAGCTCGAGGGAACCCTGATCGTCGTTGAAACTCAGGGTGCTGTTGCCGGTGTTGATGGCGATGACGCGGAAGCCCGGGCCCTCGCCGCGCGCAATCTCTTCGCGGACCGTGCCGGCCGCGTGCGAACGTTTCAGCAAGCCGAGCACGCGATCGACCTCGCCGCGGTCCGCCGCGGAATTCGGGCGGCCGTCTTCCGACGCGGGGACGCCGACAAAATTGAAGGTCTTGGCACCTCCCTCCGACCAAGCCGCGGTCTTCGGCATTTCCCGTTGGCCCAACTTCACCTTGGCGGTGGCGGATTTGCCGCCGCGCAGGTAGGTGAACGTCACTTCGTCGCCCGCCTTTTTGCCGCGGATCAGCACGGCCAGTTGCCGCGTCTCGATCAAAATCTGGTCGTCGAGTTTCACGAGGATATCGTGGACCGCGAGGACCCCGGCGGCCGCGCTCTGCGGCACAATATGGTTCACGACGAGCCCGGTGCCTTCGGCGAGACCGAGCTGGGCTGCGAGCGCTCCGGCGACCGGCCCGGTCTCGACGCCGAGAAAGGTGACCTGCTCCAGTTCCATTTTGCCGTCCCCCGCCACGCGGGCCTCGATCACGGTCAGGAGTTCGCGTTCCGGGCCGGAGAGCACCCGGAGTTCGCGCCGCTCCGCCGGCAGAGGGGACTTGGGTGCGGAGGCATCGGCCGCGGCCAAGACGCCGACGCCGAGGGCAAACGGGGCCGCCATCAAAGTGAGCGGGCGGAGTTTCAAAAGGGAGGGAAGCATAGGAGGAGGAGGTTGGATTATTGGAAAACGACCGGCACCACGCGGACCTCTTCACGCGGCACGGTCCAAGTGAGGGAAGCATTCGTCCGCGGATCGCTCCACGTGATCGTATCCACAAAAGTCCAACGCTCGCGCCGGGCCGGCGTGCCGTCGTCGAGCGTCACCAAGCCTTCGTCGCGGGCGCGCACGAGGAGGTTTTCCGCGGCGACGGGACGCAGGGCGCCCCCGGCCAGGACCGCGCCGGTTCCCCGCGCCGGCGCGGGCCGGCCCGGTTGCCAGACCATGAGAGCGGCGGCGGCGGCAGCCGGCAGGGCGAAACTCCAGAGCCAGCGCCAATCGGCCGGCGCGGCCGGCGGCGGCGCCGCCGTGGCCAACTCGCCCTCCAGCCGCGCCCAAAGGCGGTCGGTAACGGGAGCCGGTCGCAGGCGGCGCAGTTCCGCTTCGAGATCTTTCAGTTCGTCATCCATGGCAATCGGCAGGGGTCAGTTCCCGACGCAGGGCGGCAAGGGCGTAACGGTAGCGGGACGCCGCCGTGTTGGGCGAAAGCCCGAGTTCGCCGCCGATTTGGTCGAAGGTGAGCTCCGCCCAGATCTTGAGCACGAGCACTTCGCGTTGCTCCGCCGGCAGGCGGCCCAGGGCATCCTCGAGCGCGAGCCGACGGTCGTCCGCCTCCAAGGCAGAAACGAAATCCGCCGTCGGCTCGCCGGCCCCGACGAGCGAGAAATCTTCGCGGCGCGTCCGCCGGTCTTCGCCGCGCGCCCGATCCAAAGCGGCGCGCCGGATCGAAGTGACGAGCAGCGCCATCGGGTCGCCGGGCAGGTGGCGTTGATGCCGCCAGAAACGGACAAATGCATCCTGGACGATGTCCTCGGCATCGGCCGCCGACCGCGTCCATTGCCGGGCGCAGAGCAACAGCTTCGGGCCGTGGGACTGAAACCAATGCTGCCAAGTGTCATGTGCGGGCAATTCCTCCATGCGGGCTGATACGGGATCGTGATGCCAAGGAAGCGCCGGCGGCGACGTGCTTTGTCTACCGGTCGGACCAAAAGTGCCCTTTTCCGACCCGGCCGCCGAATCCGGGCAATAAAAAGGGGCCCGGATTGCTCCGGACCCCTGTTCAGGTTATCTGCTCTTCGGCTTAGTTGAGGCCGAGGAGCCGCTTCCAGTTGATGCGATACTCCAAGGTCGCGATGCCCAGCAGTCCGAGGACGCTGGCAAAGCCGATCAGGGAATCCGCAGTAACCGAGGAACGGAAAGAAAGCACGAGGGCGGCGGCGGCAATCGTGCCGGAGGTGACCGCAAGGAGGATGTTCTTATTCATAGTTTCGTTTGGTTTGCCGAACCACAATTGGTCCGACGCACCTAGTATAGGCCCAAAACGAAATAGTTGAAATCGAACTTCCCTATCGCATGTATCGTTTTTGCCTATGGAACTGTACCAACTGCGTTACTTCGTTGCCGTCGCTGAGACGCATAACTTTACCCGCGCCGCGGAACGTTCCAACGTATCTCAGCCCTCTCTAAGCCAGCAGATTATAAATCTCGAAGCCGAGGTCGGGCACAAGCTGTTCCACCGCCTCGGGCGCAAGGCCGTGCTGACCGAGGCCGGCACGGCGTTCTTGCAACGGGCGAAACGTATCCTCTTCGAAGTCGAAAACGCCGCCCGCGAGTTGAGCGATCATCCGAGCCTGGGCCGAAGGATCACGGTTGGTGCGGTTCAAACCGTTATGCCCTATCTGGTTACCCCGTTCCTCGCGGAATGCCGAATTCATCATCCGAATCTTCTGATCGATGCCCGCGAGGACTTCCGCTCCGACCTCATTCGCGCCGTGGTCGACGGCGACCTCGATCTCGCGGTGGTTCCGCTGCCCGTGGTGGAGCATCGCGTTTCGATCGAGCCCTTGCTCACCGAGCCGTTGCTACTCGTTGTGGGGAAAGATCATCCCTTCGCGCTCCGCAGTGAAATCAGTATTCAGGATCTCGCGGCGGAGACCTTTGTTTCGCTCGGTGACTCAAGCGCCCTGAGCGCGCAGATCCGCAGCTTCTTCGGGGATCAAAAATTCCAGCCGCGCATCGGTATCCGTTGTGCGCAAGTAGCTACCCTGAAGCTGTTTGTCGCCCAAGGCTCCGGTATTTCGATCTTGCCGGAATTGGCCCGCACGCCGGACGACCGTGACGCGCTGACCTACCTGCGTCTCACCGGCAGCCTGCCGACCCGCCAATTGGTGGTGATTCGGCACCTGCAACGCTATCAAAGCCGCGGCGCCGAGCAGTTCCTGACGCATTTCCGGGAGTACGTGAAATCCCGGGAAGCCGCCGCGACCGCGAATCCGGCCTGATTCCGCCGCGGCAAATCCGACCGCGGGCCGGACCGCCGGTTGCGCTTTGGAGCAAAAGCCCAACGCTCCGTCTTCCATGTCCGCGCCGCTCCAGCATCACGCCCTCTCGCCGGCCCGCGAGCGGGCGACGCTGCTGACCTTGGCGGCGGTCCAGTTCACGCACGTCCTGGATTTCATGATCATGATGCCGCTCGGCTCGCAGCTGATGGCGGTCTTCAATATTGGTCCGGCGCAATTCACCTACTTGGTCGCGTCCTACGGCATCGCCGCGGCCGTCGCCGGTTTGGCTGGCGGCTTCTTCCTCGATCGGTTCGACCGCAAACGTTCCCTCGTCGTCCTCTTCGCGGGCTTCGGCCTCGCCACCCTCGCCTGCGCCCTCGCTCCGACGCACCACACGCTGATGCTCGCGCGCATCGCCGCCGGGGCTTTCGGCGGTCTCGCCGGCTCCATGGTCGGCGCGATGGTCGGCGACATCATCCCGCCGGAACGCCGCGGCCGGGCCATGGGGATCGTGATGTCGGCCTTTCCCCTGGCCTCCGTACTCGGTGTGCCCCTCGGGCTCGTGCTCGCCGGCAAGTTCGGCTGGCACGCGCCGTTTTTCCTGCTGGTCGGTTTCGTCGCCGTCATTCTCGGCGTCGCGATCGCGACCCTCCCGCCGATCCGCACCGCGGTGCAGGACCACCGCCCGATCCGGCAGATGCGGGAAATCATGTCGCACGGCATCCACCTCCGCGCCTTCGCCCTCGGCGCGGTGCTCGTCATGGCCGGCGGGATTCTCATCCCGTTCATCGCCCCTTCGTTCGTCGCCAACGTCGGACTCAACGAGGCCGTGCAATTGCCGATCACCTACGCCGTCGGCGGTCTCGCCACCGCGCTGAGCACGCCGTTGGTCGGCTGGCTTTGCGACCGGATGGACCGGCTGAAACTGCTCGTATTCATCTCGATCGGCGCCATCGGCACCGTGCTGGTCATCACGCGGCTCGGCCCGGCCTCGGTCGCAACGGCATCGATCGTGATGGCGCTGTTTATGGTGACAATGTCGGGCCGTTTCTCCCCGGCCATGACGATGATCACCAACGCGGTGGAGGCCCGCTACCGCGGCGGTTTCATGAGCGTGAACGCCGCGCTGCAACAGGCGGCGAGCGCGAGCGCCAACGTGCTCGCGGGCGTCTTCGTCACGCGCACGCCCGGCGGCCAACTCGCCGGCCTGCCGCAACTCGGCTACGCGGCGATCGGCTTCTTCGTGCTCACGGCCTTGCTGGCCGCGGAACTCCGGGCGGCCGCGCCGCACGTGGCGAGCAACCCCGCCCGGCCGCCAGCGGCGCCGTGACGTTGCACTGCGTTCCGCCGCCGCCACAGTTTTCCGCGTGTCTTCCGTTTCCGCCCCCGCCCTTTCGCCGTCGCCCACGCCCGTCCCGGTGCGCCCGGAACTGCTCGCGCCCGCCGGCGATTGGGAATGCGCCAAAGCCGCGGTCGAAAACGGCGCCGACGCGATCTACTTCGGCCTCGAGCGTTTCAACGCGCGGATGCGCGCGAAGAACTTCACCCAGGCGGACCTGCCGGCGCTGATGGAGTTTTTGCACCGCCGCGGTGTGCGCGGCTACGTCACCTTCAACACCCTCGTCTTCACGCCCGAATTGGCCGACGCCGCGGACTACCTGCGCACCATCATCGCGGCCGGCGTAGACGCGGCGATCGTGCAGGACGTCGGCATCTGCCGGATGATCCGCGCGCTCTCGCCGGATTTCCCGATCCACACCTCGACGCAGATGACGGTCACGAGCGCGGCCGGCGTGGACTTTGCCCGCGAGCTCGGGGCGCAACTGGTCGTGCTCGCGCGCGAGAACTCCATCGCCGAAATCGAAAAAATCCAGGCCGCGCAAAAAACGGCTCCCGTGGCGCTGCCGCTGGAAGTCTTCGTGCACGGCGCGCTCTGCGTCGCCTATTCCGGCCAGTGCCTGACGAGCGAATCGCTCGGCGGCCGTTCGGCGAACCGCGGCGAATGCGCCCAAGCCTGCCGCCTGCCCTACGACCTGATCGCCGACGGCCGCCAGATCGATCTCGGCGACCGCCGCTATCTGCTCAGCCCGCAGGATCTCGCCGGCATCGACGTGCTCCCGGAGCTCGTGCGCGCCGGCGTGGCTTCGCTGAAAATCGAAGGCCGCCTGAAAGCGCCCGAATACGTCGCCAGCATCACCCGCGTGTATCGGCAGGCCTTGGACAAGCTCGCCGGACCGCGGGCACCCGACCGCGAGGCCGGAGGGGCCGCCGCGGCCGATCCCGCCCGCTACGAACTGCAGATGGCGTTTTCCCGCGGGCTCTACACGGGTTGGTTCCGCGGCATCCACAACCAGGAACTGGCGCACGCGCGTTTCGGCACCAAGCGCGGCGTCTTCCTCGGCGAAATCGCCGCGGTGGCCAACGAATCCGTCACCCTGAAACTCGCCGCGCCGCTGAAGCCCGGCGACGGCATCGTCTTCGATGCGGGCAAGCCCGAGGAAAAAGAGGAAGGCGGCCGCGTCTATCAGGTCGAGCCGCGCGGCGGGGCGGGCGGCGAGACGACGCTGCGCTTCGGCCAGGGCGACATCGACTGGCGCCGCGTGCGGGTCGGCCAATGGCTTTGGAAGACCAACGACCCCGCGCTCGACCGCGAACTGCGCGGCACCTTCGAGGGCGAGCAGATCCGTTTCCAACGGCCCGTCGACCTCGAGGTCCATGGCCGCGCGGGCACGCCGCTGACGCTGATCGCGAGCGACGGCGAGGGCCGTGTGGCGAAGGTCGAGTCGGCCGTGCCGCTCGCGGCGGCGGAGAAGCAGCCGCTTTCCGCGGAACGACTGCGCGAGCAACTCGGGCGGCTCGGCGGCACGCCGTTCCGCCTGGGCAAACTGGAATCGCACCTCGAGGGCGCGGTGATTTTGCCGGTGAGCGAACTCAACCGCCTGCGGCGCGAAGCGGCGGCGGCCCTGGACCGGCTGCGCGCGCAGCCCAAGCGCTGGCAGCTGCGGGAATCGTTCGCGGCGCCGGATTTGCGGGCGGCGCCGCCGCCGGAGCGGGCGCCCGAGCTGATCGCAGTCATCCGGCTGCTCGAGCAATTGGACGCGGCCTGGGCGGCCGGGGTGCGGACGATCTACTGCGAATTCGAAAACCCGAAACACTACCGCGACGCCGTCGCGCGTTTCCGGGAATTGCAACCGCAGGATCCGGCGGCCGCGGCGACGATCTGGGTGGCGGCGCCGCGCATCTTCAAGCCGGGCGAGGAGTGGATCCTCAAGCAGGTGCGCTCTTCGGAGGCCGACGGCTACCTCGTGCGCAACTACGACCACCTCGCGTTTTTCGCGGGCGACCGGAAGCGCGGCGACTTCTCGCTCAACGTGGCGAATCCGTGGACGGCGGCGCATTACCTTCAGCGTTACGGCCTCGAGCGCGTGACGGCCAGCTACGACCTCAACATCGGGCAATTGGAGGCGCTGCTGCAGGCGGCGCCGGGGACGTGGTTCGACCTGACGATCCACCAGCACATGCCGATGTTCCATATGGAGCACTGCGTGTTCTGCGCGTTCCTGTCCTCGGGCAAGGACTACCGCGACTGCGGCCGGCCCTGCGACAAACACCGCGTGGCGCTGCGCGACCGCGTGGGGGCCGAGCTGCCGCTCAAGGCGGACGCCGGTTGCCGCAACACCGTCTTCAACAACCGCGCCCAGACCGGCGCCGAATACGCCGCGCGGCTGGTCGAGCTCGGGGCGCGCAGTTTCCGCGTGGAATTCGTGAACGAACCGGCCGAGGAAGTGACGCGCACCCTGGGCCGTTACGCGCAATTGCTGCGCGGCGAGATTTCCGGGGACGAACTGTGGCGGGAACTGAAGCTGATCAACCAGCTCGGCGTGACGCGCGGGCAGATGGAGACGGCGGCGCAGGTGATCCGGCGGAAAACGTGAACCGGCGCCGCGCGGCGGGGCGCGCGGCGCGGTTCTGGGTTTTGGGTTTTGAGTTCTGAGATTTGGGTTCCGGGACGGGGTTCGGAGTTTGGAGTTGGCGGCTAGCGGCTGGCATTTGGGAGGCGGGGCGTTTCTTGTGTCGAACTTGCGGGCAAATGCCTCTAGCCCTCTGCCCTTTGCCAAACCCTCTCATGCCGCTAAACCCTGCGACCGCACCTGCCGCCGCCGCCCCGACCCCGGGGAAGCTCACCGATCTTGAGATCAAGGACGCGCACCTGATTTTCGAATCCGTCTGGCGCGACTTGGTGGCGAAGGTGGGCTTGGAGCACCTGCGGTTTCCCAAGGAGATCATTCTGCTCGGCGGCGCGCCGGGCGCCGGCAAGGGCACGAACACGGCCTTCATCACGAAAACCCGGGGCCTCACCTGCCCGCCCATCGTGATCAGTGCGCTGCTCGATACGCCCGAAGCCAAGGCGCTGAAGGATGCGGGCAACATGGTCGGCGACCGCGAGGTCGTCGGTTTGCTGCTCCGGCAATTGCTGAAACGGCAATATCAGGACGGCGTCATCCTCGACGGTTTCCCGCGCACCAATGTGCAGGTCGAGTGCCTCAAGCTGCTCGTGGACAAAATGCACATGCTGCGCCGCGAGTTTTACCACACGCCGCTCAGCATCCATTTCCGCCAGCCGACGATCCACATCATGGTGCTCTTCGTCGACGAGAAGGAATCGATCGCGCGCCAACTGAAGCGCGGCCGCGAGACCAAGGTGCACAACGAGGAAGTCGCGCGCACGGGCATCGGCGAAGTGTGGGAAGACCGTCCGACGGACCACGACGAAACCTTGGCGCGCCGGCGCTACCGCGTCTTCAAGGAACAGACCTGGGACGCGCTGCAGTCGCTGAAGGAAATTTTCCACTACCACTTCATCAACGCGCAGGGCCCGATCGAGGAGGTCGAGCAGAACATCCTGCGGGAGCTGGAGTACCAGAGCACCCTCGAGCTCGACCCGCGGACCTTCGACCGCCTGCGGGGCGTCCCGGTCGCGAGCCAGCTGATCATCCACGCCCGGCAGGAGCTGGTGAAGCGGCTGGACGGGTACGAGTTCGAGCACGCGGACCTGTTTGCGCGCGTGGTCGCCTTCATCGAGAAGAAGATCATCCCGATCGTCCTGCGCCACGCCATCTCGGGGGTCGCGCAGATCAACACAGAGGAGG
>JACCDS012521193.1_pt1 | contig 12053 bp, 28 predicted proteins | sample 7446441 | NCBI WGS metagenome assembly JACCDS01 (sample SAMN15323445, study PRJNA562643) | freshwater metagenome | isolation source: river surface water | place: USA:Blue River Watershed | collected 2017-08-17
ATAATGGGACACATTAAAAAATTCAACGAGTTTCAAGAATCCTTCCCACAAATACGTGAAGTGGTTTTTGAAGAAGACAACGATTTGGATTTGCTTCGGGATCTCGAGAAGGTTGGTATGAAAGAACAAACCTACACGAGGGAGATGTTTCAGGATGCAATGGACAATGTAAACTTCTACGAATTCTTTGAATTCGTTGACACCGATGGAGATGTTGATTGGGACGTTTCAAAATACAGTATGCAAATAAATGTTGCACCTAAATTTCAAGGGCACATCTATGGTAGTTGGGACACATTAGGTTTATGGGATGCAATAGTTTCTGAAGTTACTGACTTAAATCCGGATGACTACGATGAAGATGAAGAGAGATTTACCATAGATGAATTGGAAGCAGCATTTGACGACTTCAATTGGCAAAGGAATAAGGAAGAAATTGGAAATTCAGCAACTCAAAATGACGATGTTGCTTTAGCCATGGATGGGACAGAAAATACTGATTCTTATGATGTTGATGTAACGGTTGAGATCACAGCAGAACCAAGCGATTATGTTGACCAGGATGATATCATTTCAGACATCCTGGGTAATCTATAAAACTCCACGGGTTTTCTCTGTATAATCCAACGGGAGTTTTTGCTCCCGTTTTTTTTGTTTTCGATTTTTTCCTTCGCTGGTATTGACTACTTTAGCTATGTAATCAAACAACAAACTCACATGGCAACAAGATCTTACATCGGCAAAGTCCAAGAGGATGGAACCATCAAGGCACTATATTGTCACTATGATGGTCATCCAGACACCCTTGGTCTGAACCTACTCAATCACTTCGGAAATAGCGAAAAAGCAAATCAACTAATTGACGAAAAGAAAGACCTTCGAGGAATCTACGGACCATTCCACACCTTGGCTGAATTAGATGATGGCGATCCAGCTCGAACTTTCAAATCATTTGGTAGTTACTTCGACACCGCAATTAATTGGTTTTGTGAATATGTTTATCTTTTCCAAAATGGATCTTGGGCTTGTTTTGGAACAGATGGTGAATTGATTGATCTTTACAACTACTGAAAATTTTTAAATCATGGGCAGATATTATCACGGAGACATTCAAGGCAAGTTTTGGTTCGCAGTCCAAGACAGTCGAGATCCAGCCAACTTTGGCGGAAAAGAAACACCAATTGTTGAACCTGATTGGCAGGATCCGGAAACCGGAGAAACATACCCGGGAGGTGAAGTTATTGGTTCTCACTTCTTGTTCGAAAAAGAAGACCTCCCAGACATTCAAAAAGGTCTCGATCATGCACTTGGTATTCTTGGAGCAAACAAGGAGAAGATTGATAAGTTCTTCGAAGATCGGGGATCTTATAACGACAAAATGCTTTGTGATTATCTAGAGCTAGTAGATGAAACAAACGGGATTGGTGAAAACGAAGCAATGATTTTGACCAAAGCATACTTGATGCTCTATGCTCGATGGGAGTTAGGAATGAAGATCAAAGAGTGTGTAGAAAGAACAGGTAAATGTGATTTCGAAGCGGATTGGTATTAAACCCCTGAGGGGGACCAAAAATAATCGGGTGTCATAACCGGGGACTTAGCCCCCTCCCGTGTTTGTTTGATTACACCTAAGTGGATTCGCTAAGTGAATCCACTTTTTTTTAGAATTCATTTTTAATCTACGGAAACATTCATTATCTTAGCTATACAAACCAATAAACGAGATACCATGGATAATTACGATAAAGTGGCAGCTTATACAGAGGCAGCGTGGAAGATGGATAAGTACATGTATGATGGTGCAGACATGGACGAGTACTATGCAATCCTTGCAGGAGAGGACGAAGAAGGTAATAAGATTTCCGAAGAGGATCAATTCGATGTACTGTGTGAGTTCTTGGAAAACAACATTGTCGACGAAGAGCGTATGTACTCTTACTTTCCGGAAGGAGGAAGTGTGGAGGAATTTGCAAAGTTCTTGATACAAACGTATTCAGACAATTCAGAAGATTAGTGAGTGATTGATTACCACCACGGGGAGCTAAGAAATTGGCTCCCTTTTTTGTTTTCACTAAGTTTCATTTTTTTCACTCACTAAGTTTTCTTACTTTTATAATATGAAACAATTACCAGAATACCTCGAAGAGATCTACGGATACTACCCGCAGATGTTGGAAATCCTTTTGGAAGATTGTAAAAAGAGATTTCCGACTTGGTGTAAACCAAACCTCATCTGGAGGGATTGGCCAGAAGGGACGAGTGAGAATCGGATCATGATGCATATCCGAGATAAAATCAACTACATCTATCCCAAACCAAATGACCTCATCGAGATCGACTCACCAACTTTCAAGCTCCATGGAAAAGTCATGGTGCTGACTGGAAAGTCCAATGGGAGATTGAAAGGGTTTCTAAAGGATGATCCAAAAACAATAGTTCACTTGGCTGCTCGGGGTGCTAAGTTCTTACCACCAGAATGGGATGCTCACCCTCCACTGTCGGATGTTAATGTTGGGGATTTAGTTTGTATCAGATCCGAAAGATTCCGTCCACGATATGATGAGGATTCCCTATTTGTCGTTGTTCTCAAAGGAAGGAAATATGTTAGAGTTCAACCTAGGTTTCCAAGATACAAATTGTATACCACTAACACAAACCCTCCCAAAAGACCTGGTGACAATCTAAGAGAGATGGACGGGGAAAAAAGCTACTGGAGAGTCGGAGTTTACAATCTGGACATTCCTCTGAATGAGATCTACTATCCAACACAGTATGACCAAGAGGATTTAGAAAGAACAAAAGATCTCTCCCAACTTGGATTTTAAGGTGATTTCATTTTTTATTCACACTAAGAATTTTTAAATTAGCTAAGTAATCAAATCAAATAAGAAGTTATGGAACTAGAAGCTAGAACAAAAGATGGATCGCTAATGGCTTTAATCAGCGGGAACTCTGCTCTCCGATACTATGCAATTTTGGAGAAAAGCGATAAAGTTGAGAAGGAGAACATCAGCATCAACAATAAGGGAGTTTTCTCTTGCTTTAAAGTAACATATCCCGGAGGTATCAGTTTAACTATGCTAAAGGGAGAGATTGAAATACTTTTAGGTCACGGAGATTACATCAAGGTGATCCCTTAGGTTTAGAAATAGTCAGGTGGCGGAATTGGTTAGACGCTAAGGGGGAATGATTAAGTAGTTAAGATTGTAAGCGTTACCTCGAATAACTACATACAGGTTCGAATCCTGTCCTGACTACAGATAAAATAAATGCTATGAAAGTAAAAATAGGCGATAAAATTTATGATTCTGAAGTGGAACCAATAATGGTAATACTATCAAAGTCTGACAAGGAAAACATCTCTAATATGTTGCCAGATGCGACAAAATATTGTAGTTTTCCTGATGGTGAACCAATTGAGAATATCAAAGAATTTATGAAGATTCAGTAACATAACTTAGTCAGGTGGTGTAATGGGTAACACGGGGTTCGAGTCCCCAATCTTCTCAAAGGGAGGATAAAGGTTGGCAAGATACCAGTTCGAATCTGGTCCTGACTTTTTTCTAAGTTTCATTTTTTATCCACGAGGATAATGTTTACTTTAGCTTCATAACCAATTAAACCAGAAAGGATGAAAAATCTAATAGAATCGGACAAAGCAATTCTTAAATTGATAATTGGACTTTCCAAAGAAGCATGGTTCTTCGAAGGCCATGATTGTCCCAACTCAGATACGATCTCCACACTGGAAAATGCTGAGGTCAAGAACTCCAATCTCCAAGCACTTGTTTTGCTCGCAGCTTCTGGTCCTGGTTTAACTGATGTTCATGCTCCCACATTTACTCCTATTGCAGAGCTCTTAGAAGAAGGGGAAAGCGAAGAGGAAATTTGGGAAAGCAACCGTGAGTACTTTTCAGAGGAGAGAAAACAATTCCTTGATAAGTTTAAATGATTTCATTTTTTTATTTACTAAGTTTTAACTACATTAGCTAAGTAATCAAACACAAACACCATGAAACACTTAATCGGAAAACGAGTTCGTATCATCTTTATGGAAGATGTAGATCCAATCGAACCAGGACAAATCGGAGTTGTTAAATCGGTAGATGATTTGGGTCAGCTCCAAGTTGATTGGGACAATGGGCGTACTCTAGCGATCATCCCAGAGAAAGACCAATTCGAAGTCCTCGATTCCTATGAAAAACCAGAGAAGACTTTAACCGAGAACTTTTCATTGAACTAGCATAGTATGTGATTAAGATACCCTCGCTCACGCGGGGGTTTCATTTTTTCTTTACATCTAGAATTCTTATTTTAGCACTATGGACGACAATAAAACTTTTTACGAACAAAACGGATACAACCGAGACGAGGTCATCCGCCAGTTCATCATCAGCTTTGGCAACAAATACCCTCACATCAATGTGCAGGCTATTCCACAAAGCACCATCACAGAATTCCTACACCAACCACACGTGGTTGAAGCAGGGACAGAAAAGAAGATGGATCTTCTTCAGGACTACATCATCTCACAAGACCTTTGTGAGGTGATAAAATAAAACCATTGTTCTGGTTTGTCTACGGAGGGTAATGTTATATCTCTGAAGCCTTAGGGATCGAAGAGCATCCTGCCCGAAAGGGTTAACCCGTCCCTCCACAGGTCGAAACGCCTTGTTCATAGCGGTTAAGGATGTTAAAGGCACTACCCCAGATTTAGTCTGGGGTTTTTATTTTTCTAAGGTTTCATTTTTTATCCTCGAGGGTTATCGTTACTTTAGCTATGTAATCAATAACAAACTCATGGAAAAACTTAAAATCGGAGACAAAGTCCTTTGGAGGGGTGGATTCGGAATCGACCCAGCTCAGGAGGCAACCATCGAAGGGATAGAGATCACCAAAGGTGGAAAATACGGGAAACCGGTCGATGAGGTTGGCTGGGACCAGGTCTACGAGAGAAACCTAGTGGTCACCCTGGACAATGGCAAATGGGCTTATGCAAGTCAAATCTCAAAGTTAGGGTCATGAGCAACACCATTAAATACCGACTAGAAACCGCGATTGCTAACTGCGAATTCCAAGGGGGTTTCGCATTATGGGATGACCTCGAAAAACTAGAGAGTTGCTTAGAGCTCTTGAAGATGGGAAAATCTATCCACGACCAATTTGAATTTGTCACACCAAAAAACCACGAAAATGAACAAGAGACAAACCATTGAAAAAATCGATATCTACCTAACCAAGTTAGGTCTAATCAGAAACAAGAATTACACTTGGTCACTCCAAGGACCAACCCTGATTTATCTCGGGGAGACAGACCCATTTAAAAGTCTGACCGTTGGAGATGTCAAAAAGATAAAGGAAATGGGAGCGGAGTTCTTGATAGAACCCCAGTAGATAAGGTGTCGTTTGATTACAGGGTCTGGGATTCGTCCCAGGCCTTTTTTTTGCGGTTTTATTTTTTTACCTCGAGGATAAGGTTTACTTTTACTATACAAACCAATTAAACCATATCACATGAAAGCTTTAGAAATCATTGCTTACCGTTCAATGCAAATGTTAACAATCGGATTGGGTCTGATGTTCTTTGCAGCAATCACCTTCGCTGTTGTTCAGTTGGTAACAGGTAACTACACCGGAACAGCATCCCGAACTTTTTGACGGAAGATTCTCGAGGAGTTTTAAGAGCGGGTTTCACAGCCCGCTTTTTTTCTGTGTTTCATTTTTTATCCTCGAGGATAGTTCTTACTTTTAGAATACCAACCAATTAAATCGGTCATCATGAGCAAGCAAAAAGTTCTAGAAAAATATCCCACAGCAATAGCTGTAGAATACCAAACAAAATTCGATGTTGGATTCGTCGGGAAGGGTGTGAAATTCTACATCATCCAAGAGAGCAAGGACTCTGAGTATGCTTTGGGGTTTGCCCGCTCAGAAAGAGGTGCATGGCAAATGGCAGAGGCCTGGCTCAAGAATGATATGTCGATGTTCCCAGATTACAAAGGGTATCCGATTGAGCAGGCGAAATTAGAAATGGAATAACACAGTTTTCATTTTTTATCCCCGGGGTTAATTCTTATATTAGCCTAGTAACCAATCAAACCGTATAGAGCATGTCAAAAAAACCCTCATTATATTTCATAAGCGACGATGACAATTACAAAGAGTTTTTTATCGCTATGGTCGGTTCTCTATCATTGGATATCCCCACTGATTCTGCTATTTATTTAGTTGGATACGGAAAACAGGATGCTTCAAAACTACTGACCAGATTTAAGAAATCCTTAAAATTAAAAAAGGGATATTTGTTAAATGTGTCAACTGGAAATTATCCAGGCGTTCCTGCAGCCAAAACGTTATTGAACCCGGGGGTTTATTGTGGACCAAACAGATTTGATATGTATGATTCTAAAAATCACGATCAACTTAAGATGGTTTTTTGTTAGGTAATTAGATCAAAAAAATTACTTAGAATACAGTTTCATTTTTTATCCTCGGGGCTAATTCTTATATTAGCTAAGTAATCAAATAAAACATTCGCTATGAACAAAATCCTGATCCTCTTTCGTCTATTCGATCGTACTTACGGTCCACAAGGAAATCCCAAAACTCTCTCAGTGTACCTTCGTCCAGACAACACCCTCGGGTATTCATTCTACGGAGGCTGGCAACCATCAGGGACTCCGTTCTCTATCTCCAATCTTCAGATGAGAGAATCCCTCCCGATTGGTATCCGAAACTTTGGGAAAGTCGAAGAACTACGTGACAAAGTCGTAGCATGCTTGGCAACTGGTGTGGGATCCCACCACATAAAAGAACTAGAAATTTTGAACGATTTCTAAGTTTCATTTTTTATCCTCGAGGTTAATTTGTACTTTAGCTAAGTAATCAAATCAAACACTATGACACTTTACCTCATGACAGAACAGGAGCTCATCGAAGAAGGGATGGCTCCTCACGCAATCAAAGCATTCCTCAAACTCCAAAGCCTTGGATGCCCGGTTAAGACCTGGTATCATGGAGACCGTGGTCACTTCTGGATCGACGGGGAGGCATCAGAAGCAGAAGAGTGGTTGGACTACTACCACAACTTCATCGGCTCAGACCCTCTCAACGATATCCTCTCAGCCAATGGACTTTGGTTCGAATGGCAAAACTCAGCAGTAGCATGTGTGTACAACATCTAAATTTAGGGACCATGGAAATCAAACTCAAAATCAAGGACAACCTCTTCATCGAGGGAGGACACACCATCATCTCCTATGATACTGCAGTTGCAAAGATCGAGGACCGAAAGATAGTAGAGGTTGGCAAGTTCTCCCGAACCACAACCAAGCACATCTCTGCAATCGCAATGCTGTTAGGATATCCAGTTCAATCCAACAAAGAAAAGAAAGGCTTTTGGAGATTCGAGTACGGGGTCAAAACCAGTCAAGGTGCATTTACACTCTCCCCGAAATTATCCCATGAAATCATCGGGAATTTAAAGTCGGGGATGACCTGGTTCCAAGCACTAGTCCTTTGTCACCCCACGAAAAAAGATGATAGAGAAACGTTGGAGTTTTACTTCAAGAAGATCGAATACGATCCCAAAGCACTTCAAGATTCTCGAGACCTAGGCATCGTATTTGCCTAGGTTTCATTTTTTATCCTCGAGGATAATAATTACATTAGCTTTGTAAACCAATTAAAACTTTTACCATGTCGACACCGTTCTTATTCTCATCAGCTGACTTTGGAGATTTTCTTTCGCTCAGCGCAACAAAGCAACTCATATCAATAGCCAAGGAAACCAATCCCGAGTGGATGGAAGAGGGAATGTCCGGGTATGATATCGACGAGTTCGTTATGGGATCGCTCAGTGAAGGCCTCAAGAGTCAAATCAAACCAGACCCAGAGTTTGGTGGGTACGTTGCCTACTTCAAAACAAAGACCGGAGGTCAGGTCACAGCAGAAGATCTAGAAGCTGTCAAAGACTGGGTAGTCAAAGCTTCTATCGAGATCCACGAATCGTTGGTCCGAAGATTGCAAAAGAAGATCGAAGAGACCAAAGAGAAAAACCGACAAACTATCATGGAGATTTTGGCGGGAGATTTTCAGGTCGAAAAAACCAGACACTCCCGAGTGTAAGAGTTGGAAACTTTATCCCCGTTCATTTTTTTAGAACGGGGATAACACTTACTTTTACTCTATAACCAATTAATACTCCCGATCATGAGATCTATACTAAAAGCCTTAGCATTCCCGTTCATCCTTTTTCTAAGTGTTGTCAAAGCACTATTCGACAAACCATTTCACCTAAGCTACTCAAAGGAGAATGGCTTGGAAATCGGAATCTTGATGCTCATTGGCTGGTGCTTTTCTATTGGATTCACTATTGCTTTGATAAAACGATTTTTATAAAAAATATAATTCACAGTGGAAAAGTTAATCAGATCATTCAACGAACTAAAGGTAGGAGACCTAGTCCTTATTGTAAGTCCAATGACGAAAGAGGACGAGGTTTGTGTTGTATCTTCAATCATCCAGACCCACAAATATCCAATATCCAATGTTGGATGCAACAGGAAGTATTACTACAAAGACCGAAAGGCTGTTTATGCAGACGAGTGTGGGGAAATTGGGAATGAGATTATTAATGAATATGGAATTTCATCGAGAGCAGGAGAGTACACATTCAGGGAAGATGATGAGCCGATCTGGAATATTAGGTTAATCGACAAATCACATCCTAAATGGGATAGAGGTCTTGAAATGTCTGGAAAGTTGCAATCTAGTGTTCTTAATATATTTGGCTCTCTGTTTTCAAAATAGTTAGAATTATTTTTTTATCCCGAGGATAACTCTTACTTTTATATCAAACCAATTAATACCAAGACCAATGAAACACTTTAAAAGACTTTGCAAAGACGCCCGACAGATAGTCAAGGAGCTTCGTGATCTCGTTACGTGGAAAAACTTTATCTTTGCAATCCCAGCGATAATGTTCTTTACGCCCATCATGCTCTTCTGGTTGCTCTTTGAAGACTATGATGAGAACGATCGCTGGGAAAAAGGGATGTCAGAGTACCTAAATCAATTAGATCGAGAAAACCGTTAAAACAACAAGACCAATGAAATTTATCAAATTAGCAAAATTGGTAATCCAATTAGACCTCGTTTTTTGGGTCATCTACAACACTTACTTTGGTTGGAATTGGGAAGCGGTTTCCGAACTCGAAAAGACCTGCGATTCGATTTTTTCAATCGTTGTGAAAATAGGAATCTTTCTCTACCTTCTCCCCCTGTACTACCTATATGAGGGAACCATTGCTCGGGCTGAGGAAGTAGCTAAGGAAAGAAATACGAACTTAAATAATTAGAACAATGAAAGTTTTTTTGTTAGTATTATTAGCTATTATAGTTTTAGTAGCTTCAGCATACCATTGGATATTTATATTAAATGGGCATGGCTCCAAAGAAGAAAAAGAATATACTGAAAAACTATTCAAAAGTTTTCATGATAAACAAAGAACTGAGAATTTCAAAGAATTTAAAAAACTTTGTGGTAAATAAATAACCTTTTAACAACAAGACCAATGATACTTTTGATTTTAGGAATTGCCCTTATCGTAGCAGTTTGTTTGTTGATGATTGCACCAGACGGTTACTCAGACACTCATGAGGAGTACATGGATCGTGAGTTTGAGAGACAACGAAATCAAGATAGGGATTGAAAAGGACAAGGGTGTTTGATTGCAACCTCGGGGCTAAGGAATTAGCCCCTTTTTCATTTTTTTATCCCGAGGATAACTCTTACTTTTATAGTGTCCCAAAAGGGAAGGGCGAGGGCTAACAACCCGGGAGAGTAGACTCCAACCTGCGCTTTTTTTTAAAACAGACCTTATCCTCGCAAACCCCTGTCGAAGCATACAGAGAAAACCACGGGGGTAAATTTTCTAATAATTATCCTCGATTCATTTTTTATCCTCGGCCATTGTTCATATATTAGCTATGTAATCAAACAATCACGCTATGATCCGCTCTAATGTAAACCCACTCACTTTCCCTCAGCTCTTCACAGCTGGACGCGCAGTTCTTACTTTCCACAACCCTCAAACCGACAACCACATCACTATCCGAGTGAAGCAGTGGAAGAAGCGCAACTCAGAGGGCAAACTCGAGAAATTGCCTAAGTTCAGCATCCACGTTTCCCTCATCGGAGACAAGGAGCAGGGAATGGTCCCAGCAGGTTTCTACTTCCGAGACGAAAACCGTTGGGTGATCACCAAAGGTCTTGACCCACAAGGCCAAGTCGGTAAGGTCATGAGTTTCCTCAAGAAATCCTACGAGGACCCAATGACCCTCCGTCAAAAAGGAGTCAACCTCCTCCACGAAGGTAAGTGCTGCCGATGCGCTCTTCCCCTCACCAACCCAGCCTCAATCGAAAGAGGTCTCGGCGATGACTGTCACGCCTACACCTTCGGCACTGACAACGAGAAAAGAAAGGAGAAGCTCGGTCTTAAATGACCGAGCAACTTTCCTCTCTTTCATTTTTTATCCTCGAGGATTTCCTTTACCTTTGTATTATAATCACACAACATGGCAAGAAAAGAAAACACCGGCATCCGTAAACCAATGAGCGAAGAGACCCGCAAGAAGATCGCTCAGGCAGTGAAACAAAAAGCAAAAGTAAAGCGCATCGAAGCAGGCCTACCGCCTGACGCTGTGATACCCATGATCCCAGATCGTGGTCGTGACCTCGAACTCGTGCAGATGAAAGACCAACACTTTGATCCAGCACTGTTCATCCCCATGCCCACCCGTTCTCCGATCGACCAACTCTTCACCATCGAAGGTGGTCTACCGAAAGCTACCAACTACATGGTGGTGGGAGATCCAGGGGTTGGTAAATCAACTGTAGCACTGGACATCGTGGCTGACCTCATCAGATCGGGTTATAAATGTCTTTTCATCTCCGCCGAAATGACTAGGATCGATCTGTACAAGTACGTGCAACGGTATCCAAAGTTCGGAGGAATCGATATCCTTTTCCTCGGAGAATATCTAGATGACAATCCCAAACTGGTGGTGGAGGAAGCGCTGGCTCCAGGCTATGACCTAGTCCTCATTGATTCTTTCGTTGAGGTACAAGAAGCGGTCAAAGAGGTCAATCGGATCACCACCAACGCTGCAGAGAAATGGTTGATCGATCTAATGCTCCGTCACAACTTGGCGAACAACTCAGATCAACGCAACACAACCTTCCTCGCAATTCAACAGGTAACAAAAGGTGGAGTTTTTGTCGGATCCAACAAACTGAAGCACAACACCACTGGAATGATGGAGATTCGATATGAGGACGAAGATGCAAACCTGCAGTACATCATGTTCACCAAAAACCGTCGAGGTCCAGTCAATCAAAAACTCTACTTCTCCCTCAAAGCAACTGGAGCTGTACAGTACAATCGACCGGAGTCAGAACAGGATTCGGATTCACCTTTTGAACAATTGGCCAAAGAGGTCAACCCGTTCCAATAATCTTGCCAGGAGATTCCCCGGGTGGAGGGAAGGTCACCGCCGGACACCGGACCTTCACCCGCTCCTTTTGCAAAGCCCGCCGGCCCGAATATGTTCCGTTCACTAAAGTTCACTATAAGTAAACAAAAGTAAACTTAGTAAAAAGTTCTCATTTTATTTTTTTAGTACGTGCTCATTCCGTACTTTAGCTATGTAATCAATTAAACACAACAACATGGCAACTATCACAGAAGCATTAGGAATCAAAGAAGGATGGTACGAAGAACTCAAAGCGATGGCCGAGCGTGCAATCTCAGAGTTGGAGACCGTCGATGGAGTACTCACCACAGTAGCTAAAGAGATCCGAGAGGAAGAGCTAGGAGATGATGGGAACCTCTCAGTGTACGAGCGCAAGCTCTTGATGGCTGGATACACCATTGGGTGTATACGTCAGGCCCAACAACAGAGAGAGATCGAGATGATCAAAGCCCTCAAGGAAATGGTTGAGAAACTTAGAGACCGAGATCAAGACCAAGAGTAAGCATTAGGGCTCAAGC
>JACCDS010056854.1_pt1 | contig 12051 bp, 13 predicted proteins | sample 7446441 | NCBI WGS metagenome assembly JACCDS01 (sample SAMN15323445, study PRJNA562643) | freshwater metagenome | isolation source: river surface water | place: USA:Blue River Watershed | collected 2017-08-17
ACTTGGATCGCAGCCGAGTCCAAGGGCATGCGTTTCGACTTACGCAATCAGCACGCTCAAGAAAAAGTGTTCTACGAAGTGGGCAAGCGCCTGTTCTTCCAACGTGGCGGCACCCACGACTTTTCTTGCGCCTCCTGCCATGGTGAAGAGGGCAAGCGCATCCGTTTACAAGACCTGCCCCAACTGACCAAGAACCCGGGCGATGGCTTGGGCTTTGCGGCCTGGCCTGCTTACAGGGTTTCCAACGGACAGATGTGGAGCATGCAGTTGCGCCTCAATGACTGCTACCGCCAGCAACGATTCCCGTATCCCGGGTTTGCCAGTGATGCAACCATCGCACTCAGCCTGTATTTGGGCGTGAATGCCCAGGGCGCCGCCTCGATCGCTCCCGCCATCAAGCGCTGAACCCAGGAGAACCCCCCATGAAAACCCCTTTCAAACTCTACGCTGTGGTGCTCGCCAGTGCTGTGCTCGCCGGCTGTGCCCAAGGCCCTTCGGTGGCCGAACTCAACGAACTGACCGACAAAATCGTCAAAGCCTCGTTCCGCGGCGAAAGCCATGTCAAGGTTGAGCGCCTGACCGCCACCGACGAGACCAACCGCTTGTGCTCGCAGGCCGATGTGGCCGGCAAGCCTCTTGATGAGGCCACTTCCAAACGCATCGAACAAGCCAACATGCAGACCGTCAAGTGGCCCTCTGACGGCAAGTTTCTGGGTGACTGGAAACAAGGCGAGCGGATCGCCCAAAGCGGTCGTGGCTTGACCTGGACCGACCAGGCCAACGCTGAAAACGGCGGCAATTGCTACAACTGCCACCAGATCAGCAAAGAAGAAATCTCCCATGGCACTCTGGGGCCCAGCCTGTACAACTACGGCAAGATCCGGGGCGTGAGCGATCCCAACAGCGCGGCGGCCAAACCGATCGTCGAGTACACCTGGGGCAAGATCTGGAACTCGAAGGCCTATAACGCTTGTTCCAACATGCCTCGTGCGGGTCACATGGGCATCCTGACCGAAGCGCAGGTGCGTCACATCGTGGCTTTGTTGCTCGACCCCCAATCCCCCGTCAACAAATGAGTCCATCCCCCTGGCCCCCCGGCCGGGGGAGTCAGGGGTTGTCGACTTCCTGCAGCGGAGATGGTGCACGTCACATCAGTCCATCTGAAAGTAATGATATGAATTTGTCCAAACGCGAGTTCCTGCAAGTCATGGGCGCGGCCAGTGTGGCCGGCATGGCCTTAGGACGTCATGCCCAAGCCGACGCCAGCACCGCCAGCCAGGCCCTGTACGACGTTCCTGCTTTCGGGCAAGTGTCGTTTTTACACATGACCGACTGCCATGCGCAATTGACCCCGATCCATTTCAGAGAGCCCAGCATCAACATGGGTCTGGGCATCATGAACGGCAAATTGCCCCACTTGGTGGGCGATCACTTGCTCAAGATCGCAGGTGTGGCACCCGGGACACCCACCGCCCATGCGCTGACTTACCTGGACTTTGACCAAGCCGCCCGCCGTTACGGCAAGGTGGGCGGTTTTGCCCACTTGGCCACACTGGTCAAGCAACTCAAAGCCAGTCGACCGGGCGCTTTGTTGCTCGACGGTGGCGACACCTGGCAAGGCTCGGGCGTTTCGCTGTGGACCAAGGGTCAGGACATGGTCGAGGCCTGCAAGTTGCTGGGCGTCGATGTCATGACCGGTCACTGGGAGTTCACCCTGGGCATGGAGCGCGTCAAAGAGATCATCGAGAAAGACTTTGCCGGCAAAGTCGACTTTGTGGCGCAAAACGTCAAAACCAACGACTTTGGCGACCCGGTGTTCAAGCCCTATGTCATCCGCGAAATGAACGGTGTGCCTTGCGCCATCATCGGCCAGGCCTTTCCGTACACCCCCATTGCCAACCCCCGCTACATGGTCGCCGATTGGGAATTTGGCATCCAGGACGAGAACATGCAGAAGATGGTCGACGAGGCCCGTGCCAAAGGCGCCAAGGTCGTGGTCGTGCTCAGCCACAACGGCATGGATGTCGATCTGAAAATGGCCAGCCGGGTCAGCGGCATCGATGCCATTTTGGGCGGTCATACCCACGACGGCATGCCGGTGCCGACGCTGGTCAAGAACAAGGGCGGCCAGACCATCGTCACCAACGCCGGCTCCAACGGCAAATTCCTGGGGGTGCTCGACTTCGACGTCAAAGACGGCAAAGTCAGTGACTTCCGCTACAAGCTCTTGCCGGTGTTCGCCCAGTACCTCAAGGCCGATCCGGCCATGGCCGAACTCATCCGCAAGATCCGCGGCCCCTACGAGGCCAAACTGTCCGAGCGCCTGGCCATCTCTGAAGGGCTGCTGTACCGCCGGGGCAATTTCAATGGCACCGGGGACCAGTTGCTGATCGATGCCCTGATGGACGTGCAAGGGGCCGAAATCGCCTTCTCGCCCGGTTTCCGCTGGGGCACCACGCTCTTGCCCGGACAAGCCATCACGCGCGAGTGGCTGCTGGACATGACCGCCACCACTTATTCATACGCCACCGTCACCGACATGACCGGTGAGACCATCAAAACCGTGCTCGAAGACGTCTGCGACAACCTCTTCAATCCCGACCCTTACTACCAGCAAGGGGGGGACATGGTGCGTGTGGGCGGCTTGCAATTCAGCTGCGACCCGACCGCCGCCATGGGTCGGCGCATCGGTGACATGCGCTTGAAAGGCAAACCCATCGAGGCCGGCAAAAAATACAAAGTGGCGGGCTGGGCTCCGGTGGCCGAAGAAGCCAGCAAGCAAAACCTGCCGATGGTCTGGGACTTGGTCGAAAAATGGCTCAAAGCCCAAGGCGGCCGGGTCAAACCGCGCCGACTCAATGCGCCCACCATCACCGGAGGGTTGCCCAACCCGGGTTACGCCGCATGAAACGCCGCCGCTGGCTCACTTGGGGGCTGGGGGCTGCCGGCGTGGCCATGTGGCCCGAGCTGCAGTTGTTGGCTCAGCAAGGCCAAGACTTCATCCAGGGGCCCCCGATGCCCGACATCGCCCCTGTTCAGGTCTCGCCACGGGTTTGGGTGATCTACGCCGCCGACGGTTTTCCCACGCCCGAGAACAAAGGCATGATGTCCAACGTGACCTTTGTGACCACCTCGGCCGGCGTGGTCATTCTGGATTCGGGTGCCTCGTTGCAAATCGGCGAAATGGCCATCCGCATGATCCGCCGCGTCACCTCGCAACCGGTGGTGGCGGTGTTCAACTCGCATTTTCATGGCGACCATTGGCTGGGCAACCATGCCTTTGTCAAACATTTCGGCCCGGACTTGCCGATCTATGCCTTGCCCCACACCATCGAGCAAATTCAGGGCATCGAGGGCAATGCCTGGCGCACCCTGATGGAACGCTGGACCAACCAGTCCACCGCCGGCACCCGGGTGGTGGTCCCCAATCGGCCCGTGTCGGCGGGGCAAACCATCCGCATCGGCGACGTCGACTTCCGCATGCATTTTTATGGTCAGGCGCATTGTCATGCAGACCTCAGCGTGGAGGTGGTGCCCGATCGGGTCACTCATGTCGGGGATGTGGCCATGGGCAACCGGATCGCCAACATCGACGACGGCTCTTACCGGGGCACCCTGAAATATTTTGCCCGGCTGCAACAAGCAGCGGGTTCCCAACTGTGGTTACCCGGCCATGGCCAAGCGGCCCCCGATTTGCTCCACACCTATGGCCGCTTTTTGTCCGGCATCTGGGACAACTGCTTGCAAGCCGTCAAGGACGGTGCCGACGAGGCCGAGGCCAAATCCCGGGTCTTGCGCGACCCGCGCGTGGCCAGCCGCGCCAAAACCATGCAGGGCTTTGACGGCAACATCGGCAAATACATCAGCCTCGCCTACCTCGAAGCCGAAAAAGAAGCCTTCTGATCCCCAACATTAATTGGGGTCAGACCCCAATTAATGGTTGCTTTTTCGCCACGGCGCAGAAATTTGGGTCAGCCCCCCATTTCGCTGTCGGGCAGACAGGTGTGTGAATGGCTCACTGACTCATCACCCGTTTTTCGGGGTTGGCGCCTGGGACTTCGTGTTGAAATTTGACCTCGCTTTTTTGCAAAGGTCACCCGATGCCCCGCGCCCTCCAAGACGCCCCCTATAAGCTCTTGTTTTCGTCGCCCAGGATGGTGGCTGACCTCATCCGTGGCTTTATCCCCGACCCTTGGCTGGCCCCCGGTGCTGTCCATCGTGCTCTACAGCGGCAAGGCCCGCTGGCACGGCAGCCCCCGCATCGAGGATCACATCCGGCGCCTGCCGCGCGGCTTGCTGCGCCGCAGCGTGCAGCATCGTTTTGTCCTGATCGACATCCAGCGGCTGACATTGCAACAGTTGGATCGGCTCGACAGCGTCCTGGCTTTGCTGATGCGTTTTGAGTTGCGGCACCACTCTGAAGATATGATGCACGTGATGGCCCGCCTGGACCATCAAATAGCCCGGCAAGACCCCTTGCGTGAAACCATCCGCACCTGGGCTTTGGCTGCGGTGGGCGAAAGCAGTTCCCTCGCCCCTTTACTGGACGAATTTGTGAATGTGAAAGGAACTGCCATGTCTTTCAAAGAAAACGTCGAAGCTTATTTCGCCAAGCGTGACCGCCTCGCGCGGGATCAAGGTATGCGGGCTGGCTTGGCAGAAGGCAAGCTAGAAGGACAACGCCTGGGCCAACGCCTGGGCCAACGCCTGGGCCAACGCGAGGGCCGGATCAAGGGTCAAGCAGAAATACTCAGCCGACAAATCGCCCGCCGGTTTGGTCCGCTCGATGAGGCCACGCAAAACCGGTTGGCCAGCGCCAAGCCCGCTATGCTGCAACGATGGGCCGATGCCATCCTGACTGCCAACACACTGGAAGAAGTGTTTGCCTCCAGGCACTGAGAAACTGGGGTCTGACCCCAATTAATGTGACCCCAATTAATGCGGTGGTTTTTACTCTTGCACGATGCGGCAAGGGGCCCGGATGTGCAACTCTTGGCGTTTTTCTTCGCAATAGTTCATGGCCCGGCGTGCGCCTTCAGCCGCCATGCGGATGTAAATCGAGCAGCGCAGCGTCATTTTGTCGGGGTCGCCACCCGCATCGAAGGCCGCTGCACAGCGGCTGCGGTCGTTCATGTCCGGTTTGAAGCCCATGTAGGTGCTGCGCAAAGGCTCGGGCAGTTGCCGCAAAGGAACGGCCGGAAAGCCAAATTCGGTGCCCGAAGGCTGACTTTGTGCCATGGCGATCGAGCCGAGCATGCCGGCACACAATAGCCCTGCCTGACACCAGCGGCGACCGTTCGCCATCTTGTTCATTTCATGACTCCCCTTTCAGCGGTTCAAGGTCTGCATGCGCAGGGCTTTGGCCTCGATCCGTACTTTTTCGGCCTCTTCCCAGGCTGCCTTGAGCTCGGCCTGGCTCATGCGCTCTGGGTTGGCGTAATCCAGCTTCCAATCGGGATCTTCGCTCCAGATCTGGGGTGAAACCCAGGTGGTGCGCGGTGCCCGGGCTTGCTCAAGCAACTGCAACGCCAATGCCAGCGTCTGTTGCTGGCTGCCGGGGTCGTGTGGTTTGCCGGCCCCGTTGCCCAACGGAAAATCACTGAACAACAATCGCGGCACACCGCAATGCTCGACCACATCGCGCGCACACCCCATGATCACCGTGGCGATGCCTGCGCGTTCGAGCTCGCGCGCGGCCAACGACAGGCTTTGGTGACAGATCGGACAATTGGGAACCAACAATGCCGCGTCCACTGCATCTTCGCGACAGCGGCGGATCAGTTCGGGCACATCCACGTCCAGCGTGTGACGCTGACTGCGGTTGGTCGGCACGCCATGGAAACGTGGTGCCAGCACAAAACGCCCGCTTTCAGCCAGGCGCCGCAGGGCAGGCAAAGGAAACCAGCAGTTGCGATCCTCCATGTGGGTGTGCTTGCGGTCTATGGCCACGTGCGCTACCCGCACGTCGTGATCGTGTGCCGTATCCCCCGAATAGACCTGGTAGAACTTGGGTCCGGCGTTATAAGGCGCATGCGGTCCCTGAGGGCCTTTGTCGGGCTGAAACGGGGCGGCCGTCGTCACCAGCGTCACCCGCGTCCTGCCCAGGGGCTGCAGCAGGGGCTGAAACGGCACCTCTTCAAAGTGAGCCCATTCGTACGGGTTGTCGTAGCCCAAAGCCAGGTAATAAGCCCGGGTTCGGGCCATGTAAGGCACAGCAACATCGGCAAGATTCATCGTTTCATTGTGCCCTGATCTGCTCAATTCGCAAACCCTGTGTCAGGGCCTGTGACCCTGAAAAAAAAGGGGGCCTAAGCCCCCTTGCACTGAATCCGGCGGGCTTAACGCCCACAGGTGCCGATCATTGATCGGCCTTGATGTTGTTATCGGCGATCAACTTGGTGTATTTGGCTCGCTCATTGGCCAAAAAGGCGCGGTAATCTGCCGGCGAGGTGGCGTGCGGCTCAACCCCCAGTTTGTTGAAGCGATCTTTCAGATCGGGATTGACCATGGCCTTGGCCAAAGTGGCGTTGTAGTTGTCAACCACCGCTTGCGGGGTACCGGCAGGCAGATAAACACCCCACCAGTTCAGTGCCACCATGCCGTCCAGCCCGGCCTCAGCAAAAGTCGGGATCTCGGGGAACAGGGGCGAACGCTTTTCGCTGGTGATGGCCAGCGCACGCAGCTTGCCGCTGGCAATGTGCTGGCTGACGGGCAAGGCGTCAGAGATGATCATGGGCAACTGGCCGGCCAACACATCGGTCACGGCCTGACCACCGCCTTTGTAGGGAATGGCCACCATCTTGATGCCGGCCTGGCGCATCATGAGCTCGGCAGCCAGGTGCGACATGCTGCCGGGGCCGCTGGTGCCAAAACTGATCTTGCCGGGGTTGGCTTTGGCATCCGCAATGATGTCCTTCACGTTTTTGTAGGGCGAGTTGGCCGGCACAACCAGAATGTTGGCGCCGGTGGCGATCAGCGAGACGGCAATGAAGTCACGCTCCATGTTGTAAGGCAGCTTTTGCAGCAACGGATTGACACCCGCAGGGCCCAGATTGCCGATGACAAACGTGTAACCGTCATTGGGCTGGCGAGCAGCGAATTCCATGCCGATCGAACCGGCAGCGCCGGGCTTGCTTTCGATGACCACGTGTTGACCCCAGATGTCGCTCATTTTTTGACCCATGACGCGTGCCATCAGGTCAGAGCTGCCCCCGGGCGGGTAGGTCACGATTAATTTGACCGGTCGATCGGGAAACTTGCCAGCTTGGGCCAGTGCAGGAGCCTGGCTGACGGCCAGACCCAAAGCGGCGCAGGCCAACAGGGTGCGGCGCGTGAATTGGGCGAGAATGCGCATGGATGTCCTTTCTGTGACTGTCTGAAATCAGATGGATGGTTGAGAACCACCTCAGCATCATTTATATTATCAATTGATCAATTGCAACACAGTAAAAACCCATGCTCAACCTCAACACCCCTGGCGCCCGTGGTGACCAAACCCTGTCGCATAACATGAAATTGCTGGCCCACCATGAGCTCAATGGCTTTGGGGGCATGGGCGAGGGCATGTCGTTGCAAAAGACCTCCGACGGCCGCCGCATCCTGTGGATGGCGCATGAGTCGGCGCCCAAGAATTTCACCGGCGTGGATGTCACCGATCCCCGCAACCCGCGTGTGGTCGTGCAAACCGAGCTGCCGCACGCCAAAGTCCGCTCAAATTCGCTCGATGTCGTCGGGGACATCATGGCAGTCGCCTACCAGACTCAGACCGTCGGCCTAAAACCCGCCGGCGTTGATCTGTTTGATGTCTCCAAACCCGAAAACCCCCGTCTGATTTCGCATTTCGATTGCTCGGGGCCGCATTCTCGCGGCGTCCACGCCGTCTGGTTTGTCGATGGCAAATACGTGCACATGGCTTCGGGCGCGCCCGACTTTCAGCCGCGCAATCCGCTCGACGACCAGTTTTATCGCATCCTGGATGTCTCCAACCCGTCCAAACCGGTCGAGGCCGGTCGCTGGTGGTATCCGGGGACCCGTGAGGGCGACGCCGAGCCCGCGCCGCAACGCCTGACGCAAAAATTCGATACCGGTTTCCGTGCCCACAACACCAACGTCTTTCCGCAACGCCCGGATCGGGCCTATGTGGGCTACATCGATGGTGGCGCGTTCGTGCTCGACATCTCCAACTTGTCCGACATCAAGGTGGTGTCGCACTGGAATCATTCGCCCCCGTTCAACGGCTTCATCCACACGCTGCTGCCCCTGTTCGACCGAGACCTCTGGATCGTCAGTGACGAGTGCGTGCAGGACAACGGCGCCGACTGGCCCAAACTGGTTTGGGTGATCGACTCGCGCAACGAAAAAAATCCGGTGCCCATCGGGACCTTCCCCTCGGCCCCCTTCGAGGCGTTTGCCAAGCGTGGTGGTCGTTTCGGAGCCCACAACCTGCACGAGAACCTGCCGATCCCGACCTCGTTCAACTCTGACAAGCTGATCATCGGCACCTTCTTCAACGCCGGCGTGCGTGTGTTTGACACCAGCAACCCCTATCAGGTGCAAGAGGTGGCCTACTTCGTGCCGGGCGCGCCCAAACTCTCGCCGGCAGGCGCGATCCAGATCAACGATGTGTTTGTGGATGAAAACCGCATCGTTTATGCCCAGGACCGCTTTGGCGGTGGCCTGTACATTTTGGAAATGACGATCTGAGTGTGTCCGCTGCATGAGCGAACGCGACCCGCTGGCCGGTAAACTGCCCATCACCCTGGTCACCGGGTTTTTGGGCAGCGGCAAGACCACGCTGATCTCCAAACTGCTGCGCCACCCGGGCATGAACCGGGCGGCGGTGATCATCAACGAAGTGGGCGAGATCGGCATTGACCACGACCTGGTGGCCAACGTCAACGAAAACATGTCGCTGTTGGCCAATGGCTGCATCTGCTGTTCGGTGCGAACCGATTTGCAAGACAGCCTGCGACAACTTTTTGCCGAACGTCGGGCCGGCCAGATCCCCGAATTCGATCGCGTCATCATCGAGACCACTGGCTTGGCCGACCCGGCTCCGGTGGTTCAGACCCTGATCAGCGACACCCTGATCAACGCCCAATACCGACTCGATGGCCTGGCCACCCTGGTGGACGCCTATCATGGGCACGATCTGCTGGCCCGCCAACCCGAGGCGGTGAAACAGGCCGCCATGGCCGACCGGTTGTTCATCACCAAAACCGATCTGGTCGATCCGGCGACCCTGAGTGCTCTGCAAGACGAACTCAGGGCCCTCAATCCCCAAGCTGATCAACACCTGGTGGTGCAAGGCGATCTGGACCCGGCACTGCTCACCGGTTTGGGTTTGCACAGCGCCCGCGTCAGCGAGCACACACTCTCTTTTTTGGGTGAGTCGTTGAGGCAGACCAACGATGCCGGCACGGGCGAGGGCGGCAAGTATCTGGGCGCTCGGGCCTCTCAGCACGACCCTGCCATTCGCACCCTGTCGCTGCGCTTTGCCCAGCCCTTCAAATGGACCGGGTTCTCTTCCGCCATGGAGTTGTTGACCACCCTGCGTGGAGCCGATATGTTGCGCGTCAAAGGCATCGTGAATGTCGAGGGTCACCCGGTGGTGGTGCAGGGCGTGCAACACATCTTCAGCCCGCCGGTCGAGTTGGACCGCTGGCCCAGTCAAGATCGCGACACCCGTTTGGTGTTCATCACCCGCAACATAGCGCCTGAGACGATCCGCAACCTGCTCAGCGCCGTGACCTCGCTCTGACCCTTGGGTCTGACTTGGCCGTGCCCGGGCACAGAACCAGAGGTAACCATGGCTCACAATCCCATCGACGACACCATCGCCCAACGTGTGGCGCGCTATGCCCAGCTGGTGCCCTACAAAGACACCATGAACCAGAACAATGGCATCCCGGCCGAAGCGGTGATGATGATGTCACCCGACAAGGTCATGCCCATCATGTCGCCTCTGGGTTGGCAAGGGCGCAGCAAAATCGCCCCGGTCAAGGGTGCGCCCGGCCTGACCATCACCCTGGCCGAGTGCCCGCCGGGCGACAGTGCCGGGCTGCACATGCACACCGCTGCGACCGAAAACTTTTTTTGTGTCACCGGTCGCTTTGAAATCATCTGGGGCGACGAGGGTCAGTTCACCACGGTGCTCGAGCCCTTTGATTTCGTGTCGGTGCCCCCGGGTGTTTACCGCGACTTCAAAAACATCGGCACCGAGTTAGGCCGCCTGCTCGTCATGATCCAGCCTGAGCCGGGCGACAGCCAGGATGCGGTTTATCACGCCGAAGGGGTGGGGCAAGAGATCGCCCGGCGCTGGGGTCCCGAGACGCGCGAAGCGATGTCTCAAATCGGGATTCGATTCGGGGCACCGCAGGCCCGTTAAAAAAGCCCTGGGCCCTGTTTACCGGACAGGGCTCACCCCGACAAGCTCAGAAACCATCCGCCGCTCTGACGGGCTTGGGTGGCGTGACTGAGTCAGATTTGGTGGCGGCAGCCTGCTCAGGTTTTTTCGCCGGTGGCTCAGGCTTTTTGACCGGCGCCGCCGGTGCTGAAGCCGCTTTGGCAGGGGCCGGAGCCGGGGCAGGCTTGAGCGATGCCAGATGGCGTTGAATGTTGTCTTGCACCTGGTCATTGCGCAGTTCAAAAATGCAACTTTCGCGCAACACGTTCGCTTTATCCGCAGAGGTCATAGGCGCCTTGAGCAAGAGATCTCCGCCCACCACACGGCCTTCGGTTTTGACCAGCCAGGCGCGATTGGCGTTGGCCTTGTTGTTGCCGGTGTACTGAATCTCGGCTTGCCCGGAAGGGGTCAGCGTCAATCGGTAAGTATTGGCGTTGACCTCATTGTCCAATCGGGCCAGCGCTTGACCTTGAGTCATGTTGAAGGTCAGCTTGGTCGTGAAAGGTTCGTTGACCTTGGGGTTGTTGCCTGGATTGACCAGGCCCGAGCAAGAGAGGGTGCCGATCCAGAATCCATCGTAAACCGATACCGGGGGATCCGAGGGTGATTGCGCATGGGCCATGGTGATGGCTGAGGCGAACAACAAGGCCAGAGTTGAGTGCTTCATAAAACTCCTATGAGCTCAAAGCGAGTATAGCAACCCTGCCAATGAGAAAACATGGCGCCCCCGACAGGAATCGGACCTGTATCTAGCGCTTAGGAGGCGCTCGTTCTATCCATTGAACTACGGCGCTGGTGTCGCTGACACCAGCGGCATGTCAGTGACCGACCTGCTGATGAAATCAGCGCCGAGCTGATTTTTGATAAGATGAGAACATCATGAGACCGTCTGTTGTCCTTGACATGAAGCGAATGGCAGTGCGCGAAGCGGCAAGCCGCTTTCGCACGGCCAATCTGCGCGTCTTTGGTTCGGTGTTGGACGGCACGGACCAAGAAGGCAGCGACATCGATCTGCTGGTCGACGCCTTACCCGGAGCGACATTGTTCGACTTGGGCGGCCTGCAAATCGAGTTGGAATTGCTGCTGGGGCATCGAGTTGATTTGCTGACGCCCAGTGACTTGCCGCCGAAGTTCCGTGACAGAGTGCTCGCGCAAGCGCGGCCAGTATGAGCGAGAACCGTCTCCCGGACTACCTGGATCACATCCATCAGGCTGCTACCGATGCCTGCGACTTCGTCGAGGGCTTGGCCAAAGAGGATTTCCTTGAGGACAAACGCACCCAGCAAGCCGTCATCATGAGCCTCATCATCATCGGTGAGGCCGTCGCGAAGGTGATGGATGGTTATGGCGATTTCACCCAAGCACACCCACAAATGCCTTGGCGCAACATGCGTGGCATGAGAAACCGCATTGCTCATGGCTATTTCGATATCAATCTGGATGTGGTGTGGGAAACCGTGCAGACGGCACTGCCGGAGTTACTCCGGCAACTGGTGGTTGTTCGGCAAAGCGCCAACCAATGAGTCGACGTTTCTCAGCGGATTACGCCATGCCCTTGGCGCCCCCGACAGGAATCGAACCTGTATCTAGCGCTTAGGAGGCGCTCGTTCTATCCATTGAACTACGGCGGCAGCCCGTTCATTTTA
>JACCDS012030559.1_pt1 | contig 12051 bp, 5 predicted proteins | sample 7446441 | NCBI WGS metagenome assembly JACCDS01 (sample SAMN15323445, study PRJNA562643) | freshwater metagenome | isolation source: river surface water | place: USA:Blue River Watershed | collected 2017-08-17
CGCCTGTATCTTGGAACTGGAGAACGTGGCTTAGTTAGTTTACAGTTCAAAACCAATTATAGTTTTTCGCAAAAACAAGGAATTGTGAGTTGTAATTCACTCATTAGAACAGATGATGGAAAAATACCTTTTATCAATGGTGATAATAGTATATGTCGATTAAGGATAACGGTATCGGACGTGAACTTTCCAATAAAATCATCGAGTTAAGACACATGCATACTCCAAAGGGGACTGGTTTAACATTAGAAAAGTTAGAATTTACTTATTGCTATCTTTAAAAGCAAATTCAGGACAAAAAAAATCCCCACTGATTGACCAGTGGGGATTCCATTTCAAAACCGGTGTTAATTGATTTTAATAATAATAAATTCTGTACGACGGTTGAGTTGATGTTCATCCTCCGAACAGGTCGATTTTACTGCACCTTCGCAACCACAATTGTTCTTGAGGCGGCTTTCTCCATATCCTTTACCGTAAATCCTTTCAGGCTTGGTGATTCTCGCCTTAATGTATGCAGCAGAAGCCTTTGCGCGATTATCAGAAAGTGTCATGTTGTATTTATAAGTCGCCCGACAGTCGGTATGCGAACCAAGTTCAACAACCATTTCGGGGTGTTCATTCATGACCTTTACAATTTTATCAAGTTCAATTGCCGCATCGGGACGAATGGCGTACTTCGCTAAATCGAAGTAAATCGGTTTAATATCAATCAAAGTAGCGATGTCCGTACCAACTTCAATTTTCCCGAGAGAGATGTTCAACATTTCATTGACCTTAATCTCCTTCGCTTCATTAATAAAATAGCGGAAGGCGACTTCTTTAGCCAGGTATCCTTCTTTTTGCAATTTGATGTAATACACCAGACTGTCGCCCACCTTACTTTCATTAAGCATTTTACGATAAGACCCCGTTGAGTCGGTAGTATAATCTGCAAAAGTAGAGCCATCTTTGTTCACGAAAACCACCTTCACATCTTTCAAAGCTTCACCCGATTTAGCATCAGTTACTAAAGCAAACAAGGAAATGTCTGGTTGTTTTTTCAAAATCAACTCAACGTAGGTCTCGTTTGCTTCTTTGTTCATTTGCCCTTGTAATTTAGCAGGCAGGTATTTTTCTTTCTCTGTAGCCAGTTTAAACTCAACAGGTTCGTCAGAATAAAATTCGAACTCACCTTGTTCGCCTGAATTAACTTGTTCATTGGTAAGACCATTGAATCCAACTGGAGCGCCGGCAATAGGGTGTCCTTGCTCGTCGAGGACCTTTCCTTTAAGATAGTGACCAAAGTTGAATGGTTTTAAAACATTGTAGGCATAGATATCATCATCCCCTTTACCACCTGGACGATTAGAAGCAAAGTAGCCTGATTTTCCAGCATCGTTCATGACCATAGAAAAATCATCGTAGGTGCTATTAACCGGTGTACCTAAATTAACCACCTTGCCTGGAGTGTTCTTCTTCATATCAGCGAGAAACACATCAAGCCCACCTAGGCCAGCCAAACCATCAGATGCAAAAAACAAAAGGTGATCTTTATGCCAGAATGGGAACATTTCATTTCCTTCAGTGTTAATTGTTTCCCCTAAGTTTTCAGGCTCACTCCATTTACCGGTAGTATCAAGATTTGAACGATAGATATCAACTCCACCAAATCCACCCGGACGGTCAGAAGCAAAATAAACAGTCTTGCCATCGTTAGTTAACGCGGCATGTCCAGTTGAGTACTGGTTACTATTATATGGGAAAGCTACTAATGGCGACCATTTACCATTTTTGAAAGTCGATTCAAACAATTGCAAATTGCGTACACCGTTAGTGTCTGTACCTTCATAATTAACGCGTGTTAGCATCATTTTTGTGCCATCATTAGAGAATGAAACAGGCCCTTCGTGGAATTTTTTATTGACTACGCCGAACGATTTAACACTTGAAAGCTCTAAAGTTGAATCGGTTGTAGCTTGGTACAAATCCAGAAATGGCAGGTGATTCCCATTCCACGTCCGCATTGCCGGTCCGGTTTGTGAATTAGTGCTTGCAAAAATGATTTTACCTTGGTAGTAAATGGCGCCAAAATCCTGTTGATCGGTATTCATAGCCAGGTGTTTTACATGAAACTGGCCTTTATCTTCCAACAAAGTTTTAAAATAGGTTTTGTCCTTTAAATGCAATTTAGATCTGCGGTCACTGTTACCAGTCATTGCATTATAAACCTCCATTTGCGCCATCGCTTCATCGTACTTGCCTTGAATTTTCAAGATTTGTGCGTAAGCGAGAACGTCAGCTGCGATTTTATCTTCAGCGAGAACAATTTCAGAATAGGCTTTTTCCGCCTTTTCATATTTGCATGTGCGACGGTATGACTCAGCCAATTTTCGTTTCATGACGGTCGTTTCCAGTTTTTTATCCGCCAAACGTTCAACCACTTGGGGGTAATCGAAACTTTCAAATTCTTTATTCGCACGGCGCATGTTTACCTGCGACCAGGTAATGGCAGGAATCATCACTGCCAGAGTAAGGGAATATATTGCTCTCATGTGCATTAGAAATAACGAGGTGATTTTAATTTAGCTTTAGTGATAGAAACAAGGTCATAGCGCAATACAAACTCATGTGACCCACCATTATATTTTCCAGTTGTATTGGTTGTTGACCAATCAAAAGAATAACCGATATAAAACGGATCGGACAACTGATATCCTGCTAAAAGCCCTATCGCTTCCTTTGTCCTATACATTAATCCAACATTGAATTTTGATATCAATAAAGAGGCAGTAAGGTCGGCTTCAATTGGAGCTGCCTTTGTCGCCTTCACAAAAACGGTTGGTTTAAATTTGATGTTATTATTGATCTTATGAACAAAGCCCATGATAAAGAAGAAGTGACGTTGTTCTGCTGATTGAGCACTTAAAGAGCCATCAAATTTATTTTGCAATAGACGTGGTGTAGAGAGGCCCGCATAAAATTGTTCACGGTAGTAGTAAACTCCAGCACCAACATTCGGCAAAACAGATTGTATATTCTGACCAAATGCTTCATCAGGACGACTGTCTTCAAGTTGCAGAGAGGATAAGTTATTGTTATAAATATTAACCATTCCTTTTAAACCGAAAGCCAATTTGCTCTTTTTATTGAGTTTAATTGGATAAGCCACGTCTGCTGCAATAAAGGTACTTTTTGTTGGGCCGATACGATCGTTCATAATGCTCATTCCAACACCAAGTTTACCACGCATGATCGGTGTGTGAGCTGTGATGGTTTGATCTTGTGGAGCCCCATCAAAAGCCACCCATTGCGAACGGTGAATACCTGTTACAGTAAGCGCATCGCGACTACCAGCGTATGCAGGGTTCAACCACAAAGTGTTGAACATATAATGCGTGAACATAGGGTCCTGCTGAGCTAGGACCGGTAATGTTACACATACAATTAAGGTTACTAAAATCTTTTTCATGATCTCTTATTTTTTAGCAGAACGGTTGAGGTAAATAAATCCAGTTTTTGCCTTTTGGCCATCACCAGTTTCTAGGATATAGAAGTAAGTGCCTTCTGGTAACTGATCTCCACCATAAGTCAATCCTGTGTTAGATGTTCCGTCCCATGTATTATCATAGGTTTGTTTTTCATACACCAGATTTCCCCAACGGTTCAAAATTCTTATTGTATTTAGAGGATAATCGTTAATACCACGAACCACCAACACATCATTAATTCCGTCACCATTCGGTGAGAAACCTTCAGGGATGAAGAGTTCAGGAGAAGGCGCAAAGGCTGTTGGTCCAAATTCATTTTGGTTATTATCGTTATCAGCATCTGGATCTGTACCAGACATAGAGGTTCCAGTATAGGTGAATCCTCCACCTGGCATGCTGTTAGCATTAATAACAGCAATGTTAGAGAAGGAAGCTGCACCTACCACACAGAATCGAACGCCAAAAGTGATAGTATCAGTTTGACCTTTCTGCATCATACTGCTCGATAGTAGAAGATTGGTCTTATTACCAGATCCTGTGAAGGAAGGATCTGGCAGTAAAATAGTTCCACTACTTCTAGGCGCAGCTATTACCGAATAAGATATTGAGCCGAACACTTGATCAAGGTTATCGAATAACGCAATATTGAAGGCTGGACCATTAGAGAGGTTTTTAACTGTAAACTTAAACTCCATTGTATAACAACCACCACCAACTGAAACAGGTGCAGTAGCAAATTTCGCAACACCCATTTTAACTGGCGTTAAGGTGAAATTTGTTGGTGTATCATTGTTTCCAGCATCTGAATTACCATCTGGATCTGGATCATTGCCTTCAGTTGAATTATCAGTCACATTGGTTCCATTACCAACAGCAGAAACAGTGGCCGTATTGGCTACTGCACCATTAGCGCCTTTAGCATCAACACGAACTGTAAAGAACAATGTGTCGGCAGCACCCGGAGCAAGTGTTGAGGTAGCTGGATTGGTAAGAAGGATATTTGTTCCTTTTCCTGTAAATCCAGATTCTGCAACCAAACCATTGCTTGCTTTTAAGAATGGCGGAACTGTTACAGTAAATGTTGCAGGCGAATTGATAACTGCAGACAGGTTATCGGTCACAGTAATTGATGTGAGTGGTTGATTACCCATGTTCTTAACCGTTATCTTATAACCAAGACTAACAGTATTGTCAGTGTGATAAGTTACATCGGCTAGTTTTTTAGCTAAGCCAATTGCTGCCTTAGCTCCAACTGAAATAGTGATGGTGTTGGATGAACATTGAAGTGTAACTGTACCATTATATTGACAGATGGTGTAAGTTGTAACAACAGTACCAGTAAATCCTGTTGCAGGGACAAAAGTATATTGTCCAGTTGTTGGATCAACTGTAATTGTACCTTGCGTTGTAGAAACAGGAGAAACGGTTACTGTGTATTGACCATTCGAAACGATCCCATTATCATTTACCGTTAATGTTCCAGAAACAGGGGTGTTGATTCCTGTATTCGTGGCATCAGCCACTGCCAGAAGTTGAGGATAAACTGTAATCGTAATAATTGCAGTTGAACAAGTCACTGGTGCTCCATTACACAACTGATAAGTAGCAGTAACAACACCCGTGAATGTAGGGCTTGGCGTGTAAGTATATTGACCTGTTGCAGGATCAATTGCAACAGTTCCATCAGCTGGCTGCGCAATGATGCTAAAGGTTCCACCAGTAACTCCCAGGTCGTTTGCGGCTGCATTGCCAGTAACAGGAGTGCCAACAATTGTGACATTATCATCGTTTGCAGGAACCGGATTCGGGAACACATTAATAGTAATGGTTGCCGTGCTACAGATAATAGGATTAACTGAGGTATTGCAGATAGTGTAAACAGTTACTGCGGTACCTGTAAAGGCAGGATCTGGAGTAAATGTATAGCCACCTGTTATCGGATCTACCACAATTACACCCACGGTTGGGTCGATTGGGGCTACAGTGATGGTATAATTACCACCTGTTATAACTCCATTATCATTTGTCACCAATGTACCGTTTACACTTACAGAAGGGGTCGTATTGATCACGTCATTATTTGCCACCAACATTGGGTATACCGTAATTGTGATGACAGCAGTCGAGCAAGTAACTGGAGCACCGTTACACAATTGGTAGGTAGCTGTTGTTACACCAGTAAAGGATGGCGTTGGTACAAACGTATATTGGCCAGAAGTTGGGTCAATTGTTACCGTTCCGCCAGTAGGCTGAGTAACGATTGCGAATGTTCCACCAGTTACGCCTAAATCGTTGTTAGCTGCGTTATCAATAACAGTTATGCCCTCCACCGTTGTTGTAAAATCTGGTGCAGGAGCCGGATTAGGTTTTACATTCAGGAATATTGTTGCTGTACTGCAAACCACAGGCGTTGTATTTAAATTACAAACGGTGTAGGTAGTTTGTGTGTTGCCAACAAATCCAGAAGCTGGTGTGAATGTATATTGACCTGTAGTAGGATCAACAACAATAACACCAACAGAAGATGCTGGTTGTGTAACTGTTACAGAGTAGTTTGCCGATAATGTTGGTGATGTTACAATGCCAAGATCATTCGACAACAAAGTTCCTGTTACAGCTACAGATGGCGTTGTGTTTACTATATCATCTACCGCAGTTAGAACAGGATAAACTGAGAAAGTAATTGTTGCTGATGAACATGATCCAAGCAAATTACATAACGTATAAGTCGTGCTTACAGTTCCAACAAATCCTGACGATGGTGTAAACGTATATTGACCATTTGTACTTGTTACAGTTATAGTTCCATTTGCTGGTTGAGTCACAGTGAATGTAGGGTTTAATGCTGAACCGGTTCCTTGGTCATTCGTTCCTAATGATCCAGTAACAGGTGTATTAATCATCGTCACTGTTGCATCATTGTTGGCCAGCGGGAAATCACCAATCCGTAAAATAATGGTTGTAGCTGTACAAACAACAGGGTTCACGCTAATATTACACAAAGTATAAGTCGTTGAGGTTGTCCCGGTAAATCCAGAGTTCGGAATGAAAGTGTATTGACCGGTTGTAGGATTAATCACAAACGTGCCAGTAGAGGATGAAGGTTGTGTGATTGAAACGGAATAACTTCCTCCTGGTACAATTCCATTATCGTTGGATGTTAATGTACCTGTGGTTTGTGCAGTGTTGGTAGTTACAACGGTATCGGTGTTAGCAACAACCATTGGATAAACCGTAACTGTTATTACAGCTGTAGAACAAGTTATTGGAGCTCCATTACATAACTGGTAAGTAGCGGTTGTTACACCAGTAAATGAAGAGGCTGGTGTAAATGTATACTGACCTGTACTTGGATTAATTGTTACAGTTCCATTAGTTGGTTGACCGGTTATCGAATACACACCTGTTAATGTTCCGGAATCGTTTGCTGCTGCATTGCCCGATACAGGTGTATTAATAATGGTATTTGTAGCGTCGTTAACTGCAACCGGATTAGGTTTTACATTAATGTTTATGGTTGCATTACTACAAATCTGCGGGTTTACAGATGTATTACAAACCGTGTAAGTTGTAATTGTAGTGCCTGCATACGAAGGATTAGGAGTGAAGGTGTATTGACCTGTACTTGGATTCACTGTTATTGTACCCGTACCTGAAGGTAATTGGGTAACAGTTACAGAGTAGTTAGCACCTGGACTTGTAACGATACCATTATCGTTGGTTAAAAGTGTACCCGTAGCTGTTACCGAAGGAGTGGTGTTGATTGTATCGGTATTCGCTGCGATTAATGGGTAAACACTAACGCTGATAACTGCCGTAGAACAAGTAACTGGCGCTCCATTACACAATTGGTAAGTAGCAGTTGTTACACCTGTAAAGCTGCTCGCTGGTGTGAATGTGTATTGGCCGGTTGTCGGATTGATAGTGACAGTACCATTAGTTGGCTGGCCTGTGATTGAAAACACACCAGTTAACGTACCAGAATCATTTGCCCCTGCATTGGCTACCACTGTTGTATTAATTACGGTGGTGGTGGCATCGTTTACAGGTACAGGATTAGGCTTCACATTGATATTAATCGTTGCGTTACTACATACCTGTGGATTAACCGACATATTACATACAGTGTAAGTTGTGAGCGTGGTACCTGTATAGGATGGATTTGGGACAAAGGTGTATTGACCAGTGGTTGGATTCACCGTAATTGTTCCAGTACCTGAAGGTAATTGGGTAACAGTTACAGAGTAGTTAGCCCCTGGACTAGTAACGATACCATTATCGTTAGTTAGAAGTGAACCTGTAGCTGTTACCGAAGGAGTCGTGTTGATTGTATCGGTATTCGCTGCGATTAATGGGTAAACGCTAACGCTGATAACCGCCGTAGAACAAGTAACTGGCGCTCCATTACACAATTGGTAAGTAGCCGTTGTTACACCTGTAAAGCTGCTCGCTGGTGTGAATGTGTATTGGCCGGTTGTCGGATTGATAGTGACAGTACCATTAGAAGGCTGGCCAGTGATTGAAAACACACCAGTTAATGTACCAGAATCATTTGCCGCTGCATTGGCTACCACTGTTGTATTAATTACAGTGGTGGTGGCATCGTTTACAGGTACAGGATTCGGCTTCACATTGATATTAATCGTTGCGTTACTACATACCTGTGGATTAACCGACGTATTACATACAGTGTAGGTTGTGAGGGTGGTACCTGTATAGGATGGATTTGGGACAAAGGTATATTGACCAGTGGTTGGATTCACCGTAATTGTTCCTGTACCTGAAGGTAATTGGGTAACGGTTACAGAGTAGTTAGCACCTGGATTGGTAACAATACCATTATCATTGGTAAGTAACGATCCAGTGGCAGTCACTGAAGGGGTTGTATTAACAGTGTCGGTATTAGCAGCAATCAATGGGTAAACCGTAACGTTAATAACAGCAGTAGAACATGTAACTGGTGCACCATTACACAATTGGTAAGTAGCGGTTGTTACACCCGTAAAGCTGCTCGCTGGTGTAAATGTATATTGGCCAGTTGCTGAGTTAATGGTAACAGTACCACCTGTTGGTTGACCAGTAATTGAGTAGGTCCCAGTTAATGTGCCGCTATCATTCGCCGCTGCATTGCCTGAAACAGTAGTATTGATGACCGTATTAGTGGCATCATTTACAGCAACTGGATTGGGTTTAACGTTGATGTTAATCGTTGTAGAACTACATACAGTTGGATTCAATGCTGTGTTGCAAATCGTATAGGTTGTGGAAGTCGTTCCAGTGAAAGAAGGATTAGGAACAAACGTGTATTGACCAGTGGTACCATTTACGGTGATAGTGCCGGTCGAAGAAGACGGCTGTGTTACGGACACTGTATAGGTTCCACCAAGAGAGGTGCTTATGCCATTATCATTCGTAGTTAACGTACCTGAAACCGAAACGCTTGGTGTTGTGTTAACCGCATCAATATTGGCGGTAAGCGTTGGGAATACGGTGATTGTAATGACTGCAAATTCACATGTAAGAGGTGTTCCGTTACAGATTTGATATGTTCCGGTAGTGACACCTGTGAAGGACGTTGAAGGCGTAAAGGTGTATTGACCGTTACCAGAACCTATGGTTAATGTTCCACCACTAGGCTGACCAGTAATGGAGAAGGTTGCACCTGTGCTATTGCCATCGTTTGCGCCTGCATTCCCTGACACAGAAGTGCCTTGCGCCGTATTGGTTGCATCGTTAACTGGAATTGGACAGTTGTTGGCCACTACCGTTGTAGATAAAACTTGTTGGCAGGTAGAATTAGGAACAGCCTGTGTGTTTGTGTAAACACCGGCCATAGAAGCCACGAAGGCCGATAAAACGGTCGTTCGTGTACTAGCGCTGTAACCACCAGGACCAGACCATGAATAAGTAAGATTGGTTGCGACATCTGTTGGGGATATTAAGGCAAGTGTTCCCCCTAAACATGCCGGCCCTGTATTCGAGGCACTCGGTGTTGTACAAATGGTTGCTGTAATAGGTGATTGTGTTGTGCCCGGAATAGGGCAACCGAAGGAATCGAAAATCCCTGGATTACTACCATTATTATACGTATTCGTTGATGTAGCCCCTGTACCATAAATATAGGCTCTTGCAAAAATGGTATTAGAACAAGCTATTTTAACGCAACTCGACGTTACTTGTACACTATAAGTAACAATCGTACTATCCACACCAGCCGGTGAGTTTTGCACTGTTCCACCAGTAGTAGCGTTTGCACCACTACCAATGCGAATTTTCAATACTCTTGTACTGGCATTATAATCTACAAAATCGTCACCAGACCCATCGGTCATGGTTCCAGTTCCTGAAGCGCCGAAGGTAACTTTGGTTGAATTAGGAATATACTCGGCACGTATGTCTAGCGTGTCAATTATATATGTATTAACCGAAGGGTCCGAACCGATGTTCACTCCTTTTATTCGGTACTGAATAATATCGCCAGGCACCAGTGTACCACCATTGACGTCTGTAGCAGTAATAGATGCCCTTAAATCTGGTTCATACTCAACAATTGCGGTTGTAACCATTTGGGTCAAGTAGGTTTCACCTCCAGTAGTCATTTGGAAAGTAGCCGACGTAGCTGCGTTTCCTATAAAGTTTTTGGTTGAATTGTTTGGAGTGAAAATATCTGCATCTAACCCTGCGGTATTTGGCATATTGGGTTTTCTAAATGGAGTAACAGTGCCACCATAAGCAACGGTACTATTCATGGCATCGTTAGACGGATTAACAGCATCTGTAAATGTTTGAAATGCGCTTGCCCCTTTAAATTTAAGAGCGTCCCCAGTCGATCCACGATCACCATCGTGGGTATACAAACCTACTTCAAGCGTAACGGAGCCTGTTAATGGGGTTAAAAAACCCGTGATAGGCACGTTAACGGTAGTGTTGCCTGGGTCGTTAACATTGGACAAACCATTAAAAATTGTGAGTTGACGCATGGTTTTTAAATCATTTTTATAAACCACTGCAATACACCAACTTCCAAAGATGTTGCTGTTTCCTATCTCACTACTTTTCACATCAGCTACAGTAACTCTGCAATTGATCCCTCCAGACAATAATAGACTGGTGATATCCGCATAACAATGGTAGGTATCAAAACCTGCTGTATTGGTTTGCGAATAAGATGCTGTAACAGTAGAATAACTTCCAGAATTAATTTTGACTTTGATATTGTTTTTGTTGGTAGTATTTCTTCCACAAGCACCCCAGAAGATATAAGCCTTGCTAATTTGAGAACAAGCTGGTAGGTTCAAACTATCGCTACTCGAACTCACTGTAGTACCATCACCATCTATGTCAATATACGCACCATTAAAATCATTGTCCTTATAGGAACCAGAAGGTGGTACTTGAGTCACCCCGTTTGAACAAGAACTAGCTGAAGCAATAGGAGGATTTACGGCACAACCTATAGACGAATTGGCCAGATAGACAATACCACCCTTTTGAGTTACTTGATAAACAGGCGTAAAAGTTGTAATAACTTGTGAATTCAGTCCCTTGCTGATTGATAACAACAGCACAACTAATAATAAATACCTTAAATTTTTCATCCTCTCTCCTATTCTTGATTAATTGTAAAAACACCAACGTATTTGGAAACCTTGGTTGTGATCACAACCGTATAGGATCCCGCTGGTAAATCGGCCACAGAAACACCGTAGTAATAAGGTGCCTTGATTAAATCGGCGCTATTAACCGAATAAACCGTTTTGTTGTCCTTATCTAGTATCATCAGTTTACCTTCTGTCTCTGGAATATCATTAACAGAAATCTTTACGATTTTTTCGCCGTGCACCGTAGCTACAACGGCGGAGACTTTATCTCCATCTGAAAAATTTACTGAATGTCCCCTTAAACCTAACATGGCAAAAAAAAGGAGGAAGGCCATAATAATAGCCTTGCTTGTGGGTTGAAGCATCTTATTGTTTTTTTAACAAATTTGCCGCAAAGTTAGTTTAAATAATCAGGGTATATCCAACAAATGATCCTAAAGTACTATAGCACATGTATTTACCACTCATTTAAAGGTTGTAAGTACTCTATTATCAGCATTTAACCAACAGTCGAGTTAATCTAATTGTTAATCGAGAATCAAAGTGGGAATATTTAGTTAAAGTTCAATAAGATTCTGTTTCTTTGGAAATAGAATGGACCGAAAGAGAATACTATTAGTTTTATTTCTCACTTATTATCATTTCTCTCAATGCCAAATTCAGGGCAATTTTATGGAGAAAGGTTTGGAGTTAAAATCGCCCTTTACCATTCGCCAATATTCAACTAAGGACGGCCTCCCTCAGAGTCAAGTCATTAAAATCCTTAAAAGGAAGGATGGTTCATTGTTACTTTCGACGGGTGCGAATCCGGTTTTCTTCGACGGTTATTCGATGGAGCCGGTGACTCCTGCCGGCGAAATGGATTACATCCTTTATGATCGCATTTGGTACGTGCCGAAAACCGATCAGGTATTCGGAATTAATGTGCCGAATGGCCAGTTCATGCAACTTTATCCTGAGTTCAAACTATTAAACCCATC
>JACCDS010152410.1_pt1 | contig 12050 bp, 8 predicted proteins | sample 7446441 | NCBI WGS metagenome assembly JACCDS01 (sample SAMN15323445, study PRJNA562643) | freshwater metagenome | isolation source: river surface water | place: USA:Blue River Watershed | collected 2017-08-17
CAAGAGCACGTTCGCCGGCCGCGAGGTCACCAAGAGCGACCGCCCCGAACTGACCGCTGCCAAGATCATCGTCTCCGGTGGCCGCGCGCTGGGCAGCTCGGAGAAGTTCAACGAAGTGATGACCCCGCTGGCCGACAAGCTGGGCGCGGCCATTGGCGCCAGCCGCGCGGCGGTCGATGCGGGCTATGCCGCCAACGACCTGCAGGTGGGCCAGACGGGCAAGATCGTCGCACCGCAGCTGTACGTGGCTTGCGGAATCTCGGGCGCCATCCAGCACCTGGCGGGCATGAAGGACTCCAAGGTGATCGTGGCGATCAACAAGGACCCCGAGGCGCCGATCTTCAGCGTGGCCGACTTTGGCCTCGAAGCCGATCTGTTTGCCGCTGTGCCTGAGCTTGCCGCTCTTCTTTGAATGATTTGAGCACAAGCATGAGCCTTAGCCTACCCACAGGCCAGCATCTCTTCGATGGACCTGAAGGAGTCATTGAGGTATTGGTTGATGCCCCGTTGGTTTCCCCATTGGTGGGTTTGGTTATTCTTGCCCACCCGCAACCCTTGTTGGGCGGTAGCGCTCAACATAAGGTGCCTCACTTTTTGGCCAAATCACTTGCCGAAATTGGTTGGTTGGTCGTACGTCCCAATTTCAGAGGTGTCGGAAGATCCGCAGGAGTGCATGATGCAGGCGATGGAGAGACCCGAGATCTGCTCTGGCTGACCACTCTCTTGCGTCGTCAAGCTCCCGAGTTGCCTTTGGTTCTGTTGGGTGTCTCCTTTGGTGCATTTGTCCAGGCTCGTGTTGCTCACGCCTTGCAAACTGCTGGAGAGCCTGCATGTCGAGTCATTTTGGCTTCGATGCCTTGGGGGGAGGTGGAGGGTGGACGCACTTATGCAACACCGCAGGGCATTGCGAATGCTAAGGTGATTCACGGAGAAATGGACGAGCGTGTGCCGCTTAAAGCAGTCTTTGATTGGGCACGTCCAACCTCCCAACCCGTTTGCGTATTGACCGGCGCAGATCATTTGTTTTCTGGAAAGCTTCAGCATCTAAGAGCCTTTGTTTTTGATGCTATTGGTCATCCACTTTCGAATTTTTAAATATGTCCGCATTGAATTTAATCAGTGGCGCTCGTTCTTTCTTATTTGTTCCAGGCAATCGCCCGGAGCGCTTTGTCAAGGCGCTTGCTTCTGGAGCTGATGCAGTGGTCCTTGACCTGGAGGACAGCGTTCCGTTGCACGACAAAGCGGACGCCCGAGATGCAATTCGAAATCACTGGAATGGACTCAATAACAAGAATCCGGTTGTGGTCGTTCGTATCAACAGTCCAGAGACGGAGTGGGGTAAGAATGATATAGACGGATTACGGGGTCTGCCGGGTCTGGCAGGGTTGATGGTTCCCAAATGTGAATCTGCTGAAATACTGCATCAAGTCGCAGATGCATTCCCTGGTGTTGCCATTCTTCCAATCATCGAGAGCGCGGCAGGTTATCTGAACTTGCGAGGCATAGCCCAAGTTAAGCAGGTGTCCCGTTTGGTGGTCGGCCACATAGATTTTTTGGCTGACACGGGACTTCAATGTTCAGACGATCAGCAAGAATTGAACAGTTTGCGTTTTGAAGTGGCCATGTGTTCTCGAAATTCGAATTTGGCCCCGGCGGTTGATGGTGTCACCGTCTCGGTTGAAGACGAGGCCCTCATTCGCCGAGACACGGAACGTTCTTTGCGTTTTGGTTTTGGGGCCAAGCTCTGCATTCATCCGAAGCAGATCCAGGTAGTCCACGCAACACTTGCTCCCACAGTCACTCAAATTGACTGGGCGCGGCGCGTGATCACTGCAATGGATGATTCAGGTGGAGCTGCTGTCCAATTGGATGGAAAGATGGTTGATTTACCGGTGGTATTGCAAGCGCAACGGATTCTGGCTCGTATCAGAGAAAGTACAGCTGCTTCAGAGTGATATTGAGGGAAAGAGGCTGGAAATTCATATGCCTGCGTCAAGCTTATAGGACCAGATCACATTCTCTAATGTCTGCTTACTTGGCTGGAAATGAAAGTCACAGGCCAACCGGATGCTGATGCCACGCTGGGCCACCACTTCTTTGGCCATCTCGCGGCGGCGAGACGGCCGTGTTACTTTTTTGCGAGGTACTCGGCAGCGATCTCGGCCTTGAGCTTTTCCTCGATGTACATCTTCTTAAGGCGCCGGTTCTCTTCTTCGAGTTCCTTCATGCGGGCCATCATCGAGGTGTCCATGCCGCCAAACTTGGCGCGCCACTTGTAGAACGTGGCCGTGCTGATACCGACTTCACGGCACAGGTCAGGAACGGGTAAACCAGCCTCAACGCGCTTGAGCAAATCCATGATCTGGCTGTCGGAAAACTTGGACTTCTTCATGTAGAAATTCTCTTCGAGAAATTTCTACTTCTCAGCCCCGTGGTTTTTCGGGGGGATTATCGGCCGATGCGCTCCTCAATCACTGGGTAGGGTTGTGTGTTCATGCGGCTTTGTTCATTTGGATGACATGGCCGCCTGTACGCAATTGGTCCAGGTAATCGGCCCATTTCTGCATCATTTTGACTCGGGCATCCCAAAATGATGTGCGGTTGTAGGCATTACCGTTCGCGTCTTTAACCTTGTGGGCCAGTTGCATCTCAATGTGTTCCACGCGCAGCCCCAGTCGCTCGTCCAGCATGGTTCGTGCGCTTGCTCGAAAGCCGTGGTGTGTATGAGTTTCGCCATCAAACCCGAGTGCGCGAAGCGCAGCATTGACTGTGTTTTCACTCATGGGTCTGCCTTGTCCTCGGATGGAAGGGAAAACATGATTGCCATGGCCGGAAATGGCATGTTGCTGGCGCAGGATTGCAACTGCTTGGCGTGACAGCGGCACCGTGTGGGCGATACCCATCTTCATTTTTTGGGCTGGTATTTCCCAAACTGCTTTGTCCAGATCGAACTCGGACCACTCCGCGAGACGCATTTCACCAGGGCGAACAAAGACCAATGGCGAGAGCTCCAGCGCATTGTGTGTCGTTTTGCTGCCCGTATAGCCACGGATGGACCGCAGGAGTCCACCAAATGAGACTGGTTCGATGATGGCCGGGTGGTGCTTTGTTTTTCGTCGCTCAAATGAATCGCGGTTCTTAATATGGCTTGCAGGGTTGCCCTGAGTCATGCCCTCGGTGACGGCAAAGGCCATTACCCGACTGATGATTTGTTTGACGCGGCGAACGGTGTCGGACACGCCTCTTGCTTCCAATTTGCGGAGCACGCGCAATACATCAGGTGCCGAAACGAGGGATATGGGAATTGATCCAATGATGGGGTAGATGTCGTGCTTGAGCCAATTGACCAGCTTTTCTTCAGTGACCGGTTTGCGTTGACTGGTCGTCTTTTTGAGCCAGATGGCGGCTACTTTTTCAAACGTTGCAGCGTGCTCGGCAATCAAATTGGCTCGGTCTTGTCTTTTCTTGGTGTTCGGGTCGATGCTATCGGCCAATTGCTCACGTGCTTCATCTCGTCGTTTGCGTGCCTTGGCCAAACTGACTGCGAGGTAGACGCCCAGCGCCAGCGTTTTGCGTTTGCCTGCAAAGGCATAGTCCATTCGCCAGTACTTGCCTGCTTGATTCACCAGCAGGTACAGACCTTGTCCATCGGTGTGCTTGGTGGCCTTGCCTGTGAACTTCAAATTCTTAATGCCCGTGTCGTTGAGCGCCATTCCATCCCTCCCTGCTTGTTTTACGGTATCTCTTCGAGCGGTATGTGGAGATACCGTTACGAGATACCGTTTTATTGACGGTATGTGATGCTACCGAGCGAGACAAGCTGAGACAAGAAAAAACCCGCTATGCCAGTGAACATGCGGGTTTCAAGATGTAACGAGACAATCTGAGATTATTGGATGGTGCCCCCGACAGGAATCGAACCTGTATCACTCCCTTAGGAGGGGAGAGTTCTATCCATTGAACTACGGTGGCGGTCATTGGATTTTACAGGCCGCTCAGGCGGGGCAGTTTGGGCGTTCGTGAGCACTTGCTGTGGCGTCGCCATGGCGCCTCTCATGTTGTTGATTTGATCGATAATCCCGAAAATGTTGGATTTGATTCAAAACATACTTCGTCGGTTTTTGGCGCCCAGTCAAGACGGCGTGCGGCTGCTTTTCGAGCAGGCGCCGTTTGGTGTGGCCATGGTGGACACCGCAACGGGTGCCGTTGTGTCGGTGAATGACAACTTTGCAAGCTTGGTGGGGCGAACGGCCTCGTCCTTGCATCAAGCACCATGGTCGACATTGGTGCGTCCGGTATGGCAAGCCGGCCAGACCCAGGCCCCCGATTTGTTTGACCAGCCGCCTGCGGCTGAAGGCCAGGTTCATCAGCTGCTGCGCACGGATGATGCCCGGATTTTTGCCGAAATCTCTGTCTTTGCCCGATTGACCGATCGACGAGGCCAGTCGGTGTGTGTGGTGATGGTCAAAGACGTTTCCAAGCAGGTGGCCGCTCAAGCGCAATTGCGTGTCAGTGAAGAGCGGCTTCGCGTGTTGACCGACAGTGCGCTCGATGTGGTGTGGACCATGAGCCCTATGGGCGAGCTGACTTATGTGAGTCCCGCTATTGAGCAGTTGCGCGGCTACACGCCCGAGGAGGCGATGAAACACACCATCGATCAGACCTTGACGCCCGATTCGCAAGTGGTCTCGTTGCAATATTTCGTGGATGTGGCCACCGCCATGCAACAGGGCTTGCCGCCGCCGGAGTTTCGCTCAGAGCTGGAGTATTGGCGCAAGGATGGCACCCGCTTTTGGACCGAGGTGCTGGCCTTTCCTTTGCTGGGCACCGATGGCAGTCTGGTTGAAATCTTGGGGGTGAGCCGGGACATCAGTCAGCGTCGTTTGTACGAGGACAGCTTGCGGCAAGCGCGGCAAAGGGCGGAGCAAGCCAATGCCGCCAAAACGGAATTTTTGGCGCACGTCAGCCACGAGATCCGCACGCCCATGGGGGCCATATTGGCGCTGACGGATTTGGCATTGAATACGCCGTTGGATGATCACCAGCGCGATTTGTTGAGCAAAAGCAAGACGGCGGGCCGCTTGTTGCTGGGCATCATCAATGACATCCTGGACCTCTCAAAATTGGAGCATGGCCAACTGGTGCTGGCGCAGTTGCCTTTTGACTTGCGTGATGTGTTGCAGCAGGTCAGTGACCTGGTTTGCGATGCTTGTGTCAGCAAGGGTTTGCTGTACGAGGTCGAGATCGCGCCAGAGGTGATCACCCACCGTCTGGGCGATGCTCAGCGTCTGGCGCAGGTCTTGTTGAATTTGGTGGGCAATGCCATCAAGTTCACAGCGCAAGGGCATGTGCGTGTGCGTGTTCGTTGTGTCCCCGGTGACGATGATGCGTTGCGCCTGGAGGTGCAAGACACGGGCATCGGTCTGGCGCCGGAACTTCAGGACAAGGTTTTTGAGCGCTTTGTACAAGGCGATAACGAGGCCACCCGTGCTCAAGGCGGCACGGGTTTGGGCTTGTCCATTTGTCAGCGGCTGGCCCGGCAAATGGGGGGCGATGTGGGTGTTCAGTCTCAAGTCGGCGTGGGTTCTACTTTTTGGACCATGGTGCGACTGCCGGTGTCTTCAGAGGACAAGGTTCAACCATCGCAATCGCAAGATGCGGTCGCCTCTGACGCAGTGGCCGGTTTGCATGTTTTGTTGGCGGAGGACAACCTGTCCATGCGCGGGATTCTCAAGCAGTTGTTGGAGCTGGCCGGAGCCCAGGTGTCGGTGGCTGAGAACGGTCAGGTGGCGGTGCAAATGGTCAAGGACAGGCACTGCGATCTGGTCCTGATGGACATTCAGATGCCTGTGATGGGAGGGCTGGAGGCTGCGCGCCACATCCGCAAGAACCCCGAGTATCAGGCCTTGCCGATCGTGGCCTTGACGGCGGGCGGCTTCACCGAGGACCGCGAACGTTGCCTGGACGCTGGGATGAACGACTATTTGATGAAGCCCTTTGAATACAAGGACCTGATCGAGGTGTTGCAGCGCAATGTGCCTGGCTGGCGCGTCAAGGCTTGATCAGTCTTTGCGCACCGTGTAAATCAAATCGAGCGCGTTGTCTTGCCCCGTTTGAGCCCGCAGGGTCAATCGGCGCGAGAGATCGTAGAACACATAGAAGCTGCCAAAAGTGCCTTTGAGGCTGGTTTCGTAGACCAGGTAAAAGTCTTTGGACAGGCGCTTGCCCAGCGTGACGGCGGCGCCTGTGGCGCTGGCATCGCTGCGGCTGCCGCTGGCCAGCGAGATTTCGTCCAGACCCAGCGCGCCAGCCATCTCGCCACTCATGGTTTTTCCATTGCTGCTGAACAGGGCCAGGGCCGCTTGTTGCAAGACGGCCGATTCTGCGCCGCCATTGGCGCCTGAGCGGCCCAAAACCAGCCAAGCCAGTTTGTCGGCATCGGGCAACTCTGGGTCGGAGTACAGGCGCACCTTGGGGTTCATGGCGCTGCCACTGATTTGCACCCCCACGCGTTGCGAAAGGTTGGGGCGGATGGCCAGGATGTCCAGCAAGGGGTTGTCGTAGGGGCCGTTGAAGCGCAACAAACCGGTTTCAATGTTCAGGTTTTGTCCATATGCTTTGTAACGACCGCCTTGGGTGCTGACTTCGCCGTTCAATCGAGGAATGCCTTTGGTGCTGGCGTTGCTGAGCAAATTCAGCTGGCCAGTCAGCCGAGTCGTCAGGCCATGACCTTGAACCTGAAAGTCCGGCCCCAGGTCCAGCGTGACTTGCACGTCGGGCGTGCCGATGATGGATGGCCCTTGTGGGGGGGTGTCTGTTGTGACGGCTGCTCTGGCGGACCTGCTGCCGGTCACGACCACGTCGTTGCCCAATGTGGGGGTGCTGTCTTCGGCCAGGATGAACAGGCCTTGATTGGCCTGGATTTGGCCGCGCAATTGCAGCTGTCCTTTGTGCATTTGGGCTTTGACCTGGCCGGAAATGGCCAAGCGCCGGTCGGCGCGGTTGCTCACGCGCAGCGCTTTGGCTTGCATGTTCAAGACCATGTTCACTTGGCCCAGTGGTGAGGCGTTGGCCGATCCTGCAGGCGATGGCAGCCAGATCAGATGGCCTTGGGTTTGGAGTTCGCCGCCCTGGGCCCCCGCACCGCGCAGGCTCAATTGCTCCAGGTCCACCTGTTGGCCGTGCACGCGTGCGCGCAATTGGCCTTGGCTGAATTCAATGCCTTGCACAGCCGATCGCACCGCCAGGTTGTTCGCCTGTATATGCCCTTGCCACTGTGGGTCTTGGCGGGTGCCTGTGAGTTCGAGCTGGGCGTCCAGACTGCCCTGCACGCGCCAACCGGGTGGCGCCAGCAATGACCAAGCGCCTACGCGCGGCAGTTGTGCCTTCAGTCCACCCGATATGGGGGCTTGCGCGGGCCAATGCCAGCCTTGTGCGTCATGGCTCAGACGGGTTTGTGCTTGTGCTTGCAGTTGCCCCATTTGCTCGCTGTTCCAGTTCAGTCGCAGTTGCACGTTTTCGTTGTCGATGTCCAGTGCCATGCTTGCTTCGTGCAGCCCGGAGTTGATCCGTTGCCCGGGCGCGTTGTCGGCGATGATGCGCAAGTCGCCCCGGCTGCGCTCAAGGCGTGCGCGCAGCTGCAAGCCCTGCGCTTGTTCCAGCCTCAAGTGGCCTTTGAGCACCAGGTCACTTTGGACTTCAGCGCCCAGTCCGACAGGCAGCCAGCCAAGGGGCAGCTCATCGATTCGGGCGGTCAACTGGCTCGCGGGTGTGCTGCGTGCTGCGCTGCTGGTGTGGGCTGCCTGTGTGCGTGTGTGCCATTGCCCGGCATCCCAATGCAGCATGGCCTGGCCTGCGGTGGGCCCCTGAACGGCGATGCGTCCCGCTTGCCATTGGGCCGCCGCGATATGGTCTGTAGAAGACCATTGCCAGCCGACGGCCTCTTGCAGCTGAGCTTTCCAGGGCACAGTGCTTTGGGGGGATGACATCTGCGCTGTTGCACTCTGGATTTGGCCATGCCATGAGCCGCCCCACAACGCGGTGCTGGTGGCGCTGGCCTTTGATTGGATGAGCAGGGATTGACCGGCGCCGTGCCAGCGGGTTTCCATGTCTGCCTGCAGGGCCTGCAAGCGGCCTTGCACAGAGACTTGGCCCTGTTGAAGTTGCCAGCCATCGGTACTCTGGCTTTGTGCGGCCCAGCGTGGCAGCGTCATGCGCAGTTGGACGGTGGTATCCGCTTGGCGGTAACCACCTTGCCACTGCGCATTCAATTGCGCAGGCCCGGAGACTTGCCCGCCTTGCAGCCGCTCAGCCCAGCCCGGCCAGCGCTTGAGCCAGGCCATGCTGAGCGCTGCATCGCTCATGCCGATGTCGATGTGTCCCTGGCCTTGCTGGGGGGCCAACAAGCCTTTGGCCTGGGCTTTCATGCCGGGCAGTTGCCACTCGACTTGGCCCTGGGCTGAGGATGTTTGGGGTTGGTACGTGAATTGCGCTTGAAGCTTGGCGTCGGCGGCCTGAATTTCAAGCGCTTCGATCTGCCAAAGCGCCGCTTGCCATTGGCCTTGCAGGTGCAGCTTGTCCCAGCGCAGACCGTTTGTGTTTTTGCCCAGCGGGCTTTCGCCGGACAGCGCTGCCTGGATGGCCACGGTGCGGGCGTCTACCGCTTGCGCCTGGATGTGACCGTTCAGTGGGTTGGCCGCCCAAGCGGTGTGCATTTGCTCGGGATGAAGTCCCGCGAGGCGAACCTGCCCTGTCCAGCCTGCGCTGGTTTGCACGCCTTCGCCTTGCACGTGCCCGCCGGCCACCTTGGCCTGCAGCTGCGTCACTTGCCACAAGCCATTGGCCTGGCGTTGCAGACGGCTTGTCAGTTGGCTCAGGGGCAGGGCGTTGCGGTCCCAGGGGCCTGGGCTGAGGTTGTTCAGCTGGGCTTGGATTTGCCAGCCCTGACCTTCGGGGGTGATGGACGCTTGGCCCGTCAGGCTCGTTTGCGGGGCACCGGGCCACAGGGCGGCCAGATTCAGGTGCTGTCCCTCGGCTTGCGCTTGTGTGATGGTTTGCGCTTGCCAGGGGCGGATTTGCGCATCCAGCTTCAACTGCATGGTTCGGCTGGGCGAGACGGGTATGAGCGGCTGCAGTTGCGCTTGCAGTGCCAGGGCCGCGTGCGGTCCGGCCAGCGTACCGGCCAGTGAGGCTTGTGCCTGCAGCGCCAAGGGCTTGCTGTGGCTTGTGGCGTTGGCCTGAACTTGCCCTTGCACACTGACTTGAAGTGCCATGGGTGATGCCGCTTGCAATTGGGCTTGCAAGCTGTAGCGGCCTTGTGCCACCTCGAAGGGCTGCATCTCCAGGCGGTGATCAAGGCCATCGTAACGGTAGAGGCCTTTCAGCGCCCGCACTTCGAAAGCGGGCGGTCCAAGCCATTGGAGACGGTCTATTTGCCAAGGCAGGTCGACGCGCACAGGCCAGGCCCATGTCGTTGGGGCTTGTGGTTCGCTGGCGGGGGTCTGGTCGTCAATTTTCAGGTGCGCCATGGTCAATTGGCTGACAGGCGCCATGCCGCGCAACAGGCGTGACCAGTCCAGGGTGATGGATGTGTTGTGAGCCTGTATTTGCAGCGCGCCTTGTTGCCACTGCCACAGGCCCAGCTGACCGCCGTGCCGCAGGCTGCCTTCGACCTGCGCGGTCTGCAGGCTTTGGCCGGCGGGCAAGCAATGGCCTGTCAGGCGCAGCACGCTGGCCAATGAGCCTGGTGTGCCGGCCCACCACCACAAAGCGCTCACTGCGGAGACCGCACCAAGCAGCAACAGACCCAGGCGGCGCAATCCAGTGCGGGGCGGTGGGGTGCTTTCAGTGGGCGTGGTTGAGTGCATCAAAAAATGAAACCCACGCTCAGATGGAGACGCAATTTTTGAACGGCTTGGCCGTAAGCCAAATCCACACGCAAAGGACCAATGGGGCTGCGCCAGCGGGCCCCCACGCCGTAGCCGACCACGGCTTGGCGTTGGTGCATGTCATTGGACACTGCGCCCGCATCGGCAAACACGGCACTTTCCCAATCGGTCGCTTGCTGGTTCCACCGGATGGGGCGTTGCCATTCCACACTGCCCGTGGCCATGTAACGGCCAGGGGCGATGGCGCCATTGCTTTGCGCCACACCGATGCTGGACGGGGCGTAGCCGCGCACACTGTTGTCACCACCGGCCAAAAACAACTGGGTGGAAGGCAGGCCAGAGGTGTCACGACTGAGCACGCTGCCCGCTTCAGCGCGCACGGCCAGGCGGCCTGATGTGCGCCCCAGGGGTTGCAGCCAAAGCGCCCGAGCCAGCCACCGTGTGAAGGGCTCACGCTGCGATCCCAAGCTGGTGCCCGAGCCCAGCTCGAGGCTGCCACCCAAGCCCTGGGTCGGGAAAGGCAGGCTGTCAAAGCGCCGCCAGGTCCAGGCGTAGTTGGCGCTGACCGATTCACGCTGACCGAGCAGCGAGCCTGTGCTGCTGGAGGCGTCGTATTGCGCGTAGTACGAGCGATCGGTTCGCTCTTCACGCTGGGTCCGGCCAAAGCGCCAGCGCTGGCTGTTCACGTCGTAGCCTGTGAATTGCTGGTGATCCAATTGGGCAGCGCCGTGCCAGCGCCACAGGGCGGCATCGGGCGGCGCCAGCAGGTCCAGGCTCCAGCTTTGCAAAATTTTGTCCACTGAGAGCTTCGTGACGCCGCGCCAGCCCAAGCCGGGCAGACGGTTTTGGGTGTATTCAGCCGTCAGGCGTGGGCCGCTGTCACTGCGCACGCCCAAGCCCATGACCCATTTTTGCCGCAGTGTTTCTTTCAGTTCCACCTTGACCGGGACAGCGTCCACGGCCCCTTCCGGGTCGAGTGAGACGAACACCGCATCGTAAAAACCGCTGGCCACCAAGCGCTGCTGGGCCATCAACAGATCGTGTTGCTTGTAAACGGCACCGGGCGTCAGATGCGCCAGGCGTTCCACCAGCTCGGTGCTGTAGCGCTCAGCGCCGGTGATGAGCAGCGGTCCGATCGTCACCTGGGGGCCGGAATCGATCGTGATCGACAAACGGACCTGGTTGCTTGGCGCGTCCACATCGGCCAGGCTTTGGCTGATCTGCGCTTGCGGGTAGCGTTCGGATTGCACTTGACGCAGCGCCGTGGATTTGGCTTGACTCCACTGGCTTTGACTGAAGTCCTGGCCAGACGGCAAGGCCCAGTAGGCGACCACTTGCTCACGCTGCGCTGCGGCTTCATGGCGTTGGGCAATGTCGCCTTGCCATGCGATCTGGACTTGGCTGATGCGGGCCACAGGACCGACGTCGATGTCCAGTGTCACGCTGCGCCGGTGGTTGGCTGAGGCGGCGGCGTCCAGTTGCCACTGCAATTGGGGGTTGAAGTAGCCTTGCGTGGCCAGGAGTTCGCGTGCTTGCGCATCGGCATCGCGCATCAGTTGCGACATTTCCTGGTCATCCAAATCCGTCAGGCTCTGGTAGCGTGTCAAGGCCAAGTGCTGCGACATCCAGGGCGCGATGTCCTTTTGGTTGGACGATATGGTCAGCTCGAACGCCAGGGGTTCGCTCGCATGGGCCGTCACCTGCATGCACCACAGCGTGCATGCCAGCAACAAAGTGGTGAGGCCAGTGCGCCGACTCACTTGCTCAGCAAACGCATGGCGTCTTCCAGCCCCTTGAGGGTAAGAGGGAACATGCGTTGGCTCATCAGTTGCTGAATGATGGAGATGCTCTGGCGGTATTGCCACACGCCTTGCGGTTCAGGGTTGATCCAGGCGAACTTCGGGAAGGCGTGCGTCAAGCGCTGCAGCCATTCGGCACCGGCTTCCTCGTTGTTGTATTCCACGCTGCCGCCTTTTTGCAAGATCTCATAGGGGCTCATGGTCGCGTCGCCAATGAAGATCAGCTTGTAGTCCTTGTTGTACTTGCGCAGGATGTCCCAAGTCGGGAATTGTTCGGCGTAACGTCGCTTGTTGTTCTTCCACATGAAGTCGTACACGCAATTGTGGAAGTAATAAAAATCCAGGTGCTTGAATTCGGCCTTGA
>JACCDS011023776.1_pt1 | contig 12047 bp, 8 predicted proteins | sample 7446441 | NCBI WGS metagenome assembly JACCDS01 (sample SAMN15323445, study PRJNA562643) | freshwater metagenome | isolation source: river surface water | place: USA:Blue River Watershed | collected 2017-08-17
GGCGACCTGAGCGCACGTTACCAACAAGGGCAATCACTGGCGGCAGGCCACACGCTGCACTTCGCCATGCTGGCGGTCGAAACCGGGTATGGCGGCAAAAAAATCGCCCACCATTTAATCAAAAGCGCGCAACAGGTCGCTCTGACCCGAGGTTATCGGGTCGGTGTAACCGAAGCCACCTCAACTACCTCACAACACATTTTCCGCCAAGCCGGTTTTATCGAGCGGCTGGCAACCGATTATCAGCAGTTTATGTTTCAGGGCCAGCCGATTTTTTCCGGAATACCCGGCAGCAGCCAGACGATTTTGATGGAAAAACCGCTGATTTAACCCAAAGCAGTCGCCAGCCAATCCACCTATAACACCGACCACTCCCACCTCCGCCAGCACAAGAAAGGCCCGACTATGCGGAACCCCGACCAGTACCACCAATATTCAGACTACCGTACCCGCCCGGCCCGCGATTTGATTCAAGCGATTCCCGACCTTGGCTTTGCCAGTGCCATCGACCTCGGTTGCGGCACAGGCCACATTACGCAAATGCTGGCCGAGCGCTTCAACCCGACCAGCCTGATTGGCCTTGACAGCTCGGACAGCATGCTGGCGCAAGCACGGCGCGATTTTCCAAAAGGGGATTGGCGGCTGGGTGACATAAGCGCCACCGACACCATCGGCCAGCACGATTTGATGTTTACCAACGCCGCACTGCAATGGTTGCCCGACCATGCGCGCCTGTTTCCGCAATTGCTGGCGCAAACCAACAAGGTGTTGGCGGTGCAAATGCCGAACAATTTTCAGGCCGCCTCACATGTACTGCTGCGCGAAACGATTAACGAAAACCCTTTATTCCACAGCAAATTACAATCGATTGTACGCAGCGACCCGGTGTTTAGTCTGGAGCGCTATTTTGCCTTGCTCAGCCCCTTGGCCAAGCATTTGGATTTATGGGAGAGCAGCTACCTGCAACAACTCACGGGCGAGAATCCGGTGCTGGAATGGGTGAAAGGCACGGCCTTGGTGCCGGTGCAAGCCAACCTGACGGCGCAAGAGTTTGCCCAATTCAAGCAGGTGTATAACGCCAAATTGCAAAAGGCGTATCCGGCTGATGCGAACGGGGTGACGCTGTTTCCGTTTACCCGCTTGTTTATGGTGCTGGTGAAGTAAGCGATGAAGTAGGGGAGGGCACACCCAATATGGTCGTTGCAGGCGTCGGGATATGCCCAACCCGGCTTTCAATGATAAAGTAGCGCATCCTTACCTGAATTTTCGATCATGTCCACCCCCAAAAAGCTGCCGCTCGGGATTCAATCGTTCGCCAAGATCATTGAAGGCGGGCATTATTACGTGGATAAAACCGAATTCGCGTGGCGCTTGATTGATCAGGGCCAATATTTTTTCCTGTCCCGCCCGCGCCGCTTTGGCAAAAGCCTGTTTCTGGATACGCTCAAAGAGATTTTTGAAGGGCGACGCGAATTGTTCGCCGGGCTGGCGATTGACAAGTTGCACGATTTTTCCCAGACATGGCCGGTTTTGCGCCTCAATTTTGCCACCGCGCCGCACCACTCGCCGCAAGCATTGGCCGATTTTATCCACCTCGAATTGGCCGCCCACGAGCAACGCTTTGGCCTCGCAGCGCTTGAAACGCGTTACGGCCCGGCGCGCCATTTGACCACGCTAATCCGCACGCTAGCCTCGCACAGCGGCCAACCGGTGGTGGTACTGGTGGATGAATACGATAAACCAATTCTCGATAGCCTCGACCAAGCCGATACCGCCAAGGCCATGCGCGGCTTGCTGTCCGAGCTGTACAACGTGCTCAAGGCCGAGGACGCAAATTTGCGCTTCGTGTTTTTGACCGGCGTTTCCAAGTTTGCCAAAGCCGGTTTATTCTCTGGCTTAAACCATCTGCGCGACATCACGCTAGAGCGGCAGTTCGGTGCCGTATGCGGCTACACCGCGCAAGAATTGCAAACCGTGTTTGCCGACCGGCTGGCCGATTTCGACATGGCCGACATCACCCGCTGGTATAACGGCTACCGCTGGCTGGGTGATGCCGTGTACAACCCATGGTCGCTGCTCTCGCTGCTGTCGACCGGGCAGTTTCGCAATTACTGGTTTGAAAGCGGCACGCCCAGTTTTTTGGTTAAGCTATTGCAAGAGCGCAAGATATTTTTACCTCGGCTGGAGCACTGCCAGACCCATGAGAATTTGTTGTCGCGCTTCGATATTGGCGACATCAGCACCGAGGCACTGATGTTTCAGACCGGTTATTTAACCATCCGCGAATCGGTCATGCGCGATGGTGTTGAACAAATCACGCTGGCCTACCCTAATCACGAGGTAAGAAACAGTTTGAACAGCGACTGGTTCCGCGCCTTTATGGAACGTCCTCCGGCGCGTGAGAGTTGGCTCGATCACCTGGTAAAAAATGATTGGGACGCGGCACGCCTGGGCATGCACGCCCAATTGGCCAGCCTGCCCCATCACTGGCACACCCGCACCCGGTTGGCCAACCACGAGGGCTGGTATGCCGGGCTGGTGTGCAGCTATTTGCAAGGCTTGGGGCAAGATGTTCGCATGGAAGACGCCACCAATCTTGGCCGGGTCGATATCGCCTTGCTGCTGCCCGGACAGACGGTGTTGTTTGAATTAAAGGTCATCACTGGCAAGGGAGATGGCGCGGCACTCGCGCAATTGCTGGAAAACCGCTATGCCGACAAATACCGGGCGCGTGGTGTGCCGATTTGGCTAGTTGGCATTACTTTTTCGGCCAAGGCGCGCAATCTGGTGGATTTTCGGGTGGCCGGTGCTGACGCTCGGCAGGTGGTTTATGCCTTTCCTGCTCCGGATCCGACGCAGCCCAACGTGGGGGAATAGGCTTACCATTAGGACTTACGCAAAATTGTCCCAGCAAGGCGCGCTGCCGCAGGCAGTACGCCTGTACGGCAAGGCAGCGCAACGCCGCTGGGGCGGTTTTGCGTAAGTCCTAACCATAACCCCACCCTGCTGCAACGGCTGGGCCACGCCATTTGCGGCACAGCCCGTGCGCCAAAACTACCCGAGCACACTCACCGAATCAGCCAGCACCACGCGGGTCGATAGCGCATGCAGCGCAATATGGTGCAACATCGGGCTGACCGTGGTAGTGCAGTCGGTGAGCACCGTCACTTTTTGAAACGCATCAGCGCGGCGCGACAGGGCGGTATGGGTGACACAGTTTTGCGTCATCATGCCAGCCAGCATCAATTCATCCACCCCGTGCGTGCGCAACACCTGCTCCAGATTGGTGCCTTCAAAACTATCGGCAAAATGCTTGGTCACCACCGGTGCATCGGGCGCGGCGGCAAGGATGCGCGGATGGAGTGCCACGCCAATGGTTCCGGCGTTGAAAAACGGGGCAATCCCAACCGCCGGATCGGCCACATGCTGAACATGGATCACGGGCAGGTTTTTTTTCTGTGCCAGGGCGATGGCCGCTTCGATATTGGCCAGTACGGTATCGGTGTCGGCCAGCGCAAACGCGCCACCCGGGAAATAGTCGTTTTGCAGATCGATCAAAATCAAGGCGGCTTTGCTCATGGTAAGGCTCCGGTTGTGGTTGAGTAGGTGGGTAAGTGAGTAGGTAAGTGAGTCAGTGAGTCAGTGGATGAATCAATGGCGAGTATTGTCACACCCTGGCGCAGTGGGCACCATTGACCCGATTGACGGTTATCGTTAAAATCGGGCCAATCGCCATTTTTTCCTATTGCCCGTGCCATGAACCATGCCAGCGCCACCCTGTCGCCCGCCCCGATCCGTATCGGCGTGCTGGCCTTTGCCGGTATCAGTCCATTTCATTTGGCGATTCCCGGCGTGGTGTTTGGCGAGGCACTGGGCCACCCGGCGCAGTTTGAGGTGCTGGTGTGCAGCGCCGACCCGCAGCCCTTGCGCACTGCCGCCGGTTATTCGATTTGCGGCCTGGCACCACTGGACGCTTTGCAGCAGATGGATGTGGTGGTGGTGCCAAGCTGGCGCAATGTGGACGAACGGCCCGATGCTGCGATACTGGCCGCGCTACGCCGGGTGCAAGCTGCCGGTGCGTATTTGGTTGGCCTGTGTTTGGGTAGCCATGTGCTGGCAGAAGCCGGGATTTTGGATGGCCGCCGCGCCACCACCCATTGGGAATATGCCCCGACCATGGCGGCGCGCTTTCCCGCCGTGCAAGTGGAGCCGGATGTGCTGTATATCGAAGACGGCAATTTGCTAACTTCGGCTGGCACGGTGGCCGGAATCGATGCCTGCCTACAATTATTGCGCCGCCGCCTGGGCGCAGCGGTCGCAAGCCGTGTGGCGCGACGGCTGGTGATTCCGCCACACCGCGAGGGTGGTCAGGCGCAATTTATCGAGCGCCCCTTGCCGCTCACCGGCGGCGGGCATCGGCTGGTGCAATTGCTGGCAACGGTACGCACCCGGCTGCACCAGCCGCATACACTGGATAGCCTTGCACTGGAAGCACGCCTGAGCCGCCGCAGTCTGACGCGCCAGTTTAAGGCGCTGACCGGCACCACGGTTTCGGATTGGTTACTTAGCGAGCGGCTGCATCATGCACAAAGCCTGCTGGAGCAAACCGATCAGGCGATTGAACGGGTGGCCGAATTGGCCGGGTTTGGCTCGGTCGAAGCGCTGCGCTACCATTTTCGCAAGACCTTTCACACCACGCCCAGCGATTGGCGGCTCGGGTTTCGTGGCAAGGGTGGCGGCCAGCCGACCGCTATCCCCGTGCCGGTATAGGAATTTTCCTATATAGGAATACGCCTATACCTGTAGCAAGTGTTTGCCAGCAGGCTGCTAGCATGCGGTAAACGGCTGGGTACGCCGCTTACCGCAACTTCGTGCACCTCATCACTCGCTTTGCGGCTTCTTGCGCAGCGTGTTGATTTGAATATGCGGCCAGCGCGTGGTTTGGCCGTTGGAGCCGAACATGAACTCGAAGAAAATAATCTGTTCATATTGCATCTGCAATACTTCCTGCCCATCTTCCACCACCGTTTCCAGCCACAGGTTGAACGCCACCTCGGTGACATTGGCAAACCTTTGCACAAACGGGGTGTTGACAATCCCGCCCTGCGGCCCACCATCGTGTTTGCTGGTCAATTGAATCAGCGTGTGCTTGGTGATGTTTTGATCCTTGATCGCATCACGCAGGCGCAAATCCGGGCGCACCGAATACGGGTAGTGCTGGTTGGCCACAATCCGCTGGAAGTAGGTCAGGTTGCCGTCCGGGTCGGTCACGGGCAAGGATTTGTCAAACGCCCAGGCCGGGGCCGGTTCGTCGAGATTGATCGGAGTCGGAATGTTCGGCGTGGGGCCGGGCTGCGGCATGCGTGCCGCCGCACCCATGCTAGGCGAAATGGCCAGCGGGGAAGCGGCCAGTTTGGGCGCGTTGGCCACCTGAACCTTGGGCCAGGAGATGTTAAACGGATCGGTCCAACTTGCATCGCCGGTTGGAAACGGTGGCTTGCCCGGTAAGTCTTCGGCAAAGCCGCCGGTTAGCATGATCGCATTGCCATGCGGAATGGTGCCGCTTCTGGCAATCGAATACGGCGGCACAAAATTCGGGCCGTTTGATCCGGCACCGATGGCGATGCCCGGATAGCCATTGTCTTGAATAATCGATTGCTCATCCGCCGGATGATTGTACATTTGGTTCAGCCACAAAAACATGCCATCTTCTTCGTGGATACCGACGCCGATTTCCCCTTGGTCGTTGACCACCTGAATGCTCTGGCTGTATTTGAGTGCGCCAATAAATTGTTCATTGGTGCCACCCCGATTGCGCACCCCGCCTTCGACCGGGGTAAACGTCAGTTCTTCGTTATAGTTTTCACACAGAAAGGTAAAAATGCCGAAAATGGTTTCGGAATTGGTGCCGGGCGAGGGCATGCAAGTGGTGTGCAAGCCCCAGCCGGTTTTGTTGTTGTCCGGGTTAACATTCACCCAAGTGCCAATCAGTTGTTCCAAAATGCCATAGTTGGCTGGTGCACTCAATACTGCTTCGGTAAACGGCGGATAGGGTGGGGTAGCGGTGGTAGGGATCGTCATTGTTGGCCTCGCTCTTCAAAAGAAACTTCGGAAATAGGGATTAACCAAATTACCCGGTGGTAGCATCACAGCCATAGCCGACCATGGGGTAGCCAGTAAGGGTTTTATGATGCCCGGAAAAGAATGCCAGTATGCGCTGCCTAATCGGCGATGGTTTGATTATTCCGGTAACATTTGTATTTTTGCGACAATACACCAGAACCCAACCGACAGGAGTGTTCGATGGTCAATCCGATGTCCAATCCGGGGTGTAATTCGATGCTCAATCCGATCCACAACCGGTTCGTCAAATTGTGTGGGCTGGTTTTAGTCAACCTGCTTTTGGCCAGCTTGCTGCAAGCGGCACCACAGCCGGTAGCCAAGCCGCCGCTGGCCCTGAGTCTGGGCGCTGAGAGTCTGGCCATTGTCGATGCCAACGGCGATCTGTGGCGCTATGGGCTCAACCATATCCCGAGCATGCAAAAAGTTGGCAGTGGCTTTGGCTATGCCGATGGCCTGTACGGCCTGGGCAAGAATGGCCAGATTGAGCTGTTTGATCGAAGCTTTCCATGGCAGGCGGCAAAATCCGGCAGCAGTAACAACGACCTGCCTGCTGCATTACGAAATCCAGCCGATGTAAGGCATCTGGCCATTGGTGCGCGCTGGGCCATGCTGCTGTTGAAAAATGGCCAGTTATGGGGCCAACCGATTCGCAATGAAGGCAAATTCTACAATCCAGAAAATGATCCAGATCCGCCCCAGTGGAAATTATTGGCGCAAGAGGTGGCGCACTTTGTGTTGAGTGGCGATCTGTGGTTGCTGCAAGCGGGGCAGGTGCTACATTGGCAGCTCGATGCTGAGGATGCTGAGAAATTTGTTGAAAAGCAGCGCTGGCCGGGCCGCTATCGGCAGATTGCCGCTCATGGCGAGACGCTGGCGGCAATTGATGAGCAAAAAAATTTATGGGTGATGGTAGCGTTTGCCGGGCAAGCACTGGCGGCACCGCAACAACTGGCGCAACGGGTGCAACAGGTGGCGCTGAACGGACAGGCATTGGCGGCCTTGCACGAGAATGGCGATTTGGTGCTGTGGGCAGCGGCAAGCGCGCGCCTGTGGCAAAGTTGCCGTGTGCTGCCCGGGCAGTTTGAACGCACGCCAGCACCCGAGCCGAGCGCACCCGGCCCGTGGCAACAGCGGGTGTTGTTGCGTGAGATTGCCCGCTTTGCGCTGGGCGAAGACCGTTTGCTGTATGCCCGCACCGATGGCGCGCTGTTTACCCGTGGTTGGGATTGGGCGCTTGAACCGGGTTCGGTGAAATGCGAAGCGGATGTGCGGGTCGAGCTAAGCGATGGTTTGCCGCTGGCTTGGCGCACGGTGGCGGTTAGACCGCATCCGAACCTGCCAGCGGTACCCGGCATCAAGGGTATTTTTGCCTTTGGTGACAGCAGTGCGGTGTGGCAGACCGATGGCAGCCTGTGGCTATGGGGTGACAACAGCCATGGTCAGTTGGCCAGCGGCGATACGCGTGATGTGCCGCATCCGGTGCGGCTGGCGGGGCGCTATCGGCAGGTGGCGGTGCAGGCGCATCAATTGCTGCTGGAAACGGAGTCGGGCATGGTGCAGTCGTGGGGCAATCCGTGGCTACAGGCGGGCAAGAAAAACATCCAACCGCTCGCTCTTGGCGAAGTCGTGAAGAAGGCTGGCCCATGGCGTAGCTGGCACGGCTGGGCAGAACAAGGTTTAATCGGCATCAAGCACGATGGCAGTGCCTGGCAGCTGCCGACCTTGGGCGCTTATGCCAACGCCGCCGAATCCTTGACTCCGGTTGGGCGGCAGGTGTGGCAGGCGGCCAATGGTTGTGTGCTGCGCGAAGACCATAGCCTGTGGCAGGGTTTTAGCCTGTTGCAGCGCGATGTGCTGCAATTTGTGTGCGGGCGCAGCAGTTATTGGCTCAAGCAGGATGGTAGTTTATGGGGCGTGGGGGAAAATCATTTTGGCCAACTGGGCAGCGGCCAGCGCACTGCATACGAGGGCCAGCCACAGAAAATTTTGGATCAGGTGCAACAGATTGCCAAGGGCAAGTGGCATATGCTGGCGCTACAAGCAGATGGCCGTTTGCTGGCATGGGGTGACAACCTGAACGGCGCATTGGGCGCGGGCAGCAACCCGGTGGCCAACCGCCCGGTGCAAGTTGGCACGGATTTCGCCATGGTGGCGGCGGGGAATTTTCATACGCTGGCAGTGAAAAAGGATGGCAGTTTGTGGGTCTGGGGCGCGAATTTCAGCGGCCAATTGGGCCTGCCCGGCGCGGGGCGCAACCAGCCGGTGCGCTTGTCGCTTGCTAGCGCGCCAGCCGTGCCCGCCCCGTCAACTTCATCTACCCCATCCGGCCCGGCCAAACCGGGTAGCAGCCAGGCGCAACGGATCAGCGTCGGTGAAAAGCATGCCTGCGTGTTGCTAAAGGGTGGTGTGGTCAAATGCTGGGGCGACAATCAATACGGGCAGGCCGGGCCGCTGGGCAAGGGCGAGGCCACGCCCGTCAAACCGCAGGAAATCGTGGCGGCAGCCGGTGCGCTGCAATTGTGGGCGGCCCGCTCTTATACTTGCGCGCTGTTGCCCGGCCCGCGTCCGCTGTGCTGGGGCGAGCTGCCGCACGGTGTCCAAAGCTTGCTGGAGAATCAGGAAAAGTTTGGCGACCCGGATCTGTTGTATCAGCTCACGCAGGGCGTCACCCGCGCCCGTAGCTGCCGCATCTGGCAAAATTCCGGTGGCTACCATTGCCGCCATCGCTGCAAGGCTGGCAATCCTGCGGCCAACAAACCCGGTGCCGATGCGCACGCCTGCCAGCAAATCACCCAGCGGCAGCCGTTTTTGGCGGGGGCGAGTGAGATTGTGACCGATGGCGACCACTGGTGCGCGCTCAGGGCGGATCAATCGATCCGCTGTCAGTATGGCCGTCCAACGCCGATTCTGGCCGGGAGTGAAAATAGCGTGCAGTTCGATTTTGTCGGTAATTTTGGGTGTAGTGTGCTGGCCAATGATAGCGTCAAATGCTGGGGCATGCCGACCGAGTGGCAAGCTGAAGCGCTTGGCCTGCCGCAGGGTTCCGCTGTGCCGGAGGGGCTTTTGTTGTTGCCGGTGCCGGGGTTGCCGTGAAATGGCGGTTGGCCGTTCGGCAGGACTTGTACTGGCAATTCCTGCACCTTTGTGCGAATTACAAAGGTATTCCGCTATGATATTCCAGCCTACCTGCCAAGCCGGACACATTGCTGATAAAACGGTGGCTTGGCCGCTTCGAGCATGATAAAATCTTCGGTCGCCCAAAAAAGGAACCATGACATGATATCGTTTGACCTACAAAAATTTGAAGAGCTTGCCAAGGAAAATGGGGTACGCTACTGGAATGCACGTGAATTTATGTCGGCGCTCGGATACGATACTTGGGCTAGTTTTCAAAAAGTCATCAATCGTGCCATGTCTTCCTGCGCACAACTGAATATTGATATCAGCGAAGTCTTTATCCCTTTTAATTACATACAAGACAATCAAACGATAAACTCGTTTAAGCTAACCCGCTTTGCCTGTCTTTTGGTAACCATGCATGCCGACTCAAAGAAAGCCCAAGTTGCCCAGGCAAAAGTGGCGCTGGCGGGGCTTGCAGATGCACTGATTTCGCAAAGCATCAGCACCCAAGCGCTGGAGCGAATTGAGATCAGGGATGAGGTAAAAGCAGGCGAAACTATAATGTCAGGTGTTGCAAAGGCAGCAGGGCTTGATTCTAAGCAATATGGCATTTTTAAAGATGCTGGCATCCGTGGAATGTACGATATGTCCCTCAAGCAGTTGGTAGCGTATAAGGGGGGTGCCGCAGATAAGGTACTTTACGATTTTATGGGCAAAACCGAGCTGGCAGCCAACCTTTTTAGGGTTACGCAAACCGCCGAGCGAATTTCCAATCAGAATGTGCGTGGACTAAACTCGCTTAGTAATACGGCCAAGGCCGTTGGTGCGGAAGTCAGAGGCGTAATGTTGCGCTCCAGTGGTGTGGCACCGGAAAATCTGCCATTGGAAGAAGACATCGCCTTGGTCAAAAAGCGCATTAAAAGTACACAACGAGAAATGAACAAATTGGACACACCACAAAAGCCGAAACGGATCAAGGGCAGCTAAGGGCCGATAAACCCGGTGCCAATGTGCTCGGCCTACCTCAGGGTTACTCAATCGTTGTTGGCCACGCAGACCAATCACGGTACAAGCACCGTGCTTTTTGATCCAGTCGCTGGCCAAAATACCGTTGGCCAATTCATACTCCAGTTTAGCTGGCTGGCCACTTGCGGCTAAAGCTGGAAGCATGCTTGTCCCATTTCTGCTTTAAGGCATGATCGTGGGTAATTTTATCTTGGCATGCAAAATCGCCAGCAACACGGGTCTAGCATTGCCCGATACCCGGTGTTCGGCATCGACCACGATGCTGGCGGCCTTAAACTTCATGGTTCAGCGCCTGTTCCACGGCATCGAGATACAGGCGGTCGGCATCAAGCGCCACCGCATCAAAATCCTCCGCCCAATCGCCAAATGCACCATATTCATCAAGGGTGGCGCTGCTGATATCGGCTTGCCCGGTGTCCGGGTTTTGCGTGAACCAGTTCAGCGATACCAAATCAGGAGCCATTTTGCGCTGCGCCACCAGTGTTTGCACGCCACGGATCAAAATCGCGCTGTGGGTTTCGATCACCAGATTGATGTTGCGGGTAGTAATTGCGTCGGCCATCACCCGCGCCAGTGCGTGTTGCGCACGCGGGTGCAGGTGTAGTTCGGGTTGTTCGATATACACCAGTTGGTTAGGCTTGGCCGTGAGTAGCGCGACCAGAACCGGCAAAACCTGCGAGACGCCAAAACCGACATCGGCGATATTGACCAGATCGGCAGCGGGAACGCTGGCCTTGATTTGGCGCGAGATGCGTAGTTCCAGCCGAGAATCGTTCAGGCGGTTGGCCTTGGCTGCCGAGGCCAAGCCGAGTTGCTGCAAATAGTCTTGCAGCTTGGCAAATTTGTCGTGTTGCTCTGGGTCGGTTTGCCAGTGGTAGATGAGGCTGGCGATGTATTTCTCGAATGAACCGGGAAACGACGGGTTGCCTGCCGTTGCCGCAGCGCGATAGGCGCGCTCGGGATTGCCACGCAGGCCGGGGATGTGCAGGATGCTTTTGGCAAAGTCCCCCAGATGCATGACCGGCATAAACTCGGTTATTGGGCTAAGCACGCCAAATGAACCATTGAGTGTCAGCTTAAAGAAGCACCGATTCTGCCCAATGGAATATTGTCCGTTGTCAGGCTCCATCATCGCAGGCGAAAAAAAATTGCCCCCTAGTGCCATCGCCTCACGAATTTCTCTCTGTGTTGCCCCTACCTGCAGGTACTTTCCTGATGGAATATGTTGATTTGCCATGTATTCGCTATCGACCACAACCCCTTGTGCCGGATCAAAGCGGTAACGCACAGCGGTTTCGCGATCACCACTTTGCAACCCCACGCCGAAATAGTGTGGTAATTGCCCCGGCACCCGAGAAATCATCTCGCTCGAATCAGTCAACCGCACATTCGGCCCATCGAGCAGGAACGTCCCAGCATCAAAATCACTTTCCAGTGTTTGCTTGATCAACAACAACGGCTGCATAAAGCTCGATTTGCCCGAGCTATTGGCCCCGGCCAGAATCGTCAGCCCGCACAACGCAATGCTGCGCTTGGCGGCGATGGCTTTGTATCCTTCGATGGTGATTTTCACGGCTGGCCCTTGGGTGTGCGAATGGCGCATTTTACATCAGGATTCGGCATGGCAGCGGCAAGTATGGTCGGCGGGCTTGTGGGTAATCTTCATGGGCGGGATAAAGCTGCGCCGTCTCGGTTTATTTGGTGGCATATTGGGCGAAAAAATGATCCACCTGGTCGTTAACTATCGTCTCCGAATATACCAGAACCAGCGACGCCCC
>JACCDS012148081.1_pt1 | contig 12047 bp, 8 predicted proteins | sample 7446441 | NCBI WGS metagenome assembly JACCDS01 (sample SAMN15323445, study PRJNA562643) | freshwater metagenome | isolation source: river surface water | place: USA:Blue River Watershed | collected 2017-08-17
GGCTGGTGTGCCAAAAGTGCGCTGAAGCTGGTAGTGGAACGTTTTGCCCGTCAGTTTGACGACATGGACGACCCTTATCTACGCGAGCGTGGCACCGATATTCGTGATTTGGGCCAGCGTGTGCTGAATCATTTATTGGAAACCGAACAGCGCCAGCACCGTTTAGCTGAGCAGGTGGTGTTGGTGGCTGAAAATGTCACGGCCTCGATGCTGGCCGAAATTCCTCGCAGCCAGTTAGTTGCGATTGTTTCGCTCAAGGGCTCTGTCAACTCGCACGCCGCTATCATGGCGCGGGCGCTCGGCATTCCGGCGGTGATGGGGGTCGATGAACTGCCGTTGATGCAATGGCAGGGACAGCGGCTGATTGTGGATGGTTATCAGGGCCATATTCTGGTGTCGCCGGCAGAGGCGATTTGTCAGGAATACCGCGGTCTTATCAGCAAAGACGCCGAACTTAGTGCTAAATATCAGGCAGAGCTGCACCTTGGCGCACAAAGTGCCTGCGGTGAAGCGTTTAACCTGATGGTCAACTCCGGCCTTGCGCTGGAACTCGAAACGACCCAATCTGAATTTACCAATGGCGTTGGGCTTTACCGTACCGAATATCCTTTTATTGTCCGCAGCAGATTTCCGACTGAGCTTGAACAGGTCGAACTGTACCGCAAGGTGCTGCAGGCTTACCCTGGCAAGCCTGTGGTGATGCGGACGCTGGATGTTGGCGGCGACAAACCGCTGCCTTATTTTCCCATTTCGGAAGAAAATCCATTTTTGGGCTGGCGTGGTATCCGTTTGACTCTCGATCATCCGGAGATCTTTCTGGTGCAAATCCGCGCCATGCTCAAAGCCAATATTGGCTACAACAATTTGCATATTTTGTTGCCGATGATTTCAGATCTGGCGGAAGTGGATGAATCTCTGAGGCTGATCCGTCAGGCCTGGTTTGAGGTCGATGACGAATTTAACGGCGAAAATCTGGTGGCCAAACCTAAAGTTGGCGTCATGATTGAAGTGCCATCCATCATGTATCAATTGCCTGAGCTGGCCAGAAAAGTCGATTTTTGTTCAGTGGGTACCAATGACCTGACGCAGTATCTGCTGGCGGTGGACCGCAATAATCCCAGAGTCGGTAATTTATATGATGCGATGCATCCGGCGGTGTTACGGGCGCTCAATCAGCTGGGGCAACAGGCGCAGGGCCTGCAGTTCCCAATCAGTATCTGTGGCGAATTGGGTGGCGAACCACTGGGCGTGCTGACACTGGCGGCAATGGGTTTTCAAAGTTTCAGCATGAACCACAGTAACCTGGCGAAAATCAAATGGTTACTGCGGCGAATTGAACTGGCGGAGCTCAGATTGTTGCTGCCGGATGTGTTGGCTTGCCAGTCGCCGAAACAAGTTCGGGCGTTGGTGCAGCGTTTTCTGGACCAGAAACAACTGCTGAATCAGTTGCGGGCCTGACGGCCTAAACCTGCAGTCCGCCACAAACCGCTTGGCTTTGGCTGACTTTTTCGTATTATGTGCCCTTTGTTTTTGGCTGGTATTAATTCTGATGTCGCAATCATATCTGGTATTTCCGCAAATCGACCCGGTAATTTTTAGTGTCGGCCCGCTCAGCATTCGCTGGTATGGCCTGATGTATTTAGTCGCTTTTGTACTGGCCAACTGGCTGGCCAACCGGGCGGCCGATAAACCCGGTTCCGGCTGGACCCGCGATCAGGTCAGCGATCTGATGTTTTATGGCTTCCTCGGCGTGGTGCTTGGCGGTCGTGTTGGTTATGTGTTGTTTTACAATTTTGGCGAGTTTCTGGCCGATCCGCTGTACTTATTCCGAACCTGGGAAGGTGGCATGTCTTTCCATGGGGGCGTGCTTGGGGTGCTGACAGCGATGGCATTGCTGGCACGCAAGTTTCAGAAAAACTTCCTGCAGCTTGGCGATTTTGTGGTGATTTTGCTGCCACTTGGGCTCGGAGCCGGCCGCATTGGCAATTTCATCAATGGCGAATTGTGGGGCCGGACCACCGACGTGCCTTGGGGCATGCTGTTTCCGGGCGCCGGGCCGCTGCCGCGTCATCCCAGTCAGCTGTATGAATTCTTCTTCGAAGGCATCGTGTTGTTCTTCCTGTTGCTGTGGTACAAAAAACGCAATCCGCCAGCCGGCAACGTGGGCGGCATGTTCCTGCTCGGTTATGGCGTGTTCCGTTTCGGTATCGAGTTCTTCCGCGAGCCGGATGCTCACCTCGGTATCCTGAGCCTTGGGATGTCGATGGGGCAGTGGCTCTGTATGCCAATGATTCTGGCCGGCCTTGCCTTGATTGCATGGGGTTACCGGCGTGAAGGGAGCAAAGCATGAAGCAGTATCTTGAGCTGATGCAGCATGTATTGGATACCGGACATAAGAAAACAGACCGCACCGGCACCGGCACCATCAGTGTGTTTGGTTACCAGATGCGTTTTAACCTTGCCGATGGCTTTCCGTTGGTCACCACCAAAAAATGCCATTTAAAGTCGATAATTCATGAGCTGCTGTGGTTTTTAAAAGGTGAAACCAACATCGGCTATCTGAAAGAGAACGGCGTGTCGATTTGGGACGAATGGGCGACCGCCGATGGTGAGCTGGGCCCGGTGTATGGCGCGCAGTGGCGCAGCTGGCAAGGGGCTGATGGTCAGGTGATTGACCAGATCAGTCAGTTGATTGCGGACATCAGGCGGACCCCGGATTCCCGCCGGTTGATTGTCAGTGCCTGGAACCCGGCGGTGCTGCCTGATACCCGCTTTTCGCCAAAAGAGAATGCCGCACAAGGCAAACAGGCACTGCCGCCTTGCCACACCTTGTTCCAGTTTTATGTCAATGATGGCAAGTTGTCTTGTCAGCTGTATCAGCGCAGTGCCGATATTTTCCTTGGTGTCCCTTTTAATATTGCCAGTTATGCCCTGTTGACCTTGATGGTGGCGCAGGTTTGCGATTTGCAGCTTGGTGATTTTGTTCACACCTTTGGCGATGCGCATTTGTATCTGAACCATCTGGAGCAAGTGAATTTACAGCTGTCGCGCCAGCCTTATCCGCTGCCGCAGATGAAACTGAATCCGTCGGTTAAAGATATCTTTGCGTTTCAGTTCAGCGATTTCGAGCTGGTGGGTTACCAATCCCATCCCCACATTAAAGCGCCGGTGGCGATCTGAGCTGTTCGCTGTCCTGCAAAAGCCGGCCCTATGGCCGGTTTTTTTATTCGCACCATCCGTGGTGCTGACCCTTGGGCCAACGCTGTGCGTTGTTAAAAACTGCTCCTGCAGTTTTTTATCTGCCAAAAATAATCAGTCAAAGTTGCTTTTGATTTAAACCATTGGCAAAGCCTGTTCGACTACACTGACACATTTACTCGTCGCGGATATTGGATTTAGATGCAACAACAGGTGGAAACCTGGGTGAATCAGGCGAAAAAAGGTGATCAACAGGCTTTTTATCAGTTGTATCATCAATTTAAAGGGCGGGTTTATGCAATTTGCCTGCGGCTGCTGGCCGACCGTGGGCAGGCGGAAGATGCCACCCAGGAGGCTTTTGTTCGTGCGTGGCAGCAACTGCCCGGTTTTCGCGGTGACAGTAGTTTTTCCACCTGGCTGCACAGCATCAGCAGTAGAACCGCAGTCGATTTATGGCGTAAAAACAAAATGATGCGGCTGGTGTCTGATGTGGAGCCAGAAGAGCAGGGATATCTGGTTCCTGAAGAGATGCCAGAGCTGGAACAAGCCATTATCCGCTTACCGGCACAGGCCAGGGCTGTTTTTGTGCTCTTTGCGCTGGAAGGTTATCAGCACAATGAAATTGCCCAAATGCTCAATATTGCCGAAGGCAGCAGTAAAGCCCAGTACCACCGGGCCCGACAATTGTTACGGAGTTGGTTAGATGAAAACTGAGCAGCAACTGGATGATTTGATTGCCGCGTTGCCACGGGAACTAGCACCGCAGCGTGATTTATGGCCGGACATCGAAAAACAACTGATATTACCGCCGCAGCACAACAGCGAAGCGCCGGTATCCACAACGCCGCAGCGACGCCTGGCGCCTGTCTGGCTCAGCGCAGCCGCTGCTGCTGTGCTGACATTCTGGTTTTGGCCGGTGACTGAACAGCCTGTGCCTATTGATATCGTCAGTCAGAATGCCGGTGTTGAAGCCGCGCAGCAGCCGTTGTGGCAGATCAGCAGCCAGTTGCAACAGCAACTGATCGCGGAGCAAAAACGTCAACTGAAAGGTTTACAGCAGGTCCCGACAGGTTTTGCGGACTGGACCCGGCAGCTGAAAATCTGGCAAAACGCGCAGCAACAAATTGAACTGGCGCTTCATTATCAACCGGACGATCAAAAGCTGATCCATCAGCTACAACGTATTCAGCAACAACAACTTAGCTACATTGCCAAACTGGTACAAACCAGCGAACTGACTTAGGAGTTTTTATGAGAACACAACCACTGAAAATAACAGCTTTGCTGCTGGCGCTGTGGCAGTTACCTGCACTCGCCGCGGGTGACAGCATCAACGAAAGTCGCAAAGTCAGTCCGTCGGAGCGGATTGAGATTGAGAATATGCGCGGGGACGTGCGTATTGTTGCGGTGCAAGGCGGGACTTTTTCGGTCAAAGGCCGGCTTGATGAAAAAGCCGAAGGGTACGAGCTGACTTCTGAAAAGGGCGTCACCCGCTTTGTAGTCAAGATGCCCCGCAGCATTTCCAATGGCTGGGGCGGCGACAAAGAAGGGTCAGATCTGGACATTGAAGTCCCGGTTGGCAGTGAGCTGTCGTTTCGCGGCGTCAATGCCAACGTATCGGCGAAGGGGGTTGAAGGCGGTAGCAAACTCAATACGGTGAACGGTCAGATTAAAGCTGAAAAGCTCAAAGGCGACATTGAGCTGGAAACTGTCAACGGCGAGATTGAAAGCAAGCAAAACGCCGGCAGGTTAGATCTCAATACCGTCAACGGCCGCATTGTCGACGAGGGGTCATCCGGCACGTTGGATGTGGAGTCTGTGAATGGAGAGATCCGCATCAACAGCAGCGCGAAAGAAGTCGAACTCTCGGTGGTCAATGGCGAAGGGCGACTGGAACTGAACGGCACTGAACGGCTGGAGTTTTCCAGCGTCAACGGCGAGATCCGTGCGGTGCTGAAAAACAGCAAAACGCCTAAAGTCTCTGCCAGCAGCGTCAGTGGTGCCAGTCGTTTGTCATTGGACGCGGATGTCAGTGCGCGCTTTGAACTGGAAGCCAGCGCTGGCGGCGATATCGATAACAGCCTGACCAGCGATAAAGCCAAGCGTGACAAATATGGCCCGAGGCGCCAGTTGGAGTTCAGCACCGGCAATGCGGCAGGCAAGATTGAAATGTCGACGGTCTCAGGCGAGCTTGAGATCAGTAAACACTGAGCCTGATAAAGCGGTAAATAAACAAAGCCCCGGCAGGGGCTTTGTTTATTGGCAAACAGCGATGAAAAAAATCAATAGCGATAATTCAGCTGGAGCGCCAGCAGCCAGGCACTGTTATCGAAATGACCCCGGACGCCTGATTTATACAAAGCAATATCCTGCACATTGTATTCTCGTTCGTTGATGTTGAGGTTGTCCATCCACATCCAGCCCGCAGCGATGTCGAGGCTCCACTGGGCCGTCAGTTGTTGATTCATACCCAGCGTCAGCCAGCTGCGGTCTGACGTCGGCACCCGGGCGGTACGGTGCGACTGATCAATCGGATTGCCATCAAAGGCGACTCAGGCTTTGAGCATCCGGTTTGTCTGTTGTTGCCAGCTCAGGCCCAGAGCGGCTGACCAGCTGTCTCGCCAATACTCCGGAATGTAGCCGATGTAGCCCGGCTGGTTCAGATTTTGAGGCTGCTGAGTTGACAGTGAAATCGAAGGCGTCGCACTGGCACTGACGATGTCGATGGAACGAAAATCGCTCCAGCCCGTCCAGCTGACCGTGGCTTGCCACGACCATTGACGATTGATTTGTTGATCGAGGCTCAGTGCCATACTGGCAGGCGTCGTCAGTGCCAATTGACTGGCTTCGGTCAGGTTTGGGTTCAGCGCCAGTTTGCCGGTCGCTTTGCTGATCGCCGGTAAGGTTGGCGCCACCACGATAAAGTTACTATTGCCTGCGACCTGAGCGCCCAGTATCGGCGTGTTGGTAATTTCTGAATTACCGGTCAGACGGAATCGCACAGCACTGTGATAAACCAGCGCAATCTTGGTCTCTGCACTCAGTTGCCCATGCAGCCCCAGGCTATAGCCAACTGCAAAGTCGTCACCTGAGACCGAGTAATGGCTGGCGCACACCAACGGGTTGTAAACATCGGCCCGGTACAGCTGATTGATGCCGGTCCCCAGTTCACACAGGCCGTTGTGATCTTTAAATTTGGACAAGGTTCCTTCTGCCCGGTTGACACTGATACCAAGGCCGGCAGACCAGTTGTCGCTGAGCTGGTAAGCGGCCACAGCGCTCAGTGCAAGAACCTGAACTTCTGTTTCATCGGCAAAATAACGGCCGGCCCAGTCGTCGCTGTAGTCACCCGAGAGCCCGAACGGTACGTAAAACCCGCCGCCAAGGCTCAGTTTGTCGTTGACCTTATTGCTGTAAAAAACAAAGGGTACGATTTCATTCAAACTATTTTTGCCGTTGCTGCGACCTAATACCGGAGCGCCGTTGGCGCTGGTCGCGGCGACCTGGCTGTAGTCGGTTTCTGCATGGATCAGGTTCAGGCCACCAGACAATTGTGCATCGTTTAACTGGGTCAGCGCGGCAGGGTTTGAGTGCACCAGCGTTGCATCGGTGATTTGGGCACCACGGCCAGCATAGGCATTGCCCATAGCACTGACCGATTGTTCGAATAACTTATAACCTTCAGCGAGACTCAACTGGCTGAAACAGGCGGCAAACACCGCCAGCGAGAGACTGGATTTTTTCATCAGGACAACAAACTCTGTGATTGAAATTAGAATATTTGCTCTGGACAGACCAGAAGGCGCGGCCGGCAGTATAAGAGCCTTTGCAAGGCGGGTACAGACAGCGAAATCGCAGAAAAATGTGATTAGTCGCAAAAGGGTGTTGAGGTAAATCGCTAATAAATAGCGAATTTAGCGAAACCTTTGAAACATCTTGTTGCAACTGCTCACGGGTGTGATTGTATATCTTGATGATTTTAAAGCATAAAATGACTGTTAATCGAGATGGCACAGCATCTGCTATAGCTGGCGATATCAGTTTAAAAACGACCACCAGGCAAGGAATTTATCATGAGCAAAAAAACTGAACTGTCCAAAGCAATAGCGTTGGTTCTGTTAAGTTCAACGTTATTATTGACCGGCTGCGAGCAAGCCAACAGCAGCCCGGACACTGAAAAGAAGGATTTGGTGGTCAGCATTCCGGTGGAGGCGGCGAAAGTCAGCCGCGGTGAAATCAGTAGCACCTACCGCACGACAACCACTTTAGAAGCCAAAGCCGACGCTGAAGTAAACAGTAAAGCAACCGGCATAGTGCAAACCTTACTGGTTGAAGAAGGTGACCACGTTGAAGCGGGTCAGGTGCTGGCAACCCTGGATACTGAGCGGCAACAGCTGGCACTGGCCAAAGGCAAAGCCGATTTAGGGCAGCTCAAAAGTGAGCTGGAACGTGTCGAAAAAATGCATCAGCGCAAACTGGTCAGTACAGATGTATACGACAAGCTGAAATGGCAGGTTGAATCGCTGGACGCATCAGTGCGGATGCAGGAGCTGGCGCTGCGTGATACAAAAATTATTGCGCCAATCAGCGGTGTGATAGCCCGTCGTTATGCCAAAGTGGGCCAGTTGATCACCGAATTCTCTTCCAAAGCGCTGTTTCACGTGGTGTCACAGCAGTATCTGGAAGCTGTCATCAACCTGCCTGAGCATCAGCTGAGCCGGGCCAAAGTCGGCCAGACTGCTTACCTGAATTTCGCCGGCATGCCGCAGTTACAGGCACGGATCATCCGTATCTCGCCAGTGGTAGACGCAACGACTGGCACGGCGCGCGTCACAATTGGTGTGCAAAATGACGATTTATCATTAAAAGCCGGTATGTTCGCACAGGTAGAGCTGCAATACGACACCAAGTCTGACGCCTTGCTGGTGCCTAAACGTGCGGTGCTGGCGATGGACAACAGCAGCAGTGTTTTTATTGTCAAAGACGGCAAAGTACTGCGAAAAGCAGTGAAAACCGGTTATGAAACCGATACCTACATCGAAGTGATTGATGGCGTGGCTGAAGGTGAAGAAGTGGTCACCGCCGGCCAGGCCAGCCTCAAAGACGACAGCACTGTCACTGTAGTGACCAGCAACAGCTGATCCCCAGTCAGCGGGGGCGATGCCCCCGCCTTGCCATAACAATGAAAACAGGAACGCAAACATGAAACTGGTCAATGTCGCAGTGGCCCGTCCGGTCACTATTTGGATGTTTACACTGGGGATTATGCTGTTTGGTCTGGTCGCCATGTCGCGCCTGGCCGTTAACTTACTGCCGGATTTGTCTTATCCGACACTGACAATCCGCACCGAATACACAGGCGCAGCACCTGCGGAAGTTGAGCAACTGGTCAGCAAACCTATTGAAGAAAGTGTTGGTATTGTCAAAGGCATCCGCAAAGTTGAATCGGTGTCGCGAGCTGGCCGCTCCGATGTGATTATGGAATTTGAGTGGGGGACAGACATGGACCTCGCCGGGCTGGATGTGCGGGAAAAGCTGGATGTGCTGTTCCTGCCGCTGGACGTCAAAAAGCCATTATTACTGCGCTTTAACCCGAATCTGGACCCTATTGTCCGGTTGGCACTGACCCGCAGCGATGCGCCACAAGGCTTAACTTCTCAGCAGCAGGTTGCGCTGCGTACTTATGCTGACGAGGATTTGCGCCGCAAACTGGAATCGTTGACCGGTGTCGCAGCTGTGCGGCCTGACGGTGGCCTGACCCAGGAAATTCAGGTGTTGGTCGACAACGAAAAGCTGTCTCAGCTGAAACTGGATATCAAAACGGTGAATGCCCGGCTGACCGAGCAAAACATTAATCAGGCGGGGGGGCGGCTGGAAACCGCTGCACATGACTACCTGGTTCGCACCATCAATCAGTTCAGCACGCTGGACGAAATGCGCAATCTGTATATCGCAACCGTCGGTGGCAATCATGTGCGGTTGTCAGATATTGCTGAAGTGCGCGACGCTTATGTTGACCGCCAGAGCATCACCTATGTAAACGGTAAAGAAGCCATCGAAATCGCCATTTACAAAGAAGGCGATGCCAACACAGTTCAGGTGGCGAAGATGTTGTTGGCGCGACTGGATGAACTGAAAAAAAATCTGCCTTCCGGCTATGAGCTGACGCTGGTTTATGACCAGTCGACTTTTATCAGCGATGCGATTGCCGAAGTGAAATCTTCCGCCTGGCAGGGCGGTTTGCTGGCGATGCTGGTGATTTATCTGTTTTTGCGCAACGTCTGGAGCACGCTGGTGATCTCCATCTCCATTCCGTTGTCGGTGATTGCTACTTTTAACCTGATGTATAACCAGGACATCAGCCTCAATATTATGAGCCTCGGCGGCATTGCGTTGGCCATCGGCATGTTGGTCGACAATGCCATTGTGGTGCTGGAAAACATCTCCCGCTACAAAGAACAAGGCATGGCGCCGATGGAAGCGGCGAAAAAAGGCGCCAGCGAAGTCTCGATGGCGATCACGGCATCCACACTGACCACAGTGGCAGTGTTTTTTCCGCTGGTGTTTGTTGAAGGCGTGGCCGGACAATTGTTTAAGGATCAGGCGCTGACCGTGACTTATGCCCTGTTGGCATCTTTGCTGGTGGCGCTGACGTTGATCCCGGCGATGGCTGCGCGGGAAAGAACTCTGACAGCTGCTGCCTCGGCAACACATGAGCCTGAAATCACTAAAGTGGTGGTTAAAAACTGGCGCTACTGGCTGGGCTGGCCTTTGCGTATGCTGATCAAAGCTGTGGCGGTCTTATTCTCCTGGTTTATCACGCTCTGGACTTTGATCTGGCGTTTAATCTGCAAGCTCTGTGGCCTGCTGTTTAGCCCGGTGGTTGCTTTGGTGCAAAAGTTTCTGGCGTTGTTGGAAGCGGGCTATCGCCGGACTCTGGGGGCAGCGCTACGGGCCAGAGGGCTGGCTGTCGGTGTGACGTTGTTGTTGTCAGCCATCTGTTACAGTCTGGTGCCACGTCTGGGATTTGACGTGATTCCTGCGATGAGTCAGGGCGAATTTTATGTCGAAGTCCAGTTGCCGGTCGGCACCGCCATTGAGCACACCGATAAAGTGCTGAAAAATCTGGCCGCAGTGGCCGCCAAACAAGAGGCGGTTGAGCGCAGTTATGCCCAGGCGGGCACAGGTCAGCAGATGACCGTCGACCCGAGCATCGGCGGCAGTCACTGGGGCCGGCTCAATATCGTGTTAAAGCCTGGCAGTACCGTGGAGCAGGAACAGCAGGTGATGCAACTGTTGCGTGACGCTGCCGCGTTGATCCCAGACCTGACTGCTAAAATCGACACACCCGAGCTGTTCAGCTTTTCTACACCGCTTGAGGTGGAGTTGGCCGGCCATGACCTTGGTACTTTAAAAACGGCGGCAGACCAATTGGCACTGGCATTGGAACGGTCGGGGCGTTTTATTGATATCAAATCCAGTCTGCGCGCCGGACAACCGGAAATTACCCTGCATTTTGACCATGGCCGGCTGTCTCAGCTTGGTATGACGGCGTCTGATGTCGCGAAACGGGTGGCGAACTATGTGGGCGGTGAAGTGGCCGGGCAATACACCATTCAGGACCGCAAAGTCGATATTCGTGTGCGTTTAGCCGAACAGTTCCGCAACTCAGAGCAGGAACTGGCGCAAATTATCATCAACCCTGGCAGTGCGTCACCACTGCCGCTATCGGCGGTCGCCCGCATCAGCCGTGAAATCGGCCCGAGTGAAATTACCCGGATTGGCCAGCAACGGGTGGCTGTGGTCAGCGCAAATCTTGCGTATGGCGATTTAGAGCAGGCAACCTCTGAAGCCCGTCAGTTGCTCGGCCAACAGAAGATGCCGTATGGCGTCAGTGCAAGTCTGGTCGGGCAGAGCGAAGAAATGGAACGTTCCTATAATTCACTGCTGGTGGCGCTGGCGCTGGCGATTTTCCTGGTTTATCTGGTGATGGCGTCGCAATTTGAGAATTTGCTGCAACCGCTGCTGATCCTGTTCACGGTGCCGTTGGCTGGCGCAGGTGCCGTGTTCGGCTTGTGGCTGACCGGCACCCGCATCTCTGTCATTGTGTTTATCGGTCTGATTATGTTGGCGGGTATTGTGGTCAACAACGCCATTGTGCTGATTGACCGCATCAATCAGTTGCGCGCCGAAGGCTGGAGTTTAAACGATGCGGTGGTGGAATCCGGCGGTACACGGTTGCGCCCGGTGCTGATGACGACGCTGACCACAGTGTTGGGTCTGTTGCCGATGGTGTTTGGCGGCGATGGTGCAGAATTGCGGGCACCGATGGCGATCACCGTGATCTTCGGTTTGTCGTTGTCGACTCTGCTGACTTTGTTTTTTATCCCGGTGATTTATCACCTGACTGCCCGTCGCAGTGCCTGAGGGAGGCGTTATGGATCATCAACCGTCTTTTCTGACCCGGTTTGCCTTTAACAGACCTGTCACGCTGTGTATGTTGTTTTTGTCGATGCTGGTATTCGGCATATTTGCCAGCCGGATGTTGCCGCTTGAGAAGTTTCCCGGTATCGACATCCCGGAGATTTACATCAATGTGCCGTATCCGAACGCGACGCCGGCTGAAATCGAACGGCTGATCACCCGGCCTGTCGAAGAGGCTCTGTCGACGGTGACTGGCATCAAAAAAATGCGTTCGTTTTCCAAAGAAGACTCGGCGGAAATTGGCCTGGAGTTTAACTGGGACGAGAATATCAATACCAAGAGTATTGAAGTGCGCGAGCGGCTCGATGGCATCCGCCATCTGCTGCCCAAAGACGTGGAACGCGTACTGGTGTTTCAGTTCAACA
>JACCDS012451936.1_pt1 | contig 12046 bp, 11 predicted proteins | sample 7446441 | NCBI WGS metagenome assembly JACCDS01 (sample SAMN15323445, study PRJNA562643) | freshwater metagenome | isolation source: river surface water | place: USA:Blue River Watershed | collected 2017-08-17
CACTGGCGGCCTGTGTAGCGTGCGTCTGCGCGATACAGGTGGCGAGAAACAAAACCAGAACGCTACGCATGTAGAACTGTTCGAAGAAGGCTTGCGGACGCGGGTTCAATTCCCGCCAGCTCCACCATCCATCAGGGGACTGAGATTTCTCAGTCCCCTTTTTCTTGCCCGGAAGGCCCTGTATTCGCGCCGTTCCGGGACTGACCTTGCGGACGCGTGCTCCCGAAATCGCCGGGATTGACCGTATTACTGGCGAATTTCTCTCTCTTTTCTCTGTTTCCTTGCGGACGTGCCGCAACCTCGATCTAGGATTTATGCGGGTTCTGGCGAGACGGTTTTACCCTTCGAGTCGCTAGGCATAGGATAAAAGCCGCTGACTGAAGCACTGTCGAGTCACGATGCGAAGGTTTCTTGTTAGGCCTTGCCGGCAAAGGCAGAAAGCGGGGTCTGTTTGCTTAGCGCCTCAAGGGGGGCGACGTGATGGGGAGACCTGGAGGCTGCTTTGCAGCGTTCTCGGTCATTCGGAAAAAAGGGCCCAAATCGCGCTGAGCGACAGTAAGCAGGCACTAGGTTCGGTGATCGTTATTGGCGAGAAGGTCGGCAGTGCTAGGCAATGCGCCCGTACGTTTCGCGAGATGGAGTCAGAGCCCCTCCGACGACCGCTTGTCACCTGTCTGACGCTTCTTCAGTCAACCACTGATCTTGGCGAGCAGGCGGCGGGCGTTATTGTCTAGGGAAGACCGTCCGGGGTTAGAGGCAACAGGTGCCAGCGCGGCGGGCCAGGTCGGCCAGTGCAGAGGTTCCCACGGCATGACGGGCCGCCCCCCCGCCACATTGGCGAACGGTCCGTCGCTCTCCGGCACAACCCTGTCGCCGGGCATCATGGCGACAAGCCTCTGCCCCGCCGCCGTGGCCAGCATTGCGGGGCCGACACTGAACCAGCAGCCCTCGGCGATGGCGGCCTTGAGTTCAGCGGTCGTTCCCGAGAACCAATGCAGGACTGCAGTGCCATACCCTGGATGTGCCTTTAGGACGGCCAGAACTTGCTTCACAGCTTGGCGGGAGTGAATACTCAAGACCCTGCCACCAAGCCCAGCGCATTCCTCGATGACGGCCTCAAAGATGCGCGTCTGTGTGTTGAAGTGCGCCTTGAATCGGGCCGAGCCGTCGAGTCCCACCTCGCCCACCGCTCGAGCACGACCAATCTGCTCGAGAAGTAGGGGAAGCTCACCAGCCCGCTCATGAGCCAGTTCGGGATGCAGGCCAGGCGTGATGAGAACCCTTGGCGAAGGAGCTAGAGCCTTCAATGTAGCGGCGAAGGCTCTGGGACTGGTCGTCACCAGCCACGTGAACTCGTTGCGCTCAATGGCTTCTCGATAGACCTCCCTAGGGTTCGGATAGAGGTCGACGTGGCAGTGAAAGTCCATTAGAGGATGCCGTCGTGCCGAAGTAGCGCTTCGAGTTCGTCTAGACCGGACTGCAGCATGGCCCGGAAGCCTGCTCGCTCAACCGGTTGCGCGAATGCCAATGTCGCACCCAGAAAGCGATCTAGCCCCCGGTTCTTTGCTTCGAGCACAGCCAAGGCCGCCGCCATCGGGTCATCAGGCCCACTGGACTTGCCTGATCCCTTCAAGCTTGGGTGGGCATACTCCTTAGTAGTGTCCGGACCCCACGCAAGGAAGGCTGACCGACGAATCATGCAAGGCAAGCACCGCCCGCAGTGTCGACGGTTGTAGGTTCGGTAACGTCCGCAGCTCGTCGTGTCGCCAGCAAGCGAAGTGAGCAAGCCTTGGTCACGGCACTGATTCATCATCTGACCCTTGGTCAGCAACCCATAGGGGAGGTGTAGACGAACATTGATGCCAACGGCGTCGAGGACCTCTTGCAGTTCGCTGATGAACCGAGGGTGCGTCGTGCGGGTGCTCAGGCTGGAAACCCGCCCAGGAACAAGGGGAGGGTTGATGCTGATGAAGCCGTTTTCCGGAACAAAGATGTCGACAGCATCGGCTTTGATGCGAGAGGCCGCGACCACTGCGAAAGCGTAGAAGGCCAGTGAGCGCGCACGCGTCGACGACTCTCGGTCACCGATGATGTAAATGCCGTGGCTGAGCTGTAGGTGAGCGGCCTTTCGGCCAAGTGCGGCAGCGATTCGGCGTTGTCGATCAGTGTCCTCGAAGGCCTTCTGGGACACCAACAGAGGCTTGCGACCCAACTTCACAAGATCAATACCGCCAATAAGGCTGTCCAGTCCTCCCGAGAGCAGCGATACGCATTCACTGTCGATTGGCTTGTCCTTTCCCTCGGGCGGCGCCACGCCCCCTGCTTTGAAGCGCAGCGTCCAGAAGTCGCCGGTGAGCAACCGCAACATGGACTCGAGCTTGGGTACATGCGGTTCCCAGCTCAGGGGTTCGAGCAACCCGACGGTCAGTTCTAGCACCCGTGTCCAACCATCCGCGCTCGTGCGGCGAGGTGCCGCAAAGTCCGTAGCACAGACCGCGAGGCACAACTGTAGGAAGTCCCACTGGGTTCGTGTCGGTCGGTAGCCTTGCCGTTTGAGAGACCCCTTGAGCGCACTCGCCACGATGCCCACGCCTGGGCGGCCAGATGCTTTGAAGAATGTGAATGCGCGCTCGTCGGGAGCCAAGCTCGCAGGCAGAGAGTCAACAGAGGTGCAAATGAACTTCATGATTCTGCGAAAACCTCCAACGCCGACTGAAGTACCGTTGCTGCAAAGCCCTTCAGGTTCGCCGGCAGCTTGCCAGCCTTCTCCCGTTCCACTTGGACCACGGCTTTGACGTACTCCTTCGCCTCGTTACGCAGCTTCTGAACCTGCACGGGGTCGAGCTTCAAGCGCTCGTAGGTTTGGCCAAGTAGCTGGTCGAGTCTGTGCATGATGTCATTGGCTATGGTGCCCGACATGACCTCTTGGATTTGCTCGTCGGACAGGTCCAACAAGTCAGCGTCAGGGTGTTGTTCAAAGAACACCCCCAGCGCTTCGGCCGCCGCGTCCCGAACGGAGTCCTCGTCAATGCTCCCGGTGTCGGGTAGCGCCTCCTTGATGACTTCAAGGATGAGATCCTGAACCGACAGGCCCTCGGTCCGGAAGCGCTGGACGAGGCTGAGGAACCGCGGCTCAGTTTGCTCGCGCAGTCCGGTGAGAACCTGACCGATTGACGCGGCGCCTTGAGCAGTGCGGCGCATCGTCGATGCAGCACGCTTTCCGCCGCCCATGCCTTTGCGCACTGCGCCACCTACCGCCCCCGCAAGGTAAGCCTTGTCGCCGGTGCGGAAGTAAGCCGACATCGACGACCGGGCGCCGCTAAACCTACGGTCTGGCGCCAGCTGTGTCTCTCCGGGTTCACCAGGCCCACTTCCGCCTTCGGCCTCGCCTGGCTCTGAGGCGCCTTCCCCTGCGCCCGACGAGTCAGCGCCCCCAGAATCTCCGCCTGAGCCGCCAGTCCCTGCGGGTTCAAGCCACTCCGGGTCAAGCGGGGAACCTGAGCGTCCGCCCGCAGTAGAGGTTGAAGTACCCATCAGCTCCCCCTCCTCTGCTGAGCAGCGAAGGCCTTCTTTGCCGAGTGCTGAGGAGGCAGGCCTTCTAGCTTCTCGGCTAGGACTGCTGACGGCCATGCGGCAGCTTGCAGGTAAATGACCAGAGCTGCCGACAGCGCATCTGCCGGCACCGACTTCAGCAAGGACGCGGCGCTCGGTCCCAATACCGGATAGACCTTGCAGATTTCGACGAGTTCGACAACATCGTTGGTCTTACTCCAGTCCCTTTGGCGAAAGCGCAACTGCCAAACGCGTCGCATCGCGATTTCAGCCTGCGCCTCACCGGCCTTGGATATGAGGTCTGTGAGTTGCGGGTTCCCGCTGGTCGCTACCAGCAGCGCATCGCGCAATGTTCGTCCCTCTGCGGACAGATCGTCGCCCCCAAAGTCGCGTGCCACGGTGTCTCGACTGAGGTGGAGCAGCGGTCGGAGGTCTTTGTCGCCGAGTTTGGGTGGGAGCTTCAGCCACTCCTTGATGAAATCATCCTCGGGAGAAAAGGGAGCCTTGATGATTCCATCCTCCGCCTCGGCGAGAAGCTGAAGCCGCCCGTCGTTCTTGGCGGTGACGCGACCTGCGAGATCCTTGGCCAGTTCTTCCTTGCGGCGCTCAAGAAGGTGCCACTTGGCCAACGATGGGACGTCTATATCGATCCCCTGCGGTTTACCCAATGCTGCTCGCAAATACACCGTATTGAGGAATCGCTTCATGAGCCGCGGGTTGGCCTTGATGGACTCGGCCGTTGCTAGCAAAGGGGCAAGGCCCTCGACCAAGCGCATTAAATCTAGCAACTCCGTATTGTCGACTCCAACCAGAGCATCCAAGAATTCGCTCGTGATGGCCTCGCCCTTCCAGCTCGACCGCAAGCGGTCCGGAACCGCCTTCAGGGCCGAATCAAACTTTACCTTCTCGAGCTTGCCTTCGGCGTGCGCGTGCTGCATGAGAAGCATGGCAAGGTAGGCCTTCGCCTCATTAATGCCAAGCCGAGGAACGTGCAGCGGAACCTGGATGAGCTTATCGAAGTAGCTCGTCGCCAGTTCATCGCTCAGTTCGGCGCCCTGGAAGTGGGTGCGAACCGCGCTTCGAATGAAATCATTGTCCGCTGCCACGACGAATGCCGTGTTCTTGGTGAAAAGTAGCAGCCGGATGGACTCAAGCGTCGAGATGGCTGTCTGCGGCAGACAGCGGTCGAGGTCGTCGACAAAGACAACCAACGTGACCGCAAGGTCTGCAAGCAAGGCCTCCAGTCGTGTCCGAAAGGCCTGAATCTCCCCTGGTAGCGACGCGCTCTCCTTGGGGTCCATAAGGTCAGGGATGTAGTCGGCATCACCCTCCCCGGTGGCAGCCGCGCCAACTTTATCCTCTCCTTTGGCGATGTCCTTCTTCCACTTGCCGATCGCCTGAAGGGCGGAGCGACCGAGTGAGCCCAGCGGGATGCCGGTGAAGATGGACGCCGCGACTTCCCCGCCCACCTGCAACACGCGCAGGACCTTGATACGGGCGACGAGGTCTTTCGCCTTATCGACCAGCGTCTCTTCATTAGCCGCCAGCTCGAGCACCTTGTCACCGACGAGCTGTAGCAGTGCGCTGCGCGCGCTGTCAAAGTCTTGGTAGAGCCAGGGGTTGAAGGTCACCATGACGAAGCGGTGACCGCGTCCGTTGGCCTCGGTGGGCAAGCGCTGCTCGATCATGCGCACCAAGGAGGTTTTGCCCACACCCCATCCGCCTGAGACGCCGATGGAGATCGGCTCTCCCGTCGAGCGCTGCAAGAGCTGGACGCAGGCGTCCGCAATCACGCTGAAGTTCAGATAATCAACAGTAGTTTCATTATCAGACCACACGCATAGCTCCAGTTCCTTAAACGAGATCGACGATCTGCCCTGCCGTCCGGGGAAATGGGGGCGTCGGCAATGGAATCTTCAAATTACGTCGGATGCTAGCTGCAAAGACGAAGCTACTTAGCGTCCGCCCCCCAAGGTGTAGAACGACCGCTACGGGTCGGCTTGTTAGGTTCCCTGCAAGCGGAAGCGGTCAATCAACTGCTTTCCGGCGAGCCCTGCGAATCGACAGCCTACTTCGAGATTACAGCGGATCCTAGGCACACCGGAGGTCGAGCGACCGGTTTCTAGGTCTGAGGGCATTCGCCGCGCGAGCGGCGATGTCCGAGTTCAGCCTGAAGCCGACTTCCATCCGTTCGGCCAGTTCCTCGGCTCATTGTCGCCAGGCGATGCGCTTTCAAGCCACGAGTTTCAATGATCGCTCAGTGGCAGAACCGCACAACCTCATAGCCTCGTTCCCTCCCGGTGCCGGTGCTGTTGCCGGACACCAAGTGGTGCCCGGAGTTGTCAGGGATGGCCGTTCTCACATGCCAGAAATACTGACTTTTTGTACAGTATGATGTGTGCAGCTGAATTCAAACAATCCATATTCCGCACCAGCCCCCTAACCGTTTACTGGCTCCCCTGATACGGCGGGCAGTTGGATGCAGGCCCTTTTATCGGGCGGGTGTGCTGCTCTCGCCCTCTCGCCCATCGTCGGCGAGTTCTCCAATGAGCAGACCAGGACCAGCTTTTCGCCTTCCTTTCCGCTGCGCTTTAAAGAAGTGGCCTAGGCCGGGCGGTTCCGTTCGTCCGCCTGCTGCGAAAGCCACATGGGTGAGGAGGGCTGGCAGAGCAGGCCGGCCAACGTCCTGGAGCTGGGGCAAGCCACGGGGATTCCGGTCACTGTCGTGGCGGGCGGTGGCCATGACCTCGGGAAAGACTACGTCTGTGCGCTCCTCGACGTGTGGTTTCTGCCTTGAGTGGCCTGCGCCTCAAGCACCGGCTCACGTTGGCCACTAGAGACCGGGTAGGACCGCAGAAAGGCGTTGGATTTTGCATCAACATGATGTAATGTGGTGCATTCATGAGGCAGACTATGAAAACTGAAGAGCGCCGCACCTCCGTCTCAGGCAAAGAGGGGACCAGAGCGTCTGTGACCTTTCCCGCGAACATCTACGCTGAGCTGGAGCGAATCGCCGGCGAGAACAAGGTGTCCGTAGCCTGGGTGGTCCGGGACGCGGTTGAGAAGTATGTTGAAGCACGGTACCCGCTCTTTCGGGACCAGCACTGAAGGCGATCAGATGAGCGAAAAGAAAATTCGTGGTGCGTCGCGCCGGGCGGGCGCGAGCGCTGAAGGGATGGAGCAGGCAATCCAGAAGAAGATCGCCCGCCTGCGTACCGGCGGAGCCCCCAGGGTGCTCGACCTGTTCGCCGGATGCGGTGGCATTTCACTCGGGTTCTCGGCGGCGGGCTTTTCCATGGCAGCTGCTGTCGAGTTCGATCCTGAGGCTGCCGCATCGCACGGGCGCAATTTCCACGACGGTGACCCGGCACACTCAAAGGCGCGTGACATCACAAAGACGAAACCAGATCAGCTCGTTGCTGAGCTGGGGCTCGGTACCGCTGCAGAGGCGTTTGACGTTCTGGTGGGCGGCCCGCCGTGCCAAGCGTTCGCACGGGTGGGGCGCCCCAAGCTGCGTGAAGTCGATAACCATGCGGAGGCATTCAAACATGACCCGCGTGCGCAGCTGTACATCGACTATCTCCGCTACGTTGAGGCGTTTGCGCCCCTGGCTGTTCAGGTTGAGAACGTCCCCGACGTTCTCAACCACGGGGGACAGAACATCGCCGAGGAGATAGCGGAAGTCCTCGAGAGCAAGGGTTACGTCTGCCGCTACACGCTGCTGAATTCCGCCTTTTATGGCGTGCCGCAGATGCGCGAGCGCATGATCCTGATCGCCTATCGGCGCGAGATCGCCGATACGGTCACGTTTCCGGAGCCCACTCACTTCATTGAGTTGCCCCCCGGCTATGAAGGCACTCGCTCCGTGGCCCTGAAGTATCTGAGCGGTGATGTTTCCAGCGACGCTCACCACTATGTTCCTGCGCCGAAGGCCTCGCGAACACTACCCCCGGCGGTGACTGCAGAGGATGCTCTAGGTGACTTGCCGCCTATCGATGCCCGCAAACTGCTGAAGTCGGGCGAACTGCGACGTGGTGCGAGGAGGTTCGACACACCGGTCCCCTATGGGAAGCCGCCACATACTGCATATGCCAAGTTAATGCGGACTTGGCCGGGCTTTGAGGCTCCGGAAGAGCTTACCGACCACGTTATCCGCTACCTTCCGCGTGACTACCCCTTGTTCGCGCGCATGAACCCGGGAGATCAGTATCCGCAGGCTTTCGAGCATGCCATGGAGATGTTCTCTGAGCACCTTCAGAAGCTCGAAAAGCAGGGTATCAAGGTCAAACCGGGGTCGGCGAAGTATGAGGAGATCAAGGCATCCATCGTTCCGCCCTATGACGCGAGCAAGTTTCCGAACAAGTGGCGCAAGATGTGGAGTGATCAGCCAGCCCGCACCCTGATGGCGCATCTCGGTAAAGACAGCTACAGCCACATTCACTACGACAGCCGCCAAGCCAGGACCATTTCAGTACGAGAGGCCGCGCGACTGCATTCGTTCCCGGACGGATTCGTTTTCTGCGGCACGATGAATCCTGCGTTTAAGCAGATCGGCAATGCCGTTCCGCCGCTGTTGGCGAAAGCGGTCGCCACTCAAATGTTGAAGACGCTGAGGCAGACAAAGAAGGACGCGGCCGATGAATCGAAAAACACAGCAGCAACTGTTTCGTGAGGCCGTAAAGAACTTCTTTGGCGTGCCTGACGCGCCACGGGAAGCGTACGGTAAATCAAACTCGGCAACCTTCGTTGAAGGGGGACTTCAACTGGGAGTCTTTAACGCGGACACGTTGTCGCCGACTACGACGTCAATCGCTTTTGCGAGCTCACTGCCTCTGTCGCCGGAGGATCATGTCTACTTCGCTGTTCAGGTTAAAGGTGATATCGCCAATCTCGCTGCGCGACTGGATGCGATGAAGGCACTTGGCAACAGCGAAACGAAATACGCTGGCCCGACGGCGCCAGCAGATGAGGCTGAGCAAAAGACCACTTCGAACGTCCTGTACGGTCCCGCCAACAACAACGTTGCGTTTTACTTGGCTGGAGACGGCCGCCTCTGGCTGAGAAACAAGGAATTCTGGGAGACTCTCAAATTCCCCCCGACGCTGATCGAGCCTCTGGTGGAAATCGACAGCATTGCTGTAGCCCTCTATCCGCCTGCTACTTCGGCTAGGCGAAGCCTACTGGCTGGGGAATTCATCGGCTGGCTCGGGTCGCTCGTTGGCGAACAGAAGGTTCATGAAATTGCGGCCTGGCCGGGAGTCGCCACCTTGCCTCCTGCCATGCGCCGGATGCCGAAAGCTATCTCGATTAGTGAGATCGAAAGCTCAGTACGTGCCCTTGGTGGTCACTATCCCAACGGGGAAGTCAGGCGGCTACATGCTGCGCTGAATTTCATCGACCACAAGCACTTTGTCATCTTGTCGGGTCTCTCGGGAACCGGAAAGACGCAGCTGGCAATCAAGTACGCAATGGCGGTGCATGGGCTTACGAACGGAGCTCGCGATCCTCTGCTATTTGAATGCCCAGTACGGCCTGAGTGGACTGATCCGACGGCGCTTACTGGCTATGTTGATGTGCTGTCCAATCGCTTTGTAGTGCCTCGATTCCTCGAGGCGGCAATGATGGCCGCCGCTCAGACTGAGTCACCCGTGTTTGTGATTCTCGATGAGATGAATCTGGCGCGGGTCGAGTACTACTTCTCAGACGTGCTTTCCTGCATGGAGACCCAGGGCTACCTGCATCTGCACTCCGAGGAAATTGCATATGAAGGGCCTGGGGGAGCGAGTATCCCGTCAGAGCTCAAGCTCCCCAGTAACCTGTTCATCATCGGCACGATCAACGTTGATGAAACGACCAATCCAGTGAGCGATAAAGTCCTGGACCGGGCTTCGGTGATTGACATGTCGTCGATCGATATGCCGGGATTCATGTTGTCGCTTGAAGGCCGGCACCCGGAGCTTAAAGGCGCTCGCGCAGCCTGCGAGGGTAAGCTCACTGAGGTTCATGAGCTGATGCAGAAGCATGGCCTCGGATTCGGCTACCGGTTGATAGAGGAGTTCGTCCGCTACTACGAATTCGATGCAGCCCATCTTGGTAGCCACTCGGATGACGTTATTGACCAGCTGCTTGTGCAGAAGGTGCTTGTCAAACTGCGTGGGGCGGAGCGACAGCGTCCGCTCCTGGTCAGCCTGGAGAAGGTCTGTTCCAGCCTGCCACGCGCTTCGACGTTCGTCCGGAGGCTTATTTCGGATCTGGATGATTTCGGTTCGTTCCAAGCCATGCGGTAAATCGTGGCGGCGCTGTTCATACTGACCGAGAGCGGCGACCGTGCATGGCAGGTCTGGCCTGTGCCCGATCCGATCGATCCAGGATGTATCCAGGAAAGCGGTACTTACCTCTTTGAGCTGAGAGAAAGTCCTCAGGCGCTGACTGCTGATCTGTTGATCGATGATCAGCCTTTAGAGGCGCTGAGGTCGCGAGACCCTCGGATTGCCAAGTGGCGCTGGAAGCCCGGATTCCACGCCGGGGTTGTGGAGGCGGTCCTGCGTCTGCCCGGTGAAGGTGATCGACGCTTCGAGGTGACGACCGACCCTGACCTGAGAAAGCTCACGCGTGGAGACTTCGAAGCGATGGTCCAGGAGGTGCTGGAGGACACATTTGCGCTTTTCTCGCTCAGTGCGTTCCGCAAGGGCGTTGCTCGTCAACACGGTTCCCGGCCACCACCGCTGGCGCGACTTGAATACCTCCGATCACGAGCCGACCTGATCTGCGACTCTGTCGCTGCGATTGCGCGCGCACCTCGAAATTTTCTAAGAGCTGAAGAAATTACCGTTCCTCTTCACCGGGCAAGGCGGGCCACTGGACCGGAGATCATCAAGTCATTTCGCCTCGGAACGATTCGTGAGGAAACGGTCCGACCGTCACGCCTTCCACCCGCACTCCAGGGGCGCCTTCCAGCGCAGATCACCTTGAGGCAGCGGCGCAATAGCGTAGATATTCCGGAACATCGTCAGATCAAAGCCTGCCTGAAGACGTGGGCTGCGTGGCTCTCCGTGGCCTCTGGTGCTCTCGAAAGAATGGGTGGCGGTGACCCGGAAAAGGCCTCGGTTGCCAATGGATGGGCCGCTCGCGCGCGGCACATCTCACGGCGCCTGAGTGAGGCCTCGCAAGCGGGATTCATGGCGGACGTTGGTGAAGATTCGCCATTGCCCCGGATGTCTTCGCTGTTCAGGAATGACCCGGTCTACCAACGCTTCTATCGCCTGTGGCAGGAGATGAACCTCGGGCTGGCAGCGGTATTCGGTGACTTTTTGAACATGCCGCTGGCCCGCACCTATGACCTGTACGAGCTGTGGTGTTTTCTTCGTCTTCTACGTGCCGCTGTTGAGGAATACGGCTCTGAAGGAGTTGACCTGAAGGCCCTGTTCGCTAGTGACGCCGCAGGTGGCGTGACGATTGCCGCAGGCGCTGTGATCGTGCCATTAGGCGAGGGGCGCTCGTTGTGCTTTCAGAGAAAGTATCGCGAATACTGGGTCGAACCTGAGGGTCGCGGAAGCTTCAGTCGCGACATGGTTCCGGACGTCGTATTTACCGAATCTGCTCCAGATGGTCCGGGCAGTCGGGTGATCGTGCTGGATGCGAAATACCGGATCAACGACGGACTGAACGACGCATTGAACTCAATTCACACATACCGAGATGCGCTCGTTCAGGAAGCCGAAACTGGTCAGATAGAGGGCGTTGTCACTGCTGCCTACCTCCTGACGCCTCATGTCCCGGTTCTTGATGAAGATTTCAGGAAAACCCAGGTTCCTGGACGCCTGTTTCACCCGGAGTACCGGGAGAAATTCCGATTTGGTGCAGTCACTCTCCGGCCAGGCATGACCGCTGCCGAGTTGCGATCCTGCCTGGTCAGTATCGTCGCGGACGCAGCCTCGGGAGTTTGAGTGTCCGATGTGCTTACCCCGGAGCAGCGCCGGCTCAACATGAGCCGGATAAGGGGTAAAGACACCCGTCCAGAGCTACTGGTGCGAAAGGGGCTGCATGCGAGGGGCCTGCGTTATCGGCTGCAAGACCGGACGCTTCCTGGCAGGCCTGACCTGGTTTTCCCGAAGCACAAGGCCGTCATCTTCGTTCATGGTTGCTTCTGGCATGCGCATGGGTGCAATTTGTCCAAAGTACCGAAAACGCGGGAGCAGTTCTGGACGGAGAAGCTCTCTAAGAACCGGATGCGCGACCAGCGTGCAACCGAGGATCTGAACGCATCCGGCTGGCGCGTTCTTGCGATCTGGGAGTGTGCGCTTAGAGGGGCAGGGCGCCGTGATCGCGGTCAACTTCTTGACCTTGCCGAGAAGTTCATTCGATCCAGCACGTTGCCGTATTGCGAGATAACTGGGTTCTGATCGCGCGACGCGTTCCCTCGAAGAGGGGCTGCAGGCATACAACCTGCCCTAAAGCTGCAGTACATTTGAAAAACATTTCGAGTTGGGTCGAC
>JACCDS011574408.1_pt1 | contig 12043 bp, 12 predicted proteins | sample 7446441 | NCBI WGS metagenome assembly JACCDS01 (sample SAMN15323445, study PRJNA562643) | freshwater metagenome | isolation source: river surface water | place: USA:Blue River Watershed | collected 2017-08-17
CAAGGCGCCGCCGGCGCTGCACATCCCGCTGGCGAAGGCAGGGAACGCATGATGGTGGAAAGCGGCGGCAAGGCATGGATGCCGGTGGCGCACCGGCTCGAGCGTGATGCGTTCGGCCGTCTGGTGCTCATTGACGAGGCCGGCCTCGCGCATGTCGGCGTGGTGCCGGTACAGGCCTTTCCGGTCGATGCGCCCGGCGAGAACGTGTCGCTGGTCGGCGCGGACGGCCACGAGCTGGTCTTCATCGCGCAGCTGTCCGGGGTTGATCCCGCCACGCGCGACCTGGTGCAGCAGGAAATCGCCCAGCGCGACTTCCTGCCTGTGATCCATCGGCTGGTCAGCGTGAGCACCTTCGCCACGCCGAGCAGCTGGCAGGTGCAGACCGACCGCGGCACGAACACTTTCGTGCTGTAGGGCGAGGAAGACATCCGTCGCCTGCGCAATGGCGGTCTGCTGATCACCGACAGCCACGGCCTGACCTACCGCGTGATGGACATGCGCACGCTCGACCGCCACTCGCGCAAGCTGCTCGACCGCTTCCTCTGAAGCACGCACGGCCCGCAGCAGCGGCTCGTTCTTGCAGCCGCGCCTCAGTGACCGGGCTGCCCTTCGGCGATCGCATTTTCCGGGGTCATGAAGATCGGGCGGCCGTCCGGCGTGTTCAGCGGAATGATCACCTCCTTGCCGTTCGCGTCCTTCAGCAGCGCGCACAGCGTATTGGCCGAGCGCAGCGCGCCATTCAGTTCGACTTCGAGGTCGGCGATCACGAGCTCGACGCCGGACAGGATCTGCTTCACTTTCATGCGGTTTTCCTTTGCGAAGGGGACGAACGGTAAGCTGCCATTTTAGCGGCGACGTGCCGTCTTCGCGTCGCCATTGCGCCGGGGCGACGCCGATGCCCCCTATAATCGCCGCGTGCTATCTTCATTGACTTCCCTGATCCGCTGGCCGCTGCCCGCGCTGCTTGCGTGGGGCGGCAGCTGGCTGCTGCATGCGCTGCTGCTGCGGCTGGACTGGCCCGCCTGGCTGGGCGCGAGTGCGGCCACGCTCGCCGGCGTGTTCGCCAGCGTGCTGGCCGGCACCGCGTGGCGCCGCATTGCGGTGGCCGCCGGCTTTCCGCTGTCGCTGCTGCTGTCCGGCACGGTGTCGCTGCCGGCCTGGGCATGGCTGTTGCCGCTGGTGCTGGTTGCGCTGGTCTATCCGATGAATGCGTGGCGCGATGCGCCGCTGTTCCCGACGCCGGCCTCGGCGCTGCGGTCGCTGGCGCGCCATGCGCCGCTGCCGGACGGCGCGCGCTTGCTTGACGCCGGTTGCGGCCTCGGCCACGGGCTGCGTGCATTGCGCGGCGCCTACCCGCACGCGCAGCTGCATGGCGTCGAGTGGAGCTGGCCGCTGCGCACATTGGCTGCGGTGGCCTGCCCGTGGGCGCGCATCCGCCAGGGCGACATGTGGAAGGCCGACTGGTCCGGCTATGACATGGTCTACCTGTTCCAGCGGCCCGAGAGCATGCCGCGCGCTGTTGCCAAGGCGCGTGCCGAACTGCGGCCGGGCGCATGGCTGGCCAGCCTCGAGTTCGTCGCGCACGAATTGCGGCCCGATGCGGTGCTGGTCAACGACGGCGGCAAACCGGTCTGGCTGTACCGCGCACCGTTCAGGCCGGCACCGGCCAAGGCTTGCGCTCAGACATAGCCGCCCGCGTAGGTGACCACGCGGCCGCCGGTGCTGAGCTTGAAGCGCGAGATGCCGGGCAGGTCGCGCGTGTTGACGCCGCCGAGGTCAAGCTTGGTCACGCCCCGCTCGCGCAGCCGCCCGAACGCGTTCCACAGTAGCAGGTTGTGCGCCTGCGCCGATCGGCCGGCCAGCGTCGACCAGCCGAGCTGGTAGGTGGCCGCGCTGCCGTGTCGCAGGAACAGCATCGCTGCCACCACCTCGCTGCCGCGCATGGCCTGCAGCACCAGCGCCGCGTCGTGCGGGTCGGCGTGGGCGGCGATGTAGTTGTCAATGAAGGCCACCGGCAGCGCATAGAAGCCCTTGCGGCGACGCTGTGCCATTTCCTCGTCCAGTATCCGGCGGGTGTTTTGCGGGCGCAGGCCGGCTTCGGACACCGTCAGCCCCGTTCGTTCGGCGGCGGCCAGCCGGTTGCGCCAGTAGGGATGCAGCGCAGCGCGCAGTTCGGCGTCGCTCTGGTCGATGTCGATGATGACGGTTGAATAGCCGGTCAGCACGCGGGTCATTCCTGCCAGGCCGGGGTGCTGCGGGTCGTCGAGCTCGGGCGAGAACAGTGCGATGCGCGGGCGCGGCAGCGGCAGGGTGTGCTTGAGTTCGCGGTAGATGCGAGCCTGCGCGTCGGCCGCGACGGCCGCCGTCCACAGCGGCCCGCGCGTGCACAGTGCCACGCCGAACAGACCGCCATAGCGGCGGCAGACGAACTGCGCATAGGCCGCCGTGCGCCCGCCGAGCAGCACTTCGGCGCGTTGCACATGGACCCGCACCGTGCGCAAGCTCTCGCCGTAGGCCCAGGCCTGCGGAAGCGCGGCGCCGAGCGACGCGTGGGCGGCGTCCCAACGCTCGCGCTCGGCTCTGTTCCACAGGATCTGCAGGTCGTCGTTCATGTCGGGCAGGGCGGTCGTGCCGCCGCAGGGACTCTGTTGTTCGTTGCGGGATTTATAATCGGCAGCCCATGACCCAGCCTGCCCGCCGCTCTTCCTTCGCCGCCCGCATCCGCGGGCATGATCTCGGCAAGCCGCGCCTGACCGCCGCCGGGTGGGGGCGGGTGTTGCTCTGGTTCGGCGTGCCGGCCATGCTGGTCGGCGCGCTGCTCGATCTGGCCATCCAGTGGCTCAGCGGCGACTGCGTCGGCCTCTGGTGCTTCCTGCTGCGCTGAGCGACCACCATCCATCGATACCGCCCAATCCCGTACGCCATGCCGGGACATGCCGGCAAAGGTAGCGTTATCGGGTGCTTTGTTCCACAATTGCAATAATACGCCCGAGAAACGAATTTTCAGTGCGTGCGGCTTGAATTTGCGGCGTTCGTGCCGATACCCCATTCGATGGCGCTTGTCCGGGCCGACCCGGAGTGCACAAGGAGAGGCAGATGTTTTTTTTCGTGGGACTGGCGGTCGTGTTTGGCTGCGTTTTTGGCGGCTACATCATGGCGGGCGGCAAAATGGCGCCAATCATCAAGGCGGCGCCGATCGAGGGCTTCATCATTGTCGGTTCGGCGATCGGCGGCGCGCTGATCGGCAACAGCATCGGTATCTTCAAGGGCGCGCTTGGCGGCATCGTGAAATGCATCAAGGGGCCGACCTACAAGGGCTCCGACTACCTTGACCTGATCCTGTTGGTCGGCAAGCTGCTGAGCGTGATGAAGAAGGAAGGCGCCGTTGCGCTTGAAGCGCATGTCGAGAACCCGGATTCGTCGGCGATCTTCGGCGAATACCCGAAGCTGGCGAAGGATCATTCGATCGTGCACATGATCTGCGACACGCTGCGCCTCGTCGTGATCGCGCAAGGCAACCTTGACCCGGACGCGGTGGATGACGTCATGAAGAACGCGATCAAGACACACCATCATGACGACCTGAAGCTGCAGGCGCCGCTGCAGTCGATCGCCGGTGCGCTGCCGGCGCTGGGCATCGTGGCCTGCGTGCTGGGCGTGGTGAAGACCATGGGTGCGATCGACCAGCCGCCGCCGGTGCTGGGTGGCCTGATCGGTTCGGCGCTGGTCGGCACCTTCCTCGGGGTGTTCGTCGCCTATGGATTCTTCGACCCGCTGGCCAACCGCCTCGGCCAGATCATCGACGAGGATGGCCAAGTCTTCAAGGTCATCAACGAGATGATCGTCAATACGCTGCGCGGCCACCCTGTGCCGCTGGTGATCGAGGCCGCGCGCGGCGTGATCTCGCACCATAACCAGCCTGGATTTGCCGAGGTGTTCGACGGTTTGCGCGGCAAGTGAGCGCTGCAGGAACGACGAGGGCCCGCGAGCGATCGCGGGTTTTTTTTCGCCTTTGCCCGGCGCATCTGCCGCAGGGAAGGTATGAATTGGACAAGAAAACCCCGGCTGTTCCGGCGAGCCCGGCGGCATGCTGCGCGGTACATTGGTTCCCAGTCTCCTCCCTGTTCTTTTGTGCAGAAAGTCAGGATTGGCCCGCGCAGTTGCGCGGGCATTTTTTTTTACTGCGGGCGCGGCAGCGGAATATCAGGCGGGGTCGTGAGGCTTCTCGCTGTTGCCCGACTTCGCGTCGCGCAACAACAAAACGAACAGATAGACTGCACCGATGATCATTGCAGTGATCAGCGTGACAATCAGCGGAATGATGTAGTCGTTTTCCATGGTACGCAGTGGCGCGGCAAGCCCGCGCCTGTTCGTCGCGGCCTGCTGCCGGTGCGGTCGAATTGTACACAACTCGTCAGGTTTGCGGCGCAACGCACGGTCGCGCAGCGTCGAGCTTGCAGCCTTGCTATCATCGCCGTCATCGCTGTGATCGTTGCAACCGATGTCAACCACTTCAACAAGCAAGGAGCGCCCACCATGAAAACAAGCCTGGCCTTGCCGGCCTGCCTGCTGGCATTCGCAGCGTCCGCATTCGCGCAATCGGTGGACTTCGTCGAGCCGAGAGACGGTGCCACCGTGCCATCGACCTTCAAGGTGAAATTTGCCGTCGACGGCATGAAGATCGCACCGGCCGGTGACATGGCCGAGGGCACCGGCCATCATCACCTGCTGATCGATACTGCGGACATACCGCAGGGCGAGGTGATACCGATGAACGACAAACATCGCCACTTCGGCAAGGGACAGACCGAGACCGAGGTCACGCTGCCGCCGGGCCGTCACCGCCTCACCATGCAATTCGCCGACGGCGCGCACCGCTCGTACGGCGAGAAGTTGCGCAAGACCATCGAGGTCGAGGTGCGCTGAGTACCTGAGCATGACGGCGGCGTCATCGTCGTCATCTGCCAGACTGGCCTGAACTCCCGGGCCCCGGTCGTTCCGAACGGGTGCCTTCGTGCAGCCCCTGTGTTGCACGAAGGCGCTTCCTTTCCCGTTCCGGAGCGCTCGCCATGCAAGCCCAGTCCGCCACCGTCGTTTTTCCCGCCACCGTCATTGCCCACGAAGTTACGGGCGCGGCCCCGTCGCCGCTACCCGCTGCGTCCGCCGCACCGAACCTCAGCCTGAAGCCGTACGACCGATGGACTGACCTGCCCGTCGACGTGGTCGTGCAGGTGATGTACTGGGCAATACTCGGCGCCGGTTCCTCCACGTGGGCCACGTCCTTCGCACTGACCTCGAAGTCCTTTGCGCAAGCCGGCCAGAGCTTCCTTGACAGCCCGTGGTATCAGGAGGCCCAGTCGATCGTTGCGCACGAGCGTACCGTCGAATGGGTCGGCGCTTACCTGAAAGGTTTCAGTCACCGCTTGAGCATTCGGTCGCCGAAAGACAGCGCCGAACTCGACGAGGCCCTGAAGGCGCTGGGAGAGCACGGCGACCATGGGTGCTCGGCACTGGATATCGAGTCCAAGCTGAAGATCGAACCGGACAACGATCATCTGCAAAGATTCTGCAGCTATCGGGGCGTGTCACTGGCTTTGCTGACTGGCGTGAATGAGAAGAGCGGTAATCGGATCGTCAGTATCGCCCGGGCCTTGCCGACGCCGGTCTGCCTGCGCGTCCAGTTCATTGCGAGGACGCTCGTGGAGTACACGCAAGAAGACCTTGTCGTGAGCCTGATCCGGCGTATCGCGCTGACCGGCCGGGCCACGGCCTTTGAACTGAAGTGGGCGGTGGACTTGTCGACCGAACCCGCCCAGCTCGGTGCCGTGCTGGATCTCGCCTGCGGCCCGGGCATGATCAGCTTCTTCGGATTCGGCAATCTGGATAATCCGCACGCGATGCTGCAGGCATTGAGCGATCGCTGTGAGCGGTTCCGTCACCTGAAGCTCGTGATGTTCAGTTGCAGCGAGCCGCCCGAGCGGCGATCGCTCGAGGCGCTGGCCGCCGCATTGGCGAAGCGACAGTCCGACGCACGGTCCCGGCTGACGGTCGTCATCGGTTGCGAAGAGCTGCGGTCCGGAAGCATGCAAGCGACATCGACGTTCCCGGCCGACGAGCGCGCACGGTATGAGGCAGTCGGCCTGTATCTGGAGATGCTCGATAACGAGCCAGCCGCGCATCCGGCCGTGCAGAAAGTGCTGCGTTCGGTGGGCATGGGAGCGATCGATGCATGGGTGGCCCGGCCTTATGTGACAGCAGAGTAAATGCCTGTCGCAAAACGCCGCTGACCTTGGCGCGCCGCTTTGTCGTACCGATCGGCCTGCGTGTGGCGCGCGCTTGTGCCTCAACCTCATGCAGGCGCCGCTGACAAGCTGCAAGCACCGCGACGGGCGGCCCGGCGCGGTGAGCGTTCGATATCGGCCAATCCGCCGGAGTGGCCGGTGCAGGAAGACACCTTCGAACGGGGTCGCAATCTGGCGGGGCGCACACCGGGCACTGAATTGATCAGGAGCGACCACATCGTACGATAAACAACGATGGGGCCCGCTATGCAAACGCGCAACCACCCAACGTCGCGTTCGCGCTGCCTCACGCTTCGCCTGTCGCTCGTTCTGACGACCGCAAATCCATGCCACCCTGCCGATCTGCCGGACCTATTCGCACACACGGCGTGATGGATGACGAGATTCACTGACACACCGTGGCTTCTTGGATGAGCTATGCGACTTTGATGACCACCTTTCCTTTGGCTCGTCCACCTTCAACGTAACTCAGTGCGTCGTTGATGGCGGCAAAGGGGAACACCCTGTCGACCACGGGACGCACGGCGCCTGACTCGACCAGCTTTGCGATTTCTCGCAATTGACTGCCATTGGCTTGCATGAACAGGAACGAATAATCGACAACGCGTTGTTTGGCCTTCTTTCTGGTTTCCCAACTCAGCAGCCGCATGACCTGTTTCACTATCCAGTTCGCCTTGATCGCTTCCGCAAACGCGGGATCGGGTGGTCCGGAAATGGAGATCAGCTTTCCTCCCGGTTTAAGGACATTCAAAGATTTCTTCAGTGTCTTGCCATCCTGACTGTTCAGGACAAGGTCGTAATCCCTGAGCGTGTCTTCAAAATCGCTGTGCTGATAATCGATGACATAGTCCGCTCCCAGCTCCTTGACCCACGACACGTTGCTTGCGCTGGTCGTCGTGGCAACCGTCGCCCCCAAATGCCTGGCCAACTGGATGGCGAAGCTGCCTACACCGCCCGAACCCGCCTGGATGAAGACCTTCTGGCCTTTCTTCAGCTTGCCCTTCTCGACGAGTGCCTGCCAGGCGGTCAGGCCGATCAGAGGCAATGAGGTGGCTTCCTCCATGGTGAGGTTGGCAGGCTTTAATGCCAACGCGCTCTCCCTGACTGCGACGAATTCGGCAAACGTACCGATGCCAAGATCATCGGGGCGTGCATAGACCTCATCGCCCTGGCTGAAATTCTGAACGCGCGACCCGACCCGGACAACAATGCCGGCGACATCGTGTCCGAGAACGAAGGGGGGCTTGTAGGGCAGCAGAAGCTTGAATTCCCCGCTGCGGAGTTTGGTGTCCAGGACATTGACGCTGGCGGCACATACTTTGACCAGTACCTCGTCCTCGCGCAGTTCAGGCTCAGGGAGCTCAGCCATGCGCAATGGCTGGGATTTTCCATAGCGGTCCAGAAGGAATGCTTTCATGATGCTTGCCTTTTCCAAGGAGGTAAGAAGTTGGGAGCGTGGCTTGCTGTAGTCATTCGTATGATGAGCGTCATACGTAAGGGCAAAAAAAGAGATCAGGCAGACCTGCTGGTTAAAGACTGCAGCGCTGCCGCGCAAAGCGCCTCCGATAACGCCGGGTCGTTGACTGCGCGCGCCAGAATGAGTGTGCCGACCATCGTGGCCACGCTGACCAGACCGTGCGTACGCGCTTCGGCATGCCCTGAGGTCTGCGCTTCACGAGCGACAAGATCTATCATCTCCTTGATCCGGTCAGTGGCAACGCTGCGTACCTCGGGAGATTGGCGCGGCATTTCGGAGCCCAGTGCTGCCACAGGACATCCACACTCAATGTCCTTGAGATGCTCTTGCGACAGGTAGGCGTGAATCATGAATTCCAGCGATCTCTTCGCAGGAGCGCCCGCGACAACCTCGCGAGCTCGGGCAATGGATTCAGCGCCTGCATGGTCAGCGGCTTCTGCCAGCATGGCATCGCGGGACGCAAAGTGGGCATAAAACGCACCGTGCGTTAATCCCGCCTCTTTCATGATGTCTGCGACCCCTGTGCCGGCATACCCACTCCGCCGGATTGCGCGAGCGGCAGCAGAGACGATGCGTTCATGGCTTGCATCCTTGGCAGCGGCACGAGCATGGGGGCTTTTTTTTCGCATGACGGTCATCATATCACGTGGTCACTATGCAGCGGATCAGCCTCAGGCCAGACGCCGCTTTGTCATCCCCGGGGAAAACCTCATCCGTAGATCGCATGCCAGCAAGCCAGTGGCTCGGCACCCGCCAAGTCTCCCTCATTGTTCTTCACTGTGCGGCCATTGAGAAAGTGGGCTTCATGGTTGACGCCCTGATCCGCTCGGGTTTTTCGTGCCAGTTCCCCGGGTCGGTTTTCGGTACGGCTTGTCGGTTTTCCCCACCCCGGTTGCTTCATGTCAGCCATCACCGCACCGTGACCTGATTCCCCGGTTCAGTCCGAACCCGGCACTGCCGGCCGTTCCGAAGAGGGGGCTTCGTGCGGCGCCGCCTGCACTGAATGTCAATGCTGCTCTTCTCGTCCCGGAGTCTTCGCCATGCAAGCCCAGCCTGCCACCACCGGTCATTCTGCGATCATCATCGCCCACCAAGGCACGGCCGCAGAGCCGTCGCCGGCCACCTCCGCATCCGTCGCGCCGAATGTCAGCCAGACGCCGTATGACCGCTGGACCGATCTGCCCGGCGATCTGGTCGTGCAGGTGATGTACTGGACCATGCTCGGCAGCGGTTCATCCCGTTGGGCCACGTCATTTGCACTGACGTCCAAGCAGTTCGTGCAAATAGGGCAGCGCTTTCGAGCCGGGCCTTGGTATCAGGACGCGCAGTCGATACTGATGCACGAACGTACGATGAATTGGACGCGTGCTTACGTGAACCTGCTCGCGTACCGCCCGCTGATTCTCGCGCCGAGAAACCTGGGTGAACTGAACGCCGCGCTGGAGTTCATGGGGAAAGGCAACGAGGGCATGCTTCACTCCCTGAACATCGAGGAACAACGGCATGCCGAACCAAACACCGACTATCTGGGCGGCTTTCGCAATTTTCAGGGGACAACGCTGTCATTGCTGACGGGTGTGCTGGAGACGACCCGCGATCAGGTCGTCGAGGTCGCACGGGCCTTGCCGCCGACTGTCTGCCTGTATGTCGAGTTCAGCTATCAGGTGTTTGCGCAGCGCTTTGATCATGCGCGTGTCGGCCACTTCATCAGTCGTGTTGCGGCGACGGGTCGGCCGACGGCATTCAACCTGAAGTGGCATGCGGACTTGTCCATCCGGCCCGATCAACTCGGTGAGGTGCTGGAGGTGGCTTGCGGCCACGGCATGGTCAGCTTTTTTCAATTTGGCCGGATGGGCAATCCTGATGCCCTGCTGCAGGCTTTGTGCGATCGCTGTCATCGCTTTCGTAATCTGAAACTGGTGATGTTCGAATGCGTGCGTCCGCCTGCGCGAGACGCAGTCGCTGCGCTGGTGGCCGCCCTGGAGAAAAGAAATGCGGCAGTCTGGTCGCGACTGACCGTGGTCATCGACTGCGCCGGACTGACCGCCGGCGACAGACCGTCCGCTCCCGTGCTTTCTGCCGACGAGCGTGCCGGCTACGAGCGCGCCGGCCTGCATTTCGAGTGCATCGACACAGCGGCGGTGAGCGAGCTGGCCGAGTGGAAAATTCTCGCTTCCGTCAACGGCGAACCGTTGCATGCCTTGCTGCCGCAACCGCTGAGGATGGCGCCCGATGCGTCGTCGGATGACGATGCATTCACCGCTTCCAGCGACAGCGACGATCGGCTGGATTCGTCGGGTGACGAGGCGCAAGCAGAGGCAGCAGGACGTCCGCCGGTTCAGCCAACGCCGGAGCAGCCCGGGTCAGAAGTGCGCTCGCCGCCGCGGGTGGTGAAGCGTGATCCGTGTGTGATCAGCTGAGTCGGCATGACGGCTTGGGCCGGATGGTTCGCCGAGCTCGCCGCCTCATCACCACGAGCATGCGGCTGAACTTCGCGCCGCTTGCTGTTCCGAACGGGGGCTTCGCGCGGCACCCGTCCGCGTCGAACGGCGCTTTTTCCTTTCCTGTCACGAGTCTCCCTCCATGCAAGCGCAATCTGTTGCCCCCCGCTCTCCCGCTCGCGCTGTCACTGACGACACCTGCAATGCCACCGGTTCGCAACCTGCCAACGCCGCTGCGGTCGCGCCGGCCCTCAGCCAGCCGCCGGTCGACCGCTGGAGCTCCCTGCCCGTCGACGTCGTCATGCAGGTGATGTACTGGACGATGCTGGGCAGCAGTTCATCCGATTGGGCCAGGTCATTCGCGCTGACGTCGAAGCATTTTGCGCAAGCAGGGCAGAGCTTTCGCACCGGCCCCTGGTATCAGGAAGCACAGTCCGTGCTGATGCACGACCGTTCATTGAATTGGACGCGTGCTTACGTTCAGCTCATCGGCTACCGCCCGCCGATCCTTGCGCCGAAGGATTCGGGGGAACTGAATGCCGCGCTGGAGTTCGTGGGGAAGGGCGATGAAGGCATGCTCCATTCACTGGATCTCGATCATCTGGGGACGCCTGCGCCGGGCACGGATCATCTGAGTGGCATTCGCAATTATCAGGGGACGACCCTGTCATTGCTGACCGGGGTACGCAGGGAGGCCGGCGAGCAGCTTGTCGGGATCGCCCGCGCCCTGCCGCCGAAGGTGTGCTTGTACATCGAATTTCGCTATCAGGTCATCCGGCGGCGCTTCGAACATGTCGGCGTTGCCGGCCTCGTCGGTCGCATTGCAATGAGCGGACGACCGACGGCATTCAACCTGAAATGGAATGCCGGCTTGTCGATCCGTTTCGCCGAGCTGGGGGCCGTGCTGGACGTGGCCTGCGGGCGGGGCGAAGTGAGCGTCTTCAATTTCGGTTCGCTCGACGACCCGGACGCCATGCTGCGCGCATTGAGCGATCGCTGTCTCCGCTTTCGTGAATTGAAACTCGTGATGTTCGGTTGCGACCGACCACCCGCGCAGGAATCGCTCGCCGCATTGGCCGCCGCACTCGAAAAAAGGCGATCGGCGGGACAGCCGCGGCTGACCGTGGTGATCGACTGCGCCGAGCTGCGGGCCGTGAACTCACGGGCAGCGCCGCTATTGTCCCTCGAGCAGCGTGCCGGTTTCGAACGTGCCGGCCTGTATGTCGAATGCCTGGAGTCCGAGGAATTTGACGACCGCGCCGAGTTGAAAGTCCTGGCCTCCGTCAGCGGCGAACCGATCCGCACACTGTTGCCGCAGCCATTGATGGCGGGAGGCGAGTCGTCGTCGGACAGCGAAGGGTCGGCCGACGGCGTCGACAGCGAAGACTGGCCGGATTCGTCGTGTGACGACGCGCAGGCCGGGGCGGCAGAGCCCCAGCCGGATCAGCCATCCGCACCAGCGCGCGGTGCACAGGAGCGCTCGCCACCCCGCGTGGTGAAGCGCGATCGCTGCGTGATCAGCTGAAGCGTCGTAACGGTTTGCGGACGTCTTGGCGCAGAGCGGCGCGCCGACTGCACGGCATACGACTGAACTGCTCGCCGCTGCTTGTTCCGCACGTGCGTCTTCGTGACCTCCCCGTTCGTATCGAACGACGATCACGCTTTTCTAACCCGGAGACCCCCTATGCAAGCCCAGCCTGTCACCACGGGCCATTCCGCGATCGCGGTGGCCGCGAACACCTTCACCCCCCCGGTTGTATCGCTGCCCGAAATCGTCTCCGTCACGCCGAGCGTCAGCCAGCCTTATGATCGATGGACCGACC
>JACCDS011542716.1_pt1 | contig 12042 bp, 7 predicted proteins | sample 7446441 | NCBI WGS metagenome assembly JACCDS01 (sample SAMN15323445, study PRJNA562643) | freshwater metagenome | isolation source: river surface water | place: USA:Blue River Watershed | collected 2017-08-17
CTGGAAACCGGCAGCACGGCCAAGCTGCCCCCCTTGGCCGCCACACGCGGCGCCGCGGCGCCCGCGGTGGCCCATGTGCGCAGCCGGCCGTCGCGTGGGCGGGTGCTCACCGCACCGGCCAGCAGCGGGCGCCAGGTCTTCACAAGCGGCGGGCAGGACGAGCCCGGCCGCGACGGCCCGCCCGTGCAGGCCCCGTTGAAGGTGACCGTGCTCAACGGCAACCTCAGCTTCGTGCGCCAGGCCCTTCTGGTGGGCCACTCGCGTTCGCTCAACCTCACGGGCACGGAGGCGGTGGTCAACGGTCTGGTGGGCGGCGCCATGAAGGCCAGCCTGGACGCCGGCCTGTACCCCGACGCACCGGGCACGCACCAGATCTTCCTCAACACGCGCAGCGACCCCGACAACCCCTGGCGCACGCCGCAGCCCGCGCAGGTGGTGGTGGCCGGCCTGGGCGAAGAAGGCAAGCTCAGCGAAGCGGAACTCATCCGCACCACGCGCCAGGCCGTCATCGCCTGGGTGCAGCGCCGGGCCGAAGACCCGGACCACACCGGAGTAACGGTCGAATTGAGCGCCACGCTGATGGGCAGCGGCGGCGTGGGCATGTACCCGGGCAACGCGGCGCGGGCCATCGCCCAGGGCGTGCGCGAGGCCAACCAGCGCCTGGCCGCGCAACCGCAGCACGGCTGGCCCATCGTCACGCAGCTGACCCTGGTGGAGCTGTACCTGGAACGCGCCAGCGACGCCTGGCATGGCCTGCAGGTGCTGGCCCTGGCGGCGCCGGGCCACTACGAAGTGACGCCCACCATCCAGAGCGGCGTGGGCCCGCTGCGCCGGCAGATCGACAGCGGCTACCGCGGCACCGACTACGACTTCATCACCGCCACCAGCACCACCGAGGACACCGTCAGCTTCGCGCTGGACACCAAGCGCGCGCGCACGGAAGTGCGTGCGCAGACCACGCAAGGCAAGCTGCTGCGCGAGCTGGTCAAGCGCGCCAGCACGGCCGAGAACCGCGACGCGCGCCTGGGCCACACGCTGTTCCAGCTGCTGGTGCCGCCCGAGGTGGAGCCCTTCCTGGCCGGCACCAGCCGCATGCTGCTGGAGCTGGACGACCGCACCGCCAGCATCCCCTGGGAGCTGCTGGACACCCGCGGCAGCGACCCCAGCCAGGTCGACGACCGACCCTGGGCCATCCGCACGCAGCTGCTGCGCAAGCTGCGCCAGGAAAACTTCCGCCAGCAGGTGCAGGACGCCCAGCCCGACGACGCGGTGCTGGTCATCGGCGAGCCGGCGGTGGACGAGGCCGTCTACGCACCACTGCCCGGCGCGCGCGCCGAGGCGCAGGCCGTGGCCGAGGCCTTCAGCGGCCCTGGCGGCCTGGGCGCCGACCGCGTCAACGCGCTGGTGGACGGCAACGAAGCCGCCAGCATCATCAACGCGCTGTTCGAGCGCCGCTACCGCATCGTGCACGTGGCCGGCCACGGCGAGCCGGTGACGCGCGACGCCGCCGGCAAGCTGGTGGCGCTGGGCGGCGTGGTGCTGTCCGACGGCACCTTCCTGGGGCCGGACGAAATCCGCAGCATGCGCACGGTGCCGGAGCTGGTGTTCGTCAACTGCTGCCACCTGGCGGCGCGCGACAGCGGGCAGACGCTGAAGGCCATCAACCGCGCCGAGTTTGCCTGGGGCGTGGCGGACTCGCTGATCGAGATCGGCGTGCGCTGCGTCATCGCCGCCGGCTGGGCCGTGGACGATGTGCCGGCCAAGGTGTTTGCCACCACGTTCTACCGCGAGGTGCTGGCCGGTCGGCCCTTCATCCAGGCCGTGGCAGCGGCACGCGAAGCGGCGTGGAACGAGGACAGAAGCAGCCAGACCTGGGCCGCCTACCAGGCCTATGGCGACCCCAACTGGGTCTACCGCCGCGGCTCGGTGGAGACGCTCACCGTGCCGGTGCCGCCGCGCGAGGAATTCGACGGCGTGTCCTCGCCGCTGGGCCTGGCGCTGGCGCTGGAAGAGCAGGCCGTGAAGTCCAAGTGGATGCGTGCCGACCCGGCCATGCAGCTGGAAAAGATCCTCCACCTGGAAGCGCGCTTTGCCGCGCTGTGGGGCGGCATGGGTGCCATCGCCGAGGCTTTTGGCCTGGCCTACGCGGAAGCGGGCGACGCCGACAAGGCCGTCGCCTGGTACCAGCGCGCGGTGCAGTGCAACGACAGCAGCGCGTCCATGAAGGCGCAGGAACAGCTCGGCAACCTGCGTGCGCGCCGCGCCTGGGCGCAGGCCAGCCGCAGCAGGAGCGCTGCGGCACTGGCGCGTGCGCGCAAGGAGATCCGCGCGGCACTGGAGTCGCTTCAGGCCCTGGCCCAGCTGCAGCCCACGCGGGAACGCCACAGCCTGCACGGCTCGGCCTGGAAGCGGCTGGCACTGGTGGAGCGCATGGCGGGGGATGCAGCCGCGGAACGGTCGGCACTGGCCCGGTCGGCCACCGCTTACGCCAGTGCGGAGGATCTGGCACGCCGCCAGGGCGAGCCGCTGCTGTTCTACCCGGCGCTCAACCGCATGGCGCTGGAGCTGGTGGTCCATGCCGGCGAGCCGCGCTGGGCCGGCTTTGGCGCCGGCGCGGCGCAGGCCGTGCGCGCCAGCCTGCTGGCCAAGGAGCAGCGTGACCCTGACTTCTGGTGTTATGCCGGCCTGGTGGAGCTGGATGTCTACGAGGCCCTGGCCCGCCGCACGCTGGCCACCGCGCTGGACGCCGCCCCCGACAGCGGCGGCGCCGGCATCCTGACGCGCTACACCGAGCTGCACGCCCGCGTGTCGGCGCTCAGCATGTGGGGCAGCGTGGCCGACACGGCCGGGCTGGTGCTGCTGCCCTATGCCGCTGCAGCAGGCAAGGCCGAGGCGGCCGCCGCTGAGCGCCTGCTGGCGCTGCTGAAGGGTTTTGCCGCTGGCTGAGGCTGCGTCCGTCTACCGCGAACCCTGGCGCACAAAACAGTGCTTGGGTTCGTGCCTAGTTAACGCGAACCCTGGCGCACAAAACAGTGCTTGGGTTCGCCGTAGGCCGGGTCGCTGCCGAAAGTCTCCACGCGGCACGGGATGCCATTCATGGCACGCCGCACGACAAAGCGGCCCTGGGTGCCGTAGCGCACCTCGCCCGGGCCGCTGAACGAACAGAAGCCGTCTTCGCTGGCGCAGTACTCCCACTCGCGTTCGTCGCGGCCGTAGTCGCGGCCGCGCAGCAACTGGTACTCGCAGGCCTTGGGCACGCCATAGGCCGGGTCGCCAAACTGGTCCACGCTGCAGCGGATACTGTTGGTGGCCGTGCGGTAGGCAAAGCGGCCGTCCATGCCGTAGCGCACGCGCGCCATGCCGGTGAAGCGGCAGGTCTCGCCTTCCTGGCCGCAGGCCACCCAGTCGGTGAGCTGGTGGCGCGCGTTCTCGCGTTCGTGCGGGTCGTAGGTCACTTCGCACTGCTTGTGCACGCCGTAGGCCGGGTCACCGAATTCCTGGTGGTCGCAGATGATGCGGTTGCGCACCCGCTTGTAGGTGTAGCGACCTTCGGCGCCGTAACGCACCAGGGTTTCGCCGTTGACGCGGCAGATCTCGTCCTGGCCCGCGCAGCGCTGCCAGAGCGCGTGCGCCGGGGGTGGCGCCGCGCGGCCGGGCAGCGGTGGCAAGGGCGGCAGCGGCAGGCCCGAAGGCTGGGCCTGGGCCAGCAACGCACCCAAGAGCAAGGTACACACCGCAACAGCGCGGGCGGGCAAAAGAAGGGGCTGCACGGGGTCTCCTTGTGGCTGGGTGCGGCGCGTCAGCGGCCGCCGGTCACGTCCACCACGCTGCCGGTGGTGTAGCTGCTGGCATCGGACAGCAGCCACACGATGGCCTCGGCCACCTCTTCAGACGTGCCCGAGCGGCGCATGGGCACCAGCGGTGCCATCTGCGCCGCGCGGTCGGGCTGGCCGCCGCTGGCGTGGATGTCTGTCTCAATGATCCCGGGGCGCACGCCGTTGACACGCACACCTTCTGTTGCCACTTCGCGTGCCAGGCCCAGCGTGAAGGTGTCGATGGCGCCCTTGGCCGCCGCGTAGTCCACGTACTGGCCGCCGGCGCCTATGCGGGCCGCGGCGGACGACAGGTTCACGATGCTGCCGCCGGCACCGCCGTGCAGGCTGCTCATGCGCCGCAGCGCCTCCCGCGCGCAGGCGAAGCTGCCGAAGACGTTGACGGCAAACATGCGTTGCAGCCGCGCGGGTGTCATGGCGTCGACTCGGCTGGCCACGTCCACCACGCCGGCGTTGTTGACCAAGCCGCGCAAGCTGCCGAGTTCGCGATCCACCTGCTGGAACATGGCCACCACCTGGGCGTCTTCGCCCACGTCGGCCTGCACCAGCAGGGCGCGCCGGCCTGCTGCACGGACGTCGGCCGCCACGGCCTCGGCCGCTGCGCGGTCGCGGGTGTAGTTGATGGCCACATCCCAGCCGCGTTGCGCAGCCAGGCGTGCGGTGGCGGCGCCGATGCCCCGGCTGCCGCCGGTGACCAGGACGATGGGTGCGGGCTGGGGTGTGTCGCTTGGGTTCATTCCCCGATGTTAGGTGCAGGCCGCAACGCTAGAGTCGGCTGGATGGACACCGTGACCTACCCCATCGAAGGCGGCTGCGACTGCCGCCGCGTGCGCTACCGCCTGACGGCACGGCCGCTGTTCGTGCACTGCTGTCACTGCCGCTGGTGCCAGCGCGAGAGTGGGTCCGCCTTTGCGCTGAACGCCATGATCGAAGCCGACCGCGTGCAGCCCCTGGGCGACGCACCGGAGCTGGTGGACACGCCATCGGACAGCGGCCTGGGCCAGCAGATCGCCCGCTGCCCGCAGTGCCGCGTGGCGGTGTGGAGCCACTATGCAGGCGCCGGGCCGCTGCTGAGCTTTGTGCGCGTGGGCACGCTGGACAACCCGGACCTGCTGCCGCCCGAGGTGCACATCTTCACGGCCAGCAAACAGCCGTGGGTGCAACTGCCCGCGGGCACCCCGGCCGTGCCCGAGTACTACGACCGCAACGCGCTGTGGCCCACCGACAGCCTGGCGCGGCGGCAGGTGCTGCTGCCGCAGATCGAGGCCTACCAGGCCGAACGCCGCCGCCAGGAAGCCGCGGGATGACGGGCGCGCAGGTCATCGTCCTGGCCACGCCGATCTTCCTGCTGCTGATCGCCGTGGAGCTGGCGGTGGGCGCCGTGCGTGGCCGACACACCTACCGGCTCAACGACGCGCTGGCCAGCATCGGCCTGGGGGTCATGAGCCAGGTGACCGGTGTGTTCGGCAAGCTGTTGCGCGTGGGCGTGTACACGCTGGCCTTCGAGCACGTGGCCTTGTTCAGGCTGCCCACCAACGCCTGGTGGGTGTGGCTGCTGGCGCTGGTGTTCTACGACTTCTGCTATTACTGGCTGCACCGCGCCGGCCACCGCGTGGCAGTGCTGTGGGCGGCCCACGCCGTGCACCACCAGAGCGAGGACTACAACCTCAGCACCGCGCTCAGGCAAACCAGCAGCGGCTTCCTGCTCGGCTGGCTGTTCTACCTGCCCATGGCGGTGCTGGGCGTGCCGCCGCTGGTGTTTGGCGTGGTGGCGCTCATTGACCTGCTGTACCAGTACTGGGTGCACACGCAGCTGATCGGCCGCCTGGGCTGGTTCGACCGCTGGTTCTGCAGCCCCAGCAACCACCGCGTGCACCACGCCGTGAACGAGCGCTACCTGGACAAGAACTACGGCGGCATCCTGATCCTCTGGGACCGCCTGTTCGGCAGCTTCATCGAGGAGGACGATGGCGAACCCATCGTCTACGGCACACGCTCACCGCTGCGCAGCTTCAACCCGGTGTGGGCCAACCTGCAGGTCTACCGCGACCTGGCCTTCGATGCCTGGCATGCGCGGTCCTGGGCCGACAAGCTGCGGGTGTGGCTCAAGCCGCCGGGCTGGCGGCCCGCCGACGTGGCGGCGCGCTTCCCCAAGGCCGCTTTCGACCTGCAGGCTTTCCGCCTGTACGACCCCGGGGCCGCACGCACCCGGCAGTGGCTGGCGGCGGCGCTGTTCCTGCTGGTGCTGTGCCTCACCAGCGCGTTCCTGTGGTTCTCGCACCTGCTGGTCCTTTCACAGCAGCTGGGCGGCGCAGCGGGCATCGTGGCACTGCTGTGGGGAATAGGCCGGCTCTGCGAGCCAGACACGACCCCCACCACCGCTCCTGTACAACCCTGAGGCAGCCCTGCGCTCCCATTCCACCGCCCCCCTTTCATCATGGCCAAAGACTTCGACTCCATGGAGGACAGCAACCGCTCCTCCAACCCCAGCATCCACGAGGTGTCCGACCCCGCGCGGCGCGTGGTGCTGCGCCTGGGCTCGGGCACGGCTTTTGGCACGGTGCTCAGCGCCGCCTTCGGGGGCCTGGCGGCACCGCTGGCCGGCTGCGCGACAGCAGGCAGCAGCCTTAGCGGCCCCTCCATGGGCTTCAAGAGCGTGCCCGCGCTGATGGCCGACAAGGTGACCGTGCCCGACGGCTACACCGCCACACCCTTGGCGCCCTGGGGCGAGCCCGTGGGCATTGCCGGCCAGATGCCGGCCTTCAAGTTCGACGCCAGCAACACCGCCGCTGAACAGGCCGTGCAGATGGGCATGCACCACGACGGCATCCACTTCTATGCGCTGGACGGTTCCCGGCGCGGCCTGCTGTGCCTGAACCAGGAATACACCGACGATGGCCTGCTGCACACCACGGGCCAGACGCCCTGGACACTGGAGAAGGTGCGCAAGAGCCAGAACGCCCACGGCATCACGGTGATCGAAGTCGAGCTCCAGGGTTCTAACTGGCAAATGGTGCGGCCTTCCCGGTACGCACGCCGCATCACGGCGCTGACGCCCTTCCGCGTCGGCGGCCCGGCCGCCGGCCACGCCTTGATGAAGACCGCGGCCGACCCCGAGGGCCGCACGGTGCTGGGCACCATTGGCAACTGCGCCAGCGGCAAGACTCCCTGGGGCACCTATCTCTCCGGCGAGGAGAACTGGGCCAACTACTTCACCGCCGCCGACGTGCCCACCGCGCACGAGAAACGCTGGGGCGTGCGCAAGGCCACCTGGTACCGCTGGCCGGAGCACGACGAGCGCTTCGACGCCGTGCGCAACCCCAACGAGCCCAACCGCTTTGGCTGGGTGGTGGAGGTGGACCCCATGGACCCCACCAGCACGCCGGTGAAGCGCACCGCGATCGGCCGCGCCGCCCACGAAGGCGCCTGGGTGGCCACCACCAAGGACGGCCGCGCGGTGGTGTACTCCGGTGAGGACGCGCGCTTCGAGTACCTCTACAAGTTCGTCAGCCGCGACAAGATCGCCCCGGCCGGCAACGGCAAGACCGCGGCCCAGGCCAACGCCGAGCTGCTGGACCACGGCACGCTCTATGCGGCGCGCTTCGACGCCAACGGCACCGGCCAGTGGCTGCCCCTGGTGCATGGTCAGGGCCCGCTGACGGCGGCCAACGGCTTTGCCGACCAGGGCGAGGTGGTCATCAAGGCCCGCCAGGCTTCGGACTTGCTGGGTGCCACCAAGATGGACCGGCCCGAGTGGCTGGCCATCGACCCGAACAGCGGCTGGGTCTACTGCACGCTCACCAACAACAGCCAGCGCGGCACGCCCAACAACCCCGGGCCCGACGCCGCCAACCCGCGCGCCAACAACACCATGGGGCAGATCATCCGCTGGAAGGAAGAGGGTGACTTCTCCGGCGAGCGCTTCGAGTGGAACCACCTGCTGCTGGCGGGCGACCCGCAGGCCACACGCGCCGAGGCGCGCGGCAACATCAAGGGCGACATCCTCTCCGGCCCCGACACCCTCGCCTTCGACCCCAACGGCCTGCTGTGGATCGGCACCGACATGAGCGGCATCGGCAAGGGCGAGATGGCGCGCATGGGCAACAACGCGCTGTTCGCCTGCAACCCGGTCAGCGGCGAGGTGCGGCGCTTCCTGACCGGGCCGATGGAATGCGAGATCACCGGCGCCACCTGGACACCCGACGGCCGCACGCTGTTCATCAACATCCAGCACCCCGGCGCCGGCGTGCCGCGCGACGGCACCGGCAACCCGCGGCAGTTCTCCAACTGGCCGGACTTCAACCCGGTGGGGCGCCCACGCTCGTCCACCATTGCCATACGGCGCAGGGACGGCGGCGTGGTGGGCAGCTGAGCACCACGCCCACGCACCCCTTTTGGGCGAAACCGTCCTCCCGAATGGGTTGAAATTAGGGGGCTGCCCCTAGAGTCGGCTTGCCACCATGACCGACTCCGAACTCGACACCCTGATCCAGTCCGCACAGGACGCCCTGGCGCGTGCCCAGCTGACCGAGGGCCTGGCCCTGGCCGACCGGGCGTGGAGCGCCACCCGCCCCGACGACGGCCCGCGCCGGCTGCGCGCCGGCCAGGTGCTGATGCAGCTGCGCTACCGCACGGGTGCGCTCATCAGCATGCTGGACCTGGCACCCGAGGTGCTGCAGCTGCTGCGGGCCAGCGGGCCTACGCAGGCGCTGGTTGACACCTTGCGCATGGTGTCGGTGTGCGCGGCGGACACGCACCGTTTTGAGCTGTCGCTGGGCAGTGCACAGGAAGCGCTGCGCCTGGCGCTGGACCTGGACGACCGCGCACGCATCTCCTTGGCCACCAACGCGCTGGCCTGCTTCTTCGAGCGCTCGGGCGACCCCTGGCAGGCCGAGCGGCTGATGCTGGAGGCCGTGGCGCAGGCCCGGTCGCAACCGGCGCAGCACCCTGTCTTCGTCGCGCTGAACAACCTGGGCGCGGCGCTCATCGGCAAGTTCTTCCTGCTGCGCGACACCTTGCCGGTGGACGAGGCGCGCGAGCCGCTGCGCACCGCCCGGCCTTACGTGCAGGAGTCGGTGCAGCTGGCGCGCGCCATGGGCGACGTCTTTCCGCAGGTCTTCTGCCTGGGCAACCTGGCGGAGATCCTGGTCCACCTGGGCGACACCGAAGCCGCCGAACCGCTGCTGGCCGAGGCCCTGGGCCTGGCGCTGCCACACGGCTTTGAAGCCCAGGTGTGGCGGCTGCGCTGCACCCAGGGCGAGCTGCTGCTGAGCCATGGGCAAGCCCGCGAAGCGCTGGACCGGCTGGCGGCGGTGCTGGAGGCGTCGTCCCGCTCCGACCAGCCCATCACGCGCATGCGGCTGCACCACGCGTCCTGGCGCGCGGCGGCGGCGCTGGGCCAGGACAGCCTGGCGCTGCAGCATCTGCAGAACTACCTGCAGCTGGAGCGGCAGCGCTCGGTGCGCCAGTTGCGTGCGCAGTCCGACCTGTTCGTCACCCGCATGGAAGCCGAGCAGGCGCGGCTGGAAGCACAGCGCCAGCATGCGCGCGCCCGCGCACTGGAAGCCGACGTGCGGCGCGACCAGCTCACCGGCCTGGGCAACCGCCGCGAGGCCGAGGCCCGCTGGCCCGAGTTGCTGGAAGCCGCACGCGCCGCGCAGGCACCGCTGTCGGTGGCCATGCTGGACCTGGACCATTTCAAGCAGGTCAACGACCGCCACGGCCACGCCGTGGGCGACCAGGTGCTGGTGGCCCTGGCCGGGCTGCTGCGCGCCCACACCCGCGCCACCGACCTGGCGGCGCGCCTGGGCGGAGAAGAGTTCCTGCTGGTGTTGCGCGACACCGATGCACGCGCCGCGGTCGAGGTCTGCGAACGGCTGCGCAGCTGCGTGCAAGGCCACGATTGGGCGTCGCTGGCGCCCGGCCTCGCCGTGACGGTGAGCATTGGCCTGACCTCGGCGCCGCCCTATGAGGCACAAACCCTGTCGCTGCGCGCGGACGCCGCGCTGTACCGCGCCAAGGCCTCGGGCCGGAACTGCCTGATCCAGGCCTGATCCAGGCCTGACGCAGGCCTCAGGCCGGCCCTGACCGGGCCGGTTCAGTCTGCCAGCAGCACGCGGTTGCGGCCCTCGCCCTTGGCACGGTAGAGGGCACGGTCGGCACGCTGCAGCAGCGCAGGCAGGTCGTACGCCGGCGCGCCGGCCAGGCCCAGGCTCACGGTCAGCGGCGTGTCCACACCGCAGCGCAGCATCCAGGGGAAGCTTTGCACGCGTTCGCGCAGGCGGTCACAGACCTCCTGCGCGCGGGAGGTGCCCATGCCCGGCAGTACCAGCACGAATTCCTCGCCGCCGTAGCGGGCCACCACGTCGCCCACGCGGGTGTTTTCGCGCAGCAGCTGGGCCATGGCGACCAGCACGCGGTCGCCCACGGCGTGACCGTGGCGGTCGTTGACCTGCTTGAAGTGGTCCACGTCCAGCAGCGCCAGCGTGAGCGCGCCGCGGCCCAGCGCCGCCGCGGGCAAGAGTTCGGCACAGCGGCGCTCCAGGTGGCGGCGGTTGCCCAGGCCGGTGAGCGGGTCACGTTCGGCCTCGGCCGCAAACTCGGCCGCCTGGGCACGCGCGCGCTGCGCCTCGGAGCGGGTGACAAACAGCTGCGACTGGCCACGCAACTGTGCGGTGGTGCGCTGGCGGTCCAGCCGTTCGGCCTGTTCCAGGTGCGACAGCGCCAGCTCGACGTCACCCAGCGCGCGCGCCGCACGGTAGGCCGTGTCGTGGGCGCGTATGGTCGTCTGCTGGGGGCCGGTGCCGGCCATGTCGCGCAGCAGAGCCTGCGCGGCCGCGCAGGCCGCCTCTGCCTGGCCGGCGGCCAGCAGCCAGTCGGCCATGGAAGTGCGCACGCGCCAGATGTGGCCCTTCAAGCCACGCGCCTGGGCGTGGGCCAGGGCACGGTCCAGCAGCGGCCAGGCCGGGCCGATCTCGCCTTGCAGAAGCCGCACCTCGCCCAGGTTGCCGGGCACGGCAGCGTCGTAGGTGACGTCGTGGACCTTGTCGAGCAGCGCCAGGGCCATCTCGCCGTGGCGCCGGGCGTTGTCCAGGACCTCGCGCAGTTCGTCATCGGCACCGGTGTCGCGCAGGCGGTGTGCCATGCCGATGGACACCGCACAGACCGCGTTGGCCGCCACCATCAACTCGCGTGGGGCCTCGGCACCCGTGGCCGCGGCCAGCGCCTGGTTGAGCGTGCGCACGGCCTGCCAGGAGTCGCCCATGCGCTCCAGGCACACGGCCAGCGCGTAGGCCGCCGTGAGTGTGGCCTCGGCGCAGCCGCTGGCCTGGCTGGCATGGGCCAGCTCGTGGGCGGCGTCCAGGGCCACGTCAAAGGCGCCGGTCTCCGCGCCGCTGAGCGTCATGCAGCGCAGCAGTTCGCGGCGCAACAACCGCAGCTCGGGCGACGGCTGTGCCGCCAGGCTGGCCTGCAGCGCCTGCGCCTCCTGCAGCATCTGCGCGTGCTGGCCCAGCCGTGTGAGGTGGATGCAGGCCCAGGCAGACGCGCACAGCGCCTGCTCGGGCAGGCCCAGGCGTTGCGCGTACTGCCAGGCCAGCCGGGCCGCCTGCAGGCCGGTGCCAGCCGCCGTGTCCGCACCGGCCGTGTCGGACAGACTCCGGGCCAGCGAGGCCTGGAGGTCGATGTCGTTCGCGTGGGCGTCCATGGTCCTGAGGCAGTTCTCAACCGCTACTTCGGCATGGGCGCCTTGAAATGAAGTCACGCCCCGCAGGGCGTGACTTTGTTGGCCGCCGGCAGGCTACTTGGCCGTGGGCATCACGAACTCCGCGCCCTTGCCAATGCTGTCCGGCCAGCGCTGCATGACACTCTTCTGCTTGGTGTAGAAGCGCACACCCTCTTCGCCGTAGGCGTGCATGTCGCCAAAGAGGCTGCGCTTCCAGCCGCCAAAGCCATGCCAGGCCATGGGCACGGGGATGGGCACGTTGATGCCCACCATGCCCACCTGCACGCGCCGCGCAAACTCACGCGCCACGCCGCCGTCGCTGGTGAAGCAGGCCACGCCGTTGCCGAACTCGTGCTCGTTGATGAGCTTGAGCGCCTGCGCCATGTCCGGCACGCGCACGCAGGCCAGCACGGGGCCGAAGATCTCTTCCCTGTAGATGCGCATGGTGGGCTGCACGTGGTCGAACAGCGTGCCGCCGGTGAAGAA
>JACCDS011949090.1_pt1 | contig 12042 bp, 4 predicted proteins | sample 7446441 | NCBI WGS metagenome assembly JACCDS01 (sample SAMN15323445, study PRJNA562643) | freshwater metagenome | isolation source: river surface water | place: USA:Blue River Watershed | collected 2017-08-17
CAGCGACCCGCCTGAATCTGGTCGCGTCGCGCATGCCAACCATACAAATTTCCGGCTGGCCCACCTACGAAGAGAACGGCGTCAACAATTATTTTTTCGTGATGGCCCAGCGCGATCCGATGCGCGATGACCCGAGCTATCTGGCTGTCTCGCGCGTGGATCTGGTGAAGCTCTACGCCGAGACGCTGTTGCTGCCGGAAGCAGTCGTGCAGCAATGGGAGCTCGATCATCTGCGTGCGAAATTCGGCAATGACGAAACTCACTGGCAAACCGAAGGGGAATGGCTGCGCGGGCGCAGTCCGGTCGAGCGCGAGCGCTCGCGGCTGCAAGGCGGGGCGGATCAGGCGCGCGCGCGCTGGGAAGCTGCGTCGAAGGTGGCGCTGTTCGTCGACCAGGAGACTTCCGGCAGCAGCCTGGCCAGCAGCGTCAAGGTCCGCGCCGTAGCTACCGAGCAGATCGCCGCAGCCCGGCAGGCCATGGATGCCGCCACGGCTACCGTCGAGGAATTCAATGCACGGCACCCTGTCGATCCGCTGCAGGCCGCCCGGGCAACGCCAGAGCAGGAAGCGGCGTTCGCCGTGGCCAGCGGCAGCCGGAAGACGGTGGCGTTGCAATGGCTGCAGGTCGTTACGGTCGATCTCGGCAATGACGGCGTGGCAGCAACCGGTTTGGTGGGCGAGATCGGCACCGATCTCGACAGCCTGCGCGAGCAGCGCGTGGCGCGCTTCGATGTCGATGGCGACGGATTCCGTGAAGCGACCCAATGGATTGCGCCGGCTGATGCGATCCTCGGGATTGACCGCAATGGCAATGGCGTGCTCGACTCAGGCAGCGAGCTGTTCAACGGCGCGGACACGCCTTTCGACCAGCATGGCTTCGCATCACTGGCATTTTACGACGCCAACGGCGACGGACTGATCACCCGGGCCGATCCCGTTTACCGGCAGCTGCGCCTGTGGGTTGATCTCGACGGCGACGGCAGTGCCGGCCAGCTTGAAGTGTTCGACCTGCGCATGCACCCGGCAGCGCTGCCTGCCGGCACCTCGGGAAACGATGACCTGGAAGGCATGGCTGTCGAGGCGATCGACCTGAACAAATCGACGCTGCGCTTTGCCGACGGCGGCACTTCTGCCGTCGTGCCGATCGACCTGCTGTCGCATCTGGAAGGGCTCCAGATCGTCGATGACGAAGCTACGGGCAACCTGAATGTGCTGCATGAGGGCGGACTGCGCGAAAACTTCATCACGCTGGCCGACGACATGTCTGCACTTCAGGAACTACTGTCGCCAACACTGCCCGCCGCACGACGCGCCCAGCTGGAGGCACTCGCCGTACGGTACGGATTGAACCCGCAATCGGAAGATTTTTCCGGCATCGTCCGCAGCCTGCAAGCTGCCGGTACGGCCGCAGGCGAGCAGAACACGGTGATCTATTTCGGCGACGACGACGTCTGGGTGGATCCGGCGGTTCGCGAGCGCCTCGAGCAGATGCGGATCACCTTTCGCAAGCTGGGGGATAGCGGATCGGACACGGCCGGCGAATCGCAGCTGGTCCGCATTGGCGCGCCCTTGCGCGCCGAGGTGCTTGCGTCCGGCGAGTCATTTGATGATCGCTGGATCCCGAGCCGGCGGGTAGGTGCCGCAGATATCGAGAGCGATGCGGCGGCAGCGCCAACGGATCCCGAAACACCGGCGGAGCAGCAGCCGGTTCACTCGGACATCTACAGCCTGCTGGAGGCAAGCAAAGGGACGCAGGTGGGCGGACTGGATGCTCGCGTGCCCGTCATCATCGGCGAAACCGCAAGGCACGGCGCGCCGGACGGTACGCAAGTTCAAACAACCGGCCCGACGGAAGAGATCACGAGGCTGGGCGCGGTCGATGTCGACGCAAGGGAAGATACCCGCCTGTCATTCAATTACACAGCGCTGGAAAAGGCTGCGCTGCGGGCACGCGAGTCCATCGATCCTGCGTCTGGGCTGCGGCTGATTGGCCTGTACGGCGCCAGCCACGGGACGGTCACGCTCGATGAGCATGCCGGGCTCGTCGCCTTTCGACCCGAAGCCGACTACGCGGGCGCAGCCGGCTTCCTCTGCGTGCTGGCCGACACGACAGGCCGGATGTTTGAGCAGGAGGTGCGCATCCGGCTGCAGCCGCTCAACGATGCGCCGCGTGTCGCCGGAGAAGCGATCACGTCTGTCGAGGATGTGCCGCTGCTGATCGATCCGGCGGCGCTGCTGGCGAATGACCGTGACGTCGATGCCGACAGCCTCGAGGTGATCGGCATCGCGCGCGTTGCGCTCGGGCGCGCCGAGTTGCTCGGCAACGGGCAGATTCATTACACGCCACCGTCCGACCAGTACGGCGTGGTCGACACGCTCGACTACATCGTGCAGGACAGCCAGGGAGCCAGTGCGGTCGCACGCCTGCGGATCACCCTGAATGCGGCCGATGACGCGCCGTCGGTCGTTTCGGAGCGCGTCATCCATGCCCGTGAAGACCAGACACTTCGCATCAGTCCGCACCTGCTGCTGCGCAATGACATCGATGTCGATACCGATTCCCGCATCGGCTCCGGCCCGCTGAAAATCACGGGGGTTGGTTCGCCCGTACACGGCCAGCTCCGCATGGAACACAACGGTGAAATCGTGTTCACCGCCGACAGGAATTTCAACGGCGAAGCCAGCTTCAGTTATACGGTGATGGACGAAAGCGGCCTGGCGACGACCGGCCGGGCCCTGCTGCGCATCGATGCGGTCAATGATGCGCCGCTGGCCGCGGGCGAGCAGATCGCCAGCCGGGAAGATGAGCCGCTTGCAATCGACCCCGCTTTGCTGCTCACGAACGACATCGACACCGACATCCAGCGCGGCGAAAATCAGGTGCTGTCGGTCGTCGCCGTCGATGCCGCCATCGGCGGACAGGTGAAACTCGACAACGGGATGATCAGTTTCGTGCCCGATGCCAATCGAAGCGGAAACGCCGGCTTCCGCTACACGATCAGCGACGGAGCCGGCGGCTTCGTCCAGGCGTCGGTCGACATCGATCTCGCGGAAGTCAATGATGCGCCCGTGCTGCCCTCGCTGCGTTTCGACGCCATCGAAGATACCGAACTGGCACTGCCCGCATCGCGCCTGCTCGAAGGCGCGACGGATGCCGATGGTGACACGAGCTCGCTGCGGGTGGTACGCGTCGGCCATGCTGCGGGCGGCACTGTCACGCTGGTTGACGGGCAGCTGCGGTTCAGGCCGGGCACCGATTTCGCGGGCTCCGGCAGCTTCGACTACACGGTGGCCGATTCGCTCGGCGCAGAGACGACGGGCACCGTTGCCATCGACATCAACCGGGTCAACGATGCCCCGGTGCTGATGCCGGGCAGCCGCATCGACCTCATCGGCAACGAAGATCAGGAAATACGGATCGCCGAGTCAGCACTGGTAAAGATGTTCTGGGATGCGGACGGCGACCGGATACGGATCGACATACAGTCGCTGTCCGCGAACAACTCGCAGGACCGCATCCGCTATGACGCCAAACGCCATGAGCTGGTGTTGCGCGCAGCCCCGAATGCGAACGGGACGCGCCGCTTCAAGTACACCATGACGGACGGCCAGCTGTCCGGCGCGCCCCAAACGCTGCTGCTGAAACTTCGGCCCGTCAACGATGCGCCGGTCGTCAATGCCGTCGGCTTCGCGATGATCGAAGACGGCGGCGAAACCAACCCGACGAATTCGGCGTGGAGCTACCTTTCGCATCAGCTGCTGCTCTCCGGCGCGACCGACATTGAAGGCGATGTGCTGAGGATCGTCAAGGTTGCCGCTGCCCGGACGACAGGCGTCGCGAATCCCGCGCCGGTCGAATTGCTGAACGACGAGACAGCTGGCCGGATCGGCATCCGCGCACCGCTGAACTACAGCGGCGCAATCGAGTTCGAATTCACGGTGGCCGATGGCCAGGGCGGCGAAACGACCCAGAAGGCGTACGGATTGGTGTCGCCGCTGAACGATACGCCCTACCTCACCGTGGAGCAAACCGGCGCGACACAGATGACCAAGCCGGCACTGCGGGATTTGTCGACGTGGCAAATCGGCGCATGGGATCCTGACGCCACCGCGCCGACGCTGCTGGCCATCGAGCGCAATCCGCTGCGCGGCACGTTGACGCTGGGCACAGCAACCGGCGCCCCGGATTCGCGCGGCGGCTTCTACACGACGGCCAGCATTTCAACCGACAGCGGCAAGGGCAACACGACGACCACGGAATCCGCGACGTTCAGCGCCACGGATTCGAATGGTGCGCAATCGCAGATCAGCCTATCGTTCACGGGCCGCTACAGCAGCGACCCGATTGTGATCGACTTCGGCCGGGACGGCCTGAAATTCATCGAGCTCAGGCACAGCGCCGCGCGCTTCGACGTCGACGGCCAGTCCCGCCGCAGCGCCTGGATTGACGGTGGCGAGGGCATCCTGGCGCTCGATGTCGACCAGGATGGCCGTATCGACCGCCTCGACGAAATCGCGTTCGGCTCCCACGTCGGGCAGCCGTCGCTCAGCGACCTGCAAGCGCTGCAGGATCCTGCATTCGACCGGAACCAGGATGCCGTCTTCGACGCCCGGGACCCGATGTGGTCGCAGTTCTTCGTCTGGCAGGACCTGAATGGCAACGGCAGCAGCGACACCGGTGAACTCCGCCGGCTGGACGAGGCAGGCATCGAGGCGCTGTACCTGCATGCGAATGTGCTGAACCGTGCGGAGGGGCCGGACGTTCGCGTCCGCGGCTATACCCGCGTGCGCATGAACGACGGCAGCTTGCTGCAGGCCGCCGATGTCTGGCTGGGACTGGAAAGCCCCGAAGCGGCCGAAGCCAGCACCACCGAGCCGTCGATGCAGCAGGTCACGCAACTGGGCGCAGACCAGTTCGCCGCCCTGCTGCAGCAGTTGGCGCAAGCGCCGCAGGAAGGCAATCGCGCACCGATGGTCTATGGCTACCTGCCGGTCCAGTTTGCCCTCGAAGGCCAGCCGTTCCGCCTCGAACTGGCGCCGAATTTCTTCATCGATGCCGACACGGCCGACCCGCTCCGTATCGACGCCCGGCTCGCAGACGGCTCGGCCTTGCCCGCGTGGCTGCGCTGGGATCCCGAGCGCCTGCTGCTGGAGGGCATGCTGCAAGCAAGCGATGCCGGCATCCTGCAGCTCATGCTGACGGCCACCGACCGGCAAGGGGCCAGCACACAGCTCACGTTTTCGATGCTGACCGAAGCAAGCCCGGACGCGACAGCCAATGTGCCGGACGACGTGGTGATTCTGGCCGGGGAGGACTTGCGCCCTGCCGATCTCGCGCTGAGCCGCTTGCTGTCCTCGGTCGCCACAGGAAACGCCGACACCGGGATCGTGGTGGAACCCGAAGCCATGGTGACTGTGCCGATTGACGACGGCATCGGCCTGCCTCTCACATTCGGTACGACAGCGCCGGTCGCGGCATCGGCCGCCCTGTTCGACATCGGCAGCGATGCCGCGACAGCGAGCGCGATCGCGATCGCCTTCACCAGCCCGCTTGACGAAGGTGTGCTTTCTCCCTTTGCGCTGCAGGGTACGACATGGCTCCCGCCATCACCGCCTTATGCGACGTCCGCCATCCCGTCCGCCATCCCGTCCGCCATCCCGTCCGCCATCCCGTCCGCCATCCCGTCCCCCACCCTGCATTGAGGCGCCTTGCCCGGCGTCCGGTTTACCTTGTTGCCTGATTGATGAATCATTCCGTGTCCGATCTCCCGCCGAACGCCGCCGGTGCCCCTGCCGGCGGCGAAGCACCGGCGGCAAGCGATCCTGCTCCGTCCTACGACTATCCACCCGCACTGGCCTGCCTGGTCACGATCGCCCGTGCCCATGGCATCGCTGCCGATCCGGCCCAGCTGCTTCACGAGTTCGGCGACCCCGCTTCCGGCTTTCCTGCCTCCGCCGTCCTGCATGCCGCGCGCCGGCTGGGGCTTGCCGCAGATCGCCGGCGTGTGCAGCCCGAGCGACTGCACAAGATCGCGTTACCCGCCATTTTCATGGATCGTCAGGGCGGGTTCGGTCTGCTGGGTCGCGCCGAAGCCGCACCGCAGGGGACACGCGTGCTGCTGCATCGGCCGGGACAAGCAAAGCCGGCCTGGCTGACGCTGGAAGAATTCACCGCAGGGTGGTCGGGCGAACTGATCCTGTTCGCCTCGCGCGCTTCGCTGGCGGGCGAGCTGTCGCGCTTTGATTTCAGCTGGTTCATCCCGGCCATCGTCAAGTACCGGCGCTTGCTGACCGAAGTGCTGCTGGTCTCGGTGGTGCTGCAGTTGCTGGCGCTGGTCACGCCCCTGTTTTTCCAGGTGGTGATGGACAAGGTGCTCGTGCATCGCGGCTTGAGTACGCTGGATGTGATCGCCGTCGGGCTGCTGGCAGTGACCCTGTTCGAAGTTGCGCTGACCGGATTGCGCACCTATGTCTTTTCCCATACCTGCAGCCGGATGGACGTGGAGTTGGGCGCACGCCTGTTTCGCCACCTGCTGTCCTTGCCGGTATCCTGGTTCGAGGCGCGCCGCGCCGGCGACTCGGTGGCGCGCCTGCGCGAGCTCGATCGCATCCGCAGCTTCCTGACCGGGAACGGCCTCACCCTCGTGATCGACCTGCTGTTCTCGGTGGTCTTCATCGCCGTGATGCTCCTCTACAGCCCGGTGCTGACGCTGATCGTCGTCTTGTCCCTGCCCTGCTATCTCGCGCTGTCCGTCATCGCCACCCCCTTGCTGCGCCGCCGGCTGGATGAACAATTCAAGCGCGGCGCGGAAAGCCAGGCCTTCCTGATCGAGACGGTGAACGCCATCGTTACAGTCAAGGCCATGGCCGTCGAGCCGCGCTGGTGCCGCAAATGGGAAGACCAGCTGGCCGGCTATGTCAAGGCGGCGTTCCGTGCCGGCACGGTCAGCAACTGGGCGAGCAACGCGGTTGCACTGACGGGCAAACTGGTCACGGTGTGCACAATGTGGTTTGGTGCACGGCTGGTCATTGACGGCGAACTCAGCGTGGGCCAGCTGATCGCTTTCAACATGCTGGCCGGGCATGTCGCCGCACCGGTGATGCGGCTGGCGCAGATGTGGTCGGACTTCCAGCGGGTTGGCGTGTCGGTCGAACGGCTGGGCGATATCCTCAACACCAGCAGCGAGGCCAGCAGCGGCATGGCACTGCCTGCGCTGAAAGGTCGGATCGATGTCGAACAGCTGTCGTTTCGTTATCGCGCCGATGGCCGCGACATCCTGACCGACATCGATCTGGCCATTCGTCCCGGCGAGGTCATCGGGGTCGTCGGCCGTTCCGGCTCGGGAAAAAGCACACTGACCCGATTGCTGCAGCGCTTGCACGTGCCGCAACGCGGCCGCATCCTGGTCGATGGCGTCGACATCGCACTGGCTGACCCGGCTTCGCTGCGTCGCCAGATCGGCGTGGTGCTACAGGAAAGCCAGCTGTTCCGCGGCACGGTACGGGAGAACATCGCACTGTCCGATCCGGGCGCACCGCTGGAGAAAGTGACACAGGTCGCACAGCTGGCCGGCGCCCATGCCTTCATCAGCGAACTGCCGGAAGGCTATGACACGCAGGTAGGCGAGCACGGCACCGGGCTGTCGGGAGGCCAGAAGCAGCGTATCGCCATCGCACGCGCGCTGATGCGCGACCCACGCATCCTGATCTTCGACGAAGCCACCAGTGCGCTCGACTATGAATCCGAGCGCGTGATCCAGATGAACATGGCGGCCATCTGCAAGGACCGCACCGTGCTGGTCATCGCGCACAGGCTGTCGGCAGTGCGTCATGCCAATCGCATCCTCGTACTGGAACGAGGGCGACTGGTCGAACAAGGGTCGCACGACGAACTGGTCGCGCGCAATGACGGCCTGTATGCGCGTCTTCACCGGATCCAGAGCGCATGATGCCGCGCTGCTTCTCGCGCCCGCTGCGGTTGGCTTCGGCATTGCGCGCGCTGGCCGCGCGATACGTTCAGTGCTTCCGGCAAGCGTGGTCCGTGCGCGCGCAACTGGATGCCGGCGCATTGCGTCGTGAAGAAGCCGAATTCCTCCCCGGCGCGCTTGCCCTGCAGACGATGCCACCGTCCCCGGCACCGCGCGTCGCCATCGCGCTGCTGACGGCCTTCGCGCTGCTGGCCGTACTGTGGGCCGTTGTCGGCCAGATCGATATCGTCGCAACGGCGCCCGGGAAGATCGTCCCCAGCGGCCGCAGCAAGACGGTGCAGGTGATCGAGACTGCCAGCGTGAAGGCGATCCATGTGCATGACGGCGAGACGGTGCGCGCCGGTGCGCTGCTGCTGGCGCTGGATGCGACCATGCCGGCCGCCGATGCCGATCGCCTCGAGGGTGAGCTCGTCACGGCACGACTGCAGGCCTTGCGCGCACGGGCGCTGCTGCGCTCGCAAGCCGGCGGCCGGCTGGCCGCGCTGTCGGCGCCCGACCTGCCGGATGCGCGCGTCCTTGACGCCACCCGGCAAGCCGAAAGCATGCTGGCGGAGTACCGCGCACGGCACGTACGGCTCGACGCGGATATCGACAGGCGCGAATCCGAGCTGCGCTCGACACAGGAACAGGTGCGCAAGCTCGAACGCACCTTGCCGATCGCAAGCCGTCGCGCACAGGATCTGAAGGAATTGAACGATGGCGGCTTTGTGTCGCGCCATGCGTGGATGGAAAAGGAACAGTCGCGGCTGGAGCAGGAGGGTGAACTGGCAACGCTGCAAAGCCGGCTGCTGGAAATCCGCGCGGCACTGCGCGAATCACTGGGCCAGCGGGAGACGCTGATTGCCGAAACGCGCCGCCAGTTGCTCGATGCGGCCGCCGACGGCGATCAGAAGGCCGAAGCGTTGCAGCAGGAGTTGCTGAAGGCGCGGGCACGCCAGCGACTCATGGACATCCGCGCCCCGATCGACGGTACCGTGCAGCAGCTGGCCGTCAATACCATCGGCGGCGTCGTTACCCCGGCGCAGGTACTGATGCTGCTGGTGCCGGACCAGAACATCATTGAGGTGGATGCCGTGCTCGAGAACAAGGATGTGGGCTTTGTGCGGCCGGGCCAGGCGGTCGAATTGAAGATAGAAGCCTTCCCGCACACCCGATTCGGCACCGTGCCCGCGAGCGTCGTGCATGTGTCGCCGGACGCGGTCCATGATGACCAGCGCGGGCTCGCCTATCTGGTCAAGATCCGGCTCGAGCGTGCCGCCATGGTGGTCGAGGGCAAAACCCTGTCGCTGCATCCCGGCATGGCCGTTGTCGCCGAGATCAAGACCGGCCGTCGGCGCGTGATCGAGTACTTCCTCAGCCCGCTGCTCGACCACACAAGGTCGAGCTTTCGCGAACGCTGAATCAGGCCGGCGACACCAGCCTGCCCACGCAATAGGATGCAATCGCCTGTAGGACTTCCGGGCTTTCGCCGACTGCGTCGGCGACGCTGATCTGCAGCTGCGGATGGCGCAGGCGCAGTTCCTCGATCATCGGGGGAAGATCGCGCAGCACATGCCCGCCCTGCCCGAGGAACACCGGCACCACGCTGACATGCAGGCAGCCGTCGGCGGCCAGCCGGTCGATGGTTTCCGGCAGGCGCGGCTCCATCAGTTCGAGGAAAGCCAGTTCGACCTGCGCACCGCCGAGCTGCTGCTGAGCGATCGCCTGCAGCTTTTTGAAGGGCTGCGCCCAGCGCGGATCACGCGCGCCGTGCGCAAAGAGCACGAGCGCTTGCTTGTTATTCATTAATGTCTCTCCACCCACCAGAGCGCGGAGATCGCGGCCAGCAGGAACAATACGCTCGGCAAGACCGCCGTCGCGAAGGGGGGCCAGGTATTGAGCAGGCCAATGTGCGAAAACAGGTTGTTCAGCAGGTGGAAACCCATGCCGATCATGATGCCGATGAAAACCTTCAGCGACAGCCCGCCGCTGCGCGCGTGCATGTAGGCAAACGGCAGCGCCAACACCATCATCACGATGACCGCGACCGGATACAGCAGCTTGGTCCACAGCGCGATTTCATACTGTTCGCTGCGCTGCTTGTTCTCGCGCAGGTGGCGGCTGAACAGCGCAAGGTCGACCGCCGACATCCGCTTCGGGTCGGCCATCAGCACCGACAGGATCTCCGGGGTAATGTCCGACTTGAGCATGCTGCTGTCGAGCTTGCGCCGGTCAATCAGCTCGGGCCGCATCCGATCCGACGCATCGGCCGGGGTCATGCGGATCTCGTCGACGGCCGTCAGCCGCCAGACGCCCGGCTCGACGAATTCGGCACGGTCGGCCGAGATGCGCGCGCGCATGTGCATGTTCTGGTCGAACTCGAACAGGTTCACGCCGCGCACTTTGCCGCCCGGCTCGACCTTGCTGGCATTGATGAAGCGGGAACCAATCACCTTTTTCGATTCGGGGTCGCGGATCACGTCCTTGGCCCACAGGCCGCTGCGGAACTCGGCTGACAGCGATGAACCCTCGATGCGGCGCTTGAAATGCTGCCGGAATTCGTTCGCCTTCGGCGCAACGAACTCGCCCAGCACGAAGGTGATCACCGCCAGCACGACCGAGATGCGCGCCAGCAGGCGCAGCGCCCGCCCCATCGACAGCGACGAAGCGCGCATCACGGTGAACTCGGAACGGGCGGCGAACTGTGCCATCACGTAGATGGTGCCGATCAGCGCGGCAATCGGCATCAGCTCGTACGCATAGGAGGGCAAGCCGGCCGCGACATAGACGAACGCATGCTCGAGGCGATACGGGCCGCGCCCGACCGAACCGAGCTCGCCCATCAGGTCGAAGAACGCGAACAGGGCCAGGAACGCGACCAGCACGAACAGGACCGAGCGGTAGATCTCGCCGGTGAAATAGCGGCGCAGGACTTTCATGCCGCCTCCTTGCGCCGCAGCAGGGCGGCCGGCCGCAGCCGCGCCAGCAGGCGCGCAGGATGCCAGTGGCTGTTGGTGTTATTCCGCCAGAAGAAAAGCAAGGCGATCAGCAGTGCCGCGATCAGGTGCAACGGCCACCAGGCGGCGCCGAAGGCAAGCCGGCCGCCGGACACATGCGCCTGCAGGATGCCGGTCATGTTGTTGTAGGTAACGGCCAGCAGCAGCGCAATCATCAGGTTCAGCGTGCGGCCCCGGCGCGGGTTCACGAAACCGAGCGGGATGGCCAGCAGCATCTGCAGCAGGCAGGTCAGCGGCACCGCGATCCGCCACAGCAGTTCTGCCCGGTTCGCGCGCGTGGGCTCGGCCAGCAGCGTCAGCGTCGGCTGCACCTTGGCGGACTTGTTTTCGCGCAGCTCGCGCGTGCTCGGCGCGATCACGACGCGGTAACTCTGGAACTCGATGGTGCGCAGGTCGGTGCCACCGGGCGCGCCGTCGTAGCGCCGACCATGCTGCAGCTCGAGCAGTTTGTCCCCATTCGCATCGAAGCGGATGCTGCCCTGCTGGGCGACCACCACGCTGTCGCGCCGGCCACCCTGTCGCACGAACACGTTCTCGACGTGGCTCGCGTCATCGGCCAGTCCTTCAACGAAGAAGATCTTGTCGCCGCCGGCGGACTCCTGGAACTTGCCCGGCGAGACGCGCGAAATGTCCTCGCGGTTGCGGAAGCGTTCCTTGTATTCGGCATAGGAGCGATTGGCCCAGGGCGTCAGCCACAGCGACAGCAGCGCCGTGACGATCACCAGCGGGATGCCGACGCGCAGCACCGGCGCGATCCAGCGCGTCAGCGAGAGGCCGGACGCAAACCAGACCACCATCTCGGAATCCTGATAGCTGCGAGCGACCACCAGCAGCACCGACACGAACGCGGTCAGCGAGATGATCACGGGAAGATAACCGAGGGAAGCGAAGCCAAGGAGCACGGCGACATCGGCCGAGGCCACCTTGCCCGCCGCCGCGTCGCCGAGGATGCGGATCAGCATGACCGTGATCACGATGGTGAACAGGGCCGTGAAGACTGCGCCAACCGTGTTCAGCAACTCGCGGCGTATGGCGCGCTGAAAAATCATTCGGGGACTA